>Ga0172380_10000934_pt1 | contig 52540 bp, 102 predicted proteins | sample Leawe162metaG_FD_119747 | JGI IMG/M metagenome (GOLD analysis project Ga0172380, IMG submission 119747) | Leachate microbial communities from a municipal landfill in Southern Ontario, Canada - Leachate well 162 metaG | ecosystem: Engineered > Solid waste > Landfill > Unclassified | place... | reverse complement strand
TGCCAGAGTATTTTTGCTAGTTGTCGTTGGTTTCTTCTTCGTACCTTTTGCGATAGCTACTCCGGCTAGAGCGGCCCCACCGATAATCGCCACCGGTAATACCCACGACGGTGTTTCACTGCCGCCACCTCCGCCACCGCCTACACGAGTTAACGATATCAAGGTAGTCACAGAGGGCACCGAAACCCAACCATTAATGAGCGGTGAGCCTCGCTCTATACTAAAAACAGTAGTTACTTCCGTAACTGGTACCCAGTTATTAATTACCGGCTCAGCGCGGGCTACGCTGAAAATAGTAGAAATAACTGGAACCCACTGGTTAATAACCGGCTCATTGCGAATAAGACTAAAAATAGTAGAAATAGCTGGAACCCACGCATTAACGACTGGCTCATTGCGGGCTACGCTGAAAATAGTAGTTACAGCCGTGACTAATACCCATCCAGGAACGGGTGTCGCGGATACGGTAAAAGTGGCAGTAGCACTTCTGCCCATATCGTCCCAGACTCTCAAAGTGTATTGTCCCGCGACGTTATTGATAGGACCTAATGTACCTGAGCCGCTACCGTTAACCTCCGTGTAAAACTGGGCGGAGAGTCCCCCGACAACACCGACAAAACAGTACCACTCCGGCTGCATCCCTGTGAAACTAAAACTCAGGGACTCTCCTTGCTGGATGCTGTTATCAACTATGGTTAAAGTTGCCATTTTCTCCTACCAATTTACCAATTAGCTGCTGGTACCGGTGACACTCCGGCTGGATCATCGTTAATCCACATCTTGACCCGGATATAGAGCGGGCCCGTACCGGCGGGCATTACCCAGTCCTGACCACTACCCATAGATATAGGTGTATTAATATCATCGCCTGCGGGCGGTGTTTCAATTATCGTTCCACCGAAACCGGTATTGCCTTTAATCCGGCATCTGCCCAGAAAGGGTGAAAGCTGGTTGTTAGCACCATCGACTGCGACAGCCGTAATAAGCACCGCCCATGTCCCACCACCGGTATTCTCAGCTTTATAAGCTACGTATAGCTTAAAGGGCGCACCAACATTGACCGAGGTTACCAGGGAGCCGGATATGGACGCGTATATATTATTGAGCGCACATCCCGAACCCGGTACAGCGCCTTCAGCTATGAAACCACCTATCTGTCTTACCTGCCCACCAAAATGATACGCCTGGTCATAGTCCACCTCTATTTCTTCTTGACGAGTGTGGGGTAAAAGTCTATCCGCGGCGGGCTGGACAAACCGGCCTCCCTGTAATCTGGCTGACCGGATAGGCGGCAGAACCCCAGGATTGATAAATCTACCTGCGGAAATACCTTCTTCGTCTTCACGTCTAGTGCTCATGTATTGATGCCTCCTTTAATAAGTCTGAATGCTAGTGCCCCGGCTAAAAGGGCACCACCTACTATTAATATAGTAGTCGGTATAGGCCCAACGGTACTGGCCACCTCACCAAAGAAACGCCAGAGCACTATTACGATTACCGCTACCAGTATTAGTATAATAATAGGTGCCCAGGCAAAACCTTTTCGCCATGTGACATTAACTTTACTACCGCTACTGCTTAGTTCTACGTCTTCGATACCGGCCCATGACAGACTATTGCGTAATGCGGTGATATCAGTAGATGGTACCGGGCCGATACATTCACATTCTAGTCTGGCCCGCTGCCCTTCGTCTATCTGGTCTTGTTCGATACCGATGATATCATCCAAACTATTTCTATCACCGGTCGCCAGTAATTGCCAACTCATTATAATGTACCACCGTTATCATCGGTAGAGTCCCGGCTTTCCTGAACTTCCGTGTCTCCTACCATGTAATTCGGGTCGGTATAATCAGCCAATATGCCCTTGGATTTAAGCAATAGAGCCAGCGCCCCTACGGCTATAATACCGATAACTACCTGTTTCTCGGTCATTTGCGGCCTCCATCACACCTTTCGGTGATAACGTCCACTATGATTTCTATAATCAACTTATGTTCCATTTCATCGTTTGACATAGAATTCAGGGCGGCGTTGAAGGTGGATAACTGGTGGTAATTCATTTTAACTGCCGCATCGGCGTAGTCCTGACTGGCCTTACGCTCATCAGGAATTTGTTCCTTGAGCCAGTCACGTAGTTTAAGCAAACTATCAGAACACTCTACTTTCCTGACACCGGTACCATATTGATATTCGGCTGTTTGGCCCGGCTTGGGTTTATAGAGTGCTTCGCCCTGCTCCTGCAAGACAGCGCTCTTATCTTTCCAATCAAGTCCATGCCAGGCGACGTGCTTCTCTTGCTTACCGAGAGCTTTACTCAACTTCTCTGCGGCGAGTCGTGTGCCGAGATAAATATCGTTGGGCACTGATATGTTACTTTTTTCCACCTTCTTAACTCCCTTGAACTGAGCGAAAGCCCGGCCGGCTTCCTCCTTAGTTATCTCTTCTTTTTCCAACCAGTAAGGGTTTTTCCCTGACAGAAAATATAGCGCTTTGCGCTGAGCATACGATATATAAGGATCATCGCAAGGCACCTGCGCCTCCATTATTAATGTAATTAAAATTGAGATAATCTTTGAGCCATTCCGAGTAGCAACTTTCGAAAGGTGTCATTACCGTGCGCCCAGGGACGGCTAATATCTGTTGGTCGTTGAAGTAGTGTACTGACTCGTAACGTGGGGCTAGATTCGTATCCAGCATGGGCACATCATTACGAGTGGCCTCTACTATATACTCCCGACCACTTATGTTTATCTGAACCCAGGCGTGTCCTTGAACGTGACCATTATACAGATTGCCCAGAACGCAGTATACCTGTGCCGGGGAAAGCTCGTTACGCAACAGTGAAGTTAGTAGAAACGCTTTATTTGCGCAATTCCCTACCTGTGTTTTACTGACCATGCTGGGTGATTGCCAATAATCACCCTGATACGAAGCCTTACCCTCGACTCTAATTTCGGCGGTGATATGCGGTTTATAACGTACTTTATTGGCTACCCAGTCCCAGCAAGCAACGATTCTATCTTCGGAATTGTCCATGCCTTCCGTTATACGCCGGTAAAGGACTAATATATCAGGCTCATCAGGGGTAACATAATCAGATAACCAGTGACCTTCTTCAAAGAAACCGGCACCAATGGGCTGATTATCGATAGGAATAGTTTGTTCCATTAAACGCGCTCCTTCGACTTGGTGGAATTGACTAGCATGATAATACCGACAATGGCGGCAAGAATTATAGGAAGTTTGGCTGTTTCAATCCACGCACCCACAGGGGATGCGACAGGCTGGTTTTTAATGGCACAAAACGGGCAGGACACGGGATTGGCATCCCGGACATGTACTGGAAAACCACAGGAAGCACAGTTACCGTACAATCAATCCCACCTGACTAATAGTCTTTGATAATAGAACACCAAAAGAAACTATTTGTCAAGTGGGAAAGGATTTATACGGTTAGTCGTAACGGGTCTACTGTTTGTTTGTTTGTTTCATAGACAAGACTAACGAGGTCTTAACCTCTCATGAAGGGTATCCGACCACCGTTACCATGTCGTTGAGGGTATTGGGCCGGCGCTTGCGCCTGGGCCTGCACCGGCGCTTGTACGAGTTGGGCGCGAGTGCAGCGCTCCATACCACATTTAGCGCAGACATCGTAGAAAGTGGCGATACAAGCTACCGTGACCGAAGCCAGCATTGGCTGTTCGACCGGGACTACCAATTGTCGTAATGAAGTAAAGGCATCGACCGGTATTTTCCCTGACTTCTTGAAGGGAGCACAACCTAATTGGGAAATGGTATCCCCACAACCGCAGGAACATTTGGGAAATTCTGCTAACATGACTGGTTCTGACATTTAATCGTTTCTCCTTTTTTGATACTTTCTAACTGTTTGCTGAGCCATTCGCGGCCCTCCGGCCAGCTTAAAAATAATGAGGCCAGGCTTGGGTTAGTAGCCCGGGTGTTTTCTATAACCCATTCTACGGTTAGCCAATCTAACTGGCCCAGTTGTGGCCCATACTTATTAATTAGATTCTGGAACTTTGGGGGTATGGCGTCCCAAAGATTCTTGTCTTCGTTGACCCATGTTACGGCGTCCTTAAACTTGATATTACCAATGTATTCTTTCATGCCGCCCTTAATGACCTGTGGGGCAAACTGCATGACTAGACCGCGGGCTATATCAGGTAAACCAAATTTCATTTAAGTTGCTCCAACTGGTAAACGTTTAATAGCGAACTGCGTCATACAGTTGGCACAAGCCGTACTGGTAGCTGTTGGGCCAACGCCTACCAAAGTGCCACAGTTGGAACATGTTACTTCACCAGCTTCGTTCTCATACGCTTCGATAACTTTAACCGGCTGTTGTGGTTGCGTCGGTTGGGTTGCCACACGTCTCTGGGGCTCGGGTGTTTCGTTGTCGGCCCTAGCCATGATACCCTTGGTTATCATACCACCTAATTGCTCGGGGAAATCGGCGAAAAACTTGAGCTTATTTTTCTCGGCCTCTAATTTAGCTTCGGCCTCTTTGTTACCTTGTTCGAGTTTCCTAAGCTCAAGCTGCCACATCCTTTCGTCACGCTTCAGTTCCAAGTTAAACTTGCGGTCTTCCCGTTTTATCTCCATCTCGAGACGTTTTAAGGCCAGTTGGGCGTTAAAATCTGCGACTCCCGGGTTAGCCACGGCCCTCTGAAGCCCAAGCCGTTGAGCGACACCCTCTATGGTTTCCAGTTCGGACATGATGTCACGTTTACCACCACCGGTCACTGCTGCTTTTAGCGCCTCTATCTGGGCACCGAGCTGATCGCGCATATGGGAAATATTAGCATCGTTTAAGGACTGCCGGGCCGTAGCCGCCTCTTTTTCCGCTTTCTCTACGCGGTCTTGCGCTTGCTGCTGTGCTCGTATATTATCCTCCCTCGCAATACGCTGTTGCTCCTGGTAATCTATATTCCCTAAATTAATACCGCCTGTGATTTTGAAGGGCGGTTCCGGTGCCATAGGCGGGGTCTGAATTTGCTCGGTAAGTTTGGTTTCTTGCACCAATTCCCTTCGAGCCCTTGCCTTCTTGACTTCGTTTTCTATGGCCAATACGTCGTCTGGCTTCCGCTCTCCTATAGAACGCGGATCGACATCGGATATCTTTTTTGGTTCATGAATATTGCTTTCGACAGCCATAATCTTCTCCCATATCAAATATAATTAATTTATTACGACAAGACTGTCTTGTCTATGTCTTGTCCGCTTTCTTTATTGTCATCTACGACAGCGGTTTCTTGTCTAGTCTCTCCGTTGTCATTCTTTGTCGTAGCGACTAATCGCTCATCGACGGTATACTGGCCAAGAGTTATGCCCCACTGTTTAAAAGCGAAGAAAAGGACTGTATCAAGAAAATTCTCTAAGGGCATATTAGACCGCCATCCCAGATATTTAACTGCGGCATCCTGGGCTTGCATCATGATAGGCGTATAAGTAGTGGTGTAAACCCGGGGTACGAATTTGAGTTCGGCAGCCTGCATCAAAACGTCGGTAGTACGCACCGGGGCGTTCTTGCTTTCGAAAGCTTTAGCCGACTTCTTGCCATAATTTGATTCGTATAGCTGCTCTTTAGAGCGCTGGACATACGGCGGCATCGTTATTTCACCGGTAAGCAAGTCTACCCGGCCCTCGCTTTTATGGGTGCTTTTTTCACCGCGCCGCTTGGCTTCCCTGCCCTCCTTGCCTAAATGTGTGATAAACGCGGTCTTATTGTCGGTCACAAAACCGCACGAACACTTGTATCCGTCCATTGATTGAGGTGTATCTACCATTATGCTCCCTCGAGAATAATATTATTGTTCCTATAATAATCCCCTGGAATAAACAAAGTCAAGCGAATTGACAAATGACTTTTTTCGTGGCACGATAGAACCAACCTAAGAGGGGGACGCACATGGATACAAAAATATTAGCTATTATCATCCAGGAGGGCTCACGACTTGCCAGTGAGTTTATTCGCAATAAAAGTGTTGCCAAGCCGTCTGTCACTAATGACTCGCTGGAAAAGTTTATCAACGACTCCGATGCCAGATTATCCGCCTTCACTGGAAGCGAAGAAAAAGCCCCGCAACAGATACTCAATATAAATATCCCTAAAGAAACACTGAATATAGAACCCAAGGTCGAACCGAAAGAAACCGAAACAGAAGCTCCGCCCCAGGCCGAACCCAAGGCTACTCAGATCGCTACAGGCTGCATCCCCTGTGCCACAGGTCACCTTGGTACATGCTCAGGTATATTAAACGAATCCTTACGCTTTGCCCACGGATTAGAGGGTATGAGGTCTCCGGAGGTTATAGACCGTGTAAGTATGTGTCTCGACGAGCTTAACGCTATGGAACGTATCGACCTGAGACCGGAAATGACCGTACAGCTAAACGGTTGGGAAAAAGAACTTGCTGAAAAAGTTCTGGCAGAAAGCCGCGGCATCCGCCATAAGTTAGAGGCTATTAAATCAGTTGATGATCTCGAGCAAGCCGCAGCCCACACGCAAAGCACACGCAAGGACATCGGCCGGCAGTGGTATCGAAACAAGCTATCTACTTTGCCTGCCGAAGATCAGCAGGAGGTTGCCCGGCGCGTTATGGCTAAATTTAACGAATTATCTACGAAGGAGAAATAAGTGGCAGACATTCACATGGTACTGGATAGACATCATGATGACCTGAAGAAGCTACCCGGAGTTCTTAATACGGCGGTAAGTGAGAAGTGGAGTAATGGTGTTAATACCCACCAACCTGCGATTATTATATATGTAGAGCGCAAAATAGCCGCCGACAGATTATCACCGAGCGAACTTATCCCCAAGGAAATAGAAGGTATACCTACCGACGTCATAGAAATAGCTCCCAAAACGTGGATACCGGGTAAAACTATGGTCAGCCAGCTTAAACCATCCGAGCAACGACGATTATTAGGAGTTACGCCCCCAAAAGTCGTGATGGCGTCGCCGGCCGCCGTAAAAGAAACAGCCGGTCTTGAAGTTAACTGGCAGAAATATTGTTCTCCGATTCAAGATCAGGCCAAGTGTGGTTCGTGCGTAGCATTCGGGTGTATTGGTATCATGGAAGCCTGTATCCGGGCCTTGGAAAATGACCCGGCTGACCCTATAAAACTATCAGAGGACCAGGCTTTTTTCTGTAGCGGTGGTCGTTGTGACTGGGGTTCTGACTGTCCTACCATATTAGAATTCCTCCGGTTGCACGGTGTTTGTCCGGCTTCGATGATGCCCTATACGGATTCTAACCATGCCTGTAATCTCAAAATCACACCCGGGTGGGAACAATATGTCAGGAAAATATCGTCTTGGCATAATATTAGTAACTTGGTTGCCCGCTTCGCTATTTTAAAACTCCCGATGGTCGCGGTCATGGAAGTGCACCAGTCTTTCTTTTCGTATACCGGCGGTGTTTACCAATCACTGGGCCCGACTGACCCACATGTAGGCTGGCACTGTGTCGGGTGTATCGGTATTTCTGACATTACTCAGTCGTGGCGCGCCCGGAATAGCTGGGGTACCGGCTGGGGCATGGATGGATATTTTGTCATAGGCTACGGTGACTCTCATTTTGATGATGAGTTCTGGACTTTGGTACCGGATATGTCTCCGGTTCCAGTCCCGCCAACTCCGCCGCAACCACTTTGTCCGTGGTTTCAAAAAGCTAAGGCCGCGGCTAAAGCGAGCAGGAAGTTATGCTTTGGTTGATACTGTATTTACCCGTCTGTATAGTCATAGCGATTATACTGGGAATCATAATAAACAAGATTCTGGAAAGGAGGAAACATGGACCTTAATATACTCTGGGTAGCCTTGCTGGCATTCGTTGGTGGTATCATAGCTGGTCTATTGGGCTGGTTGAAATCAGGTAGTAACTTTGACCCGCGTGGGTTTGCTGCCACGCTTGTGACAGCCTTGGTTTCAGGTGCGATATTCGCTTCAGCATATCAGTTTACCAATCCTGGAACCCTAACTGTCTATGACCTGTTAGCCGCCATCATAGCCGGTGTTGGTACAGACGCTCTACGTAGCAGAGTTAGCGCAGCCATAAGGGCTGGTAAGAAATAATGAGAATTCTGCAGGATTCTCCCTCCAGAAATAACAGTTTGGTCGTCGCACCCGCACTGGTGCGTGGATTGCAACATTTATGTCCGACATGTGGATACAATAATGTAGCACCGGGAAAGTGCCCGCACTGTGGCACAACGCTACGGCCGGGCCTTTCCCGGACTACCGGAGAAAGCCTTTCCGGAATGCACCGAAGGGAGGAATAGCATGGGTGAATGCGATGTTGACGGCATACTAGAACAAATACAGAAGTTAGATGCGATGAAAAAGCTACGAGCCAATATGGACGATTTTACCGGGCAATTCCCGGGGCTTGCAGAAATAGGCTCCAAGCTGGATAATGAAATCATCAACCAGGAAGCGGCCATAACTGAGAAAATGAGTTCCTGCGGCCAAAACATAGATATGTTAGAACCCACGGAGGTTGATAGTGGAATTGAAAGCGGAGTCGAAAGTCTGTAAAAACTGTGCCAGGTGGTCTGCCGCTTACGGCCGTAAGGACACGCTTGGTGTGTGCAGTGATATACAGATGATGAAGACGTGCGACAGCCCTGCCTGTGTCCAGTTTAAGGCGAAGGGCAAATAGAATGAAATACGTCTATAATGAAGAAGCTCCGGTCAAAACCCTATTAAAGCATGGGCTTTGCGTGATACCTATATTAGCTAAATACACCGCCTACTCAAACTTATCTAAAGAGGTTAAGCCGCCCGACAAAATGGTTGATGATTTATTTGATTCCATAAGCACTGTGTTGCGTAACATCAAAGACCCGGAGGGCAAACCCTTACAGGGTGATTCCCAATATTGTGAAGATAGTTCAAAAGAGGCGGTATATAAGGATGTTTGTCCTGTATTAAAAAAGATTGACCAGGCTAAAACACGTTTTGATAAAGTGGAGGCTATAGAGGCCGCTATCGGTGCTCAGCACGACACCGGAAATATATTAGAATACGGGTGTGGGTTAGGAGCTCCAGAATACTTTGATTATCTAGAATATGAGAGAATATTGGTCAAAGAAATACTTGATTTCTTAAGGAATAAACCATGAGCTATTCTGATTGTATGACCGAGAAAATGAGAGCTTTTCCCAAGGGCATTTCCCGGGAAGAACGCGGGAAGCTGTTTTGTATAGAGGCGAAGAGATGTTCTGGCAAAGCCAAGTCTAAAGAAGAAGCCAAGGCTATTTGCGATGCCCAACCACCCAAAGAGGCGAAAGTCCGCAAGAAGCGCGGGGGCGAATGTCCGGCCTGTCCGCCGTGCGGAGACCGCGCCGCTAAGCCAGTAGCTCCGGAAAAGTTACCCTGCCCACAGGCCACGCAACGAGCCATCAATACTATGGAAGCTATCATGGATAAAGTTAAGTCCGGGGCTGCAGGACAAACCGGGGATTTAAAAGACCAGTTGATACTGGATATAGTACAGTGCCACCCAAAGGAAACAGAGGTACCAACCCTCACTCTGGCGGCCCTGGATACTCTTAAGACCCTGGGCAAAGAGAGCGGCGGCTACTATTATAAGGGCGAAATCAGTGAACTTAAACGCCAGTTTGACCTGGTAAGAAAGTTGTTGGAGTAGAGTATGAAAGGTATATTAGTCGTCGTTGGTAATGGCTGCAAACCCTGCGAGAACATGAAGGCAGAGCTCAAGCCATTAATAGATTCAGGAGAAGTTGAAGTCGTGGACTTCGAAACAAACCCAAAGCGGGTCGAGGAACTCATGAACCAACATCACATAGACTTGCCCGGGTTACTTATCGTCGGCTCTAACGGCCAAGTCGTAGCGAGTAGCTAAACCAGACAAACTTGACAAATAGTATCCCACATCGTAGAATGACGACAACCTTAGAGAAGCTCTAAGAGTTAATATTTAAGAAAGGAGACTGAGAAGATGCTGAGAGTTAAACTTTTGGCGAGGGGTAAGTCGCTTACACCGTATGTCGCGAAAGTGACTACGAATGGAGCGCAACAGAAGCGGTTCAAGGAACAGTACGGTATACCCGTCGGGAACTGCGTTCGGTCTAGCGTCCATAAGGGCATGACCCAGAAGGCCATTCGTGATGCAGTGAAGAACTGTGCACAGGGTCGAGGCAGGACTGTCCAACCATATTAGAATTCCTCCGGTTGCACGGTGTTGTCCGGCTTCGACCGTCTTGCTAAGAGGGGGCCAACGCCCCCTCTTTTCTTTTACACTACTTTACACTACTAGTCGTTTGTACCTGCCAGGCAGAGCCGGTACCCGGACTCGAAAGCTGTAACTATCAAACTTTCTAATACTACCTGAGCCCCGTATTCACCCTGCAGGGCTTCCCGGGTAAATTCGTCGGTCAACTCCCGCAGAAATATATTGAAAGCGTTACGCCGGGCTGGGTCCCAATCCCAGTAGAGTGTATCTTCTGTCAGAAATCCGCGTAGTTTTCCCAAGAGGGCTGTATCAACCGGTGCTGCGCGCTCCTGCTCGACAAATTCCCGTATCTTCTTCTGTACGTTTTTATTCATTTATCTACTCCTGTTGGACTGACTTTTATCACCCTTCGATTGCTTCTCAATTATGTTATCTAATATATTATGTAGCCGTTTACGCTCATTTTCGGCTTCGAGCCGTTCCTTAATATCTTTCTTGATTTGTTTGATTACCGCCTGGCGGGTCCAGAATAGCCGGCATAGGCAATGGCCTTCACTTAATACATCGGTTAAAGACTCCGGGCAGGGACAATCTTTGCGTGATTTGGTCTTATCACAGGGACACCAGCCACACTTAAAGAAGCTTTCTATGTGCTGATCCATACCCTTGTAAGGGTCTATGATAAAATCGTGCTGGTTCGCCCAACCCAGTATTTCGAGCCGTTTAATATTAATGTCTTTGTTTTTCATGACCTGTCATCCATACCCGCCAGGCAGTACGAACACTGTTTATTCCGGCAGGCTTTCCAGTAATTACATCCGAAACTGATTTTGCTCGACTCCGGGGAAAGTATGGTTATGCGTAGCGGAGTTATAACCGTGCTGCGATCTTCGAAGTCGGCGTTATCACTACTAAGAAACTCTCTACACTGACCGATATAGGCGCTAGGTATGTTTATTATCATCCTTAATATCATCCTCCTTATCCTCTGGATTTTCTTTAATCAGTAACTCGCGTAAGCTCTTACCCTCAGCACTGACACTATGCGCCAGTACATCAAAAGCAATGATGAGGTCCCTGATCTGGTCCATGTGCTGTAGTATTAGCTGGGTTTTCTTACTAAGGTGTTCGTGATTTTCCATTAGTCTTCACCCCTGTTTTTATTTAACAAGCCATAGCCAAATTTAGCGACGTCGTGCGTACAATACTGACATAATTCGTGTTGATTGTAAATACTCTCAACATGGGCCAAATGACTGGTGCCGAATAAAAGTTCACACCCATGACATTTGGCGTGAGCACGCTCCAGTTTTCTCTGCTGTTGTCTTATCTGTAATAACTTTACGTTTCCTACTCTCCTGTTATACGATTTATCCTTTCTTAGCTCAGCTTCTATTTTATTACCTTTAACCCGAACCGCGTCTATCTCTTTACAAGTATTACACTCCATGACCTTTAACCTCTTATCCATCTATTTAACACAAGAAGCCAAATCTGGCTATCGCCAGAGCATCCGCCCTGCCTATATGTTTCTTAAGGCCGAGTTCCTGTTCGGGATATAACTGCTGCATTAAAGTCCGGCAGGCGTCTTTGGGTTTCCCGATCAAGCCGGCCGCTTTCTTCCAGGCGTTTGGCCTGACCATTACCAGCGGAATCTGTGCGTACCCAAAGAGCCCTTGCACTATGCCGTAAGAGGTACCAAAGTTAAACATGCTGGTCACACCCTGTCCCGGCATTGCGGAAACTCGCTCGAGATAAGCGGTTACACTTTCCTCTCTTTTGCGTCTGTAATATTCTATTTGCTTGGCCAATTCTGCGGCGTTTACCTGAGTATGCTTAACGCCCAGTTGCATCGTTGGCATGTCTACTACTGCGATACATGTTAAGTCATCGTTTAAGAAAGCTACTGCCCCTTGCAGACCCGGATCGCACCCTATACGCATTTCGGCTCATCCATTTTATGCCAACCACGTTCAGCTACAGGCACAGGCGGCCCCCATTTCGTCGTAGTCAGGGCACGACTGACATACTCTTATGTTAAGGGAATCTCCCCTCTCCAGCCGGATTACTCCGAGGCTTCCCTTGCTAGTTTTGCTGAGGTTGTGGCCCATGTCACACAAAATCTCGTCGTCTACTACTTTGGCACGACTACACTGATACAGACTGCGAACTTTAACCGGCATTGTTTTCTCCTTTATATTTCTTTTCACTATTTGTGCTCCTCCATTCTTACATAAATTTGCTGGGGAACCAAGGGTGTTACGTCTATCTTTACTTTACCGGACAAAATAAACCCGTTTGTTACTAAAGCAAATCCGATTGCGCCTCCCTCGACCTCGGTTTCGTAAAAATGTACCGACGCGAACGGTTTGGCACCGACCATTCTTTCTATAACTTCTTTAGCTACCTTTTTCACTTATACACCTCCGGGTGTTTGGCTTTATCATTATCAAAAAGCTCGGTTTGCCACCAGTAATCATTCATGCAACCGAAACATTCTTTATCACCGGCGTTAAAAGTACACCGTTTAAGTTTCTTGCCATTCTCGATATAAGGGCAATCGGTATTTATCAGTGAGATTTTATGGGCTAACTCGGCAAGCTTACTGACTCCCAGCCACCACTCCCGGCGGGCTTCGGTGCGTTGTTCTTCGTTGGGCATCGCATTTATGATTTCTCGTGACTGATTCAAGATATAGTTACCCTTAACGAAGCGCATCCTGAGTTGCCCTAACTCTGACCCGGGCGGATGGCAGGTACCGCATAACCATTGTGGCGGACCTTTGTAGTCTTTTTCTATGGTTGTGTACCACCATATATTCTGTTTGCATGTCTGACATTTATTTTGCGGGTAGTCTATGATTGACATTTATCTCCTTCAGTTTTACCTCTATTATTTCTTTGAAATTAACTGGCTTAGCACGACCATAATGCTCGGCTACATAATGCCCAAAGCACGTCTTATTACAAAAGTAACCGGTATGCTTCATCAATTTACAACATATTTGTGACTGTTTCCGCCTGAACATTGCATGACAATAGCCGCACTCCACCAATGGATTGCAATACTCGTAGCTACACTTAGTGCTACAAAACCTGCGCGCCGGTGATGCGATACCTACTGAAAAAGTACCGCCACAATTTAGGCATGTTAGGTTTTTTCTTTTAATACTACTGGTTCTAAGGTTATTTTTGTCCAGTATTTGTCTGACTCTTTCCCGTGAAACGCCTACTATATGACCGATTTCAGTGGCAGTCATATAGCAATTAGCTCGCCGTAAACGAATTACCTTTTTTCCTGTGTCTGTATCCCAATTAGAGTCGGGAATTTTATCAACTATCTCCGTAATCATTTCTTTCCTGAGTCTTCGAACCATTTTCGTGTCAGATAAATATCGAACAAACCGGTATTCAGGTCTTTTCTGGAGAAAACTTGAACATTAAGAGACCGTCGGTTGACATGGTATCTGAAACATTCACAGGTCGAATATTTAACTTGTTTTATTTTTATCGCTTGCCCCTCAGTGAGATTTTTAACTTTATCCAGGATAAGCTTGTACTCTCCCTCTGGGCGCCGTCGATTGGGCAACGATTGTACTATTTCTATGTCCATTTAAAATTCTCCTTATTCAAATAATCTTTCTTTTTGTTGCTTGGCAATTTCTTTAAAGTTAGTCTTGAACTCACCCCATTGATACTTTCGCCAGAACCAGGGTACCCCGTAATAATTAAACAGGGCGTTGATATCGGTGTCGTTCCAGCCCGGCGGTGTATAGTCGCGGTGTAACGATTTCAGGGGCCTGTACCGCATCATGTAAGGACTCGTACCGATATCTACTAAGTACTGCAGTCGTTCCCGGGCTAAGTCGAAAGTATCACCCTGCTCGATATCTCCCACTAAGCAAAACACGGAAATGGCAGAATACCTGACGTTTTTACTGTGTAGAAACTCAGCGCATAATTTTACTGGCTCACGTTCTTCCTCCTTATCATAAGCGAATCTCCACCTCTCAAGCTTAAGCTGAGAGTATAGATTATAATATTTCTCCATGTCATGAACGAATATTCGGCAGTCGAACCCTGAATTGATATCCAGGTTTTTGACGTCTTTTAGCTTGTCTACTATTAACTGTTGGTGATTCCAACTGGTGGCCAAGACATTATTATCTGCTAACCAGGGGTTCTTACCGACCGGGATAGGAAACTCGTCGTACTCTATCATTTTCCGACCCTCGACCGCCTGAACAATGCAAAAGTGGCAACCCCTAGGGCAACCTCGGGAACTGAATATCATTTCGTAGTCAGTGCCGGGCACATGCTCGAAGCGCTCATCAAGCATCAAATGTGGCTTGATACCAGTCTCCTTTTCGACATACTCCGGCAGAGCGGTGGCAGCGGGCCCGCCGATTTCTATGGGTATCCCACGCTCCTTGAATAGATTAACCTGAGATACTAACGCAGGCAGGTCCCAGGTAAATATTACTGAAAAATATAACTTGTCTGCGTTCCAAATTTCTGGGATAAATAACTCCCCGTTAGAAATAGTAACGCTATCGCCCAACGCTTCGTGATAGTGGGCAATGCGGTGAGTGGCTAAATTATAGACTTCGCTCGAGACGTTAACAACTGCTACTTTCATAACTACTCCTTAATGTTTGACTTCTGTTGTTTTGTGATTCTACTCACGGCGGTTTATACCTCGCTGGTCTTCGGGTTTACTTTTGACTGGTGTAACTGGTGTATAGGTCTGGTCTTCGGGTTTACTTTTGACTGGTGTAACTGGTGTATAGGTCTGTTTATTCATTTCCATTTCAATCAATTTTCTACTACAGTTAACACAATGACTCATGATCCCCCGACTAATTTCCTGACCACACAGAACACACCGTTTACGATCAAGCATCCGGTCGAGAACTTGTTGGGCTGTTTCTTGGGACTTCTTGAGTTTCATACGAGCAAACTTTTTCATATTACCGACCAGTCATCCTGTCTAGCACCTGATTAGCTGGATGCTGTGGCTGGATTACTTCTTCGGAATTTGGTTTCTGGAAAATAGGTGGCTTAATAGGCTGGTCATAACTAATATCTATAGTCCGATTAAACCACTGCGAACGGTCAAAAGGTACGGTCAAATGAAAACATATTTCGTTAATTTCCAGCGTCTTCGGCGGTCTGGTAAGAAGCCGGTAAGAGTTAACCCGCTTACGAACCGTGCAAACAATATAAATATGGTCTTTTTCTATATTCCCCACAGTTATTCTCCTGTTAGACTTCCTCTCGCCTTATCGCTGATAACCACCATTTGGGAATCATGTGACGGGTACGAGCCAGTAAACGATCAAACTGCTGGTCAATAATATGTGTTTCAGCAAAATCTTCTTCAGAGCGAACAGCGCGCCCAGACATCTGCATTACGGTCTGAATGGCCTTCAGGCTATACCACCGCTGGCCGTGTGCCATCGCCAGACGAGCCTTGACCTGTTTATCCTGGGTATTCATGTAAGGTATCTTGGCGATAATGACCACCCTGCAAGCGTCGTCTTCCAGGCTAACACCCCTGTCAAAACTGGGCGAAATCATAGTTAAGCCTCTCTGTGTCTTAAAATATTCTAGTCGTTCAGCGCGGGTTTCCTTTTCGTGAGTGATGATGTTTTTGGGGTCTACGCCGGAAAATGGTAGCATGGAAACTAGATAATCGCGTAATTTCCAGTTAACGGCGTGAACCAGTATATTCTCACCCGGGTGAGCCAGAATAATACGGGCTATTTCCGCCAGTGTATTTGGTCTCTGAGCTTCCATTTTATCAAAACTCAAGTTAGCTACGGGCCGGTAATGCATCAGCCGGTTATTAACCGGAAAAGTAGAGTCCAGCCGGTGATAATCGTAATTCTCTATGCCCAGGTCCTCAGCCATAATTACGGGGTCTAATATAGTTCCGCTCATACCGAGAAATCTCTTACCAAAGCGCCATAAGTATCTCTGGCAGTAAGGGCCGACAGTCACCGGTTTAAAGGTCACCAGCCAACCGCCTGATTTAGTCTTAGGGTCGATATCTATTATCCAGGTGTCGTTTACTTCGTCAATAAATAGCTGCATCTTGTGTAGAAAGCGACCGCCACTTTTTACTTCCTTGTTTAATTTAATCTCGACATCTGTCCAACTCTGCACATTTGACGGTAGGCTATCTTGTATTTTTGCTATTACTTGTTCTACCTGTAGATGGCTTTTCATTACCCATCGTTTCCATGTTGGCAAGTCATCCATTTTATCGGGAGGGCTCAAGTTGTATTTTTTACACTGCCGTTCGCTGATAGTAAACTTGATAATGTCGAGGACGCTATTTTCCATAGAATCTATTTCATCAACTACCACCATGTTAGCACCTGCGAATAACCCAGGCCCGTTAATTTCGGACAAGTAATAAGCGTCATTTAAAACTGCGAGCGGGGCCTTGGCTGCAGTCAATTTCGCGGTGTGATATGCGCACGGTAGATTACACGATTCTTTGCCGGGGCAGTCTTCAGCCGTAAATTTTTTATCCCCGAGCAAATTAAAGTCTGCCGGACGCTTGGCACAGGGGTAGTTCTTGCGCCCCTTGACCATTACCCCGGGAAAGTCGTCTAGTATCTGGGATTGCAACTGTATCGTTCTGGTTAAATAAATACACCGGTATCTATTTTCGTTACCTGTCATACGGTCTATAACACGGTCTTTAAGGTCTAGTCTTTTATAGCTGGCTATAGCCACGAGCGACTTACCAAAACCGGTTGGAGAATCCAGTAAGAAGCTATTTTTATCACTATTGACTATCTTATCAATAGCTTCTGCCTGGTTAGTTCGAAACTGGGTATATTTTGCGGGCAAGTCTAATTCTTTAGGTATGAACGTGTTTAATAGTTCAGTCATTGTTTCTTTCCTTTATAGGCCAACCATCTTTCTTTATATTCTGCTAATTCGTTCTCATGCGTGTTGGGTTCTATATCCTTAATATAGTAGGTTCCACCCTTGTATGCCAGAGGGTACTTGTCCAGATACGCCACCCGCTGGCTACCGGTGCGCCCGTCAAAGTTGGGACAGTGCGAACGCCGGTAGTCGGGTAAGGGCTGGGGACTATGGTAATGTTTCCTGCCGCAGAAAGGGCAAATTATTTCTACGCTTAATAACTTATTCCTCATAACCGCCCGGCCATTGATTATTGGTATCTGCTGTTCTTGCATGATTTTCCTCCTGCATACGCTAATACGCTTTGGCCCTTTTTTGCATACGCTTTTTTGAGACTAACTCCAAAACATGCATACGAATTTACTTTTTTTAATCGAGACTAGCTTACGCTTAGGAATACACAACATACGAATTCTATTCATCCAGACGGAGGTACCGTAAGGGTTCTTTTTTTGACTAGGTAGGCTACTAGGTTTTAAAAATCCACTTTTACCTGGTTCTTATACCACATCGCTAATAGGTAGAACACCAAATGTTTTAAACTGGTATCCCTTTCTACTACAGCCACTTTCACAGCTCGTAACAACTCTGCCGGCACTTCGACGTTGAGCGATGCTGACTTGCTGCGGTCGATTTCTAACCCCGGTATGTTGGGAATAATAAATACTAAATCACCGTTTTTCATTTGAACCTCCTAATACTATAAACTTAGTAGCCCACCTAGTAACGTAAGTTTATAGTATTCTTTGATGAATGTCAAGTAAGTCTGAGAAATAAACTTACCAACCTATCAATTTCACTAGTCGAAAAAATACCCCCCCGGTATACCCGGGCCAGGCTCGCCGTCTGGTATTATTCGTATTCCTACGCCTGTTCTAGGCTCGATTAGAAAAAAGCGATTCGTATGCATGTTTTAAAATAGGCTCATATTTGCGTATGCAAAAAAAGCCGTTTGCGTATTAGTGTATTACTTACCGACCTTTACTTAAACTGCTCGGGTATTCTTCCCTGGGCATCCGCCTCAGTTGTTTCTTTGGGGGGCACTGACATCGTTTCTATGCCCAACAGGTCTAACGCCTCGGGCTCCCCGGACTGATATCTGCTGTATATTTTACGCATCAGGGTGTCGTCCCACTGCACGTAACGGTACGATTTATTACCTACTCGCTTGGGCTGGTTTATCTTTATTTTCATGTTCTTGAGTAGCTTGCTGACTTTGATGGTGGAAATATCCATGTTGTTTTCTTCCTTGGCAGTGTTAGCGATGGCTTGTGCTGTTACAGTATGTTTACCCATAGCAAGCGCTGTTTTAAACAGAGCTGATACTATTCTGCCTTGAAAGCTATCGGAGTTTTCCCCCCGTAGCTCCGCCTGATAGTTAATTAGAAAGCGCTTGAACTTGTCCATGGTTTCCGGGTTGTCCTTAAAGATAGTGGCAAAGGGCAGGCATACCTGCTTTAACCGCCCGCTGATATTGCCCAGGTCTATATCTACTTTCTCGCTCATTACTTTAGGTACTGCGGACAAATGCCGGAACCTGAATAATAACAGTTTGTTTCTCAGGTGCGCCCGGGCTTCCTGGCATTCGATAGAGTCGTAAAACGGGGCTAACGCATCAGGGGCATCCCCGCCAATCGGTCGGTCTGTTTCCTCCATGATAGTAGTCAGGCAACGGGATTCTAAAGCGTTGTCATCAAAACGCCGTCGTGTACCGAATAACTTGGGCCCGAAAACACAAAACGTCTGCATGGTGTTCGGGTCGTCTTTAACACAGCGCACTATCGGGCTCCCTCGCTCAATGCCTGAATTCAGTATTTTTACCAAGATTTGCGACTCGTCTGACTTGTCCATATCATTCTCATCGATAATTAACGAACCGCGGTATTTATCGATGAGCCGGAATATAGGTGCGGGCGTGATAGCGCCGGTGACTTTGGTGCGTTTGTAGCTAATACCCCCGATAACATCGAGCGTGCGACTCTTGCCTGTACCAAAGTCACCCAAAAACCGTAAATAAACTACGGCGGGCATGCGGTCGTAAACCCATGTCATTAAAACGTACCACGCAGTCCACTCCATGAACATTGTCGAAAAGTCAGCGTAGTGATAAATATGCCCGACTATTTCTTTAACCAGGTCTGTAGTCGAGCCATATTCTTCTAGTCCGGTGGGAAATATCACCAGACCCTCTTTGATTTCCCCACCATAAGTTGGGACATACGTAACTTCTCCAACTTGTACCTCTTTGACTTCCGAAGTCTGTTTCGTCTTACAGTCGTACGCCATGAACACACATTCTGCCAGGGCCGGGGAGTCAGCGTTACGCACGACTTCTTCGTAAATCATGTCGCCGTTCTCTATGTGCGAAGTTTCAACGATTTCCCCGGTGCGTTTCTTTTCCTTGATAACTTCCGTCAGCCATTGACAACGGGTTTTACCGATACAGGCTCCGGATAGCAACCCACTCGTGATGCTGTTACACCCGAAAGCATAGCCGTGTTCTGCTGACTGGACTTTAGTCTGTAAAATCCGCATATCACCCAGTGGGGGCTTATTTTTAGCATCCCATATGAGTAACTTAGCCAGCACTTCCTCCGGTACGTTGCCTTGGTCAAGATAATGTCGGGCCAGGGCAAACGCTGCTTCGTCGCGCATACCGGAGTCTACGCCTCGCAGGAGAGTTAAAACGCACGGCGGAGACTTGGACTTACCTTTTTTATCGCTTTTATCGTTTTCTTTCCTGGGCTTGACAGGCATCATTAATGGCGGTAAGGGCGGCACTTTGTCTTTGGCACTGGTAACGGCCGCAGGCAGGTTTTTCTTTATCAGAGCTAATGCCTGCTCTTTATCCACCGGTACTTTATCCCCGGTCTGGAATTTACGGGTATCTCCAAAACACGGTAAGTTGATATAATTGCCCAGCGTAATAACTTCGTCCAGCTTGTCTTGCTTGGGGAACACCTCGGCAGTTATATCCAGCTTTTCCAGCAGGCAAATCAAGACATATCTGATGTCTTTGACTATAAATATCGGGTCACCGAACATATATATATGGTAGCCTTTGCCTTTAGATTCTGCGATATAGGCATTGATGCCAATGGCACCCAGTTCGTTCCTGATTAGTAACGCCTTATCCCAATTCTTTTCGTCTAAATCAACGGCTGCGAAGTGGCACTCACCACTATCCAATAGCGGGTACACTCCCAGGCTTTTCTTGCCCGCTAAGTGTAGCCGATAGTTTTCAATAGTAACGGTTTCTTTATTAGACTTGCCTTCTACACTTCCCCACGCATCTTCCCTACCCTTAAAGAGACCGGCGAACAGGTGTAAAATTAGATCGTCGCTCATTATTACTCCTTAAATTCTGCGGGGCTGGTGAGCGTACAGCTTTGTGGTCACTCGGCTGTTATCTCGCCATAAAGCCCTATCCGGACACACCCCGCTTCGATACTAGAAATTCATTTCAGGCATTTCGGTTCTGGGCGCCTCGGGTTTAGGTGGGACTAAGTGTTCGGTCTGTGGTTTAGCTGTCTGGCTGTCGAAGCGTTCTTTTGGCCCCTCGGTAGCTTCCGTGAGAGCCGGTAATTCAACACCACTGAGTAAGGCGATTTGCTCTTTTACTTCGGCTATGGTAGCCGTGTCAAGCGGGGTAGGATTCCCGAATTTAATGGCGAAAATATCGCCGAAAGAGGTTTTCTTAGCTACGCTACCAACGTGTATCTTAGCTCGGTAGTATTGCCCACGAATGGCCTTGTGGAAGACTAACAGGCTTTTTAACTCCTTGGCAGCTTGAGCGGATACACCACTGCAGCGAATCAGCACAGGCATCATGTCATCTACTTTGATGGCTACGACATGAAAATTAGGCACACACTTCATCCGACGTTCGGATTTATCCAGCATATACGGGGCATCGTTATACGCGCTATGCGGGCAGGCACTTATGCAGACATCGCCATTTATGGATGTAACACCATCCTGGCTGGCACAAACCGGAGGCTCATCTTTTATTTCTTCGGTCGCCCAGTAAGTACGTGTTTTTTGTATGGGTCCGGCTACTATAATATCAAACCCCTCGGCGCCTTTAATAATTTCCTGTGTGAGCGAACAATAGAAGTCACCCGGGAGGGCCCCGAAAGACTTCGCTTCGCTGCCGCCGGAATTCTGGACTAACTTGATTTCTGGTATGGCTAGGTCACTATAATTTTCAGGCATTCTTAACTCCTTTTATATTTTCTAGTAATTCGCGCCATTCTTCTCTTTTTCTCTTGATTTGGATAAATAAGGCGGTCAGGGTATACCACCCTACCGCAGCGATGGCTGTTAGCCACCAAGCATTATTCGGATTCATGTAGATTCCTCCTTTATCACGACTGCCCATTCTTAATTAAGAGTCCTCGTTCATTATAGAAGTTTATTTGCTCCTGGAAGTTTTCGTTGTAGTGCGCACTGATTGGGCCGTGGCCGAAGCCTCCTACCACCTCAATACCGCATTGAGGACATTTCCATAGGTCAGCATCATAAAGTTCGTAGGGTCTCTGGTCTACCATATCGAGGACTCCTACCCCATTAGTTTCCGGCTGCAATTCGCAATTGCACTTTTTACAGACGGGGCAATGATATCCAGAAACTACCTGCTTTTTGGTGTTACTCACTTTACTCCTTTTTATTTTCAGTCAGACGATGTAAGACAGATTCCATTTGCTCGCGGCGTTCGATGTCTTTCTTTTCCAGAATGGCCACGTCCGCCAGCAGTGTCTTGAGCCGCCGGCTAACGCTGGTAGCTTCTCCGATAAGCCTTGCCAGCTCACGTGTGGTCGGGGACATCTTGCGTAAGGTAGCCTTCTGATAGACCGGATTCGGTCGCCGGTAAACTACCTTTTTCTTCGAACCAGTGGCTTTTGAAGCCGAGCACCAGGGTTCGCCAATTGCCATAAACCACCTCCTGTAATTATTTTGTGGACTTTCGACCTTTAGTTATAAACTAATAATCAGATTTACTTAATAACATATATCTACGGTGGGTAATCTAAACTAGACTGCCTTGTTTTTCGCTAAGGCTTTGGTTACAGCCGCCTCGACGGCTTCGGTGAAGAATGGTTGGTGTCCGATAATCTGAGCGACCTCGTCGACATTCCATTGTCGGTCAATAGCCAGGTCGCTGTGACGGACAGCCTGCTTGCCGATCATGTTCGCTGTTTCAACAGCGTTCTGGAGAGACTGGTTGGCGATGTTCTGCCGGGTATTGTCGTTCTGCTGCGCATCAGAAAGAACTTTCTCCTGATACTTCTGCTGGTTCTTAATGCCTTCAAGACTGACCTGCTGATACTCATCGTAAGTTCTCTTGACATTGGCGAACCACGCTGCGAAATCGCTAGCTACCTGCGAGAACCAGTTCTCGTCCCTACCGATTTCTTCCTGCTCGACCCCACCCTGGGACGCCTTATCTTTGTCTAACTTATCTCTATCTTCGATCAATAGATTCCTCCTGTAATTAATTTTACCCACCGTAGATACATGTCATTAAATCAAAATATGGGCAAATATAGCCATCTTTACAAATCGGATTCAAGGCACAGGGAAAGCGCCGACAACGCTCACAATACTTTTCGTGTGCGTATTCTTCGACGTCTTTATCTTGAACACGGGCTAAAACTTCGACAACTTCGATTCTGGTAAACATAAACGGCTCTTAACCTCTTTGATTAACCAGTCATTAAATACTTTGTTGGGCTTGCGAAGCATCCGCCGTTCTTGCCAAGTGCATTCGTGAAAGTCACTACGTCCTAATATTCTTAGGCGTTTTTGTCTGGAATCCCTCATTTAGTCACGACCCACTTCAGCCCACGCTCTTTGATTGCCTTATACATGGTGGTGATATTGGCGAGAAGTTCGGAGCGCTGGCTGATATCTGCAATGACAATTTGCATACGTATTACGTAATATAAAGGCAGTGATTGTTTTAGAGTCACACCCGCATTACACATATCGGGATATAAAGGACACTCGCTACACTCCCTATGTTCGCTATACTCCCTATGTTCGCTATACTCCCCATGTTCGTCCGAATACTGACACAACCCACAGCCAACATACATGGCTTTAGTTAGCTTCACCCAGTCTAATTTCTCTTGGGATGCCAAGTCTAGTAATTTGCCCCACTTCTTTTCGGCTTTTTTCACCGCTGTTAGTCGTGTTATCATTTTATTCCCTCAAAAATTCTATTTGAGCCGTCCGCAACCCGAGTAGACCTTTCAGGCTTTCCAGCCGTTTCTTGACCATTTCTATCTGAATACGGTTATTCTCCAAGCTAAAATATACTTCGGCCTGTTGCTTGATAGCGTTCGCCAGTTTAGGGTTGCCGGTACGCTGTTGACGTAACCAGGCTTCTAGCGCAGCTACAGTGGGTTTCTTGCCCTCCGGAGTAAAAGGTACTTCCAGTGTCAGGTCAGCTAAGATATTCTTAACCTCGGCGCAATCATCGTTAAGAGAACCAAGGTAGCCCGCATTGAGTTTCTTTTGCATGGCATCTTTAGTTAGCAGGTTTTCCAGCAGGTCCTCTTGTGCTTGAATCTCAGAGAAAAGTTTCTTGGTATCTAATTTATTGAGCAGTTCGATTTTCTGGTCGATTTTCATTGGTTAGTCCTTTTCGGTCTGTTTTTTGAAACGTTCACCGGCCCAATCGTTGAGTATAATACGAACCAGAGCCGCCATCGTTTGGCACTGACGATCGGATTCCACTTTAATGATTTCGTAAAGGGCTAGAGGAATACTAAAGTTGAGTTGCTTTTCTTCTAGCTTGGATTTTTCTTCTACCGTTTTAACTTCGTCCATTTTGAGCCTCGCAATCTACAATCTGTAGTAAATCTGTAGTAAATCTGTAGTAAATTATACCACCAATAAACCCTAAGTCAAGGGCTAGCAAATAAATATTTTATCAATTCTGTGTATCACTCCCGGGTTATCTTTCTTAGCACTAATTTAGCTATTTCAGATTCTGGAATCTTTTTATTAAACCAGTGGGTGCTAAATTCCATATCTACCCTCATTACTGTAAACCCTTCTTTTTCCCAAGTTAGAATATACTCGTTTATATTCCGCAACCAGCACGCTTTGATATCCACAACCATACCATTTTGGTTAATCGCGATGTAGTCTTTACCAGGGTCTGTGGGTCTTACAAAGATTCCTTTCATCGTTTACCTCCGGTTATCCTCCCTAACACATTTTTAGTCACTGCGTTTTTCCACAATGTTTCAATGTCCGGTATAGATTCGACCAAATTAACAAAGCATTGAGGGTGGTAGTATCTCCCAAAGAATGTACCGAGCCGAACAGAACCCTGTATAATTGGCTCATGACACTCTGCGCAAACACATTTGTGTGTGGTCTTTTTCACGCCTACTTTACTTTTTGGAATCATTTACCGGTCATCCTATCTAGCACCATGTCTTTAAATGGCTTGACGGAGTACAGCCATGGTCGTGTAATTGGTAGCTGGGTGTTCCAGGAATTTATCCTGGCCTCGAATTCTTCGAGAGTTAAAAAATCGGCTGTTTTATTGTGCCACACGTTTCCCGTCGGGATATGCAGGCAATAGTATTCGCGTCTTAGCTTGAACGGGTTGCTACTCATTCCCCGGTTATCCTTTTGACCACCCACTCCTTGAGTTTGGTTTTATACTCGGCGAATCCGGTAGCCACGATATGCGAGTACACTACCTCGGGCGGGTCCAGGGCGTTTTCATGGTTTCTACTGGGTATAAATTCGCCGCACGTAAAACAGTAATTGGACCAGGGCTCTTTCTCAAAGACATCTTTGATCTTCGGGTCAACCATGAAGTTGTCCGGGTTATGCTCGCACTTTTTAGTGCACTGCGATGTCCTCGATTTATGGCAGGTCTTAGGATAGTAGGGGCATAACGCCGAGCCGTCCCCGGGATATTCAACGGGATAAGTATCTGGTTCTTTCCAGTTTTTGGTCGCCTCTACCGGTTTCTTGAATAATTCCGTATCGAAATCTTCGAAGATATCTTTAGGTTCGATTTCCGCCGGAGTTTCGGCGTCTATGTCTGTTTCCGGTACTTTATCTTTTTCCACTTAACCACCTTTGTAGCCACGATATGCGAGTACACTACTATATTCGCCGTTCCAGTCTTCTTCTATCACCTTACCATCGGACATTTTCAGTTTGCCTGAAAAACCTACACCGGACTCCCAGAATTTATAAGTAAAATCCAAGTCGGGAAATATTTCACCTAATTTTTTGACCAGCGAAACTGCCGGTGACCACGCCGTATTAAAGTGATAATATACGGAAAGCAAGTCCGTTGATATTCTTCTTTCTACATCACAGAACCCCCATTTGGTACCCCAGTTCACAACACACCAATCTCGAGAATACTGTCCTGAAGGGTCAGGAATTATTTTAGTAGCATCGAGATAAGAGTAGGGCTCTGATTTCAAAGTTATTCTATTCATTACTTCTTTTTCGATGGGTATTGTGGGCTTCGTGCTCGCGACACTGAGCATAAAAGCACGAAGTTTAATTTTCGTACCTATTGTCTTTCTTACACGTCTAACTGTCAATTCACCTTCACACCAGTTTGGCATGGTACACCTCCTATTTGACGATTATCTGTCTCCCAACTTGCGAAGTAGTTCTTGGCTAGATTCGACTGTTTTGCCCGCTATCCTCTTCCATTCTTCGGCTAGTTTCTTCTGCCGATTCGCTTCTTCCTGCAGGATGATAAACTGCGTGGACAGGTCACGTAACAACACACAGAAATCACTCAGTGTCATTTTAGGAGTTAACTCGTCCGCCAGGCCACTACGTCGTGGCGGTGTAGCCCGCGAGAGAGGGGGAGGGGTGTTCAATTTTTGTCGCGCGTTATGCATCCAGGTTGAGAGAGTATTTTTATTTACATCGGGATAATATGATCTCATTTCCCCCATAGTCGTATTAGGGTTCGCCTTAATAAAGGCTAACGCCTCTTCTCTGATTTTTTTAAGCTCCTCGCCTCTTTGACGAATTTTCCAACCTAATTGTCTTTCTAACATTTCTTTCTCCTATATTATTATTCCGGGCTATCTTGACACCTGCGCGAACCGTTGTTTAAGAAGCTCGACCCATACGGCGAATACTTCCGAACCTCGGCGGGCTACGGCCGCCTCGACGTTTTGTAACAGTCTTTCGGTCTTGGGTAACATCTGCAAGAGTCGTTTTTGGTAGTTGGTGTAACGATACACACTCATCCTGTCCAGGCGCTCTGAAACCTCTTTTATCATAGGTCTTAGCGCCTGGTCGTAACCCTCGGTTACGTTCTTGTTCAGTGGTCTGGCATTGTCCCACACAATTACCTCGCCGCCCTCGGTTTTTGCCAGTTCCAGTGCCAGCTTGGTCGCTTCGGGAGACGCCGGCATTAAATAGACAGAATCAGTGTGTCTAACGGCGCCGATGGCTAAAGCCGCTTTCAGAAACTTGGCCCGAGCTTCGTCGCCAGCGTCGTTATGCGGTATGTCGTAAGTTAGCAGAATCCAATCTTGAACGACGTCCCGAATCTGGATTTTGGAGTCGGTCATCCTTGCCAGGACTTCTAATCCCTCTTTTGACATTGTTCGACCTCCTATTCGTTATCGTTCTCCCGTATACTTTTTCCACACAGCTCCGCCACTGGTTTGAAAACTACCGCAAACTTTTCTACTGTGGCGACGATTTCGTCGTAGTGTAACAGAAAACTCCAACAACACTTGAGCCCTGTCGGGTTACCGTATTCGACATCAACGCTGCCGAAGCGGTATTTCGCCTGCAGGGTATAATTTTCGCTGGGAGAGGGCAGGGGAAACTCCGCCCGAAACTGACCGTCCATTTTGGGCAGGAGGAGTTTGAGCTTAACTAAACGTCTGGCGGCCGCCTTCCGGATAATTTCTTCGTTTCCCGGCATTTCGTTTTCGCCAGTAAGCCGGTCTAGTACCGCCTCTTTCAAGTAGGGTTCAACCATTGCACCAAGCAACTTTTCATTCAGGATTTTGGCCATCGTAACTTTGGTTCTTAATCCGCCGAGCATAGACTGCCAATCAGGGTTTTTACTCGAGTAGGCTTTCTTAAATTCGTAGGCGCTACCACTTAGACCATTTATATTAAACCTGATTTCGTCCCCCAGAAAGATTGAGTATCGGCGACTTATAGAGAATTTATCTTTTATAGTTATAGACTCGCACATTACTTCTTCGTCGACCAGAAGTCCTTTGGTCTCTTCGTGAATTTTCTGTAACTCGTTAAACCATTCGTTGTATTTCAATCTTACCTTCTCCTTCTATTATTATTTTCTCTGGGGAACTGGATTAAGTTCCCCCACGGTGGCTTGACATCGGTTGTGCTCACCCAGATTACTGGTACCCGAGGCTCCTTATCCGGGAACGTACCATACATGTCGGTAAAGTAGACCAGACTGGTAATATCCAGCTTTTCCGCTTCGGCTATGACCGGCCGGAAGTCCGTACCACCCCGTCCGGTTACTATCTTGGGCATAGAGTCAAATTCGTGTAGCTCTAAGTGCTGGTGAATTTGAGCATCGGCGATAAATAAGTGTACGGTGTATTCTTCGTAGCTATCGCATATTCCTTTGACTTCGGATAAGAATTGTCTTATTTCTTCGTCAGAGATACTACCGGAATCGTCTATCCCACATGCGATATTGATTTGTTCGCCACCGATGCTTGGCAGGTAGAAACCGCGATACAGGTGTTTCTTGTTGGCGGGACTCAACCGGAAATCGTTCTTGGCGCAGGAGGCGATGCGGTCTTGCAACAAGGCTTTCCAGTCCAGCTTTGGTTGTAGTAGCTCACCGATAACGGATTCCAGATGGGCCGGGAGTTTGCCTTTGACTTTAGCCTGGGTAGCCGCCATCGCAACTCTGTTGGCCCACTCCTGTTCCATATCAGTTTCTTGCCAGTCCTTCCCGTCTTTCCCGTCGCCTTTGCCCCAGTTTTTCCATTCTTCGTGGGAGTCTAGCGTCCCCGGACCTGAACCGTCTTTACTCATTGGCAGATTACTGTAAATCCATTCTGCCGATTTATTATAGTATTGCGGGTCGTTAAGACACCCGGGAGGCAACTGAAACTCTTTCAGTACCAACGGGTTCACAGCGTAGTCAGCCGCCACGTTGAAACGTTTCGGGTCGCGATTCTGGCAACGAGCCAGGTGCTTCAGGATAATGTGTCCGATTTCGTGTGCGATGACGCCGGTTAGCTGCGGACCAGGTATTTTCTTAATAAACTCCGGATGGTAAAACAAATGTGTCCCGTCAGTACCCATCGTTTTGGGCTCCAAACTTGGAGCGCATACTGGCTCCAAAGTCAGAGCCAGATAACCAAAGAATGGATGGTCAAACTGCATGGCCACCCGGGCCCGCACTATCTCTTTAGGTATTTTACTTGTCATTTAACCTCCTTTAATCCAATCGCGAAGTAAGAGAAGTACACTAGCTGAAAGCATTACCGTGACTATAACAGTCATGATAGTAGGCATACCCATCGGAATAATCAGTTTATCGTACGTTATTCCTAAGAAGCCCACTGCTAGTAGTACGAGTGCCACCTTCTCGATTCGCTTTGTCATATTTCCTCCACCTCGGTAATAATTCCGAACATTGTCCAGATGATACATTTATGGTCTGCACAGTAAGTATCATCTCTGTGGTCAGGACACTCGTAACAAAAGGCTGTGATTAACGTGTCGCGAACATCGCTGGGATCGGGTTTTTGCTTAGTCTCTTTCTTTTCCATTACCTTTTCCTTTCTCGTTTTTCTATTAGTTCCTCCATAATTAGTTCACCTTTCTGATAATGTAAGTTCATTTCACATAGGACTCCTTCCACGTTTGGTGCGATAAGACTTTTCTAATTGCGATTCTTGAAACATTGAATTGTTTCGCCAGTGTTCGCTCGGAAACTCTACCTTTTCTGTAAGAACCACCCCGGGAGCTATACAAGTTTCTGATTTCACGTACTTTTTCCCAAGTTAACTTGGCATCCCATGTATTTTCCCCTTTAGGAGAATTTCTCCGGCCTCTATTCACACAATCGCGCGCATTCGTTTGTTTATCTCCTAAATATAAGTGGTCGGGTCTAACACATGGAGGGTTATCGCAAGTGTGACAGATACAAGTTCCCTCAGGTTGCCTTTTATTATGAAATATTTCCCAACTAATCTTGGCTGCGTTGACTCTTTTCCATTTGCCATCGACATACTTTCCCAAATATCCATAGGCAAATGGACGACTACCTTTGCAACCAGTCCATACCCAACACTCATTAGGTGTGCCTTTGTCTACCTTTGCCCAAAAACGGTCTTCTAGTCTACCAGCAGGTCTACTCATATCGCACCTCCCTTTTCTGTTATTATAAATAGGGCTATATGCGATGTCAAGTTATTAAACACTAATATACCATAATTGGGCTATATTACCTTGCGGATAATATCTGAGTGGGTTATCGCCCATTTTTCGAAGCTCGGAGCCAATCCCATAGCCGATTCGTCTTTTTGAGCCAGCATCGTGATTAACAGGACACTAAACTCGGTATCCAGATGCTTAGAATACTGGAGCATACGCTCGAACTCTTTCACGCCCTTGGCTCGCGAAGCCAGAGCCCCGACCAGGGCATAGGTCAAATCCAGACGTCCCGGGACGAAATTATCGCCCTTAAAGATAGTGTCGATGTCCGGTAGCTCTTTCTGAAGTTTTAAGAACGCCAAAAATTCAGCGGTGGCGCCTTTTCCTATCGTGCCGGTGAGTATTTCGGGCAGCATCTTCGTAGGTGCAATGTCAATGTGGCGGGAGGCGAAAGCCCATGTTCTTGGGCTGCAAAAGGCTTTTTCCGAGCTTTCCGGGTTAAAGGCAAACAAGAGCTCGGGCTTAAACCTGATGAACATTATTATATTGGGGTTCACCAGAGACTTTTTCGCCCAATCTACCCAATCATCCAGGTTTACCTCGAACTCAATATGAGTGAACCTGTTAGCTAACGCCGAGCTCATACGGTAAGTAACAGCCCTGTCTTCAATGCGGTTACCTGCCGCCATGATGTACCATAGTTTCTTGAGTGGGTGCTCCCCGATTTTATGGTCAAGAAAGGCTTGATACAGAACCGCTTGTACTAACGGAGGAGCACTGGTTATCTCGTCCAGAAACCAGATACCAGTGTCGGGTATCGCTGTATTGCCCTCAAAAGGAATGTCGGCTGGGGGCAACCAGATTGCTTTGCCATCTACTACCGCCGGAATGCCACGAAAGTCCGTGGGGTCGTGTTGGCTGGCTCTGGTGTCCAGCCAACCAACATTGGCTTCGTTTGCCACCTGTCTGGCTATCGCGCTCTTTCCGACGCCCGGAGCACCTTCCAGAAAAATAGGTGGAGCCAGTTCTGGCTCTTTAAGCGACGCCGCGATTACTTGTTTGATATAACTTGGTCTCATCTAACCTCCTCCTTGACTTCGACATCCTTGACTTCGACATTTTCAACTTCGAGTATGGTATCATCTGATTTGCTATAGAATCTCAACACGTTACCCGTCGGAGTCACGTATTGTATCCGGATTCCTTGTTGGGAAATCTTTGCCCAACCATTCCGGCCAGCGTATTCGTCTAACCCTTCGATTGTGTACGGTGTGAATTCTGTGTTTGTCATTTTTCTCCTTTTTCTTCTTCTTGATCTACAGTAAATTTCTTGAGCTCACCGCCCTGCCATCCTGTCAAATACAGCTTCACTGATAGTCCGGCCCCGTCCGTGCTTGACTTGAATAATGTGGGTACAGTCTTTACGCTCGGTACAATGTTCGATGCAACCACATTTGGCACAACACTGGTCAGGTTTCGACCAAATCCAGCCACACATCGCGCAGATTTTGGTCACGTTACGCGTCCAGCCCAAACAAGTACACCCGTACTTTCCCTCGGCGTCCCTACCTATTATATAGTCGCCGTGTCCGGAGCTGGAACGCACCGCCCATCTGCTTACCCATTTATCGTTTTCCATACTCTCATAGTCCTTTCTTTTTCATATCGTCGATAACGTAGCTAATCAAGGTTATCATGTCATCGTGAGCGTGATTGCAATCCAGTATGTCCTGTAAGCGCTCGGAGAACTTGGGCGGTAGAATCAAGATAAAGTTCTTTGAGGGCTTTACCCGTTCTCCGATAGAGACAGTTATTTTCTTTTCCATTAAACCACCCCCTTGAACGCCGGAAATCTTAGTTGTCCCCCATTAGTGTACTCCAGGTACTTGACTTTGATAGAAAATGGTAGTATCCACTTCGCCGGCTCGGGCTCTTTTGCCCAGCGACAGGGTCCCGGGATAAACATCCGCATTAGCTGACGAATCATGATATCGGTAAATCCCGTACCGACAGCGCCGACATAGTTGCCTTTTATATCACAGAGCACCAATGCACCAAAAGTAGACGCTCTTGCCCCCGTCCCGGCGGTATAGCCTACGGCGAGAAACTCGCCCTCTTGCCAGCACTTGACCTTCAGCCACTCCCGCTTGTTTTCATGATAGAGCCCATCTTTGGCTTTGCCGACAACACCCTCTAACTGGTTGGCTTTCATCAAGTCGAATAACTTTACCCCGTCATCGGACCATTCTGTTAGTTTGACGTTGTCTGTCTCGTTAACCACGCCTCTTAGCATTTCCTTACGGGTGAGTAGCGGGAAACGGGCGATAGGCGTATCGCCGCTCGCCACTATGTCAAAGACCGAGTAGCGGGCGGGGTATTGTTTGATGTTTTCGGAAATGCCATTAACTCGGTTGATTCGGTGCTGCAGATCGTTGAAAGTGTTGCCAGACAACACCTCCCCATCCAGGACGCAATCTGACTTAACATCGAACTTGAGGTCGGGAAACAGGTGTGTTTTCTCGATGCCGGACCGTCCCCACAGCCTCACATGACCATCCCGGATTACCGCTATTATTCTAGCACCATCCAGTTTCGGTTCAAATAACCACTTGCCACACTTGCCGCTCGAAAAATTCTTTAAATCATCTTCGGTTCCTAATTTACAGAGCATTGGTTTGAATGCTTGCACCATCTACCTCCTTAAACTCTTTCCTTAGTGTATGTTTCTTCCTTAATCTAAGGTCTCGGCCATTCTTGGTAGCCATCGTCCAGGAAGCGGATTTAATCTTCAGTCTCTTCTGCTTGGGCTTGTGTATCAAGTCTATGTGATGCTTGGGTAGAATCCGGTACAGCAGACCCGGGCTAATGTTCCAGCGAGTCTGTATCAGGCTAGGTCTAACCCCGTCCTCGTACTCGGCTACTATGATATCTTCCTCGGCTCGGGTTGGTTTGTATCTCCGAGTATGTCCATGACGAACCTGATACCGGCCTGTCGGGGCATCTTCTAGCATGGGTATTTGTTCCTTGGCTTTCACCCTGACAAAGCTTTTTTGCCCACAGTACGGACAATAAGGCAGATAAATATCTGGGACTTGAGTGCTATTTGGTTCCAGTATGAAACCGGCATGACACTTATTACACGTCCAATATAGTTTATTCACGCTAACCTCCTTTCTTCGCTTCCATTTGGGATATACTAACCTCCTAATCTCGCTAGTTTCTCGCCTTCCAGCGTGTAAGCCCAGTCCGCACAGTCAGGACAGAACAGGTGCTCGGGAAGTGTTTCCAGACCACCAAAGTAATCTAAGTCCCGACCGCATCTTGTACACCGAACTTTTAATTCGACTTTTGGCTCTGATTCCCATTCGGCGAGTATCTGGGCAAAAGTAGAACACCGGCAGACCGGGTCCTGGTCATATACGCATGATTTCATGTTTATCTCGCATATGGCGTACTCAGCGTCTTCGTTGCCTTTACGAATTATGTGAGGACAGCCCTCAGTAAGTGGTTTAAGCCATACTCCGGGCAATCTAGTCTGGTGCATCGGAAACCTCCTTAATTACCCCTTGTTCATAAGCTTCGCGAGCTTCCACCATTTTCTGGTATAGGGAATCGCACTCATACTTTGCGAGTAGCCACTTTTTGAACGCCTCACTAAGCGATTTTGATAGTTCTTCTATGCTCGCCATCTTAGCCTACCTTCGCAGCTTTCAGTGACGCCATTAGTTGCTCGACCAAATCTACTTCCTTGGGCGGAGGTGCGGCAGGCGTAGTGATAGTGATACCCTGTTTCTTAAGCTCGACCAGTTTCCGGAGAGCTTCACCATACTGATTAGTGTACTTCGCCAGGTCAATGTCCGTAGGCAAAGTATCGATGAGCATCTTAGCCATCGTAAGTTCCTTTTCGGTCACCTGCATCTTGGGTCGTTTTAGTTCCTCGGTGCTTCGCAAGTCGCTAGTCCAGTGCAATGTCTGCACATATAGCAGACCATCGCCGGTCGGCCGGATAGCACACAGATGTTCTTTACTTCCGGTCGTGATTTTGGCTACACCGATAGCTCCGGTGTCCGCCATAGCTTTCTCAAACAGGGCGAATGCCCGCATCCCGGCGTCCTCAGGTTCCAAGACATACACGGTATCATAGTACCGTATGTCGGAGATGGTTTTAACAAAGCCGTCTACCTGGATTGTATGAGCACTCGCCAGCGGCAGTGCCGCCATCTCTTCCTCGGTGATTGGGATGCAGTGCTCTTTCTTCCGGTCTTCCGGGAACGCTTTCATCAGGTCACCGGTTTCCAGCATTTTCTGGCAGGTTGGGCACCACTTCGGTTCCTTCACCGCCGTACCGCAGATATTTAACTCAATATCTGTATCGGGGACTACTACTTTACACGTTGGACAGAATGCCAACTCGCCGGACCCACGAATAAGTAAATCGACTCCCGTAATTCGTGAATGGCACTGGCTGTGATATTCGACCATGCCCCGATGAATGTTACACAAGCTGACCGAGCTCGCCTCATCAGCCGCCTTGTAGAGCTTGACCGGGATATTGACTAACCCAAAAGATACGGCCCCTCGCCACATTGAACGCATTTAGTTTCCCTCCTTTATTTCTAAGTCCCAGGGAAGATTATCAGAGCTCTGGTTTTCCAGAAACCAGTTCACAAAGTCTTCTACCCTATCTTCGTCCCATATATTTAATACTTTAAGTAACTCGATGATACAAGCGAGCTTATCCACCCGTACGAACCTATCCATAGTTCCTCCTTTACTTGTCCGCTAATTCTAGTACGATTTTGCTCAGGCGTTTGTAGCCACACTGGGCATAGTTAGTCTTCATCCAGTTAGCTACGTTCTTGGCTGTCCCGGCTTTCGCGACTACTTCGTCCATAAACTCCTGGCGAGCTTTCCGGGCGGCTTCGTCCATTTGAGCCAGTACCGTTTCGTTTACCATTTTATTTATCTCCTTTCTTCCTAAGATTGGCTCGACGACTCGAGTCTATAAAAAAAGGCGGGAGATATTTCTATCTACCCGCCTTTCACTATTGGGAGAGGAGTTTAATAACCCGTGACTTGTTGTCCGTGCCACAGGTCGAACTTTATCATGCACCCTACCGACCACTCATCGAGCCAGGGATAACAGAACTTGCATAGTCTCTGGAACATGAGTATCCCGCCTATGTCTCGTTTTTTGTGTGTCTGCTGACAGCAGAAGCACTTGAATTGCTCCGGGATAAGACCATATTCCTGCTCGGTTAGTTTCTGACGTGGTCTAATTAGTGGTAGGTTTCCGATACTGACCTGTGGCTCTGTGATAGTGTCGTTCCAATGCTGACTTACGATAACGATAGCCTTCATATCATCTTCCACATATAGAGAAAGGGCGGTTAGAAGTCTCTCTAACCACCCTTTCGTCTTTAGAAGTCTGCTATCAGGCTATTTCTTTGATGTGGATACCCTTGCCTCTCTCGGCAGATTCGATGATGAAACGTTGTTTCAACTGATTCCCATTCAAGTCATAAGGCTTCGTGAAGCACTCCGTTGTGTCTTTGAATTGCCAGCCTTTCATCAGGTATCCGAGAGCCTTGCCCATCGCACCTGCGGACTCGTAGTTCATGACTTTTCCGTCCTTGTGCGTTACGCTGGACTCTCCCCACTGAGCTTTCGTCTCTCCGGCTTTCTTCTTACCGCTTCCTGTGGCTTTCGGGTCAACGATGCCTGCCGTTGGAGTGCCTTCTCCGTCGGGAAACATAACCTGTATCTGCTTACCCTTCACGTCTACCATAAACTCTTTAGCTAGAGCCTCGACGAATTTCGGAAGCTCGGCTGTCAGCTTGGCGTTAAATTCGGAAGCCAGCCCTTCAGGGTGAGCCAGTTTGAAGTAGTCTTGAGCAATCTCAGTTCTATTGGCTTCGGGCAGTTTCATGATGGTCTCTCTAACTTTCTCAGGCAAGTTCTTCAAAATGGTCTCGAGTACGTTAGCCTGAGCCTCTGGTTTAACCTCTGGCTTGACCTCGGACTTAACCTCTGGCTTGACCTCGACTTTAGGTTCTGTCTTGCCGAGAGCTTTACTCAACTGCTCCGGAGTCTGGGATTGTTGGTTCTGCTGTTTCTGTCTGTTGTCTGTCATTTTAATACTCCTTCTACTATATATTCTAACCTGTCTACCTTTTCCGATAACCTTTCGTCGTTCCTATTCAGCTACGGTGATAGCTAGACACAGTATAGAGCCTGACTGAGCATCTCATTCAGTCATGCAATTGTTAAGGTTCTCAAGTGTCAACGAGCCGCAAGGGTATCTAACCTTGCATAACCAGTGTAACACAGGCTGGCGGTAATGTCAACTTTTTTAGTAAATACAACTGTATTTTGAAACTTAACAAAAGCCTATTTTGTAAAGCCAGTACCAATAATGTATCTGCCATTATCATGCTTGTGGATATCTTTTGGCTATCCGCCAACCTTCGAGTTTGGCTTGCCAGTCAAATACCAGAGCTTCTTGTCTGTTTCGTATCTGACTTAGGATAGCGGCATGCTACTGAGAGGTTTAAAGACTGTGGTAGGCTTCCCACGGGTTCTGCCACGCAGGGTCACCGAGTCCACCCGCGACCGCCTTGAGAATCACAGCGGGATGGGTTTCGTGCCATTCTGTGGTGCTACTACCGCCCTTACCCTCGGCTACTACTTCCTGACCGGTGTATTCTACCAGCCCTAAGCGACGCAGGATATAGATGTAGTGCATGAACCCGTTATAGTTAATACAGTGGCGACTCTTAAGTGAGTGAGGGGCAAAGAAAAGCGTCTCACCGTCAACGGTGCCTTCGCCACCGGCGATATACGTGGGTAACCATTTATCCACCAGGTCGCTAAGTTCGTCGTGGTCTATCTTAACTCGTTGCTTGGGCTTAGTACGCCGTAAGACAGTAACGCTTTTCCGGATACGCCTGGCGGCTAACCGTTTAAACTCAGTGCCGGGGTCTTGCTGAACCGCGCTCTTGTAGGCGATATATATTTCATGTCCAGAGGCGTTCTGCGCGGCCAGGTAATCTCTGATAAATATAGACAACTGGACTTTGCGCTTAAACCCACCCCGGGCCCGGCTGACAGGCATTACCATGACTTATCCCTCCCCAACATCCTGGCTAGGACATCGTTTTGTGTACTTGGCGTAAGATTCTTGCTCCTGACCTGTTCTACAGAGCAAGGAATCCACTTCTCTGAATCGGTGTTTCGGGTAAACCAGCGGTTAGAATATACGGCGCCCGGATATAAGATATTAGAGATGCATAGGGCCTCTACACCGTCGCCGGTGAAATGCAAGACGCAAGTGGTTACAGTTTTATTGGCTTCCGAATCGCTTTTCACGTACTTCATCGCCTGTGGCTCGTACCATAGAAGGAGCTAATTTGTTATAGCTAATCGTTGTCTCGAACTTCTTGTGACCTAAATGGTCTTGCAGAGCTTTCTGCTTACTAACGTCGCCTTTGGCTTCAGCCAGCCAGTCTACCGCCAGGGCACTTCGGAAGTCATGTGGGTGAATATAATGATGTTTACCGGACTCAGTATTGAGAAAAATCCTTCCCCCAAGTCCGACAAGGTTAGCGGACTCTCGTACCAGTAAATACACTGTTTGACGTGTGATAGGGAATATTGGCATGTCTCCGCTGATTTTGGCTTTAATTAGATAAGAATCTAACAAATCCGAAGTTTGTCGTCCTATCGATATCATTCTAGTCCGCTCCTCGATTCCCACGGGGAGAACTTTTAGAAGGTCTGTTCCACACTTAGCACAAAACTTAGTAGACCGGCCGGCGATATGACTGCATTTAGGACAGTGTTTCTTAACGCCGCGTTTCAAGTGCGGGATAATAATAATCTGGCGCTCTGAGTCAAAATCTACAGCAGAAACAGCTAATAGCTCAGAGACGCGACAGCCGCAGTCAGATAATAATGTCAGCAACGTTTGGTCACGCAGATTGGTTGCGGTCTTTATCATGGCAGAGATTTCCTCCGCCGTTAAGCAAGTCCTGATTGGCATTTATTCTCCCTTTAGGTAAAAGTGGTTTCTTCTGCAATATAAGCCCGCAGGTATCGCACCGGTATCCGATACGACCCGGGCCTAAAAACCGGTATACTAAGTTACCGCCACAGGAGAGACAGTGTTTCATTTGTTTCAATCCACGCACCCGCGAGGGTGCGACAAAAGATTACTAAGTCTATCATAAAAGTTCCTGTTTATAATTAGTTTCCGCCAAATAATATGTTCCGGCGACTTCCAAGCCAGGGCTCTCCAAATACAGGCGCCCGCAGCCGTCAGGCGAACAAACATATACTTCTATTGTAGGTTCGTACGGGTGGGTAATAATTCTACCTAGTATGTTCATTGGTTTACCGCAAAGACAGTCCATAGGTGCACCTCTCAGTTAACAATAAGCTAATTATATACAGTTATTGTTAAAAAATCAAGGCCCTAGAATGCGTTTTTAAGGGCTTGAACGGCCTGGCAATACATAATCGTCTTAAGTGGCCGGTGTGGTGTTCCATTCTACAACCAATTTTCCGTCGCGGACGAAAAGGTTGGTTACTTCACAGCAACCTCTGGGTGGGACGCTGATTATACCAGGCTTGCGTTCAATAATATGGGCTTCGGCAGAACCGCTACGCCTGACAATTACTTTAAGTTGAAAAGCTAGCTGGTCACCGTTCTCTAAATGAATATCTTTAAGTTCCATTTATGACCACCATTCAGGCCTGGTAAGAAAAGCTAATTTATAATATGCTGGTACATTGTTACTTTCTTCATGAGAAAGTGTCGGATGAGCCGTCGGTTGCGTAAATGTAGGTGCCGGATGTGTATGAGTATTAGCTGCGCCCGTAGCACCGGCAGTCCCTATTTTTACGGCGGCAGTCGCCGTAGCAGCGATAGTACCCACCGCCCCGCCACTATGAGTTTGACTGGCGTGGGTAGTGTGTGTATGGGTGTTGGCACCGCCAGTCAGGCCGGGATTTTCTCCAGCAGCAACTATGCGAATAAACTTATCCCGTAAATCGGGAGTATTGTTCGTCCCATCGCATAGCTGCCATCCGGAGGGTATCTGTGCTAACGTACCGGCAAAGGCACGAACCTCTCGTTGTACGGGAGGGTCCAGTACCATAGACTGGATAGCCATGTTTTATACCGCCACGTCGTCGTACTTGGCTTCTAGTAACCCAGCAGCGGTTCTTTCAACGGAGACAACCTTGAATTGTCCTGCAGCGGGGTCTGTTTTAATATAACCGCGAGCCGTGTCTGCCATAGCGTCTAAGTTAGCCTTGGCAGCTCCAGAGTTTAGTTCCGTATTAGTTATTTCTCCAGACCCGATAGGACGAGCCGCAGATGCTACAGCGCTGGCTCGAGTGATCTGCGCCGTAGCGTTATTCACCTTACCTACGATTTCGTCGTCGGTGTACGAGGCAGCATTTGGGTCTAGGGTCATGCTTTGAATTGCCATATTCCCTCCTTAACTTTGTGTTTGACTTTCTCCAGAAATATTATACAAGACACGCAGAAACCCTCTTGGCAGAGTATAGGTTTGTAGGGACACGGTTTCCCTTTCCGATAATCCAGCTCGGGATTAGCCACGGCTTACCTCGTGATTGTTTGATACCCGCTCTTGGTAAAGGTAATAGTGTAATTGCCAGGAGTAATATCGTAAAACGCGTAGTTACCGTTACTATCAGTATTGGCTATCACTCCTGCCAGGTTTACTGCCACCCCGGATATACCCAAACCTGTGGTGGAGTCTGTTACCTTGCCGTTTAGTGTTCCTTTGACCACAATGGGTATCATTTCTACATTCAGAGTATTTTGACCTGATACAATGTTTATTGACACATCTAACCTCCCGTATTTTTTCTTGGTGAAATAGATAATATAAGTGCCCTGATGTATATTACTGAGAGAATATTCCCCTCTCCTGTTGGTACTATCGGTTTTACGCCCCAGTCTTACTGAAACATCCTGGCAAGGCTTGTTCGTTTGTCTGTCTATTACTATACCAGAAATATTTGCCATCTTGCGACTACTCCTTACCAGTGATTCTGGGTATCAGGAATACAAGGTACACGCACCCCGCTGGCGGTCAAATCGAGATTACGCCTCATAGAATTAAAATGGGCGGCGTTCATAGCCGAGCAATAACTGCCACTGTACTCGCACTGAAAAACGGCCTTACCGGCATTGACGAATACAGAGAGATTACCACACTCGCTATACTGATTACATTCTTCGTTAAGCACCCAATCGAAATCTCCGACGAGCTGAGACATTTGGTCAACGTCGTTCTTAAGCCCGACTGATAATCCTCGGGCGTGGCACTGCTGTGCTATCCAGCGGTTATATGTTATCTGGTTGCTGGCGGTCAGCGGGAATCCGCTATTATTAGAGTAGCCATCGATATTGTCCGGCTCCACGGCATCAAAACCATTAGCTACTGCCATGTCTAACCGGTCTGCCATAATAGCCTTAACAGTCTCGCTCCGGATGTCCAACCACTTCTCACCAGGCCAACCGTTGTTATTGCCTTTAACCGAAGCCGGGAATAGCGACGCGTCCGGTCGCCAGTCTTCCCACGTTCCAAAGCTAAAGTAAGCTATGACTATGCAGCCTAAAGCGTGTAACGAATCAACTACGCTCTTAGGAGTGTCAAAAGCGTCGATATCATAAACGGTGACATTAGGAATTACGTGACCCGGGTAAGAAAAGGGGGTGCCAATCTGCCATTGCCAATGAATAGGCGCGGCAGGCGACGGCTTCCACCACCCTGAGGGGGGGGCTGATGAAGGTATCATTTCTACGTTTAGTGTGTTTGGCCCAACCACTATCTGCATTAGTAAGCCTCCCTTATAGAACTAAGGTCTCGTACCCTGCTTTTTCGAATACTAAATTATAAGTTCCCGGACTAATATCCGCAAAGACGTAAACGCCCGAGCTATCGGTAACTTTTTCAGTTCCGGCGAGTTTTACTTTGACACCAGACAACGGAGCGCTGGTGCTAAAATCAGTAACCTGACCGTAAAGATGAGCGTCTCCTGGGGGCGACGCTTCAGCCTTTCTGGCAATTGCGATTACCAACGCGGCTAAGCCAATGCCGACAGCTAATTCTCTATTACCCATATTAGGTCCTCGTCAATGTGATTACTGGCGATTCATCCCCCAGGTCATCTACCAGCTTGAAATCGTGAGACGAAGGGATTCCAAATGCCGGGGGATTCCAAAGACTCCCATATAAATAAGGATCGACTCCCGGAATCAAGAACTCTCCCGGCTGTGTTACCGTAACACTTTGTCCTGCAGGTAAAGTCACTTCTAGAATTTTAGGGCTCAGCGCCAGTGACCAGACATTATTAATGTCTCTGACATACTCCCAGACCCGGTCATCCCGCCAGCCTGATTGTGAGTAGAGAACTTGAATCTGGCGTGTTACCGGTACCGAGTTCGGGTTAGTCAGGGTACAGGATATTTTAGCCAGGTGCCATCCGTAACCGATTCCAGTAGCCGGACTGAGTGTTCCTACCGGCGTTGAGAAAGTAAGCACATTTTCGGTTGGTGGAGGTGGAGGTAGAGGTGGAGGCACAACAATCAAATTCATGGTTATATTAAATTCGTTATTGCCCTCGATAGCAGTAATTTGAGTGATAATTTCTTCGTAATCAGTCTTGGCAAAACTGGCTGAATAAACATCTGGATCAATATCCGATAAAATATAAGCCCCAGCCGAATTTGTTTGCACGGTAATATCGCCGATTGTCACTGTAACCCCTGATATAACGTGATTATCAGTGTCAAATACTACACCGTATATATTAGCCTTCGCTGGCGGAGGCGGCGGCGGCGGCGGAGGTGGTGGTGGTGGCGGCGTTACTTCTACTTTTTTCCTGGTAGCCAGATATATAGCTATACCGACAGCCGCTATGCCCAGACCCGCCAGGGCTCCCTCTTTGTCACCCATGATACCCTCCCTACTTTTCCTGTTGTATCTGTTTAATGGTCGGGGACTTGGGATGAATAATAACTATTTTCTTACCGGTAGCGTTCAAGTGTTCTTTCCACTCGGAATGCAGTCTAAGGTTTAACGCCGGCTTATCCGGGTCGGTGGCCGGGGCGTCCTCGCCATTACCCTGTACTATATAACCATGAAACCGGAAACTATCTATAAGTGTTGCGGCAGTACATTTATTGCCTTCTTCATCACAGATAGAACCGGACGGTTTCTTCCCGGTCAGTTCTTCGTACAGAGCGCTGGCACTGCTGTGCTCGGTAGTCTTGCCTTTCTTATCCACGTAAATAGCGGCGGGCCAACGCTGTGCCATATGCCGTTTAGATTCGGCTACAGCTTCCTTGGCCGCCGGGGAACCTACACCTACGCTTTCACAAGTAGGGAAGGCCTCTACTACCTGAAGGATAGTTTCCGGTGCTATTTTCTTATTTAGCATAGCCATAAAAACTGTCTTTAAATCCTGAGATATACAAGATGCCATAATGCACCTCCCCTTACACTAATTTATGCTTACCATCCAGTCCGGATAGATGGCTTTCAACCTTAGAATCTATTAGCTCGACTTTTTTCTCGAGTTTGCCGACTGCGGCGGTGTTTTCTTCTTTATGTGATTTTACATTTTCGCATACGTTCTTTAAGCTGGTCAACATTTTACCCCCAGGCAACCCCTACCGATACCCCAGTCCCGAGTATTGAAATTAATAGGACTGCAAATTGCCACGTTACCATTAGGAGGGGCCTCCTTTAACAAGTTTATCCATGTCGGCCTTGCGAGCTTCCATGTCGGCTTTCATCTTAGCGAAGTGAGCTTCCATTTCTGCTTTCCTGGTTTCCATGTCGGTGCGCATCTTCTCGAAGGTAGCGTCCATTTCGGCCTTAGCTTGTTCCGGTGATTGTTTCATGCCAATCTCCATTTCGTGCCCGTCGGGACACTTTAGTTTTAAATGTAACTTGGATTTATCACCAACAGTCACAACTTGATGACCGCCTTGCATTATACGTATTTTATTCTCTTCTCTGACTTCTGTATATACCGGTTTGTGACATATCTTGCAAAAATAGTGCTTGTCGTTAAAAGTCATAGCCATGAACTCCTAAATAATATCTATCATTAGTAATCTATTAGCAATGCTAGGCATCGTTATCGCTCCGCCTGTCGTTGCCGGGTCATTTGTAACAAAGGGTTCACCTTCCCGCGCATAGCCCATTACTTTTAAGTCTATAGCTGCCTGGGCCTGCAGATAAACAAAGGGTTCGCCTTCCCGTGCATACCCCATTGCCAATTCATTAGTTTGCGTTACCATCGCGTCTCCTTAAGCAACACTAATATCATGGTCTGCTTTATCTCCAACGAAATCTTTATCAGGTCGCATAATCACGCATTTTCTGCCGAACTGATATTGAATAGGTGTAATGAGGACTCCCCTGGCAGCCGCTTCGTAGAACTCGGTAAATTCTCCTCCCAGATACATGCCTACATGTCCGAATGGGTTGCCCAGTGCCCACTTTTCTATCTTATCCCAAGGGGACCTGGTCAATTCAAAGACTAAAATATCGAGGGGCTGTAATTTAGTTTCCATTGCTATCCCTCCTCTTCGACAACGATTCGTGCTTATCCCGATTCTGCCAAATCCAACATTCAGAGCAATAGTTTTCCTGGCAAAGTATTGCAGAGTCGACTATACACGGGTTGCCTTTGTGCCAGTCTTCCATCTTATTTCGCCTCTGGTTTATCTCCCAACACCCATTGCAATATAGCAATTTCGTGTTCGTACATTACGATGGCTGTGGTATCCTTATCGGCATTTGCCTGTTCGAGTCTAGCTTTGCAATATCCGATTCTCTCAGCGACTTCTCTTAAATCCTTCATGCGCTTGCTCCTGGCGGTGTATAGCTCCCGGTATCGTTTGGGGGAGTCGGGGTGGTAGTCTGGTCATTTGACTTAGTATTAAAGGGGAAAGAGCCATTGCCCAGCTGACTGGCAATCTTGTTACCTAGTACATCAAAGCCAGCGCCACCAAGGAAGGCATATAGCAGTATCTTCTCCCGGGGAAGGTCGGACATAGAATATGTAGCTGCCCAGATTACGCCGGCAATAAGAGAGCGGATAATAGAAGCGCCGAACTTTTTCTTATTAAAAGATTCTTTAGAGTCGAACCAGCCAAGCATGGCCACCACCAGACCCCCGACGAAAGCCGCTAAGGCTACAATCCAGATATTCATCTTCTATTAGTCCTTTTTAGCTGACAATTGGCCCTCGACATTGCCTAGCTTTTCGGTTATTCCGGCATGAAACTTGCACTGGTAACCGTTGTTAAGCTTCTTATCCAAGCTATCAACTTTCTGCATTATCTTACCTACAGCGATTCCAACCCCTAAAATTGCAATTATCGTTGCTATCTGTGCCCACAAGTTAAACATGTCTACGGGTCTCCTTTATTAGACTGTTATCTGCATGGTATAGGTCACAACCAGGATTTCAGTATCAGCCACTACGACTGCAGGACCTACCACGTCTCGGCAGATACAGAACATATATACTACCGTATTGCTGATCCATCCCGGAGAATAAATTCCGCATTCTTGGATTGTAATGTTGCCCCCACTGTTGTTCGTACAATATCTGCGAATAACCATAGCTCCGTTTGGGTCAACAAATGTTGGGAGAACAACTTCAGTGCCACCATACTCCAATTCCCCTGCGGCATGGCCGTTATTTACACGAGCTACCAGGGTATTATCAGTAGGCGTTACTGCTGTGTTGTTGGTACCTACGATTATTCCATAATCTTTTCCCAGCCATTTTACAGTGGGGAAAACAGCACTACCATTACCACCTTCTGCCAAGTTGTGGAGGCTATTTCCAGCAGGGGAAGCGACTGCAAGGTTTTGAACACCCCAGGCTTTTTTATCTAGTGTTCTCGCTGTTGCACTAATGTCGAGGATACCAGCGAGAGTATTGGAGTTATAGCCAGCAAGTATATACCACAGGTCAAAGAAATGTTTGAGCCAACTGCGTGACGGCTGTTCCCTATATTCGAGCAGTTCGCCATCTTTAGAATGGCGTTCAAATCCAACAGTCGTAAGTATTTTTCCCATATTTCCTCCTATACTACTGCCTGGGGTCTGTAATTAACCGTTAAAGTTTGTCCGGGGGGCACTGCTATGCCCCCGGCTATAACATCACGGATAATCATGAAATAGCCAGCGGCAGCAGAATAATATGCTCGGCAATATAAACCTATTTCGTTAACTGTTATGGCTCCTCCAGAGGAATTTGCAAAGTTACGGGTAATTGTCATTTGTGAGGTGGTAGCGTCAGCACTGGGAGCTCCGAAGGTTACTGCTCCATACTGAAGTCTTCCCGCCGTGGGAGGAGCCGCATCGTGTTGTATTATAGTCCCTAAGGCATAGTCAGAAATGGTAGGGGCAACAGCGCCAGTACCTACGACAATGCCAAAAGTAATTGTACCCGCACCGGCTAGAACATCTAACCAATATCCAAGGGATCCGGTCCAGTCTACATATACACCTCGAAGTGTATTGCCTGTGTCACGTACATTATTTGGACCGCCAAGATTCATCACAACGCACATTATCTGCAAGAATTGTTGAACGAAGCTCTCCGAGCGCTTAATGACGTGCTCCTGTACCTTGCCAGTTTTATGGTCACGCACCATCCACTCTATTGCACAACCCATCTCCCCCTCTTTGAGTACATGGGGTATTGTTTTAGGGTCGATTACCCTCAAATCATGAATTCCCTCTATATTAGTTTGAACCTTTCCGAAATCACTAGTTTTTCCCATGAAATTCTCCTTAGAGTAAGTATTCCCACCAAGATTGTGTGCCTTTAGGTTGGGTGACAATGTTGACGAAATTGGTTACTTCGATACGAACCCAGTAAAGGTCCATACCTTGCACAACATGAGTAACCCAGTCGCCTTGGGGAGAGTGTTGCCAGTATTTCAAACCGCTACTCATAAATTGCGCGCTGGTTTCCACTTCATCAACACAGTTGGTCCAAGCACCATTCCAATATTTCATTACCAGAGTCCAGTTGCCGGCCCCGGCAATTCCAATATTAATAGGAAAACAGTGAGCCTTATAACGTGAACCAAGCATATAGGCATCGCCAACCGCAGGCGCTGCCGGCAGAAGTGTCATATCATTAGCAGCTCCACTCTGAGCCGCTGCAGTTTCATCGGTTTCCACTCCGCCATCATCAGCTACCGCTCCATCTATAATCTGCTGTAGCCCGAGATTACGGGTAAATGGTCCATTCTTGGCTATGCTCTGGTCTGCCAATGCTATCGCAGATACTGATTTAGCCGAAGTAAATGACGGCGTTAGTCGACTGATATAATCAGCCGGCGCATCAAGATAGGCCACCTCATATGGGCTAGTAAGCGGAGCGTTCTTAACTATCGATTGATCGGGAGTGCCTGATACTACAGTTTTTGACAGTCCAATGTTGGCAGGAAAATAGCGGCTATAATATGTACCCCCTGGTTGCCATGAAGGAATTACTCCTGGGCCACCAGATGTCAGAACTAAATTGGCAACTCCGGCCGGTAGTCGGACTAGAACACCGCCGCCACCTCTAACAACAAGGTCGCCCTGAATCATCCCCAGGGCGAGCTCTTTCAAATTAGAGATACCTTTAGTCTGCCAATTTTTGTCGGCATCTATGAGAAGCTGGGAGAGCTTGGTAATTCCTCCACCAGAAGATTCAAAGCTCATGCTATGAACCCCCATTCCGGAGGATGCGTAGGACCTTTGGTTATTAATTCGGTACTGGCAGCGCCGGGAGTTATCTTAACTATTTTGGTGCCGTCATGGTAAATCATGTCACCTTCAGCCATGCCGGCGACAACCTCTTTAATATTAGAGATGCCCATGGCGGCCCAAGCCTTATCAGCATCGATGGTAAGTTGGCTAAGTTTGGTAATTCCGCCGCCGACATCTTCAAAGCTCAATTACATGGCCTCCAAGGCATATTCGAAGGTAATGGCCTGGCCGTTATCGGCCGCATTGTCGGACAGAGCTGTAATAGTAAGCACATTGGCTATCTCGAAAGTGCCGTTAATAATGGCATGGGCAGGCGAGTCGCCACCGGGAACGTTATATGTGTTAGGCTTTGGAGGATAAATCATCCTCTGCACGCCATTTACCGAGATGTACATACGGAGGCTGACATTGCCGATCAGGTTTTGGATGCTGACCATTGCCGAGTGTACTTTGTACCTGACTCCGACAGCTCCTATAGTAGTGATTGTCTGCTCGGCAGCCTGCCAGTTGGCCGTAGTAGAGCCAGCAACTGGGGTTTCTCCCTGCAACTTTGATATCTGGTCGATGGCCACACCCAGCAAAATCATTAAGATTTCATCGCCGATAGCTAAGGATGCGGTGAAGGCCGGGCAGGTAACCAGACCGGTTGAACTAACAAAAGCAGTTGCTATTTGTGATTCGCCCTGGGGAGCGGCACCTGTCCCGGTAGCTTTTCGTGCCACGAAGACAGCAAAGCCATTGAAGTAGCTATCTCCGAATCCTATCAGAGAATCACAACGAAACTGGGTAGCTGATACGACTTGGCTAATCCGTGCCCATTTGACAAAGCCTTTTTCTGGCAAGGCCACGCCTGAAGCTGTAGCCATTTCATATCACCTACCTTTCACACGTTACAGATATTGCGTCATTGGCTGCTACGGCTGAAGCCCAAAGCACCTTCGCATTCTTAACGTTGTAACCAATGACACCTCCTGCAGCTAATGGAGTTACCTGGTTAACATTAATAGCAGACGGTCCAGATTCGCCGATATAAACAATATTGGCGTTAGTTGGCCAGGCTACTATTTGTAGCGCCATGCCGTCGGGCACTTCAAAGTCGGGGAGCTGGACAGCTTGTGCTGCCACCGGGAACAGTACTCTAACCGATTGTATGTGAGTTCGGTTGGTTGGCCAGCCTTGTGTCCCAAGAGATAAACTCCCGAGAAGCTGAACTAGCTGGTCGAGCCTATCAAGAGTCTGTACCCCATTTTCCGTTATCGAGATTAATAACTCGATGATCTCCGGAGGAAACTTTATCTCCTGTCCCGCCTGGACAGGCTGCCCCTTTATCAAAGCTATTGCGGAGGCGACAGCGGCGGCACTACTCATAACGGCAGCCGTCTTAGCGGCATTGTTATTGTCTGCCATAGCAGCACCTCCTATCCGTTAATATCGCTGAGAGTGTTACCGGTGGTGGTAACGCGCAGTTCGGAGTTACTTGTAATAACTGTAACATTTCAGGCGGGAACGGTGATGCTGTCGATCGCTTCATAGCAGCGATAGCGGCCGCTATTGCCGCCGCCGTGCTCATTACCGCCGAAGTCTTAGCAGCCTGCTCTCCAGAGAGTCTGTCAAATGTCATGAGACACCTACCTTATCCGATTTCTTCGGCTTCTATCTGAACATCGATGCTACCGGCACCGACTGCGTCCGGCCAGGATACGATAGTCGCGGCAAGTTCCACCTGGGGAATATCAAACTCATTGTAATCGTCGGTAGTATTGGCTATGGAGTATAACGCCGGGATAGCGTCTACGCCCGCGCCAACTCCGGTGCCGATATGTACCCAGGTATTGCCCGCATTATTGTTGCGGATTTTCAGTCTCTTGATTTTAAGAGTCTTGGTACCCACCATACCGATAAAGGTACTGCGGGTCAATATGGCCACTGCGTTGCCTGCGCCGATAGCGGCTAAGTTAGTAACCCCACCCTGACGCCGTCTGCCCTGCAATAAATCAAGCATTTAATTCCTCCATTATTTAGTGGAGAGGGACGGCTTTGTCCCTCTCCTATTTTATCTTATGGTTTCCCAGCGAACCCGGATGCGACTATGTAGACACAAGCCTCTAACCCGCTCTTGATTTTCTGGACAATATTAGCGGGTAGTTCTTCTGTGATGAAACGATACCCGTAAGCGATTATACGGCATTGGGCAATAGCGGCGGCCGTGTAGTTGATGCCTTCAAAAGCCGGGTTGCGGTCCTCCCAGACAAACATTTCTGTCAGGTGGCCGCACGGGTCCCTGGTAACGATTGTCGGGTCAACCGGAACCTGCAAGTTACGTAGATTCATACGACCGTCGACGTTGGGCAGGAACAACCTGATCTGCGCGGTATCCAGCGGATACCACCGAATCTGGCCGAACTCGTTGCGCCAGAACTGTATGTTGGCCGCCTGGGTTCGTGCACTAGTTGTGCCCGCGGCGATAGCTCCGATGTCTAAAGCTTGAAAAGGCGCGATGGGCTCTAACCAGATAACCCGGCGGTAATGGTTGTCATTGGCGTACTTGACGCAAACGTTGTGGCCGATTAGCGCCACTGGCTCTACCAAGCCTAAGCCTGACTTGTGCGGGAAAAGATCATATCCCAAAGTTTCTCTCCTTTGGCCTCTGGCTGTCTGCCGAGGCTCTATTTACTTTACTCGCTTATGCTGCTACTACTGTAACCGCGTCGCCCAACGGGATGTAGGTTAATATATAACGTGTAGACCCGGTACCGGCAGCCGCCGTCATGGTAACCTGAATATTACCGGCCATTAAAATGGCTAAAGGGAAAGACCCGTATTGGCCTGATACGGCTACGTTTTTCGCCATACTCACACCCACACCAGCTACGCCGACCTGAATGGCATCGCCCGGGTCCCCATTGTGAATATAGAGAGTATTGACGGCGTTAGCCGTAATAATAGCCGCGCCGGTATCCATTACGGTTGGGCCAACGCTATGCCGGAGCTGCATTGTCGAGGCACCGCCAGCCTGTATAATTGTCCTTACACCGATTAAGCTGGTAACAGCGATAAGGCCACCGGCGATAGTGAAGATAGATTGCCAGACGTTCTGAGGGTCGGCGGCGGCGGCCCGGTCTGCGCGCCAGCCGAGTGAACCAGCGCCCCTGGCAGTCGTCCCCGGGACGGCGCCACTTGCTAGTATTTGATAGATAGCCTCTACTAAAGCCTGATTAGTTGCCATTTTCCTCCTCTGTCTTTAAGGATTATTTTAGGTTCCCACGCACCCGTAGGTGCGAATTATATTCAATTTAAAGGAGAGGGAGGGCGAACCCTCCCTCTCTTAAGCTAAACAGTCACTATGGTAGTACCTGCGATAACGGGGATATAGAATAATGTCCACTGACTGGTGCCTTGCACGGCAGAACCACGAACGAATATCGTGCCAGCCGGGGCAAATAATTTATAATTCCCGCTAACTCCGGTTAATATCGTGGTCAGTGTGCCTGCTACGTAGTTCATGCAGATAGAGTCGCCAACATCGAGAGTATCGACATCGGCCGCTACTGACCAGACTACAGATGTACCTGTAGCTACGGTTGGGTTAGAGCCTGCGGTAATTGTGCAGGCTGCGCCAGCCGCTACGGTAACCACACCGTAAATTAGAGTTACGATTGCCAAACCACCCGCAGAAACGGTAAAAGTATCGGTATCACCGTTGGCGTGTGCCCGGGCAGTAGCCGTAACCATGTAACCAAGACCACTTCGGTATGCCACGTTTCCTCCTGTTTGGAGCTTATTTCACTCCTGATTTATTCAGGATAGGAATCTCACCTATCCAATTTACTTTAGACAGCTCTTACTCTAGCGGTATCATCTATCGGGATGTAGCTGATCACGTAGCGAGTGGCACCAGTGGTTACTATACTGATAGTAGTAGTGATACTGCCTACGCCCAGTATGAGACCAAACATGTTCATGCCACCAACTCCACTCCCTTTGATACCACCTTGAAGCGGGGCTACCGTGTTTGCTACACCGGTACCCACACCGATTATCAGCGCATCAGCGGGATCACCGGTAATAGTAACTACAGTGCCCACTGTTGCTAGTCCGGTAATTCCGGCTATACACAGGTTAGTCGCGGTATGGGTGAAGACCTGTGTCGCGCCAGCCCCGCCGGTACGAGCGGCAGTAACGATACCATATAATCCGGTTAAGATTATATAGCCACCGGCTACTGTAAACAGGTTAGTCGGGCCCACCGCGTCCGCGGCGATGACTCTCGGTACACGAATACCGAGCCCGGCGTCGAAATAGGATGCTTTTATTCTACTTGCTAATCCCATTTCTTATCTCCTTATGCTAATTCTACGCGTGAGCGAGGAGAAAGTTTGTAGTATAGCAATGTCCATTCCATGGTAACTGTGCTAACTGCGAACGTGCCGATAAGGAAGGTCGGGGCCAGGAGTGGTTGCAGACCGATGGTTGTACCCTTGGGGTAGAATAACGCATCGGTGTCCGGAAGCGCAACGGCGGCTCCGGCCTGGACTACGGCCACGTTCAAACCAACATTGACTATCGTGCCTACAGCGCCGTTAATAGCGATAGCACCGGCGTCCATGCCGATACCACCGGTAACGGTAACAGCTAAGGTTGTAGCGCCGCCTGAAGCCGCGGTATGCATACCGACAAGTTTGAGGGCAACAATAGCACCGTCACGCACGGCGAAGAAGTTGTAAGCACCAGTAACACTGGAGTAGACCTGTGATGGTCGAAAAGCACGACAGATATTTTGCTCGTGAGTACCCTTAATTAAAGTTGCAAGACTCATAAATTTACCTCCTTTTACGTATGAGCCAATTTTACTCCCTAAAGGAGAAGGAGGGGGAGGGTGTTAATTCCACCCTCCCCGCCTATTTGGTTAACTGATGTTAGCGCCGAGACGTTCGATAATGAACGCACCAAAGGCGAAATCTTCGCCCAGAGCGCCGACGGGCAAATTGTAGTATAACTCGATGTAAACCACATCTTGCGGGTCATAAATGACGGGCTCGGTGAAGTAAACATCGGGTTCAAGCTTGGCACCGGTTTCAAGCTGCAGGAAGAACGAGGCCCGGGTGGTGGCACCGGTACCGCCTACGCGGAACCGTAAGCCAGAGACGGTGGGATTGGCATCGTAATCTGCAAACTTGTAGAACACGGCGATCTTGCTGTTAGCCAAGGTCGGTGCAAAGAGTGGTAAAGCACCAGCATCAAATGCAGAACCCCAGCCGGCAGCAGCAATAGCCGGATTCCGGTATTGCTCGATGGTCCAACCGATAGCCGCGCCACCGAAGTCGGTGGAGGGTAGGGCATGTCGTACAACCAGCTCATCGCGGGTTCTAGCCAGGCCCAGAGCCAAAGCTCTGTTGATGCCAGCTTCGATAGCGGCGGAACGGAATACCTTGATATCGGTAAGGGTCAGTTCATTGGTCGGGACTATATAACTCATTCGTGTATGCCTCCTACTAGAGTTATTAACTTTCCTGTCGACCACCAAATTTGGCAGGAAAGCGCTATTGGACTAAATTACACTAACCGCACGTTCTGGTAAGGTGTCTCGGCTGCGGGACCGGGATATCGGGAAACACGCATCCCAACGGATGTACCTACACGGGCCGCTGCAGGAGTGCCACGCAGCATGTTGTATAGCTTTTCGAAGGCAAGAGGGGCTGAAGCTATAGCAATATTTTTGATGAACTTCTGCGCGGTCGGGCTGCCCCACCCCATGTAAGCTGCCAGGTAACCGCCACCTGCCATTACGTAGGTCGCGACATCGGCAACGGGTGTGGTTCCAATGGTCTTGGTGCTGGCTCTGGCCATGATGTTCACGAAGGTGACCAGTGCTGGAGCCCCAACATCGTTGACAAAACTGAGGTCTGTAGCTCTCATAAGAATCTCCTTTTTTTAAGTTAAGAACTCTCGTCGACCACCAGACTTTCTGTCTGACCTGGCAAGAGCTATGTTAATACTAATTCATATTGAAAAATTGTCAAGTACGTGCCAGAGTATTTTTGCTAGTTGTCGTTGGTTTCTTCTTCGTACCTTTTGCGATAGCTACTCCGGCTAGAGCGGCCCCACCGATAATCGCCACCGGTAATACCCACGACGGTGTTTCACTGCC
>Ga0172380_10000933_pt1 | contig 52542 bp, 94 predicted proteins | sample Leawe162metaG_FD_119747 | JGI IMG/M metagenome (GOLD analysis project Ga0172380, IMG submission 119747) | Leachate microbial communities from a municipal landfill in Southern Ontario, Canada - Leachate well 162 metaG | ecosystem: Engineered > Solid waste > Landfill > Unclassified | place... | reverse complement strand
CGTAGTGCACCTGAGCGTTGCCGGAGACTCGCTGCACCTGAGCGTTGCCGGAGACTCGCTGCACCCGAGCGTTGTCGTAGACCTCGTGCACCTGAGCGTTGCCGGAGACTTGCTGCACCCGAGCGTTGTCGGAGACGTAGTGCACCTGAGCGTTGCCGGAGACTTGCTGCACCCGAGCGTTGTCGTAGACGTAGTGCACCTGAGCGTTGTCGTAGACGTAGTGCACCTGAGCGTTGTCGGAGACTTGCTGCACCCGAGCGTTGTCGTAGACCTCGTGCACCTGAGCGTTGCCGGAAAGTGACACATTGCCGTATACCGCCAGCACAATATCATCGCTGGTCAGTGTCCTCTCCTCACTCGGCAGCACGACCTTTGCGGATAACCACTCCGGCAGCCATTTTCGCACTAACTCCTCTGCCGAGGTTGGATCGTACCATTCTGGCGCTCGCTCGCTATCCAGTCGATACACCCACTGATCGAGCGGTAGTAGGTAGTCCCGATCAGGCGGGCTGATCTCGAACGCCGCCGCAACAGGACCTTTCACGCCCTGCAGTGGCTCGTGCAGCTTAAACTCCTTTGCGATCTCCGAATGACTCTCGGTTTTCAGAGACCATGTGATCTTGCCGGTTTCTAACAACCAGCCGGAAGCAGGTTGACACATTTCCTATTGTCTCCTCTCTCGTTTGCGATCCCTACCCGTGACCGCTCACCTGAGCCACGGCCACCAGCCGCGGTTCATACCGACCACCAGCAGCCAGAGCACCGCCAGAAACACCACGAACGGCGACCAGCACGAGGCCGTGTCGAGAATGTAGCGCAGACATTGCCGGCGGCGCTCTCGCCTCTCCCATCGACTCTCAGCGCGCGGGTTCACGGCGAGGCGAAACGCGCCGCGCAAGGTGTGGCAGTGGCAGCGGTAGCGACGGAGTTTCATGGCGTGACCCTCCGGTTCGTGATGCCGTGCTGATCGCAGACCTGGCGACCCAAGTCGGTGAAACAGAGGGATGTGTCATCATCGTAGCTGGCGCCGCATCGTTTGCCGTGCACGGCGATCAGCCCCTTCTGGACCAGCGAACTGATCACCCCGCTTGCCTGTGCGCCCGTCAGACCACTGTAGTCGATGACCGACCAGACCCACGGAGAGGAGTCATAGGCGTCGCCGAACTCGTTGATGCGAGCGCCCTTGAGCAGAGCTTTCTCCATATCTGTGAGGTTGATCTCATTGATGTTCATCTCTGTTGCGGCTCCTTCTTCTCCAGATCGACAATGCCTATCTGCCTCGGAATGCGCGCCTCTCCGAGGATTGCCTCGCAGGCCTCCTGCATTTCGAGGTAGTAGACCACAGCCGATTCGAGGAAGTTGGCCCGGTATATGCCGTTCTTGTCGCAGAATGCCCCGACGCGGTCGGCGATCTCTGCGTCTAGCTGAAAGTGCACATTGTGAGGTGGTCTACTCATAGGGACTCTCCCTCCCGGCTGTGAGCCTGGTCGAGAACCTCTACGATCCCCACGAACGCGGTGAACAGGGCTCGCATAGATGCGTCCTCGTCAAGTGCCCGGATTCTCCGTGCGATGCTCTCAGCCAGCAACACGAGGGTTTCTCCCAGATACGGGCGTCCGATCAGGATACTGAGCAGTTCATCACGATTCGCGGCAGTCAGACGGCGTAATCCAGCAATGTCCGCCGCCATCGTATCCGGCCTTCTCACGGTCTCCTCGCGGGTGATCATCGCGGCCACCCCTCGTCAGCCGCGCGCCCGACAGTGAGCATGGCCCACAGCAGGACCACAAGCACCGTCATAAGCGCGCCGGTCAGACAACCGAAAACGAATGTCCACATCATCGCGTTCTCCTCTCAGTGCCGCTTGTGCGGGTTGCACTCGGCTATTTGCAGGAAGAGGTTGCCTGTACCGTCAACCCCTCCGTCGTAGTCGCACTTGACCTGAATGTGAATGGTGCTATCAATGATCAGGTCTACGCCCGCCACCTGAAGCCGTTGGTCGCCGATCTCCCGCGAGCCGATATGCAGTGGTAGTAGCGCCCGCTTGAGCATGCCCTTGACGATCTCTACTGCCCATTGCCCCTTCTCCGTCGTGCTCGCGTCGGCAGAGACGCCAAGTTTGGTTGGCCAGTCATACGGGATGGGTAACCGTCGGCAGTTGCGGATCGCCTTGGGAGGAACCAAATACCCCTGTGAGGTCGCCTGCTTGCAGCCTTGCTGGTAGCCAGGTTTCACCGGCCACTTATCCGGCACGCACTGTTCCTGCCCGCAGGCTGTGGGGTAGATGTAAACGAACCCTTCGCCGAAGCAAACGTGGGCGCGGTAGTCGCTGATCTCCGTCTGTATGCCGTAGTCCTGTAATTTGTGCTCAGTTACACTCATTGCCCCAGGTCTCCCAACCGTTGCACTTTGCACGCGCGAATAACTCGATACGCGACCCGTGCGGGTATAGCCGGTCGATGATCTGCCGGAACTCCTCCGGCTTTTCACTGTGTGTGTCCGAACGCTCGATAGTCTGCACACTGTCAATGAGGTCGGGCACGTCCGGCAGACAACTGCCGCGCGTGGCGATCAGCAGGAACTCATGCCGCACGGAGTTGTAATGACCGTGGTTGTGCTTCATCTTGTCCCAAACGAACGAAGTACGGTAGGCGAAGGTCCACGCTTTGATGATGGGGAACGCGATCTCCAGCATGGGGCTGGTCACCCATAGAAACAGGACAGCGTCTTCCTCTGCCAACTCCGCGATAGGAAGCAGGCACAGTTCGTCAACCGTCAGGGGGTCATAGTGGCGCTCGGCGGGACCGTACTGGTCAAGTCCCGTATCGCCGTATTTCCATGGCGGGTCGGCGTAGATGACCCGGTATTTGCCTGCAACGGGCGGGACTTCCGCCTGATGCTCCGCGCGTTCGAGTCGCTTCGCGTGCGGCACGCTCACCGCTTCGCCACTGCTGACCTTGCTGACAATGGATGCCTGCCGCTCGGGAGGTAGCGCCGTGAGTCCTGCCGCCGCCGATACAGGCACAACGCCCTGCTCGACCGCCGTGATCAGTTCGGGCGCGCCGTGGTCGATGACTTGGCGGGCACGCTTGAGGGAACGTTCGCTGGAGTTCATCACCTGTGTGGCTATGCGGACCGCCGGGTGATGCACGGGTGCCAATTGGCACTCCTGCATGTATGAGTCAACGATCGCTAGTGTCTCATCTGAACACGCAAACCATTCGCCGCCGACGGAATAATTACGGAGGGTTTCATGTAGACGTTTCTCGTTGCGGGCATCCCCCGGAAACCGCCTGATAAGTTCCAAACCAGGACTCCCGACGCGCAAGTTCTCTATCCGCTGGTCGGGCCATGAGGAAAACCCAATCTTCATCCGGTCTCCGTTGCGAGCGACGTACACTTCGCGGAGGTGACGCAGTCCTTTGCGATGATCCGCTGTCCTCCATTGACTCTCAAGCCATGCCGCCTGTTCTTGCCTCTTGGCGAACGGCATGGACTCGTTTTCAAAGATTGCCTTCTTCTCGGCATCACGGTTCCAGCGTTCATACGCCGCTTCTGTCTTGAGGGCGGAAGTATCAGTTTGCTCCCCGAGTAGTCTCGCCACCTTCGCCCCGACCATCGCCCGCTGGCTCTCGTTCAGGTGACGCCGGTGCAGGTTGACACTGAGCGTGAACCCAACGGGGTCGTCACCATCCCACCACTCGAAACGCGGCTTGACTCCCGCCTCAATGCATGCGCGGTGCCGGTTCCGCCCGTCGATGATCGTCTCGCTCTTGCGGTCTACCAAGATCGGATCAATGAGACCGTGCGCGCGGATGTCAGCCACGAGCGTGGCAAACTCCGGCCCTTCGAGCAGTGGGAATATATTCGCGGCAGGGTGGAACTCCATCAGGCAACCTTCCTGCCGATCTCCATCGCCTTCTCTGCCCAGTAGTGGTCTTGCGCCGGCACTATATCGGGCGCAATCGTCGTAAGCGCCGCTCGCAGTTTGCCATCTAACCTCATCTGTCCGGTTTCGACCTGTCCGATGATCGTGCGGCTAACGTGGAGCAATACACTCAACTCTTGCTGAGTCATTCTCTTGGTTTCGCGCCATTCTCTGAGTGGACTCATAGAACCCTCCCCTGTATGATGATGATGGTGATGTCTCATCCCCATCACTATACCCCTTTGTTCCACAGATTGCAAGGGGTAGTTTGCTTAAATATTCGTCCGGGTATCTGCGTGAGAGCGTCACGAGATATGCAGGATAAAGGGCTTGACAACCATCCGATTCCGTGGAATAATGATGATGATGAAGATCACTTACAGAAAGGAGGTGGTACGAATGGCGTCCGATCCTGAGTTCGGGAAGGAAGTCCGAGCTTTACTTGAGAGGAAGCAGTTGAATCCCTACAGCGCGGCATTGAAGTCGGGATTCATCCTGACACGGCAGACGGTCTTTCACTATTCACTTGGACAATTGCCCAAGGACCCTAGACCATTTCTGTCGTTCGTTCGGACAATTGAACCCGAATCTGAACAGCAATTCAGAGAACTGCTCATGGCACGTTTTGCGCCAGCGTAGTTACTCAGGGAGGAAAGAATTGGTGTGGATTTGGCACAAATAATGGCAGAACCTAACTGGCACACAAAACCATCTTTTATCCTTTCTATTCCCCCTTGCTTTGCAACCCCGGATGATGTAAATTCGTATTCCACGGATGACCTGGGCAACAAAATGGAGGTTGTTGCAGTGAGGGAGGCGGTTGACCGTTACATTGGCGGTTTACTGCTCAGCAATCTGGCTGATAGTACAGTTGAGCAGTACCGGGCGCAGCTCGGACGTTTTGTTCGTTGGCTTGAGCACCAGGGAATTATTCACCTTCATCTACTGCGTGATGGTCCCTGTCGCGCCTATCTGTATGCGCGGGCGCCCGGCTTGAAGCAGTCGACAATCGTTGGTGTGCGTTCCGCAATTCACGGGTTTCTGGTATGGGCGCGTGTGAACGGAGCCCCCGTCGATCCCGACCGGTTGCCCAAAGTAGGCGCGCCGAAAGAGGACGAAATCTACCGGCGGTATCTATCAGACAGGGAGGTCGAACGGCTGTTTGAATACGTGCGCACTGCATACAGGAGAGAGAGAACACTAGAGTGCGCGCGTGATATGTTGCTCCTCGCACTACTGTTTGGCGCGGGGCTGAGAATTGGAGAAGTCGCCAGCATCAGGATTGGCGAGATCAGCACAAGGGACCGGGAAGTGTACCTGCCGATCACCAAGGGCTCAAGACCCAGGTACGCGGAACTATCCGGTTCGGTAATTGCCTATGCCCGACTGTATCTCAAATACCGCCTCAAGGCAAATACGAAGCGAACCGAACCCCTGTTTCTATCCATCCGGCGCAAGGCATACTCGCCCAGCCGCCTGGCTTATCGCGTGAAGGAAGTGGGGGCACGCGCTGGTGTAGACGATCTGACCTCTCGTTGCGGGAGGCGGCACTGTATCACGCGGATCGCGGGAGTCAACGTGTTGGCGGCTCAGAAGCAAGCGGGCCACAAGTATCTGGCAACAACGCAGGTCTACATACGTGACGACCGCTCCATGACAAGGGCAGTAGTGCGAGCAAACGACCCGTTGAGGTGAATGGTCTGATGAAGAGCGCGATCAACTCGTTTCTGGCGGGTTGCGGAGTTCCCTTTGGCTGTGCGGTCGGATGCGGGGTATTGCTCCTTTTGATGTTTACGCTTGTGGTTTATTCCCTGACCCGGTAGGTCTCGATGCCCGCCAGACGCCCAGCTAAACCGGTCCGTACTCGTTGAGGTTGGCGTGCGGACGGTTTTGCGATACTCGATAGAGAAAGCCCCCGGCCGTGGCTGACCGGGGGCTTTCATGTATCTCACTCTTCCGCATCCAGCTCATGGGGCACGCCCGACTCCATTGGGCCGAACAGGCGGCGGCGAGCAAACTGAGTGGGAGTCTCGCCTGCTCCCCCTTGTGGGTTGGAGTCTCACGGCGTGGTGTTGCTATAGTTATTGTAGCAGCAGTAACTCAGTATGTCAAGGGGGTTCAGCCCTCATGACTGCTCCTGGCATTCCCCGACGCATTCCTCTTCGCAGCAATATGCACAGCGAACCTCGTCTGGCTCTTCGCCGACCTCAGGATACTCGGCCCAATACAGATATACGGACTCCTGGCGTTGTGCATACGCACTCTCGCCGAAAAAATCCACTTCGTGCGCAGTCTCATAATGTTTGGGATCGTAACGGTAACGTGGTGTCATTTCATTCTCTCCACGGCGTCCAGCTCTCTGACGATGCCGGACTCCACTATCTCCCTGAGTGAGCGACCCGACTCCAGCGCATACGCGCGCAGCCTCTCATCCAAATCAGTCGTGATGCGCGTGTTGAGGGTGACCAGCGCCTCCGGTCCGCGCGGTTTCAGTCGCGTAGTACCTCGTCTCATTTGGTTTCCTCTGTGAACAAAATACGACATGCTAGCGCGTGGTTGCGATTGCGAGTAGCTGCCATCTTGGTTGGGAATGTGCAGGTATTGAGATTGAGGCAATCATTAACACGCTGCCAACCCCACCCGCCGGAGTGGAATGATTGACCAACAGGGTGCTTCACGCTCAGTCTTCGCAATTCTGCGCGTTGCGCCGAATCCAACGTTGCTATCAGTCCGTTCATCAGTCTATCTCCTCTCTGAGCTATCCGCTCACCAAGCCTCCCCGTAGGGAGGAATGGTCAGAGGATACACTACCAGCATTCAGAAGCGGGCTTGCCTAACACAGGGCAGTCCGATCTCCCGGTGCATTGGGAACATGTCATCTGCTCTGCCCTTCTATTCGTGGGGAGTCCGTAACGTTGGCGGTGCTCGCAGCATTCAACTGCGTGGAGTATGCGTTCCTCACGCCATGTTCGGGCAATGATCAATGTATGTCCGACTTGCACTTGAGTGCTCATGTCAGTCTCCTCTCTCGTAACCTATCCTACTATACCCATTATCGCACGCTAGCTAGCATATGTCAAGGGCTTTCAGCCACTATTTTGAAAATAGTTCCGGGGTGCTGGAGCAGGGGGGAAGTGAGTGCATTTTCTGTACTACCCAAATTATTTTCAAAATAGTTTTTTTTGAGCGTGAAAACGCCTCTCCACCGCCTAAATACACCGCCCAAATGCCCGAAAACGTGACGAAAATACCCCGCGTTAGGACTATTAGTACAGGATCGTACTATGTCACGACAGTCCAAAACCACAGCCATAGTGTCAAAAACTGATACCAAACTGCGCCGAAGGTATTTTCGCAATTCAGAACAGGATAAGTGCCTATGCGAAGGGCTACGCCCCATAGAGATCACCGCGATTATCGCCAGACGACGCGGGAAAACCCTTGAGGAAACCTCGGCGATAGTCGGCAAAAACGTTGCCACTATATGTCGTTGGCAACTCAAACCCGCCTGGACTCAGGCGTGGGAGCGGCTCTGCCAGGACTGGGAGGAGCGTACCACACAGGTCCTCCGAGAGGGAGCTGAGGCTGTAGCACAGACTGTCGTTGATAACGCTGTCTACAACAGGGATACGCCGGCGGCTAGGACTGTCCTACAGGCAGTGGGAGTACTAAGAGACAACCCTGCGGCAGCGCACACAGGCAGTATGGCGCAACAGATAGCGGCTATACAGCTCAACGTCAACGTGACTCGTGAGGAGGAACACGCTATATGTAGCGTGCCACTGTCGGATGTGATAGACATAGCCGATACTGTCACGGAGCGTTAGCGTGGGTACTAGTCCGTGGTTAACATAATGACTATTAACGCGCGTCAGGACTAGTAATGGGGACGGGGTAGCACCTTTGGGTCCCCGAAGTTCGCTTGGGGTGAGGTGCACACCCCTAACAGTCATTTGGTCTTTCCGCTTTACATAGCAGTGAAGTTGCTTCGTTGAGGGGACTTGTAGCCTGCCGAGAGGCAGGTAGGGGCATGGACACGGAAACTAGGGGGCTGAGTCAAGAGGCTCAGTGCCGAGCTGTAGGCGCTCACTCGTTAAACAGTGCCTACCCGGTATTCCTGCTCTAACTTCGCTGCGAAACAGAGGTCACCCTAGTGGTAGAAGTCCCCTCTGTGAGAATTGAAGCTGGAAATATCCCCCCGGGGGGGATATTGAGCGTGGGAGTTGCTTCATGACTTCGGCTGAGATAGCAAAGTTGCTGTGTCGGAGTGTCTTGCCGTGGGCGAAGTCGGCTGGGTTCAGCCGTGAGGAGTTCATGGAGCGGGTGCCTCCTGCTTGGACAGTCTCTTTAATAGGGTTATTGGAAAGCGGGAGGGTGACGCGTCAGACAGCGCGAGAGTTACTTCTTAGTCGCCTGAACAGTCCAGCCGTCTTGGAGTACCAGGTAGCCAGCAGAACCATCCTCATTAGTCCATCTGACGAGTCTCTGGTCCAAGCAGAATGACTTCCTCCGACAAGTAAACTGTCTCACTGTGGAGGCGTTATTATCCTGGACCTTTACCCTGAACAACGGTGGCGGGGCCATATCTTGAAGAATGGCGGGTGAGTTGACGGCTGCACTGGCAAGTAAACAGCAGATCGCGATCTTCCATGTCTTCATAGTATGCATATATTACTACGGGCTATTCTGTCAAGCAAGTCGGCATGAAGGACCGTCTGGGGTCCGCATCCTCCTATATCCTTTCGGGGACCGTCCTGCGTTCGGGCGGTCCTTTATGCTGACTACTACTATCAAACTGGGGGAGGTAACTAGGTGTATCTGTATTGCGTTCGTTGGCTTACTGATCGTCGGCGGAAGTTTCGCTCATGCATCCTGGACGCGGACAGTGCTATTTCACTCTACGGCATCCTTTCTTCGAGTCCGGGCGTGGTTGGCTTGCATATGTACTTAATTGGCGACGGTTCCGCTGGTGACTTGGAAGTCGATTGTGAACTCGGACTACGCCCCGTGGCTAGTGTAGAGGCGGCAAGCGTCTACCGTCGGTCTTGGACGGCGACGATCAACGAGAAGATCAATGCATGGTTCAGTCGAATTGGGGGAGGTAAGTAAATGAAACCGACAGACGAGATAGACACCGCTGGGGCAACGCCATTTCCTGAAGCACAGGAATACATAGAGAGGTTTGCAGATACGCCCGAGACTCCACACAACCAACTCGCTGCCTACATCCGCCAACTGGCTGACCTCCTGGGGCTGAGGGACTGGGAAATTGAGTTACTGTCTGAGCCTGCTGATGGCAAGCGTACTGCGGAGGTACAGCCGACCATTGGACGCAAGTGCGCTACCATCAACGTTTGCCGTAACTGGTGGTCGCTCTCTTTAGAGGAGATGCGCCAGACTATTGCGCACGAACTGATCCACCTGCACTTCGCCAACTGCCTGCACGTGGTTCAGATCGACCTAGCCAACGTGAGACTCATAGGCTACCCGGCGTTCGAGGTTCTGATTCAGACCTACATCCGGCAGGAGGAGTATGGGGTAGACGGGTTGGCAACGGCTATCGCGCCACTACTGCCATTGCCACGTGGGGACACTCCCACTGTTTGCCTGGCTTCACCTATTCTCAATTCGTCAGAGCTACCGGACAATGGCATAGTAGCCCCGCAAAGACATGTGCAGCAGGAGGAAGCCAAATGAACGAGTACGTGGTTTGTAAGGGGTCACCAGTTGCGACCATCGGCGACAAGATTTCCGTGGGGCACTTCAACTGCAAGTGTGGGCGCGGGTATGTTCTGCAGGCAACGGACTTCGGGCGTCACTCTGGAGTCTGGCAGGAGGACAATATCGTAAACGAGGCCCCCGGCACGAATGTACTCTACGCTGAGTTCGGCACTGGGAACCTTGTAGTCAAGCTCAACGGCAAAGAATATGTCCTCAAAGGTCACGACTTCACCAGGGAAGGCATCAGGGTCAACATCACCCTCGAACTGATCGAGGTGCTGGAGTGACAGCGCTTCTGACCGGTTGCTTCGACATTCTGCACGTAGGGCACGTGCGGCTGATAGCCGGGGTTCGTGGCACCCTGGGTGCGGATGGTACTCTTGCAGTAGGCATAAACTCTGACGCCTCATATGAACGGATAAGAGGCTGTAAACCCTGTGTGCCACAGGACGAGCGCATGGAGATACTGCAGGCATTGGCAGACGTAGACTGGGTGGTAGTTTTCCCGGAGGATAACGCCTGCCGACTGATAAGACGCACCGAACCGGACTATTGGGTGAAGGGCGGGGACTACGTAGGGCGTGACGTTCCCGAGTTGTCCGTCTGCAGAGATATCGGCTGTCAAGCGGTATTTGTACCGTTTGACCAGACCTGCAGTGAGGGTCTGAGTTCCACGAAGTTGCGCGAGGCGGTCATGTCCCGTGGCAAAGCCTAAACAGTCCGCACTTGCCGAACCGTCCACGATAGACACGGCTAACCTGATACCGACCTGGAATGTGACAGCCCCGCCTGGTAGTTCGGAAGCGCACATCGAGCGGCTTGGAATGAAAGCCGCTTTCTTTCTCAGTATGGGCTATCATCCCCACCAGACGCAGTGGGACCTTCTGCATGCGAGATATGAACGCTTCATTACCGAGTGCTGGCCGCGCCAACACGGCAAGTCAACAGGTGTCGCGCATGAGGCTCTATTCGAGGCGGCGGAACAATCCAGGCGGCTGATATGGCTGGTGGCGCCCACCTATGACCTGTGCGAACCTGAGTGGGACGTTCTGGAACAGGCCGCTGTAGAGAAGTGCAATTGGCCGGAGTTCAGACCGGTCAAAATGTCGCGCCGCGACTGGTATATCGACTGGTCGAACGGCAGTAGGATCGTGGGCCGGTCGGCTGATAATGAGACCACTCTGCAGGGTCGCAGGTTGGATCGTCTCTTCGTCCTTGAGGCGGCTTCCATATCCGAGAACAGGATATATGAGCAGTATCTGAGACCCATGCTCGCGGTGAACCACTCACCCGGTATGTTCGTTTCCACTCCGAAGGGCTTCAACTGGTTCTTCGATCTGGCGCAACGCGGCATGGACCCGTTGCAGACGGACTACTACTTCGGTCATGCCAAGTTGGGGTGCTCTCCGTATGTGACCGCAGACGAGATAGAAGAAGCCCGGCGTACCCTGCCGGAACGTGTGTTCCAACAGGAGTGGGAAGCTCAGTTCATTTCCGACGCCGGCGCAGTCTTCCGGGGCGTGAAAGACTGCGTCATGCCCGGCTGCAGCGCCAACCAGGAACCCATAGAGAGCCACTTCTATGCGGCTGGCGTTGATCTGGCGCGTATGGAAGATTACTCCGTCATCACGGTTGTTGACCGGGTGAAGAAACGCCAGGTCTACTTCGACCGGTTCAACGAAGTGGACTGGCATAGGCAGATACCTCTTTTTGCCAACGTTGTGAAGAAATACGGGGACTGTCCCGTATTGGTGGACTCGACCGGGATTGGGGACCCCATCTACGACTTCATGCGTCAGTGCGGTATGCGCGTCTATCCATACAACTTCTGCGGGAACCGCAAAGAAGAACTCATGGACGCTCTGGCGCTATCAATCGAGAAACGCGAATTGAGCCTCATGGACATCCCCGTGCAGACAAACGAACTTATCGGTTACGAATATCATCGCACGAAGACCGGCAAGCTCTCCATGAGTGCTCCCGGCAAGCAGCACGATGACTGCGTTGTCGGCTTGGCGTTGGCCTGGTGGCAAGGTTCGCGAGGTACGGGACAGGTCCAGACAGTTCATCGCGGGTGGCGGATGTAGATGATAACTCCCAACCAACTTCTGAACGCAAAGATAGAAGCGGTCGGCATGAGCGACCTCGCGCAGAAGATCGCGGAGTCACGCGCCTACTTCGAGAACGAGCCATACCCGCAATATGGTGATTGGCCGCTCGATAACGATAAGAAGACTCAGGTCTATCCCAAATTTGCAGTGCCGATACCGGAGCTGATAGTCAAGAAGTCGGCAACTTTTCTGATGAAGCAAGCGCCGCGCTTCTATGTTCAGGACAATACCGGCGCGACGGATGCGATCAACAAAGCTATTGATGACAGTCTGATCGACTTCAAAGCCTGCGCACAGACATCCGGGGTCGAAGGCGGCATGTGGTTCCAGTTCTACCGTGAAGACGGCGGTGGATGGAAGATCAATACGCTGGGCGTCGAAGAGGTGACGCCGGTCTACGATACCCACGACGCTTCAAAACTTGTCTTCCTGCGGGTGCAGTATCACTACATACGACCGGACGGCAGCGACTGGTGGTATCGAGAGGAGTGGACAGACACTACATATAGGGTCTATCACGAGATAGAGGGCTATATGTGGGATGGTAAGCGGCAGGCGCTTGAGCATGCTCGGAAGGGTGATCTCTCGGATAACAAACTCGAAGGTCCATGGTATCCAGCCTCCGAAGAGACGAACCGTTTTGGCATCATCCCGTTCCAGCTCGTGAAGAATCAGGTGGACGCCCTGAACCCAAATGGTTGTGGCGATTACTGGAACCTGTTCCGTATATTCGACCGCATCAACGTGGCCTATGACGCCATGGATAGATCGAACCAGTTTGCCGGTGGCCCCGTGGCGGCGTTCATCGAGGCGGACAATGCGCCAGACGTGCTGAACCCGCATGAAGTCATCAAGATAGTGGGACCCAACGCGGACGTGAAACTGATAGAGCCGTCCGGCGAGATACGCAGGCACATGGAGTGGTATGCCGATAAGCTCGAAGCGTTTTCCTATTCCGCCGCACAGATCGTGAACCCGAAATTGGAGGATGTCGCCGGGTTGGGGCAGTTGAGTTATGCCGCCCTGTCACTTCTGCATGGTCCGATCATGGAACTTACAGACACGAAGCGTCTCTACTGGTCGAAGTGGGGTCTGTCGCGTTTCTTCGAGAAGATGCTGCAGGCGGCTGGCCAAGGCAAAGTGGCAGTCGAATGCGCCTGGTCGGAGTACTTCCCCATCGGCGGTGTGGATAAGCAGATCGAACTTGCCAATATCAGCGCTGCTATTCAGTTGGGACTGCCGTTCGATATAGCTACTCAGTGGCTTGCGAGGATCATCGGCATAACGGAAGACCAGATGCCGGAGTTCCTGAAGAAAGCCGAGGCTGATATGGAGACGCGGCAGAAACTGCAGGAAGCCGTTGAAATGTTGAACGCGACCGTAAAGGCGACAAGCGGCGCAGGCGGGCCACAGGGCACGACGCGACCCGGCCAGCAGAGCCAGCGACCGGACGGAGGGACAAAAGGTGCCGCTCGAAAGAGCGCTTGAGCCGGGTTACCGCTACTACCGGTGTCCGCACTGCAAGCAGAAGATGGTGGGAAGGATCGAGCTTGATCCGTTCGCCGTCGGACAGTGCGGCTGGTGCGGGACGTGGTTCCGCCATAGCGATATGAAGCCGGTGCTGAGGTGGCTGAGATATGAGACTCGATAACTCGGAAGATCGTGAGAAGCTCGCCTACCTGGTCGGCGGGCTTCTTGCTGTACCGTGGCTTGCCGCCGAGCATCCCAAGCGCGTTGAAGCCGTACTTGAGTCTCATGCGCTCATCCAGCAGACGGCGCGCGCCGCCCTGATCAAGTTGCACGAGGATATGCGCCGTTCATCCGCAGGCGCGTTGGCATCAGGTGATATGCCCAACATGATCAGGACGGTGTTCGACCGTGCCTACCAACTCGGGAAGTATGCGGCTGGCAAGATGGAGCCGCTTAGCCCGGACGATATGAAGGAGGTCGAGGCCCTATGTGCAGCGGAGGAAAAGTTCGCAAAGCGTCTGGCGGAAGACGCCGCGGCAGGAAGGGTAAGTGAAGCCCGCCTCCTGCAGCGACTTGATATGTATCCCCACGCACTACGGGAAGTCTGGAACAGAGCGTGGGTGCAGTACAAAGACTCCCCGTTTTTCCGCTGGCACATGCACACGGGCGCAGAGCACTGTGTGGCCTGTATAGCAGCGTCGGCTGGTGGTGGAAGTTTACTGCCCGCCGGTGTCTACCGGAAAGAAGAACTCCCGTTCTATCCGGGCAGGTCGCCAGTCTGCCTAACGAACTGCATGTGCTGGCTGGAAGCTGCGGACGGTGACATGGGAGCGCCGCAGATACGAGAGCCCGCTTCAAGCGGAGCAAACCCTGAATAAAGGAGCAATAGTAGATGGCTGAAGAGACACCTGAAAACAAGGTAGAAACACCTGCCGCAAAACCGGACCCGCCGGTGAATCCCCCGAAGACGGAGGAAGCGGAGAAGAACGCCCTTGCGTACGCCGCGAGGAAGCAGCAGGAAGCCGAGAAGGCACGCGACGACGCACTCAAGGACAAACAGGCGCTGGAAGCCAAAGTCAAGGAGTTCGAGAACGCTCAACTCTCCGAGCAGGAGCGGTTGAAGAAAGAGGCCGAGGATAAGACCAAGGCCGCTGACGCAGCCGAGAAAAAGGCCGCAAGGCTGGAAGCGATAGTTGACGCCGAACTTCCCAAAGACCTGGCTGATCTTGTGCCCGAGGGTATCGACAACCCCAAGGAGTATATCGAGTTGCGGATCAAGCCGTTGCAGGAGAAGATGAAGACGGGTGCATTCGGTAACCCGAACAACCCGCCGCCTGTCACTATCCCGGATGAAGCCAAGAAAGCCACCGACGAATACCATCGGCTGGTGAAGCAGTATGGCACCCACAACCACCGGGACGTGCAGGAGTTCTACAACGCGAACCGCGATAACATCATGCGTGGGTTGTCCACCTCCTAACTCCTAGTGCCGTCGTCGCTCCAAAAACTACAAAGGAGCAACTACGATGGCATGGCCTGTTTATAACACGCCTAACTCTCCCAATATCTCCACAGACACTACATGGACGCCGGAGGTATGGGACCTCGAAATACGTAGAGAAGCACTACCACTCTTCGTATTCCGACAGTTCGCCAGAGATGTACGTTCCTCGTATCCTGGCGACGATACGACACTCAAGATACTCAAGACTTCCACTGTTTCTACAGCGGGAACCACGTTGGCGGCTGGAACAGAGGTCCCGCGAACGGGATTCGATGTTGCCACAGTGGCCTACAGTCCTGCTGAGTATGGTAATGCGATCTCTCCTGAAAAGCGCATTCTACGCATGACTCCGTTTGCGCAGCAGGAGGAGATCAGAAGTCTGCTCGCTAGAGACGCCGCTAAGCAACTAGATATAGCTGTGCGCAATACCCTGGTCGCCGGTATCACAGCCGGTGCAAACTCATTCAACATGGGAGCTGGGGGAACTACTATAGGCACGACAGTGCCTAGTGTTGGTGGCACGGTGGCCACGAGCGCTCCCAGTTATCGCATGACGGCCTACGGTGTGTGGGCAGCCGTTGACTATCTCTCCGCGCAGAACGCGCCCAAGATCAGTAGAGCCGGTGTGGGCGAGGGCTATATCGGTATCCTTCACCCGTACCAGGCTCGTGGTATCAAGCGCGACTCTCAGTTCCGCTCGGCTATTGAATATGCGAGTTCCAATAAGCTGTTCAATAACGAGATCGGTTTCTGGGAGGGGGTCTACTGGATCGAAACGACCCAGGGTTACTACCAGAGCGCGGTCACTGCGGCATACTGCGCGCTTGTCTTTGGCGCTCAGTGTTTCGGTGAATACACGATCACCGACCTGAGTTACCGGCGTGATATAGATTCGGACTTCCAGAGGCAAGAGCACCATGCTTGGTACTGCGATACCGGTTGGGCAATCGAGTACTCGAACTATCTCACCGGTATCTGGAGTCTGACGGGCTCGCCGTAGTGGTGAGGTGTGGTCCTTGTGACCCGCCTCCCCCAAGGCGCTGCAAAGGTGGTCAGGGGACCACGTTCATACCGAGGGGTGAACACCTAGGTGTTCACCCCTTTTTCTATGGGGGAGGAAATGGTAAGCATAGTCATTCCGGTCCTGAACGGGCCGGAGATAACGCGGGACTGTCTGACAGCACTCAAGCGCAATACGACGGTCCCGCATGAAGTGATTGTCGTTGACAACGGTTCTCAAGCAAAGACTCGGGAGCTGTTGCAGACTTCCAAGCACATTGACAAGTTGATACGCAACGAAGAGAACACCGGTTTCGTCAACGCGGTCAACCGGGGCTGGGATGAGTCAACTGGGGACTTCCTCATGACTATCAACAATGACACTATTCCCGGCCCCGGTTGGTTGGAACCCCTGATAGCAATGGCTTCCCACCCGACTGTTGGACTCACCGGCAAGTTCGGCGGGTTCCTCCGACCGGACTATACCAACTTCTACATGGAGCCGGAAATACCACGCGAGTGCGACTATATCGAAGGTTCGTGCCTGATAATGCGGCGGGAGGTATACGCGAAGTTCGGCGGGTTCAAGCCGATTATGTCGCCCGCCTATTGCGAAGACACAGACTTGGCGGTGCGTTCGCACCGTCATGGCTATCGCGTATTGTGCGAACCTCGCATCGACTTCCAGCATTTGGCTGGACAGACATCCAAGACGATTCCTGGCATACAAGCCATCATTGCGAGGAATCAACAATACCTACGATGCATCCATGGCCCCTGTGAGACGGTGTTGGCAACCCATTTTCCCGTGACCGTAATTTACTACGGTTCGGGCAGGATGACTGAGTATTACGTTCCACACGATAAGGACTGGTATGCGCTCCATAAACACATTGAAGGGACACCAATACCCCTTCGACCTGTCTACTGGGAATGCGTTATGTCCGGGCAGGACTCCTACGACATCAACGAATGCCCGACTGACTGGGTTCTCGTGCTAAAAGATGGGGAGACCATGCCCCCTCAGTTCATAATGGCATTGCCCCAGATGACGCTTCCCCAACCCGACGGAAAGATACGTGACGGATGGACAGTGAGTACTCCTGACGGAGTTGAGCCACGACTATTCAGGCGGTCTAAATGCCAGTGGGACCCCGAAGCGCAGAGAATCACTAACTCGGAATCAGGCGTATGTGGCGTCTATTCAGGGCCGGGATTCATCCTCGTCAAGAAAGTGAGCGTGACATGATGGGATGGCCATCGCAACGTGAGTATCCCGAGCATCCGTGGTCAAGACCGAACGACCAATACAAACCACCCTGGGGGGAGGAATAATCATGAGGCGACTAGACATAGGTTCCGGTGACAACCCAATAGAGGGTTACGAACATAACGACGTGCAAGCGTTTCCCCATATCGAGCATCTTGGGCCAATTCAGGACCTAGAATTTCCCGAGGGCACTTTTCAGGAGATACACGGCAGCGGGTGTCTTGAGCATCTGACGTACTGGCAAGCCGCCGAGTTCATGCGACGTGCATTCAAGTGGCTCGAACCTGGCGGGGTTTTGGATATAAATGCTCCCGACATAGATCACTGGATCGAGTATCTGGTTCAGCAAGACCCGCGTACCGCATGGGTCAACTCGGCATTCCGTGGTTGGTGCCGTTGGGAAGGTGACGAGCATAAGTCTTGGTGGGGCGAGGAAATGCTGTGCAATGCCCTGCGAGCGGTTGGCTTCGTTGACTTGGACGTGTACCAGCACTATTGGTATTCCGGTCCTGATGACTGGCATATCTGCGTGAAAGCGTTCAAGCCCAAGCCATGAGTAGAGTTCTTCTCGTCGGTCCATCGAAACCGACCAGTGGCAAGTCCAACTGGGCAGCGCCGCCACTCGGACTGCACAGACTGGCGGCATGGCTCAGGCAGGAGTGCAATGCACAGGTAGTCGTTCATGACCCGTGCCTCCTTGGTGTACCGATAGATGAGGAGTTGCATGGTTACGACATCATCGGCTTTTCCCCACTCTGCGAGACCCTTCCAAACGACCTGCCATTGATGACCCGAGCCGCAGTAGTCAATCCCAATGCGGTTCTTGTGGCTGGTGGTGTCGAGGCGACGCTCAATTATCAAACCATTCTCGAACGCACGACTATTGAATGGATCGTGCTTGGAGAGGGGGAGGAAGCGATAGCCTCCATTGTCCGAGGCGATCGGGACGTACCCGGAACGATACATAGAGCATTCGCCAAACCTACTACGGATGAAGCGTTGTGGGACTATTACCGATCTCTGGACTTCTCCCGGATGGGTTATGAGGAGTACTGGCGGCAGACATCGGAACTCCGACAGAGCGCTAACGACCCCGACGTGCATACGGTACGCTTGGTGACCAGCACGCACTGCAACCGTGGTTGCACGTTCTGTTCAGTCACGCAATGGCACAAGGCGGCTGTAGGGCATATCGCACGCCCAGCCAGACTGAGCGCCGAACATCTGTTAGCTTTGGTCGAGAAGGTCAAGCGCCAGATTCCCCAGACCCAAACTGTCTACTTCTGCGAAGACGACTTTTGCCTTGAGCGCCAGCGGGTGGTTGATTTCTGCCAACATTCAGCGGAACTCGGAGTCAGTTATCTGATACAAACTCATTCGTCACGGGTGGACCCCGAACTGATAGATGTCATGGCTAATGGTGGCATCCGTCACATCACGCTCGGCATAGAGAATGTCAGTGATTCGGTTCTGAAGTCATTCCACAAACCCCAGCGCTTGGAGAAGATACCCGCGTTCATAGAACAGTGCGCGGCACGGTCGATAACACCCTATCTGTTGATCATTCTCTTTGCTCCATGCTCGACTATCGCTGACCTGAAGTTGAATCTCACGACGCTTCGGCAGTGGATCGACATGGGAGCTATCGTGTCGATAGAGCCATTCACCATGGTCTACCGGGGCGCTCCCTTCTACGATTCGGGTCACGAGTTTGAGTACACCGTGGAGACTCCCGAGGGTTGTGCTCCGTTCCGTTTGGCGCAACACATACTGCCCGACGATCCAACAGCGCGTGAGGCGATGCTTGTATTCCGCGAGCGTTGGCCCGACTACCGCGATACTCATACTCCGGCACACGCCTACAAGGGCGTAACCGGTCGCCTCGCATTGGACTTGCTTGAAGAGGTTTTGAGGGAGAGACAATATGTTTGAGATTGCCAAGATACTCTCCCATCCCCAACACCTCGCACACTGGCAGTCTGGAGCGCTTTCGCCAATACTTCTCGGACTCTGCCCAACGGACTTCTGCCCACACGATTGTCCCCAGTGCAATGGTGGACGTGGTAACGCTTCACTTTCGCGTGACGATATGCAACTCATTCTTGATCAACATCGAGAGATGGGCGGCAAGTCAGTGATTTTTGCCGGTGGCGGTGAACCGCTTGCGAATCCTGCCACCATCGACTGCATCGAGTATGCTCGAAAGTCTGATCTCTCAATTGGCCTGATAACAAACGGCGCTATTTTGCCGCACCGTGATGAAGATCGGCTCTGCAAGAGTTGTTCCTGGATTCGTGTCTCCTGGGACGCCGGTTCGGACAAGATGCACCGGCACACCCATGGTTCATACGACTGGGTGAAAATCCTAGACAACACCCAGAGATTGTCGCGCGTTCCAAACAGGAATGCGACCGTCGGAGTCAGTTATCTACTCTCCGAGGCGACCGCAGATGATGCGGTGAATGCCGCATACTTAGCGGCTTCGGTTGGACTCGACTATATCCAATTCAAGCCATTCGATGGTGACAACTATGACCCCGCAAATGTCCTGGCGGAAGTGCGGACATCTGACCCGCAAATCGACGTAGTGGGCTTCTTTCAACGGGAGGATGATGGATCGCGTTGCTACTCCAAGTGCCATGCCGCACACTTCATAACGGAGGTCGCCGCTGACGGAACTGTGTATCCCTGTTGTGTCTGCCGCAACCGTCATGTTCATGCACTCGGCAACATTCATGACTCCACGTTGGGCGACATTCTCTCCGGCCAAGAGGACATACTCGTTAGCGGGTGCCCGAAATGGTGTAGGAACCACAACCTGAACACTGTTCTCGAACAATACTTCGGGGCGCGCCCTGCACATTCGGAGTTCATATGAGGGCGCCCATAACCGTCGTCAACATTGCGAAGGACGACGGACAGTATATTCGTGAGGTCTTCGCCAAGATCAGGCCGTGGGTGGATGAGATCATTGTCGGCGTGCAGCCTTCTGTAGATGATACGCGGGCGGCATGTGAAGAGGTAGCCGACATCGTAGTCGATGTCGAGAGCACACCACATACACAGATGCAGTTGGAACCTCTCATTGCACAGGCGAAACACCCAATCATCCTGTTTCTCACGAGTGACGAGTGCATTGCCCATCCGGAGCGGCTGGCAGAGGTAGTGACCTGGGATGCCGACATATGGTGGTTGCCACGGGTGGACTTTCTCAATGGGAACCGGGTTCAGTTCCATATGCAGGACCCTCAACCGAGGTTGTTCCGCAAGGGTGCATTGCGATTTGTTCAGCAAATGCACACCTACCCAGAGTTCCTGTCCAAGAAGATCGCGGATGTGCGAGAGTGCTGGTTTGAGCATCGTCGCACTATAGAAGGACTCCGGCGTAGAATGCCGGAGTTCAATAAAGCCGCAGAAGAGAGTGGCGAGGCCGAGCGTGTTGTGCCTGGTCAAAGTGGATTGCTTACGAAGGCCGAGGATATAACCAGACGCCAGAACGATCCCAAGTATCGTCCACGCATTCTCCTCTCCTACAACGGTGTAGTCGGCATCGGCGACACACTGATGACTACGCCAGTCGTGCGAGCGCTCAGAGAGCAATATCCCAAAGCGCGCATTGAATATCTCACCCAACAGGGAGTCGTTCTCCAGAACAACCCCTACATAAACGAGATATGGCACGACCCGCCCGAGAAGTGGAACCCGGAGCGCGAGCAACGTTACGACATCGTGATCCACTGGGAAACGAGCCTCACCGGTGAACCCGGCAAACGGCTGAATGGCTATGAGTGCGAAGCTTACTGGGCGTACGTGGATGTCGAGAATTACCATCCCGACTGGTTCGTCACCAAGGGCGAACGCGGATGGGCGCGGGCATTCATCAAAGAGCACGTCAAGACGCCTAGGCTCGTTGGCATGGCGCTCTCCTCTTCATGCCTGCATAGGACCTGGCCGCGCAGTTTCGAGTTTGTGCAACGGTTCATGGAGACTTACCCGGATGTCACCCTTGTCTTTATGGGTGATCCGCGTTGCCAGGTTCTGGAAATGCGGACAGAGCAGCGACTCGACCTGGTGACTCCGCTCGGCATGGGTTTATACGAGATAAACGGTCAACGCCGGCGAATGGAACCGCAGGACTTCGGACTGAATGAAATGCCGAAGCGTCCGTTCCGAGCCGCACCCGCCTATAAAGGTCCGGGGCATGAACGCATACTGCGAACCAGCGGCAGGATCAGTCTGCGCGAAGCCGCCGCGCTTGTTGGCGAACTCGACTTGTTGATAGCACCCGATTCCGGTCTCATGCACGTAGCCGCCGCGCTTGACACTCCCTGCGTTGCGTATTTCAACTTGGTGCCACCTGAACTTCGGGTGAAGCACATGCCTAACGTAATTCCCATAACAGCCAACTGGGAATGCTCACCCTGCTTCATTCACGGAACTATCGACTGTTCCAAGACGCACCCCGACAGGGGCGCGCCTTGTCTCTATGCAATAACGCCGGACATGATGCTCGACGCCATAGCGAAGGTGTTGGGCTGACAAAGGAGATCATGCAATGCCACAGTTTTCAGGACGACACGGGCGCGATGAAGCTATCGACTGCCCAATCAACTCTTCTTCAGGCGCTTCATTCGCCGAGGGAGTGACTACCGCAAAGACACTCACAGCCGGAACGATAGTCATTTCCGGCGCGCCAACGGCGGGTAGCGGCGCTGGAAGCGCATGGGGAACGGCTAATATCCCCGTTTTCGGAACTAACCAAGCCTATCTGCCGATTTCCCTCGGCGGAACGACCTATCGCATACCCATCTGGAAGAACGCATAAGATTGGAGGCTACTCATGGGTAGCGGATATGGAACTCTCTTTGGGGTTCAGGACGACTGGTGGAGCGAGAAGGGAACTGGCATTGATGATACCACATATGGCGATCTGACGCAGTTCAATACCCGCATATCAGCCGGTCCCGAGCCTTCGTATTGGGTCTACCACGGCGGGGCGTCGTTCGACAGACCCGCCATGGCTCCGATATTCACCGACGCCAACGCGGTAGTCTGCTACATCATCGACGATGTCATAACGGCGAATGTGAACACTGCGCATGCTGGGTTGGGCGGGCTGACCAAACTCGCCTACCTCGCATCGAAGCACATCCCTGTCTGTTTCGCCGTGGTCGCCAACTGGCTCGATGATGCGGGGTATGTTGCCGCCGCAGACATCGCTACGTGGATCAAGGCGAACGGTGGGTGCGTCATGACGCACACCAGCACCCACACCAGCACCCACAACGGACTGACTGACCCGGAACAGATCGCTCAACTGGAAGTGGATGATGCCATTGACAGTATCGAAACACAGACTGGCTTCCGGGTGGCCAGCGGCGCATACAATGGCAGTTGGAACGGTCCAAACAGCGGTCTGGGCGATACGACACATCCTTCCTATACCGCTACTCAAACGCCGGTAGCCGCGCGGCACATCCGGCAGAGGCTGATCGCCCACAGAGACTGTATCAACGGCCTCAATGAGCATTCATGGACGATCCCGATGGCGGCACGGTATCCGCTTGGCGGGCAGTATTGGTTCTTCAACGCCCACGTCGAAGCGTCGGGCTGGTGGACATCGTTCTTGAAGGTCCTGGCAAACTCCAAGGGCCTCGTCTACATTATGAGCGACCACGGGGAATACACCGACGCCAACATAGCCATCTGGAAAGAGCGCATAGACGTGTTAGCAGAAGCAGTTGGGGGTGGTTCAGTGGAACACGGGATTCCCGCAGGCTCGATCAGAATGGCGCTCCCTCACGAACTTGCCTCAATGTATCCTATCGGCTATGTGCCCAACAAAATACCCAACCCCGGCTTCGAGGCAGATGAACTTATCAGCCTGAACGGTGTCTACTACGGCGCCGGCGGTGATCCTACTGCCTGGATAGCGGTCGTGACAAGTGACGGTAACACTGTCCAGACTATCAACACCGATCACTACGGCGGGGCCCGGTGCTGCAAGATGGTGCGGGGCGCTACCGGCGATTGCAAAATGGAGTACTGGAAGATACACCTCGAAGGTGAGAGGCAATATAAGCTCTCGTTCTGGGCGAAGTCATCTGTTTCCGGCAAGGTCGTGACCATCAATTGGTACTGGGGGGCTGGCGAAGCGAGCTCATCCGCCAATATTACCGTCACGGACGCTTGGGCGCGCTACACCCTGCACATCAGTTGTCCCAAGAGCTACGAAAGGCTCTATGTCCTGCGCTTTGCCCCGGCAGTCAACCAGACGTTCTACCTGGATGATATTGAGTTGGTATGAGCACAACAACTAACCTCACATTCCTTCAGCGGAACCTGCTAGACGACGTAGGCACGGCCATCTGGACTGCTGACGAGTTGCGAGACGATATCAACCTGGAAATGCTTCCGTTCTTCGCCACACTCCAGATGGTCTCTACCACCACGTTCCACTCCGGCAAGACGTTCTGGTGCGAACCCGGCACCCTTGTTGGACAGTCGCCCGTGCTGACCGTATCCACGGCTGGAACTCCATATGGGACAAGTGAATATACGGTTGACTATCTCAAGGGAGAAGTGACATTTGGCACGGGAGTGTCTACCGCCGCTCTGATAGAAGCCACGTTCTATGCCTCTGACCTGTATGCGGCGGCGAAGCATGCGCTATTGAGGCGCATGAACTCCACGGCGATTACAGGTCAGCAGAGCAAGATCAGACTCGGACCGCTCGCCAAAGAGACGACCGGACCACAGGAAATGGTGGTGTCGTTCTCCGGCAAGATCGAGGCATTCTCCCGATTCTCCCAGATATGGAGGGCGCAGGCGAACAACAAGCCGCGCATACGCATGTGAGCAATGACTTCCTCACCGCCGCTCAGGAAATACTCGCGGAATACGGCGAGCCGTTCACCGTCAAGAACCGATCCGGCACGACTACGGGAACCGCCGTCAAAGCGTTTGTGGATGGCGGCATGTTCTCACCGGACTATTGGGGAGAGTCGGCTGTCAACGCCGATGATGATGGACCCGCTACGTTCTATATCACGGGCGATACTACGCTCGGTCAGGGCTATTCCCTGTTAGGTAGTCCTGGTACCTACTCCGTGAACCATCTTGCCTCTTACAAAGAAGGCACAACGACGGCGTTGCATGTGGCGCGCTGCAGGAAACAGTAGATCATGGCAACTGGAACCGCTCAACTCATAGGCACGAGTCTGATGCTCTCCATAACGAATGGTCTTGGACGCGCCTACGATATAGCCGACACGCAGAGAGGAACGACGCTGGCGTGGGCGGATACCGTCTTGGGAAGAGTCGTGGGACTCGATGGCACGAACTACGGCGTATGCGACAAGTACATCCATGCCGACCTCGACGGCGGCGCACAGAACTTCCGCGACGCATTTGCCGAGGATACGTTCTGGACAACCGCCGCCTCCACGCTGATACAAGGGCTTTCGAGCAACGCCAACGTCTACGGCCGACATGTCTCAACCACGATCATTGACCTGGACAGTTACGCCACTTACTACAATGCGGCTACCCCCTTCTCCATGACATACTGCTCGTCGTTCGCGCGGCTTTACTGGCTCTGGAAAGCCAAACTCTATATGCTGACTGCCGCAAACGTGGTCGGACCCTCGGTGACACTCGGGTATGGGACTGTCACGGGCACTGCCGCGATAACGTTTGTTGACGGAGCGGCGGTCAACACGGTCAGTACCGTATCCTCCGGCACACAGGGTTATTGCGCCGATAGTTTCTACCTGCAGGGACTGACAGGAACGCTGACAGGAACTGTGACAGCGACTGGGATAAACCAGGTTGGCGGAACTGTCACATGGAGCGCCATTGCATCGGGAATTACCACGGGAACGGTGGCATTCACACCGGGCACGGCGGGTGACAGAACCACTGACATTACGGGACTCTCCTACATCGGCGATGGCACAGCCGCGACGTTCAGTCTGAAGACCACCAGTAGAGATATATCGACGTGAACTACTTCGTAACGGTCGATGTATCCGGCATCGACCCCAGGCAACTCGTGAACGGGCTTGAGGCCAGAATGCAGAACCTCAAGCCCGTTTTGAATGTAGTGCCTGAACAAGTCATATTCCCGTCGGTAGAGAAGTCGTTCGCCGCGCAGGGAAGACCGGCATGGCGCTTCAAGGGCTATCAGTCCAGTCCGCCGATGATCAAGACTGGACTGATGAAGCGCGGGCTGACAACCCGTGACGCAGCACTCAACACGATTACGGTGACAGATGAAACTCTCACTTTCGAGTTGAACCGTGGTCCATATGTCGAGGCAAGCCGGGCAGGGCACCGAGGTAAGATGAGCGGTCATAGAGAGACAAGCGCGGGCGTCTTTTATCCCGGCATTCACCAGCACGGTGGGAAACGGCACTACCAGAATATCGTTCTAAACCTGCAACCAGAGGACGCAGAGAAGATCGAACGCTTACTGCTTCAGTATCTGACGAGTGGAAAGGTCGGCGGCTAATGGCTCTGACAATGGCTCTGTCCAATAACGCCGTCGGTGACACCGTAGTCGCGACGATTACCGGTATATCGGGCACGACTGTTGTTTCACTCACCGGTCAGGATCATGCGGGTACCGGCGGGTTCGCAACACTCGCGACAGGAACACTCACCGGAACGACCGGCACCGTGAGCTATGCGCGACCGAAGACGGGACTCCACTATTTCCAGGCCGTCAGTGGAACAACAACCAGCGCCGTGGATGCGTTGTGGCTCGGCGATTCCGAGTTCCAACGTGACGATCTGCTCACCGCCACTCTGAAGGAAATACTGACGGATAACCTGCTCGGCATAAACTCAGCCTGGCGGCAGTTTGCAGCGGCGGGGACATATACGGTCGGCACGGTCGTTGCCAGTGACATTGTGACCGGCGATAGGCTGAGACCGGTAGAGGGGCGTGTCACCATCTGTGTGATGGCTGACAAAGACGACTACGACACCATTGGGCAGAATGTGGCGCTTGGCGACTTCGCACAGTTTGCCAAGCGGAAGATACGCGGCTACGTTGATCTTGACCCGACTAATGAGACCTCACACCGGGAAGAAGAACGGGAACGCCTTCGCGACACCCTACGCGCAGCCATATCAGATATTCTGCTCAGCAATACTTACCAGACCCTCACTGACGATAACGGTTGGGTTTGGGTCAACTGTCGCCCGGTCGATTCCGATGTGGGCGAGATAGTCAGAGACGGCAAGTTCAGGTGGGCTTTTGAAATCACCTGGCAAGCCGAAACGATTGGCAGCCGATAAGGAGGCACTCAGATGGCTGTTACACCGACCAGGGGCGAAGCGGGTTGGGCGAAGATCGGCGCTGTCGATCTCTACGCAATAAGCGCAACGCCCCGAGATGATCCCGCACTCTATGCCCCGATGCTTGCCGGACACTACTTCCCACTGAACTATGCGTCCGGCATCAGTGTACCTGCGGCGGACGTGGTGACGAACGTCTACACGGACTTCTGGAGCGCCGCGCAGTTTGGCAACTGGTTTGGCGTGAGCAATGCCGTGCGCGCCGGCGACGTAGCGCCGACCGGCACTCCCGCACTTTATTACAACGACGGTTCCACCAGCGGAGGGTTCAGCGGACTCGTGGGCAACACATTCTCCCTGGAACTGGTCCAGGGCGCGCCGACAATGCTGACAATGGGCTTTGTCGGGTTGGCCACGGCCACGACTACAGGCACACGTACCGGCACCAGTAGTCCGATCATGTCTGCGGACGGCACATTCACCGGCGCTACAGGTGTTCACCGGTATGCGCTGAACTTCTCCAACAACTGCCGTGCAAGCGGTGAGATCGGCGGAAGCACGCGACCCGTGGCTATCACCTCGGATGCGCCTACATTCACTGTTACGTTGCTGCAGAAGCCGGGTGGAACGATCCCTACCACGACCCTGACTACGATCATTGGCGGGGCCACGATCATAACGAAGTTCCGCCTGACGGCAGGACCAAACAAGGTGATAGCCGCCGGGGAAGTATTGGAGGAACGTGTTTTCACCGGCATGCATGTCGCTTCAGGCGATGTGCCATTCTCGATAGCATGGGCGTAAGCGCCTGATGGGGGAGGATACCAATGGATACATTCGAGATCAAACGCGATGTGGTGTTCGATGATCCGGTGGAATGGATCATTATTGACGAGGCTGGACTTGCCACACTGAAGGCCAACGCCGCCAAGCAGAAAGATAAAGATACCAAGGCAGGATTGGTTCAGCAAGCCGACTGGCTGGAGGCTGAGCGCAAACGCGTCAAAGACATGATCAAGTCCGTGACGGTGACGGTGAAGAAGCCGACACCCGAACGCAGAGCAGCGATACAGGCGGCTTGCCGCGACCGCGAGGGCAGATACCAGCCTGAGCAATTGCCTTCCGAATCTCTGAAACAACTCATTACCGCTTGGACGCTCGAAGCGCCGCTGACAGCCGAGAATATTGTCAACGGCACGATGCCGACGTGCCTCTTCGATGCGGTCTATGGGGAGATATACTCTCGTATGTTCCCCTCGGAGGCTCGTCTGGCTTTTTTGTCGTAGTTGGCCGGGTTACGGCGGCTGATCCGGCCAATGGTATTCCCAACACCGTAGACTACGAATGCGATGGTAAGCGGAGAACGGGCTACACTGTCGGCGATCCTACTATCTCCATGTGGTCATTCTGGCGCAATACAGGACAGCTTCCATGGTCCGATGCCTACCGGGAGGCTGAATGCGCCGAACTCGAAGAACTCATGAAGCTCGAAGCGGCATTTACCGACTGGACGGTCTATCTTGCCAAGTCAACCAAATGACGTAAGAATAAAAGTGAGTGCCGACACGACATCGGCACGAGCGGAGTTCAACTCGCTACTTGCGCCCATAGACCAGGTTATCGCCAAGTTGCGTGAACTGCTGATCATGTTCAAAGCAGGCGGCGGAAGCTACAGTGCTTTGGGTCAATATCCCGGTCCCGGCGGCGGCGGTGGTTCGCAACTGGCGCGCGAACTGACTATGGGCTTGCCGGGAATACAGAACCCTCAACTGCGGGAGTCGTTGCTTCGCAATTACACCCAAATGCTGCAGGGTCAGACGGCGCAGATGGGTATGGTCCCTGGTGCGACCCGCGACCGTGAGCCATATTTCACCGGTGGCGGCGGTGGACTGCAGATAGGCTATGTGCCGCCATTGAGCACTCCCCGCTATTCCGGGGTGGGGCCGCAGGTGCAGATGTGGATGGGCGGCAACAAGACGATTCTGCCGGTAGGTATCGGTAGTGTAGTCGCGCCGACCGCTGGAATGCGGATACAAGCCTACAGCGACTACATGGCGAACACTCAGACCATGCTCGCGGCGAACCGGGGCTATGTAGGCATACCTGGCTACTTCTCCTCCGAGGGCGCGGAAGGACTTGGCATCACTGCGGGCGGCAAGCCGCAACTGGGGCGCTCGCCAATTGATATGTCCTCTCCCTCGGCTATGCTGGCGACCTCTCCAGCAACGGTGAAGGACGCGGCTGCAAAAGCAAAGCCTCCGAGCGGTCACATGCTTTACGGCATGTTGTTTCAGGCGTTCTTCGGTATCCTGTTTGGCGGCATGCAGGAGTACATGCAGTCGGCTGCTACGGGGAAGCCAGCTCCCGCCGGCGGCTGGACAATGCTTCCGGCGGCTATGAACCTACTGGGTATGGCTGTTGGTGGGGCGGCAGGCGGCTACATGGGCGCAATGGCTGGCGGCATGGTCGGTCAGCTCGCGGGTCAGACCATAACGTCGGGTATTGCGGGTCGCGGTCCTGCGGGGCAGGCGGTATCCGGCTATCATGGGTGGTTCGGCTATGGTGGTCCTGCGGGGAGAATGAACGAGCATCCGAATTCCTGGGCATCGTGGTTCCAGAATGCTAGTGGTGACACCGCGCGTTATAACATGTGGACTGCCATAGGCAAGTTGTTCCCAACGGTAGGCATGTCTAGTACTCTGGAAGATACTTCTAGCCTTAAACTGCAATTGGAGCGTGCGGCGGGAACAGACGATCCCGAGGCAGTGGCGAAGTATGCAAGCGGTTTGCTGAAACCTGCGCGCAACCCATTCCTGCAGCCATACTATCGACTCGGTAGAGGCAATGTCCCCGTTGCACAAGTCAACGCAGCCGGTGTGCGAGCGCACTTTCTGGAGATGGGCGAGGATGTTGCTCAAGACTATGGCGCACTCGGCTACAACTCCCGCGCCATCGAGAATATCATAGCGCCGATGCGCAGTGCGTCTGCGGAGTATGCCCGTGCCGAGCGCTGGCAGGAACCGTGGCGCGGAGTTCATGCGGCTCAGTATGGCATGGAGCGTTCCATGGGGATAAGCGGCGGCGCTGGCTACCACGCCGTCATGTCCGACCTGAACAGTTCGATCCAGAACTTGACGCGGCAGTTGATGGGCTTGGGCGGTAAGCCCGGAACGGAATACGCGTCCAACGAGATACGCGCGCAGATAGCAGGTCTCAAGACCGATATTGTGCAGCAGTGGATGACTAGTCTCGAAATGCAGATACCAGCGGCGGATCGCTTCATCATGTCCGACACGCGAACCAAGCTGCGCGCTGCGAGTACACTCGGACCGGGGTGGACGAAGTACGCCGGTATGCTCGGCTTCCCTGAAATGGAGGGCAGTTCCAAAGATACCACCACTAGAGGCTATCTGCGCAAGTTGATGGGTGAAGACGTTCGGGCTATAGGCGAGTACCAGCAGGTATACGCAGAGAGGGAAGCTGAACTTCGCGGTTGGCTACAGCAGGGCAAGATCACTCACGCGGACTATATCGTGGGCAAGCAAAACGCCGGTGTCATACTCCAGGACAAGGCGCGTCCACATCGCGAGAGCCTGATCACTGGTTTCGGACAGATGAGCACGGGTTGGATGGATAGACTTGTGGGCGAAGTGCGCAACGCTCCCGGTCACGCCGCCATGACCATGCGACAGTTCAACTACATGCGCGCTGGTGACGCTTATGAGGCGCGTTTCGGCGAGTCACAGCCGATCTTCGGCGGCAGGATAGGCGTGGCTGGACTGCCAGCGGAACGCTCCGGGGTCGGCGGTCGCGTCATCACTCGAAGTGACGCGGAACGGGGCGACGTTCTCACGGGCGCACTCGCTAACGTCCATGTCACCATCAACGTCAACGGCGGCAGGATAGCCAACGAGACGGAACTCAAGCGCCAGTTCGGAAGCCTCGGTCAACAGACGGCTGAGAGTGTGATCGCCTAGCGTTTCATGACGATATACCAGTCGCTTTGGCTAAGGTGATCAACGACGATCTGAATGTCTGTCCAACCCTCTTTTGAGTAAGCATTCAGCGTTTCGGTCATAGCCACGTCCCAGGAGTATTTACTCTCCTCGCTTTTGGTCTTGCCAATCATTGCTATGCTTGCCTTCTTAACAAGATACTCTGTCTGTGGCTGAGCGACAAGCTTGGGCGCGCCGAACAAGACAGCGCCCAGAACGAACGAAACGACTACCAGTAGAAATGTTCTCATAGTTATCCTCCTGTCAGGCAGTGTATCCCAAGACTCGGAGTAAGTCAACTTCCCATGCCAGCAGTCCAACCGGTAGCATATCTCTTTGTGACCACGCCAAGCGCCAGATACGGCTATGTCAGCGAGCGCGCCTACTCCTACCGCGCCGACGCCAAGCGCAACAGTCAAGAGTGGACTACCGAGAACTTGACCGTCGAGCAGGAATTGGGGCTCGTCTTCCTCCAGCCTGTCTATGTTGCCCAAGACAACGGCACAGCGGCATGGACGGCAGGCGGAACGCTCACCGGTACCGGCACAATTGCATGGCAGAGTATCAAGCCTCCCAAGATAGGCACCGCGGCGCTTTACCAACCGTGGTGTGGAACAAATGCATTCTGGAACGCTACCTCGATCAGCACCACCATATCTCCCCGCTTCTATCTCGATCTGTGGATGCCGCATCACTATGAGGGGAGTCTAAGCCGCGTCGATGTCGTCTACCCCGACTCGGGAAGCTATCGCTACAAGATCAGTATTCCACATGGTGAGTGCCCCACGCTTTCCTATTCCTCCGACTCGGGCACAAACTATGACGTAGTGGGCTCCTACCAGGGGAACTACTTCCTCGGCTTCGGGCAGTGGGCGCGCCTCATGCTCATGCAAGCGGGTAAGTGGTGGTGTCTTGGTATCGACAAAGAGGACTGGATCAGGCACTATAACCCGGCGCTGGAAAACTCGAACCTTTCCGGTCCGATAAGTGTGACAGGCACGGCGGCGGCTTGTTGCGTTGCCTGGCACCCACTGAAGTTCCGAGCATCAGGGAGTGGCACCGGAAGCGGCATAGCTCGCGGCTTCTACAACAGTCAAGTTCCGACGGTCAGTGTCAGAGGCGGCACTTCGACGGGACAGTCCATGACGGGAACGGTTATCGAAAGCTCCACGGACGGAAAGAGCTTCGACTACGTGTTCAACCTGTCTTCAGACGCCGGTGGGGATGGATACGCCAATACGACACCGTATATGAAGTACTTCCAAGCGCAGTGGCCTCCCTATCACCAGCCGGTGACCGGAGCTCCGGTGGAAGAACTGACGGGTATGCGAGCGGTGCGGGAACATATCTGGTTCGACCCGGCGACGCTCAATATCTACGCCGAAGCCTCTGCTGAGTTCCACAACGAGAGTAAAGCCTATAGTCTGACCAGTGGAGTCCGTGCCTGTGAACTGGACTTGGGCTACACCGGTCTTGTTCTGCAGAAGCGTCTCACAGGCTATGCCGGTCACCTCATGCAGTGGGATACTTCACCGGGAGAGAGGTCGTTCAAGATACAGTGCTTCGACCGGTCTGTCACACTCCGCAGTCCGGGCGGTATCCAGACGGTCAACGTGCCCTATATGGACGGCTGGTGTATCTACTCGGCAATGCGTTACCTGGCTAACTATGCGGGGATACAGGATCAGTGGTTGGGGTTCCCCATCTGCGACGGCGATATTTTCAACCCCTGCGGTCACTACCTCTTGCCCTATGGCGACGAGTTTCACCCGCTAGTGAGGTTTGCCGGCGGCAAGTATATCTGGGATTGCATGCAGGAGATTCAGCGCTACTGTGGCTATGCGCTCTATTTCGACGCGGACGGCATGCTTCAGTTCTACCCGTTCATTCCGAGCGCGCCTGGACTCCAGAAGAAGATATTCACACTCGTGCCGGAGGTGGACTACTTCGGCGCTCCCGTGCTGAACGAACTCATGAGCGTGTCGAGGCAGAGGGACATGCGGCGGGTTCGCAACGACGTGGTGATCGTCGGCATGGACCCGGAAACGTGGTCGCCGATCCGGGCGCAGAACGTTGACCAGAACAGTATCTTCAACCCGTTCGCCGAGAACTACCTCGGCTACCGGTCACAAATGGTGTGGGCTGATTCCATGTTCTGCACGGAGGCTTACGCACAACAGGCGGCTGACGCGGTGTATGGAGTGGCGCGCGTGCCGGAAGACAGGATAACGCTGACGGGCTGGATGCAGCCGACGCTGGCCCCTCTGGACGTGATCTACATCCAGGACCCGACCAGCGCGCCATACGAACGCCCGTATTGGATCATGGACATAGTGAACAACGTTGACCTGCGCGAGAGCAACGACGTGATGCAGTTGATACCGACCTGCCAGATAACCGCGCAGTGGCTGACGCCGTGGGGATAGAATGAGCGCAAAGCCGATATGCTTCTACCTTCCGCAGACTGGAGACTATAGCCCGGTCGAACAGTTCACTTTTTTTGATCCAGTATCCACGACATGGACCGGAACCACCGTGGGTTTGACGGATAGCCAATACCAACTTACATGGACCGTGGGTTTGCGAGGCACCGGTGCATTGCGTTCCATTGTAACAAAGTTGGCTGGTAGTACTCCCGCTTACTTTGCTGAACAAACCGGCACCGGTACCAACTGGGCATTCAGCAGAATGTTGGGCACCACGGGCACTAACCTCCCCGACTATGGCGACTATGCTACCCACATAAGATATTCCAACGGCACGCCGTATGCTCTCCAAGTACCGAATACATACGCGCATCCTGCGCGGCGACTTCTTTATGCGGGGTCAAGTGCCGGAACAACGTCTTGGAATATCCAAGAACTGCCTACCACGAAGACTCTTGGCGATAGCTATTACTATGTTAAACAGCCAACACATATACTCTCCTGTGACCCGAGGATCGATGCGGTTTCTTACTGGCACGTTACCTCTCCTCAGGGTCCGTACGGTGAACTCTGGATTGGTGATACGCAGGAGGATATTCCAGCGCCTGCTTTCCGGGGCTATTGCAATGCGGTGCGGTGCAGCGACGGGCGAATACTCGCTTTGCAAGCGAATATGTCGCCCCCGTATTATCATAATAGCGTGTCAACAGTCTATCTGAATGAGAGGTCAGTTGGTGGTTCGTGGACTTCTTATACGATTCGAGTCACGACGGGAACTGCAAATGCGATGGTTCTGCCTATTTACTATCATGATTTACTGCGGCTAGACCCAAGCGGCCTACCGACCGTGACGTTTATACAGAACTTCAATCTGTACTGGGCGCAATGCACCAATCCCACCAGTTTCCGAGACGGCACAAGTGGTTGGTCGGTAGAGATGGTAGGCACCAATGTGTGGAACTCTACAGCCCGACCATTTGTGATGACGGTACCACTATGGTCTGACGGAACGCCCTTCATTGCCGTTCAAGAAGAACATAGTACCGATGGGTGGGTAACCGTGGATTCTTTACGCAACCGCGTTTTCCAAAAGAAGGGTACTGCTTGGCTCAACTATCCTTCGGAAGCTAATTCACCGTTTTGCAAGGATGCCTTTGTCTCCTCGGGTTTCGGCTTCGGCGACTGCGACTATGCCTATGACGACGTGACTGGCGTTGGCATAAAAGCCTCTCTCAGCTCCGACGGGTTGGTCACACAGCGAAGCCTTGACGGCGGGCGCTCATTCGAGCAGTACAAGACGATCTCCACTTTGACCGGGACACTTGCCCCATGCGTCTACCTCTCACAGGACCGCCGCAGCCGTCACTGGGCTGTCTGTTATAACGAGGGAACGAGCGTCGCACGTATCCGCACCCAGAGCGACTTCACGGAGACGGAAAGCGACATCCCATTCACCGGCATGAAGAACGTGCGTGTTGCCAAAGACGATAACACCGGCATTGTCTTTGTCGTGGGTTACAACATAGCAGACGAGAAAGTGCAGTGCTGCTACTCGGTTGATGGCTGTCAGACGTTCACCAGTTGGGTCGATGTCGCTGACGTAAGCGAACAAGTCTTCGGGTTGACCGGCGACTCCAGTTTGTGGACCGTGCATGTCATGGACGATGCGGGCAACGAACTGCCATATATCAGTCGCGACAATGGACAGACCTGGACCGTTCTTGGTTCCTCGTCTCCAGCGGACACCATGAAGAACCTACGGGTTGGCAGAGACATGGAGACGGGTGTGTTGATCCTCGCCGCCTACAACCAGACAGACGGCAAGATACAGTCCTGTTACTCAGCCGATGGAGGCGCGACATTCTCAGGGTGGATCGACGTTGCAACCGTCAACGATCAGATATTCGGTCTTGCCGGTGACTCCGTGGCTTGGACGGTTCATACACATGACAGCGACGGAAACCAGGTCGTCTATCTCAGTCAGGACAACGGGCGAACCTGGGCTTCCGCATAGAAGGAGCACTACTCAATGACAGATCGTGACTTGCTTAGAATGGACCCGCGCGAACTCTCGGACCATGACTTGCTCATTCGACATGATGAGCGGTTGGACGGCTTGGAGAAAGCGCTCAAACGGATCGAGGAGGCCATGCGCTGGCCCCTGCGGTCGATAGGAAACGCAGTCATAGGAGCAGTCGTCGCGGCGCTGGTCGCGGCGCTCGTTGCCGCCAGTATGACGTGTAGATAGGAGGTGAATCAGATGTCATTCTACAAATCTCGCAAGTTCTGGGCTGCTTTCACGGCGGCGCTTACCGCTATTGGAGCAGCCGTTTCGGGTGAAATTACCTGGGCGACCGCCGCTCAGACAGTCGCTGGTGTAGCCATAGCCTATATCGCAGGCGTGGCGTACGAGGACGGCAAGCAGAAAGGGGCACAGTGATGCCATACGCCACGGTTCCACAACCGAAATGGACTGAACTAGTGACGAAAAACTTCAGTAACCGGAAGTTGCCCGTCAGATGGATCGTATTGCACCATACCGCAGGACGCGAGGCGGGCGACCTTTCTACCTTACTGGGCCAGACGAAACGCAGGGTCAGCGCCGATTTCTATGTAACGAGGAAGGGGAAAGTCTACAAACTCAACCCGCAATTGGGAAACTATTACACTTGGCATGCTGGCATTAGCTATCATAAGGGTGTTGTGAACCTGAACCGCGTTACCGTAGGCATTGAGCAGGAGCATATTCCGGGGGAGAATTGGCCGCAACTCCAGGTTGCGGCAACTGCACACATCTGCGCGTGGCTGATAGAACGCTACAACCTGAAGTTGGAAGATGGTCCTATACTGTCGCACCGGATAATATCATTCCCCCGCAAGACAGACCCGGAGGGCTTTCCCTGGAAGGAGTTCGGGCGAATGGTACGAGAGACATTATCAGTGTAGTCACCCATCGAACCCTACGCCCCGTATCACCAATTCCACGCCTAACTGAGCGAACAGAGCCATTAGAATATATGTTACTATTAGTCCCGTCGGCATGTAATTCACCTCCTCCTATAAACCAATGCCATTGGCTATCTTGACAATATTGTCGTCACTGGTATATATCACCATCTTCAGTGCATCGGCAAGAATCTCGGCAGGCGCTCGGTTGAGTAATTTGTTTGCTAATAGCCTACGGTTCAATGCATCCAGATCGAATACCCAGTACATACGGGTCCCGCCGTCTGCGCTCGGATGTAACTCTATGCGATCAAGCGGAAATTTGCCTACGCAGCATATGTCGGCGCGTGGCTTCCATAAGAACTTAACGACATCGCGAGTCCCGCCTTCGGCATGAACCGTACCCCAACCAAAGAAGAACATTCCATTGCCCTCATAGTGCGTTTCCGTGGCGGAAATGAGGCGCATAGTTTGGACTTCTTGTAATAGTCCCATGCGATCCAAGACGCGCCCGGCGTTCACTACTTCGTAGTTGTGTTTTTGGATGCTGATGGGATTACCTATGTACTGGCGATGTGATGCGAACCAGCGCTGTGCGTTCGCGCATTCGCGCTCTTCACATCCTGCAGTCAGTATTGCGACCGCAATCAGTATCGTAAGCCAGACAGGTATTCGCCTTCTCATGGTTCCTCCTTACTCTAAAAGTCTCTACCTTCCTCTCAGCACTTCCCTTACGGCACGCCAGCCGCCGAGTTCCTGATAGATCACTGTGAGAAGGCCCAAACCGGATCGCTCCAGTTTCCGTTTCGCCTGTCGGACATGATAATTCGCCCGTTCGGGCGTCAGCGGAACAGGGACTTGCCGTCGGCCCTTGTACACATATTCCGCTGGCATCAATCTGGGTATGTCTGCAGGTTGGATGCCTCGACACCACCAGCCAAGGACTGCGCCCTGATCAACCGATACGCGAGCATGACGCAGACTACGGCGCAGGTCCAACCACAGGAGGTCTCTATAGGTTGTCGAGTCATCATACGGCCCGCCGATGAAAGCGCCTTCTCCCGGTGTTTCCCAGGGTAGCAGGTAGCCGTAGCGGAATACGTCATCCGCCAACCCAACGGGCACTTCGCGCTTCCGGTATGTGTCGCCTCTTGCCATCCGCCCCTCCTCGTGGTAGTATACTTCCGTCTAGCACACATCCGTATACCAGTTTGGGGCGCTCCGGGCTCAGAGAGACGGGGCGTCTTTGTTTTGTTTCTCAGTCAAGTTGCCGCGTTGACCAGAACCGCATTCGTCCTCCCGTGAAGCCGCGCTTCTGCGCTTTCCGCAGGCGATATGGTGTCGTATGCGCCCAATGGTGCAGAGACCGGTAGGGATGAGCCACTATTGTTCCGGTGACATAGTCCTCACGGCGCGGCCATAATAGATCACGTAGTCCCATTTCTTCACTTCAGCTCCTCAACTGCTGGACTGCCTATCAGTTCTTGAAGTGCCCGCTTGACCGCTTCTAACACATGGTCCTGCCAGCAACCCGCAACGTCTTCTATGAACTCACGCGACACCAGAAGGTCGGAGTAATGCACCGTTTCTTTATCCCATAGCTTAAACTTGATCTCAAGAGGTCCCATTCTCCACCTCCTTCTCCCGCCCCTCGCACTGCTCCCCTTTCGCGGGACTCCCACCTGCGGACTGAGATCGAGCTGGGCATCCCGTTCTCAGTGGAGACCCATCCCAATCAACTTCCATTTTGATCACCCCCTTTGTGCACCTCTTCCCAGGCGGCTTGCGCTTGTTCGGTTGCCGTTTCGACTATACCTCGCAGTGGGGGAGAGCAGTTAGCCAAGCATATCCTGACTCGCATCAGCGCGTCCTCCGCGATCTCAGCCCGCTTTCGCGCCTCGTCGCGTTCGGCTGTCACGACGGCGAGTTGGCGGCGAAGACAGGTTGGCCCGTCGGTTTCAAAGCATTTGTTCTGCCTTTCCCAATGGCCGGGTTGACGCCCATTAGCATGATCTTTCTTCCTTCCGCATTTCGGGCATGTATCACTCATCTGCTTTCTCCACCTCCTCGAAGAAGTCAGCCTGCTGCAACTCCTCGAAACTAGGCTCCGGTTGTCGGTTGGCGTAATGGTCCTCGATGTGGCGGGCGTAGTTGTAGCCGCTTGTGTAGTCCTCCCCGTGCTCGCGCATTGGTCGACCGAGCGCGTAATCATCGAGACCGCGATTCCAACTGTCAATGCTCATCTGCTTTCACCTCCCCTGAGAGTTTGGCGTTGCGGCGTTCCGCTTCCGCGATAGCCTCTCCCTGCAACGCAAATAAATTGGACACAAGGAACTTCCATGCTCCCCAACAAACATGCATGTTCATACAGCCATGCAGAACATAGGAGTCCACCCGAGCCGGGACATGCCACGCAACCCAGCGCCCCCCTTCTAGGCAGATCGGGTATACCTCCTGCCGGAACTGGAAGGGCAGATAGATCGTCGCGGAACCCGTCTCCGTCGGTAATTGCACTTTGTCCATTAGTTATCTTCCTCCTCGAAGAAGTCAGTCGGCGCTTCTACCGGCTCCGGGTGCTCCGTCGGGAACGTCGCTACGAATAGCTTGATCACCTCAAAGAACGCTCTGCGCTTGGTGTCCAGATAACTCCGCTCGGCAGTGTACTTTGCTGCACGCATGGTCCGCCCCGTCTTTCTGTAGCGCCGGAACAACTCGTACTTGAACTCATCCAACTTTTCACGGAGTTCCGCGCAGGAGGGGCAGGACGTGCTGGTCACCTCAGCCCGATAGTCTCCCGATATGGTAGAACCGGGGTGTTGTAGGATCACGATCTCGTCACTCGGCGTTTTCTCGTTCACTTCTCCACCTCTTCCAGTGCCGCTCGCAGGTTTCTGACCTCTGTGAACGCCTCGAACATCTCGGCTGGCATTTCTTCTACATCACAGGTTGCCTGCCTGTAAGCCTCCAGCAGAGCCTCGGCGGCAACTCGCAGTGAATAGCTCGGCTCACCAGTCGGCGCTGCCTCGACTGCACAGCCGCAGGCATCATGCCGTTCCTCAAAAGTGACGTTCTGCCAGTCAACGACACATTTGCAGTTCGGACACCACCACTCGCTCGGCGTGTCAGACGCGGCGCGGATGGCGTCTAAGCCGTTCAGTAGTCGCGTGGCCTCCTCATCGTTGTCGTCTGTGTCGAATATGCCATTCACCCGAAGCCACTCGCGGTTGGCGCTCTCGACGGTATCGTACGATCCCATCCAAGCCGCCACATCGGGCGCGATCTCTCTCAGCTTGTTCAGGTTAACTGTCATCTCTAACTCCTTTCTCCACCTCGTTCACTTCGGCGGCGCGGATGGCGTCGAGTCCGTGTAACAGTCGGTCCGTATCGAATATGCCGTTCGCGGTAAGCCACTCGCGACTGGCAGTCTCGACCGTGGCATTCAGTGAAATCCAACCCACCACATCGGGCGCGATCTCTCTCAGTCGGTTCAGGTCAACTGGCATTGCTAACTCCTTTCTCTGTCGTTACTTCGGCGGCGCGGATGGCGTCCAGGGCGCGCAGTGCGAGAGCGACACAGAGATCATAATGCCGCCCAGCCGGATCGTAGTGACCCTTCAACCAGGCTTCGTACAATTCCGTTTCGGACATCTGGCTCAACTCCCTATCCGAACGGACGTAGTGAGTGCCACGACCGATCGTGTTACGCACATCCTCCGGCAGTTTGTTCAGGTCAACTGGCATCGGTGGCTCCTTTCGCCCCGGCGTGGGGCACTTCGACGGGGTCTTCACTCTCCCCCTTCTCTCGATAGTCCCCGGTCTGCAGGAACCTTAGTGTTGCCCCCGCGACCGCGTCGGGGGCAAGACATGCTGCATTCCGATCAACGAAGGCGTCCAGTGCCTGACACTCGCCCTTCCGCCGGTCGCCAGACACAGGCTTGAAGTATGGACAACCCCGTCCGCACGTCGGTATCGGCAGGCCGCAGGTATCGCCTACTATAGCCGCAACGGTCTTTCTCAACTGGCAACAGTGCAGGGAAGCTAGGCAGTCGAATGCCGCACAGTCCAGGGAACACTTCCGCATTCTCATGACTTCTCGCCTCCGATCTTCAGTGCTACGAGTTGAATGCCGTAACACCTGCCGCGCTTGCAGAACGTCCAACTTCCTGTGACTCTGCCCTTGACGACGGTAGCGGTCTGGAGCAGTTTCAGCAGGTCAACGCTGAACATGTCATAGGTAGCCCCGTCTAAAGCACTCCCGCCCATTCGCTCCCAAACGGCGTGCGTGCTGTTTCCCACCCTGCGGAAGTCCACTAAACGCATTTCCGCCTGGAAAACGCTGTTGCGTTCCCAACGCACGATCGTGCCGAACTCTGGGTCACAGACGAGGTGACCCCGCCAGTCAATGGGTACGTTGCGGTCGTAGGTCACTTCTCGCCTCCGGCCTGCTTTTCGCTGTTGATCTCTCGCAGCAGATCGAGCGCCGCTTTGACGCAACTCCAGCTAGGTTCGTTAGAGGTGCTTGGCAGAAGCGTGGCTAAGGCAGCCGCTAACATGCCTGTGGCGTCTACCAGCTTCGTGAATTGCTCGTCTGTTATCATTCGGAAGCCTCTTCCTGTGCGAGGGCGCGCCCTGCAGCATCCAGCCAAGCGCTGAGTCCGGTGATCCGGTGCTGATAGAAGGCCGCATCGTCTATCAACTGGTCGCGTTTCGTCTCGCACATCGAGAGACTGTCCATAGCCTCACCTCGCATAGCTAATATCTCCTCGCGTGTGAACTCCATCCGTATCATCTCACTGCTCATACTCTCCCGTCCTTTCTGGCGTTGCCGCCTATTGCTTCTCCAACTCCGCGACCGTGATCCATACGCCAGGAGCGGTATTTCCGAGGGCAAATTGCTTCACGACCTCGGCTTGTACCACGCAAGAGTCGTCACGGATCACCAGTCCGGTGAGACAGTCTTCTATGAGTTTCGCATAGTTCGACCAGTCGGGCTTTGTTATCGGGTAGACTACCCGCTTGGGTGCCGTCTTTGGGCGCGGGCGGTTGATGACGAGAGTCAAACTCAACGCACCGTCGAGCAACCGCGGCGGCTTATTCAAGCTGATGACAGCCTTGAGATATGCCTTGTATTCCGACTGCGCGGGACGGTCGGCAATACTCCCGAACGTCCTGCCGTCCTTTGTGCGGATAGTGACCCGCTTCTCTGCGCGAGCCAGCGGAGTTCCGTCAATACTCAGTTGCCAGATCACTTTTTTCCTATTGCCTCCAGCGCCTTGCGTATCAGCACGAGCGCGCCGTCTTTCGGGTAGTGGCTGAATGGGACAGGTGGATAGGTTTGTGTCCGTCCGTTCTCATCCGTGTGCTCGCCTGATACGTAGTAGAGTGCGATTCCACCCCTACCGCCACCCCCGTTCCGTATGCGCAGTTCTCCGATCTTCTTGTCGTTGACGTTAATTGGCACGGTCAGCATTTCGTCCCCTCCTTGACTTCGAGAGCCTGAAGCAACTGATCGCGGCATTGGACGAGATCAATGCTCACGCATTTCTCGTGCAGAGGGCAATACTCGCAGAAGACGTGTGCTCTGAACACGACAAGAATCTTCTCAAGCCTCTTCCTGTCTACGGTGATAGTCTTAGGCATTCTTCACCTCCTCCATCCGTTTTCGTATCTCCACCTCCTGGACTGCCTTCCTGATCCCCTCGATAAGCAGGCATGAGTCTTTTTCCGTCAGCAGAACGCTGGTCTGCCCATCCTCATCCCAGCACTTGAGGAGAACGTATCCACCCATACTGGATGGTCCGACGTTGATATCGCCGTTACGAACGCTGAATATCATGCTTGCCACCATGACTCCGTCACCGCCAACTCAGCCTCTATCGCCCTGTGGTGGGCGCCGGTTATGGGGTTGCCGTCGAGTATATCCTGTTCCGCACGAGCGTTGACGCGCTTCACGAACTCGCGAACGACCTCCGGCGCGGCGGCTTTTAGCAACGCGGCGCGTACCGTTTTGAAGCAAGCTTGGGTCGCCCACGGGCGTTTGCAGTAGCCCCGTGTACGTAGTGGCACGAAGCAGGGCAATGTCGAACACGGCGGTCCTTCCGCCGACTCGGCTATCAGCGTGGCAAACTTATCCAGGTCGTTTTTTGTCTTCATTTTCCTATCCTCCGTATGCTTTCCTGTATTTCCGTCCAAACGCCAACCTCAGCCAGTACAAACCGGTTTAGCTGGGCTTCTGGCAGAGGGCAGGACTTGCCCGTTCCGCTATCTATCCCATTGCGGCTTCTTGCCGGACTTCCACTTGAACGAGTCGAGCAAGCTCTGTAATAGCATTTCGTCTAGTCCGCTCAACGTCTTGCTGAGCATTTTCTGTCCGCACTCGGCGCATACGTCGAATGCCATGTAGTGGTGAGCCGTAGCGCCGGCGGCGTCCATGTAGCTGTCACCCGTGAGCGCAACAGGCAGAGCGCCAGGCTTTCCGCAAATGTCGCACAACAACCGAACGTCTTTCATTTCGTCAGCTTCTCCAGTAGGTTGGCGATCTGACCGAGTTCCGTGAAGCAAGCAAATAGGCAGATAGCGATCAGCCAGACAGCAACAGTCAGGCAGCACCCGGTGTCCTCAGTGAATGCAGGCTTGTCGTTCATTTCCTTTCCTCCTGCAGCATCCGATCTAGAGCCTCGGAGTCAACACCGCGCAACGACCTTCGCACCTTCGTGAGCGTGGCCGAACGCGCGGCTGGCGAGTCGAAGAAGAACTTCGGCTCTGCGAAGCGAATGACTCTGCCCAGCAACTTCTTCACCCTGATCTTGCTGGGCAGGATAGTCAGTTCACACGCAGGCGTGTCGTCATAGTCTGCTGCTGAGACAACTCGGTTCATTTCGTCCCTCTATTCGCCTGCTCGACTGCGTCGGCGCTCTCCGTCAGCACATGGGCAAATCTCCTTGCTTGCTCGGGCGTGAATAGTAGGGTCGTCTGCCAGTATTCGTCCCAGCACTTGAGCAACACGTACGTCTCCTGTGCGTTCGGACCGATATTCAGGTTGCCGTTCACTGTCGGCATATGTAAGGTTTTCATGGCTCCTCCTCCCGTGTCTTCTTCGTCTTGAGAAGTCGGCGGAACTTGGCGGGGTCTGTCTTCGCCAACTCAGCCAGCTCCCGCAGTTTCCTGCTAGTCGTTTCGACCTTGCGACCGTTATATTCCAATTCGATCTTCAGTTCGTCGGTATCAGTCCGTCTCATACTCTCCTCGCTTTCCTCACCATAGCTAGTCCGCGTTCAGCGCCGCGACTGCCGCCTCAGCCTCAGCCCGCGTTGCCCATACACTTCCCTCGGGACACTCTAATCCCAGATCGAAGTGATACCTAACGGAGGTACCGAGTGCGCCGGATATTGTCTCGATCCTATCAATGGTCATTGGTCCTATTACGTCTCGGAGCGGCTTGCTGTAGCGATCCACTTGGAAACCGTACACTTTGTCTCTGAGGTTGAACTTCGTTTCGATCTGCATGGTCCTGTCCTTTCTTTCATAGCCCGCGCGAGTCGCCCCAGCGGGCAGTTGTTGTGATCACTTTCGAAGCCGATAGTCACCCGCCGACTGCGGTATCACTATCGGTTTCGCCACACACCCCAGAATGCGCGACACCGTGGCGAAACCGATCTTAACGCCGAGTTCCTTCACCGTGTAGTTGCTAGTGATCAGGGTCGGCAATTCCCGTACGTCGCGCCAGTAGAATATGCGCAGTATCTTCTCCCGCGCCCAGTCGCCCCTATCACCAGCCGCTATGCGTTCGTTGCCGAGGTCGTCGTAAATCAGCAGAGGCACATTCGATAAGTGCTCGCATACGTCGGGGCCGTCGGGGTCCGGCACGTCGTAACTTCGCCTGATCCTCTCCAAGAGGTCGAACCCTACCTCGAACGACACCCGCACGTCCCGCTCTATCAATTCGTTTCCAACGGCGGCTACCACGTGTGTCTTCCCACACCCGAACGGACCGCCAATGAGAACACCCCGAGTCTGAGGCCAACCCGCGAGATAACCTTCCGCCCACTCGATAGCGGGCTTGATCGGCGTCTGCCGGTCCATATCCTCAAGCCGCATTCGGGACAGTTTGCCAACGAGCCCGGAGGTCTCTCGCAGGTGCGCGATACGGGACCTAAGTCGTCTCTCTGCCTCTTCCGCCTGAAGCGCTTTCGCATCGGACTCTGCTTTGGCGTCAGCTTCCCGCTCGCAGGCACAGGGTTCCCGCCGAAGCATAGACATGCCCCTGAATATCTCCGTCTGCTCGTATTCCTGGGTCTCACCGCAGTCAGGACAGGTATACGGCTGCTTGTCGATAGCAACGAGGGTTTTGACGTGAATGATCCTACTCGTATTGGCTTGTATCGACTCGGCTATCTGGACCTGTTCGCGTTCCCTCTGTGCCTCGATCTGCGCGTCCAGTCTTCGGATAGCCTCTTTGTTTACCGTTTCCATCGTCCTTGCGCTCCTTCTTGCGGTTGATCAGCACTTGTGCGATCCATGGCTTGGGGCTAACAGGGCGTTGCGCTAGAGCCAAGAGAAGCACTTCCCGTACTTCACCAGCGCCCTCTTCCTCCTCCAGGGTCGTCAACCAGTCGGCTGTTTCCGGGTTGATCCGTCCGGGCAGCAGTTTGTCCAGCAATTGGCGGTTGGTCGCGCGCGCGTCCTCAACCACTCCCTTCCCTTCAACAACAACGTCTGTACTCTGTACTCTGTTGTCTGTTGTCTGGCGCGTTTCAAAACCGTTTCTTGTAACGGTTTCCGAGCGTTTCCGTAACCGATACTCGCGGACGCGATTTGTGCTCACATCGGACCGTTTTTGGCGCTTGACCCAATTTGTTAATGTGAGTCCGCGCCCTGTTTTTTTGAGCAGCTTGTGTTTCACTAGCGTTTCACTTAGCGTTTCACATAGCGTTTCATCGAGCCCTAAAGCCTTGGCAATATCGAACGTTCCCATGGGGTCTCGGTTGCCCAAAAGGAGGGTACCTCTGACCGGACTTTGGTTGGCAAGAATGAGCAGACCGCCCCAAGCCCCAAGCACTTTCAGGTAGTGCCATTCGAGGTCATGGGCTACTCGTTCGAGCTTCGGATCATGCAACGCGTCGTCATACCAACGACACCACGCCATCTATCGCCCCTCCTGGTAGTTCATAAAGTCCATGCCCTGCCTTATCCCGCCACACCCCATGCAACGGGGTCACTCCGGGTCCTGCTCAGCACCGTTACCGCCCTCAAGCGGGCAGTGTTCGACTTGCCAGCACCAAGGTTGGTATCCGAAACAAGCCACAAATTCCGGACTCTCCCAAACAGTGGCGTCGCGGTGCTGGCAGTGATCCCGTATCGCCAACTCGCACTCCCTGCACCGTTCGATCCGCTCAGCCGTTGTCATTAGCCGCCCCCAGCCGCGCGAAATTGACGGCATGCTCGTTGCTGTCCCACCGGACCAGTCTCCACATGGGCTTCGCGCAGCAACTCTCCGTCGGCTGCTCCTGCCACGCCGTGCTGCAGGACCAGCAGTACCACGTGTAGCCTCTTTTCACCAGTTCAGCGCAGGAGAAGCGCGCCGCCAACGGCAACCTGCCCTTCCTGTTGTGACCCGGCAGGTAGCGGCAGACCCTGCCGTTTCTGAGCTGTTCCATCACCTCACCGCAACCGCAGGCGCACTGCACTAGCATCAGCCCTCCACCTCGAAGCAGCCCTTCGGCATGCCCACCCAAGCCCGCTTGACGACGCGCAGCACCAGCACGCCCTGGTGGACGCCCTCAAATTGGCACAGCCCGCCCAATTCCAGCTCGCAGACAACTCCCGTCAATTCGCACTCCTCTATCCCGCAGACCTCGCAGACGCGGGTCACCGGCGCGGAGAAATAGCGCTTGGCGTTGTGCTCCAGGGAGGCTAGCCCCCAGAGCCTGAACGCGGCGGGCACCAGCCCGATCCTGCCGTTGTGGACGGGACTCCGCGCTGTCACGAGTCCACCTCCCTAAGCGCTTTTATTCGCGCTCCTACTGCCGCAGGGGCAGCCCATCCGCGTTGGAACCTGCGCCATTCCGGGTCAACCAGCCCCTGTGCGTCACGATAGAGCATTGCCATAGGAAACAACCCGAGCTGTAGGCAGTCAGCCAGCCTCTTCTCTGCCGCCTCGAACGTGTCGCGCGGGTGTCCGATTAACACGTAGCACCGGAGTTTATGCGAGCCCGACTTCACGCCAGTTCTGTGCATCAGATCCACGGCGTTGCGGAGGGGTTCGTACTCCGACGGGTCATCGTACGCGAAGAACAGGTGATCGAAGCGCAGTGCCATCGCCTCTGCATGCCACGGCAACAGCCGTGCTGCTTCCAGTCCCCCGGTGAACCGCGCTGCTTCTCGCTGTTTAGCCAACATAGCGAACACTGCCCGGATATGCCCATCTGAGCATGCCAGCAGATTATCATCCTGCACTATCCAACCGTCCGTGATAGGGAGTTCTCGGACCCGCCCGTCGCGTCTCCACACGTCACAGTACCAACAGCAGTTAGGGCATCCCCTACTCGTTATCACATAGCCAGGCTTGAGATACCGACCGGGAACAAACTCCTCTCCGCGCTCGCCTGTTGCAGGACCGCCGATCTTGACGGGCGCAACGTGACGCCATTCACGCGCCAACCGTTCGGCGCGGGGCAGATCGTAGGTGAACGTCACACTGACATGCACCTCATCTACCTCCGGCGGGAACAGACCAGGCACGTCGTAGAACGCCAGATCGTCTATCGGCGTAGCCTTCGTTCGGCGCGGGAAGACACGAGCGATCCGTCTCACGAGTCCACCTCCGCTCCTATCAGCTCGTCTATCGTCTTGCCGCGCACTATGAGTCGGCATATCCAGCACCCTCCGCGTACGCGCAGAAACGACAGGTAGCCGAGGTGGACTAGCTGACTAATGGCGGGTGAGTAACGCAGCCGCCAGTTGCAGTCAGGAGCCGCCGACAACGCGCGCCACAGGTCGCAGGCAGCGGGGGTGAGGTAGTCGTTCACTTCGCCGCCCCCGCCGCTTTCTTCTTGGTGGTGCCGGAGTCAAGCGAGACGTTGCGAAAGAAGCACTTCTGACACACCCAGTAAGCAAACTTCCGCAGGTGCTCGGGCACGTGCTTTATCTCGTTGCCGCAGCGACATTGCATATCCATATCCCTCCCCGGCAGTCAGCCGTCTACGCGTGTCCAGTTGTTCTCGGTCGCGTAGCCAATGAGTGCATAGCGAGCGGCTCTTTCATCGGGAAACCTGCCTGGCAAAGCACCGTCTGAAGCCCGCCATTGAGCAGCCCCGTGTGCGTCGAAGAATTCCACGTAGACCTCGCTTGCGCGGAAGAAGACGCCTGTCTGACTTTTCCATTCCGCCCCCTCCGGCACGACTTCTGCGGGCGGCTCAGGCAACGTGCGGGGGTCGGGACCAGAGCCTACCCAGTGCCACTCCTCGGGGTCACAGCGAACAAATTCCGCAACAGTTGATGCTGAGTCGAGTTCCCATGGCTTCCATTTGTGATCCACAGCATGCCAGTATTGAGGCTCGCCCTTACGGTCGCGGTAATAATGTTGGTCAGTTGCGAAATACCACTGCGCGCATTCCGGCATGGGCTCGGGTTTGGGTCCCTCGCCGATCCACTCCCACCCCTCACGCTCGGCGACTTCCGCAAGCGCAGCGGCGCGGTCTTCACGGTCGAGAAGGCAAAATGTGCTAGAGCTAAACCAATAGGGGAAAGACCGCGCATTGTAATACTGCACCACATTCTCATGCACCCGATAATACGGTACCCGACCACCCTTTTCGTGCATGTCCCACTGCGCGCCCTCGGGGCGTCGTGGCTCAGGATCGCGCGGTTCCCAGTAGTCGCGAGTTCCTACGTGGTGGAGGCATTCTAAGCAGGTCTGGAGATATTCTTCCTTTTCATTGAGCCCGCATGTCTCACACGCGTGCTCAGGGTCATGCCGCTCGTTGTAGTCGTCAACGAGGATGTTGAGCGCTTCGACGATGTTGCTCAGTAGACAGTGGATTACTCTGCTCTCTCCGTCGATCTTTTCCAGCATGTCAGCGTCCTTTCAGTTCCTATCCAAAGTTCGCCCCGGTCCCGGAGGAGAACACACAGGACCGGGGCTTGCGTGTGCGCGACCACGCAAAACTACTCCAGCGGCAGATCGTTGGGTGACTCGGGTCCGGGCTTGTGTGCTTTCTTATAAGCGTCGTAGCACTTGGCACAGCGGTCCGCGCCCGTCTCCTCGCACGATAGTTTGGCGACATCAGCAGCGGACTTTTTGACCACACCGCCCACAATGAGATCAACAATGCGCTTGGAGCAGTCAATGCATGTCAGGATCACTTCGGCGTCCACCGTGTTAGGTTCGCTGTTGGTAGGTTCGGGAGGTGGTCCGTCAGGCAACTCAATGACTTCTCCGTCGGCATTGACGGTTGCGCCCATTTCCTCGGGAGTGTAGAGTCCCACCAGCACATCGGGGCAGGTTGCATGTAGCCCGTTACCGAGCGCCCTGCATCGAAGCATATTCTTAGCATAATTCTGCCAGTTATCTTTGCCGGTGAGTTTCGCCGCCTGCGCATCGGCAAGCGTGAAGACACTGACGTAGGCTTCACTCAGTCCGGGGCGTGAGCAAATGAAGGTAGCGTGTTTCTCATCACACTCGCCCCACTTGAATGTGAAGCCGGGAATGCGTTGAATACACAACGCAAGCATCAGCTCGGGCTTCAGGGTCGGCACGCCCTGGATAACGTTGATACCTCGCATTGCCTGCATCATGGGTAGACCGAGTTCCCGACCCGTCAGAGCAATCGCAAGTGCCTGTTCTGGCGTCGTAATAGCCTTCGGAAGGAAGCCAGTCTTGACCAGTACCGCCGCCTGATCCCGCATCATGTTCCATTCCGACGGAGCTATGGCGCTCCCAGTGTGTTCTGCTATCGCTGTCTCAGTCATATCAGCCTTGCTCCTCTCTCGTTTCTTCGGCGTGGCGCTTTAGCACCGCATATGCAATGCCGAATGGACACTTTGAAGTGTGGTCCTCTATGTTCCATGAGTCCTTGCTACAGAAATAGCAGTCGTGTTCCTCGTCACGTCGTACCAACGCGCGTAACGCCAATATCTCTGGCGTGTCGCCGGGGTGATCGGAATATATGGGATCAGGTTCCATCAGTCTTGCTCCTCTCTCATTGAGTCTAGCCAGTCGAGCCGTGCCTCTTCCTGGTCGCGTTCCCGCTGGCTCATGGCCAGATAGTCTGCCTCCATCCGCGCCTCGAACGCCTCCGGGTTCTCGAAGCGACTCCGGTCGTTGCCGTAGGGGTTATGGTCGTTGCCGAAACTATACATGGTCAGCCTCCGCTATCCAGCCGTCCACGATCTCCTGAGCTTCCTCGCACTTGTCGTAGTTGATCTCACACTGCAGGTGCCTGCCGTTGACTTCGTGGTCGTGCGTCTCCATCTCGTTATGCACGTCCTGCAACAACGTTTTCAGCGCTGTCAGTTCCGCTGTGGTCGGCATTGTGGTATACTCCTTGTGTGTAAATGGTGGCGCAGGGGCTCGGCTAGTCCCCGGACTCCTGCGCCGCTTTCGCGTTCAGAGTCTGCTCGATCTCAGTCAGTTGCTCGATCTCCGCGAGTAGTTTCGCCCGGTGGTTTCGCAATGCAGGCAGTGCATTCTCTTCCAACTCATTTGCCGTTTCTGCGAGCAGACGTAGTAGGTTGCGCGACAAGACAGTCTCAAACGCTCGCTGGAATATCTTGGCATCCCCCACGTACAACACACATCCGCATCCAGAGTTCCCGTACGTACCGGCCCACGAGTCTATGGTCAACTCCATTACAAATGTGTGATACTGCTTACGGCAGTTGATCCCCACCCCTTTCTTGTCATAATTTGAGTTTCTGACGATAGCTTGCCAATAGGCAAGCGACTTCCGAATAGTCCGAATGGTCGAAGCGATCTTCTCGTAATCGTCTGGCGTATTATTCACGGCATTCACTCCTCTCCCGCAGGCTTGCCCTGCGTGTCTGCCGGTCTCACCTCTTCGTTTTCGCCAGAAGTCGCGCCATCCGCTCAAGCACCCGCGCGGGGTCGCCGTAGCGGTAGAAGTAGCTCTTGATCCCCATCGCCACGAGACCAATGTAGTAGTCGCCGCAGGGCATGATCGAGCAGGGCGGCGCGAACAGAATGAACTGCGAGTTCAAGACCAGTTCAGGTCTGAGATAGTACGGCTTACGGAATAGTCGTCTCACGTCTCTCACCTCCCCCGTGCCGGAGTAGTCATCCGGGGCTGCCGGCACACAGCCCGCGTGGTAGTTCCGCCTGCCCTCACCATCCGTTATCGCGACGGCGTTGGACTGGATCGGTCGCAGGCAGCGGCAACAAGTCAGCTTGCCGACGTTGAGAAACGCCCTGTGCATCCGCTCGCGCGGTTCAACTGGCGCAGACGCGACCTCCGCGAGCTTGATGAACAAGCCGAAGAATGTCATGTCTTCACCACTCCGCAGACGGTGCAACGCTTCTTCGGCGGCGTGTTGGAGTCGCGCTTGCCGGAGACGTTGTGCACGCGCATGCCGCGCCCGTATCGCGCGTCCTGGTAGTCACTCCTGCAGCTGCAGGGGAGAATGATGGTAGTCATATCTTCTCCTTCCCACTCAGGCCACCGCGTGCTTGCCACTGTTGACGATTCTCTCGTGACCCCCAGCAGTCGCCAGGACAGTAGTTGTAGAATACCTGAACGATCTCTCGCAGAGCGCGTCTGTTGTCGGAGTCTGCTCTGCCGAGAGCTTCACGCAGATTGTTATCAATGACAGCGGATAGGAAGTCACCCGCAATGCCGTATTGAACGTAACGCTCTATGGCGGCGAGCATGTCTGGGCGGATTGCAGTCAGTATGTTCGCGTCATAGTCCTCAGAAAGACTACCGAAGTTGTAAGTCCGCATTAGTTGTTCTCCTCTCTAGTTGGGGTCGGGCCTGTGTCCGACGACCCGACCCCGGTTCTCCAATACAGGGTCAAGATGCAGCCGCAGGGGTCTATAAAGAGCTGCGCGGCATAATCACATCCCTACAGCCGTCCAGATAGTCACCGATCGCGTTCATTCGTGCCTCATCATGTCTGATCTGGCTGGCCCTCAACAGGATGTCCAGGTCGGAGATAACCCTCTGTCGCTTCGAGTCCTCCGCCAACACCTTCAACCCCATCTGAACAGAATTGCCTACCTCATCGTCCACCGTATCACCGTCCTTTCTTTTTGAGTTAGCCCCCTCGTGTGGGGAGGGGACAGCGCTAGACGTTTGCCTCCTGGTCTCCAAACAGCAGCGCGGACAACTCTGGAGGCAGAATGGCATGCTCTTTGATCGACTGCTGAAGCTGCACAATACTCGTGATACTGCGCCCGCCGAGGTCGGAATCGGCAAGGATGGGTGTGCCTCCCTCATGAGCGTATTTCCTGTACAGCCACTGGAGTTCACCTGCCTCCTCCGCGGTCTCGCAGTTGGCCTTAAGGCTGGCCATTCTCTCTTCGTCTACGGCGTTATAGATAATCCAGAAGAAGCTCTGGAATGGCGGGTCCCAGCCGACTATCGCGTAACGTCCGCTGTCCAAGTCCAAGCGTCGTCTGCTCAATTACTGTCTCCTCTCTGAAATAGTGTGGGGCTGAGCACGGGCAACACTCCGGTTGCCGGTCGAGCCGCGCTGCAGACGCACTCGTCGCCACGGTCTAGCGATATCGCGCCGCTCAGCCCCCTAGCATGGGGGGCTACTACTCAACTGCACCCCCCTCCGCCAGCCGCCTTGCGCTCTCCACCATTCCGGTGAGGATACGCGGCGGATCAGGCAAATATGTGGGGGAGTCGCCGTATGTGCTGGGGCCGACGACTGTGTGTTTGCGAACTACCCAGCTACGCAACACGCCCCCTCTATCGACCGCCTACCACGCTGATTACCTCTGAACGATCAGAGGAAGGGCAGCCCCTCCCTTACACCCCGCCTCGGCGGTCGAAACTATCCGAACCCGGCGGCAGGATTTGAACCTGCTCTCAGGTCTGCACTCCCACAGGGGAACTGCTGCAGCATTTCACTCCTGCAGGATTGACCGTAGGGTCCATTCCAAAAGCCATCTCAGAGATCGCTGCCTGAGCCTCGTCAGTGCTACGTGTTCCCACCACGCCGCGCCGGGTTCGGAAAACTGACTAACTTTCCGAACCCAGTAGCGGAATCGAACCGCCGTCTCCTCTGCAGGTTGCCGATCAAACAACCTCTACACAGGCGCATGTACCACCGGTATCTGTGCACAGACCCGAACGCCCATGCTGTCTGGGTTCGGAAAACTCGCTATTCGGTTGTCAAGGAACTCCGGGCCTCCGGGTATGTGTCCGAACGCGACCACCACGCCGCCCACGGGGAGGCCCGGAAAGGTCACTTCGCCTTCCGCGCCCTAGTAGGCTTGAATTCAATTCCACCCACCCAAATGCGCGGCGTCGTTGTCTGCCGGTCGATCAACACTGAGCCACCCGATTTGAGAATGGCGGGATCGAGGGTGGTAGAGGCGACAACAATTGCAGAACCTAAGACCTCGTGCACCTGAGCGTTGCCGTAGACTCGCTGCACCTGAGCGTTGCCGGAGACTCGCTGCACCTGAGCGTTGCCGTAGACCTCGTGCACCTGAGCGTTGCCGTAGACTCGCTGCACCTGAGCGTTGCCGGAGACCTCGTGCACCTGAGCGTTGCCGGAGACTCGCTGCACCTGAGCGTTGCCGGAGACTCGCTGCACCCGAGCGTTGTCGTAGACGTAGTGCACCTGAGCGTTGCCGGAGACTCGCTGCACCTGAGCGTTGCCGGAGACTCGCTGCACCCG
>Ga0172380_10000932_pt1 | contig 52561 bp, 67 predicted proteins | sample Leawe162metaG_FD_119747 | JGI IMG/M metagenome (GOLD analysis project Ga0172380, IMG submission 119747) | Leachate microbial communities from a municipal landfill in Southern Ontario, Canada - Leachate well 162 metaG | ecosystem: Engineered > Solid waste > Landfill > Unclassified | place... | reverse complement strand
TCGTGGCATCGTAGGTGTATGTTACCATTGCTTCCACTCACGAATGATGGCCGTGCAGGACAGGAACGCCTCGAATGCTGCCGACATGGGCTGCGCAGCGGACCCGACAGCGGCCACGTTGGAATAGCGCATATAGAGGTAGAGTGGATTATATGCCATGACGATGGCAGCAAAGGCATTCACGCGGCCCGCTCCGACTGGGGCGCCGTAGGATGTTTCATCCATGAGCATCGATCCGGGGGTGCGGAACATGTAGACCCCAGACCCCGCGGAGCCAGCAGACCCCTGATTGTAGTGCATGGACATTTCGCACGAGTCCCCGACTCGGCGCCAGTACACAACGTCATCATATGGGCTGGAATATTTGGTCGGCGCTGACGATGATCCCGTGATGTATGTCGTGCCAGCGCTGAACCACCGAGTCGTCAGATTCTGCGCCGTGATCTTCCACCCGCCGGCGGTCGCCTGCAGGACGACCGATGTCTCAGCGGTCAGCCCGATGGAGATGAAGCCGCCGTCCATCTCGACCGGCACTCGGAGGCAGTTGCTCGAAGAAAGCCCCACGTAGTTAGGCGCCACGCCAAGCAGCACGCTGCCAGACGAATGGTATTTAACCGAATATCCGATGGCTAGATCACTGAATCTGGCCATCGCAGCCGTCCACGGAACCTCCGGCGTTCCATCGCTCGCGAACCGGTAGGCTACGCGCTTCGGGATCCCAGCAGTCCAGACCCCCGGGGATCCGACAATGACCACGTCACCATCGGGAAGCTCGTCAATCGCATAGAGGATCAGAGGCGTCGGGGTGAACGACCCGACGAGAGTCGCATGCGCGCTATTGATCGTTCCGTCTGCGTTGACCAAAGCGAAGCATGGCCGGGCGCTGGTGTAGGTGGTGAACTGCCCGACGATGTACACCTTGTCGTCTGACCGCACCTTGATCCCATAGACAGCCGCATCGCACTTCGTCGTCGAGGCGAATCCAGTGTCAACGCCGCCGGTCGAAAGCAGCTTGGCGATGTAGCGGTACGACGCGCTGTTGACGGTCGTAAATGCGCCTCCGATAAACAGCGATTCTGCGCTGTCCATCCCAAGCGCGTAGATGGTGTTGTTGATGGCATACGAGGTGAACGTTGCGTCGTCGGACCCATCGGTGTTGAGCAGGTCAACCCGGGTGTTCGTGCTGGTGCCATAGGCAACGAATATCTTCTGGTCCGACGGTCGGACGAGAACGGCATAAACCGTGTACCCGTACTTGCTCCCTATGGCCGTCGTGAAAGACGTGTCGCGGGTTCCGTCAGTGTTCAACCGGACAAGGCGAACTGCCGCAGCACCATTCCAAGTGGTGAAAGTTCCACCGACGAGGATCTTACCGTCAGCCTGCACAGCGATGGCATAAACGGTCTGGCCTGATCCGGCGGCAGACCCGATGTTGGAGGCGAACGAGCTGTCAGGATCCCCGCTGGTGGTGCGCTTGGTGAACCCGTAGGAGGTGGCCCCATCGAACGTCGTGAAAGCACCGCCCAGAAGAACAGCCCCGTCGGACAGTTCTGCGAACGCCCTGACGATGTTTCCTGCCCCCGATGCCGAGCCTTTCAGCCCGAGGCTGAACGACTCGATGTACGTGGCAATCGTCGGGTCTTTGGCTGGAAGAACGCGGAACCCGATCGATTCTCCGATCACGTCCTCGAAGGGCGGGAGGGTGACGGTGTAGTTCGCGGCGGCAGAGATGTCGTGCCACTTCCCCATGCTGCCAGCGGTGAGAACAGTTCTCCCAGTGATCGCCACCGGGGTGTTGACCATGGCCGAGAGCATGTCGCCGCCCCCGGTCCCGCCTGGGTCGACCCACTCGGTATTGTAGTCAGTGCCGTCGATCTTCGCGAGAACCTGCCCAGTGGTCCCACCAGCAGGGACCCCGACACCGTCAGCGCCATCTGCGCCGTCAGCTCCGGCTGCGCCGGGGGCACCGTCCGCGCCATCAGCGCCGTCGGCCCCCGCGGGACCAGTAAGATGTGGGCCACCGACAACCCCGTCCACGGCGATGCGATCGGCGTCGGCGCCGGCACCCCAGGTGAGGACAGGTGAATGGCCATCCGCGCCGTCAGCACCCGGGGCGCCATCCGCGCCGTCAGCCCCCGGGGCACCGGGGGCGCCATCCGCTCCGGCGGGACCTGTCGGCCCGGTGGCTCCATCAGCGCCGTCGGCCCCCTGCAGGTCAACCCCAGCAGGCCAGGTCCCAGACGCCTTGGGTCCGTAAATCTGCCAGGCGACCGTGTCGATCCAGAAATCACCGTCGACGCCATCTCCTGCTCCCGGGGCGGCCGTCCCGTTCAGGACAGTCTTCCCGTCGGCGCCGGGCGTTCCTCCGCCGCCGGCGAATAGCACCCAGGTCGACAGGTCTGCCTGCAGTTGGTAGGTCATCCCCGCGCCGTCACCGATGTCGGCAGCGACGTAGGCCAGCATGCCCTCCACGAGTCGCGCAGCCGGGATGGCAGCCAGCGCCGCAGCATCGGCCACATAGCGGTGGCCGCCGGCGCCGTACTCAGCCACGTGCGACGGATGGGTGCTGGTCGTGTCAGGCGGAACGACCGGGGCGATGACCTGGGTGCCAGCGATCGAAGTCATGATACCACCACGGTGAAGGTGCCAGTTTGCGCGTATTGGCTGCGCCAAACGTCATAGTTCTCAGTGAACCCGCTCGGGTTCGTGTAGCTCACGACGGTCTGCACCCATCCGGTCACAGGAAGCCCGTTCACCGTGAAGCTGGGCGTCCCGAAGGTCGACGGCCAGGCGAAATAGAGGTATTCAGCCGCCCCGGTCATGCTGCGCGTCTGCGCTCGTGATGTGGAGAACTCGGACCCAGCCAAAGCATCGATCAGTGCGGCATCGGCTGTCGCCGTTGCGGACACCCCCCACCGCCGCTTGTTCCGGAATAGAACCGAGGTGGTCGCGGCGTCGGTATTTGTTCCATCACCGACGGTGACCGTGAACGACTGGTCACTGGTGAGCGATAGGCCAGTTACGCTGTAGGCGGTGAGCGTCGGAGTGATTGCCCCCGGGCCTGGCGCGCTGATTGATTCAGTCGTCATGACCTTGTTCAAGGTCCACGATAGCGGAACCGTGTTGACCGTGGTCCCCTTCTCGACGGTCCCCACGCTGTTGCTAAGCCCGCTGATATCCGGAAGCACGTACTCCAGCGCAGCGAGTCGGGCAAAGATATCCGACAGGTCCGCAGGCAGGTCCGTCACCTGCGCCTCGGCAATCTGGATCGGGGTGTCGGCCATCGCCGTCACCCGACCGTGGAGGTCGATCGTAGCAGTCAGCGTCTCGGACGCCGATCCATAGCTGCCGGAGCTGGCAGGGTTCGCCAAGGCCGCCTGTTTGCCCGTGGTGCCAACTGACACCAGTCGGACAACGCTCCCGGCCTGGTCAATGGCCCGGAGTGACGCCGCCTGCAGTGACCCACCGATGCGCATGAACTCCGTGCCACCTGGGTCAGTGCCAACGGTATTTCCGTTCCTATTGAACTCGAAGACAGAATCGTAAGCGAGGACTTGGGTCCCATCGGCCCCCGCCGCTCCCACCACCATGCCGAAGCCGCCCGTCGGTGAGAAGCCGAGGAGTCCGGGGTAGTCCACCCCGCCACCGATGCCCGCACCCTCGACCGTCCGATACCACGCGCTGCCATTCCACTCGGCGTTGAATGCGAAGAACCCCATGTAGTAGGCCGGGTTCGGCCGTCGAGTGTTGTTGATCGCATAGCTTCCGCCCGTCGGCTGTTTGAGCCGGAGCGACACCAGGTTGTCCGCATCGATGGTGAGTGTCTTCCCATCGTAGGTGATACGGGGGATATCCTCTTGCGTGCCGTCGGGCTGCACGGCGACAAGCCGGGTTAGCGCTCCCGCCTGGTCGTCAACCTGCACCGTGTTTGTTCTGGTGAGGGCGTCGATGTCGAGGGTGGTCCCATCGAACGTGAGCTGGGATTGCGCGCGTAGCGTGCCGTCCGCTGCCGCGGTAGTGACGCGGATCCCGGTGCCCGCCTGGTTCAGCGCCTTGCTGGTGCCGACCGTCAGGGTGCCGGTGACGGCGTCATCACCAACGCGGTTGACCTTGGCGTTGTCAAGCGTCTTGTCCCCGTCGATGCGCTGCGCGCGCTCGACTACCAGCCCAGCGGAGTCTCCACTTGGAGTAGGCGTTGTTGGGGTCGACGTGGGTGTCAGCTTCGCAACTGCGGCGGCCACAGCGGAGATGTCGATAGCGTGGGTGTGGTCGGACCGGGCCGGGCGATCCGAGATGCCCATCGAAGCCACCCCGGACAGGGGAGCCGGCGGGTTCGTCGGGAGCCGGCCCATTATCCGACCCTAGCTTTGACCGCCGCTACCGTGTCGTCAGACTGGTTGTCGGCCAGCGTCTTGCGCACCTTGGCCCAGGTATCGGTGTCCATGTACTCCTTGGCACTCTCGACCCCGTCAGCCAGCTCATCACGCTGGCGCGCGTTGGCGGTGCGCTGGCGCTCCAACTCCGCCTTCTCGGCGTCGTTCTTGCGCTTGGTCAGCAGCATCAGTCCCGCAGAAATGAGGCCCACGAATCCACCACCTGCCAGCGGACCAGTGAGGCCACCAAGCACAGCGCCGCCAATCTCGCGCACCTCGGGGAATTGGTAGGATTTCTCAGCGTTCTCACGGGTGTCCTCGGTGCGGAAGCGGGTGACCTTGGTCGGATGCATGACGAATTGGCCAATGGGGGTATCCACCACCATCGGGCCTGCGACCAGATCCTCACGTTCGACCGTGCTGCTCTCGCGGGTGGTCGTCGATCCGCAGCCAGCGAGCAGCAGGATCAGAATCACGCCAATGGCGGCGATGATCAACCACTCGATCCGGGTGAAGGGGGATGGCTTCATGTTCATGGTGGCGTCTCCGCCCGAATCGCCGGGAACAAGGCGCTGCCAGGCTCGATCGGCGGCGGCTCATAGTCGTGGTGCCGCTCAAGCCGCGCGAGCCGCTGGTCATGCTCGGCCAACGTGGTTTTGACCCGGCTATAGTCAGCATCGACGGACGTGACGTGGCAGATCACCCCGTCGACGCGCTGGACTAGCTCCCGCATCTCGTGGATCAGGTCGTGCAGCAGCTTCGCCAGCGCAGGGTCCATCAGGGGCCAATCGGGGCAGGAGGGCGGACGGCGGCGCTGCGGTTAAAGTGGTCCCACATGATCGCGTGCTGTGGGTGCATGACCTTGAGCTGCTCGCTGATCTCCTGCACCCCTTCCAGGCTTCGATCGACCTTCGACTCCATCCGCACGACGTAGACCGTGCAGATGACGAGGCAGGCGGCCAGGGAAGTGCCCGCCGTCCACAACACCCCTACCTTGACCTGGATGCGTCGCTCGGGGGAAAGGCGGATGGCGCGGCGGATTGCGGAGGTGGATTCAGAGGCTTCCATGTCACCCCCCGTTGTGGAACCGGTTAGTGGGAGCGTTGGGCGGAGGTTGGTGGTGCAGGGCTACGGCCAGCTTGTGCTGGAGATCGCTGACCTGGGGACGCAGCACGTCGTTCTCTGCGCGCAGGCGGGAGTTCTCGGCCCGGAGAATGGTGTTCTCGGCCATGAGCGAGGCCACCGTCGGTGGGAGCGCGCCGCCCATGGCTCACGCATCCAGATCGAAGCGGATCTTGTAGGTGCCCGCGGCGAAGACGAGGTCCTTAACGAAGGTGCCCGGGAACACCGTGGTGGCGCCGGCCGCGATCGGCATCGCGACCCCGCCGGCGTCGGTGTAGGTGTAGGCGGCGGCGTTGTACACCGTGGCCTGGGCGAAGCGGGCCGGCAGCATCGGGGTCGCTGCCGGGGTGATCGTGCCCGCCGGGAGCTTGCCGCCTCCGGTCCCGACGACGATCTGGCGGATCTCCGCGCGGGGAAAGAGATTGGTCTGCATGGGATCTCCGGTCTATCGCAGAATGGCACGAGGCCGCTCGGGGACAAGCCCCGAGCGGCCTCGCGATGGGTCGCTTACTTCGACAGGCCGAGCAGCGAGGCTGCGGCGACGTTGGTCGCGATGAAGTCGACCCGGCACAGCCGGTTGCCGGTGCGGCCGGCGGTGTCGGTGGTGCTGATCGGGATGCCGAGCAGCCGTTCCTCGGGGATGTTCGCGACGAGCGCGGCGCCGGCCACCGCGCCCGGCTTGGCGAGCAGGGCGATCTTGGTGGTGTCGGGCTTGAGGATCTCGATGGTCGCGCCGACCGGGATGTAGTCGGTCGAGTCGGCACCGATCACCAGCACGGTAGCGTCGTCCGCGTCGACCGCCCACTCCCCGGCAGCCGGGGCCGGGCTGGAGGCGTCGAGCAGGCGGGTGTAGGGCACACCATTCACCAGCAGGATGGCCGACAGCATGTCGTCTGCCTGGATCGTGGTCGCACCCTCGGGCAGGGTGCCGATCGGCAGCTCGCCGGTGGAGATGATGCCCAGGCTCACGGTCAGGTCAGTCACGACCTTGCTGGCGTCGGCGCGGCCGCCGGTGTCCGCGACCTGGCCGACCTTGTCCGCTGCGGCGGTGATGTCGGTCGCAGAGACGGTGAACTTGAGGTGGCGGGCCTCGTCGCCGTAGGGGGCGGGGACGCCGTAGATGGCCGCGGCGCCAGCCGACTGCGCCAGGACTGACTGGCCAGGCTCGAAGGGGCTGACCCCGAGCTTGGTGACGAGGTCACAGGTGGTGGTGGCCTTGCGCCCGCCGGTTCCGCCCGTGAAGGGGAGGGCAATGACGCGGGGGGCAGAAGCGAGAGGGGCGACGAAGGTCATAGGTTGGTTCCTGTACCCCTAGTCGGATGTGGTGGGGATCGAAGTCAAGCCTGACTTGTGTTGAGGCGCCCGTTCTGGTCGAGGGCGAAGAACACCAGCTTGTACTCCCCGTAGTGGATCAGGTTCTTCCGCGCGCGGCTCGCGGTCTCCACCATCACCCCGGCGTTCACCAGGTAGAGCTTCATGTACCCCTCGCGGATGGTGCGCGCGGTGTCCTGGCTGACCACGGCGAACAACCCCGGGCGGTTGGCAATCTGCACCACGGGAGAGATGAGCGGATTCGTCAGGGCTTCCATAGCACGCGCTCCACGGGGATCCCAGTATTGAGGACGAACGCCTTATGCTCCCGCTCCTCAGCATCCCGGCGGCTCGGGTCATACCGCCCCTTGATCACCTCTTTCCCTTCGAGGACCCGGTCAGCGCCGTAGACCGTGATGCGCGTGGCGCCGAGCGCCGCTGCGAGCGCGTAGGCCGCGGTGATCGAGTAGCTCGCACCGACGATGCGTCGCATCTCCGGGAGATCGTTCCAGGTCTTCGCGATCCCCGTCCATCCAGACGCACGTGCCCGTCGCACCACGATGTCGTCCATGCCGACGAACCCAAGGGCTGGGCGAGCGAGGATCACCCCGGGGTCATAGGCGCGCGAGTCTCCGGAGCTGAGCCAGTCGACTTCCCATGGCACGCGATCGAGCGCCATGTTGATGGCGATCGTCGGGCCTAGATGGGGGCGCATCGTCTTCTCCAGATGCGGCCCTCGTGCGTAGATCACGACTTCCATGTGGGTTTCTCCCTCTTTTCACGCGGTCGACCGTTGAGGTGCTTGGGCACGTGGCTGCGGGATTCGCCGGAAGACTTCGCGATCCGGTCCTGCATCCACTCGTAGCTCCACGCTGGCGGCCCGTCCTTCGGTGGTGGCGGCGGGCCTTGGGGCGTGATCAGCTCGTTCAACATCAGGATGCCGACCGACGCAGCGTCCACCGCGTCATCATGCCGGCCAGCGGGGAACGGGATGAACTCCTCCTCGATCAGGTTCTTCGTCATTGGGTGGAAGCGCACCTTGCCCTGCTGCATGCGTGCCCGCAGCGAGGAGGAGCGCGCGAGCTTGTCACGATTCGCCGTATAGTCCCACAGAACCGTGCTGTAGCATTCGCGCTCGCGCATACGCTTCTGGAGGTACGGGCCGATCGACTTCGAGATATGGACGTTCTCGATCGCCATCTGCCGCGGCGACTTGTCCTTGAGGATGTCACAGATCTTCTCGACGATATCCATCGAGTTCATGCGGTCGTGGATTGGGTGGTCAAAGTAGATCGTCCCGTCTGCCGAAACTCCGAACGGCCACAGCACCGTGAAGTCGTTGGTGGTCTTCTCACCGATCGCGAAGTCCGTCGAGACATACCAGTTGAGATCCTTGGGTGGGACCTCGTAGGCGAACCACTCCCGCTTGAACGCGAGACCTTCTGGGGGCGTGGGATTCTGCTGATAGAGCGCAGACCACTCGCGCGGGTCCATGTCACCCTTGAGCTTCTGGAGTTCCGGCAGAGGCCAGCGTTCCGGGTGCAGCGCCTCGCCGGTGAGGCGCATCTTCTCGTCGGTGGTGGCGATGGCCGGGAAGCTGTAGACGTGCCACTTCGAGGCTTCCGGGTTGGCCTCCTGCTGCTGGAGGAGCTTGCCCGCGAGGTCATCTTCGTGCCAGCGCGTGAGGCAGATGCAGATGCCGCCGCCTGGCGCGAGGCGCGTGCGCGCGACGGTCTGATACCACTTCCACGTCGTTTCCCGGACCAGCTCGGAGTCCGCGTCCTCGCGGTTCTTCACCGGGTCATCAATCAGCATCGCGTGCGCGCCCATCCCGGTCAGACCACCTCCGACGCCCACCGCGCGGTAGGAGCCACCCTGCGCCATCTTCACGAAGTCGATCGCGTTGCTATCGGGCTGGATGATCGACGAGGGGAACAGGTCGGTGTAGGTCGCGTGATTCAGTACGGATCGAACGTCGCGACCGAGATCAGATGCGAGATCCTGCGCATACGTCGCTGTGACCACCTCCCACTCAGGGTGCTTGCCAAGAAGGAACGCAGGGAAGCAGCGCGACACAATCTGTGATTTACCATGGCGCGGCGGAAGCTGGATGATGAGCCGAGGCCCGAGCTTCCGCTCGCACGCCTCAATGAACGCCATGAGCAGCTCGCAGATTTCGCGGTGAATCCACCCGATTTGGTAATCGCGCGTAAAGTAGTTGGTAAAGTGGACCAGCTCGCGGCGGGCCAGTTCGCGACGGACCGCCTCACGATGCGCAATGGCGCGGGAGATCGAAGCAAGAGAGTCCTCCCAGGTGGTGGTGAAATCAAGCGTCGAGAGGAGAGGTGGGGGCATCGTTCACGATCCGCAGGAGTTCTGCCGTGGACATCTCGACCACCGACGCTGGATCGTGGGCGATCTGCTCCGGGGTGGTGTTGACGTTGTGGATTTCGCGAGGCGGGTCGGGGATGACCTTGTTGACGAAGAACCGCATAAGCTCCATGCGCTGATCCGCATTGATCGGCTGCCACTGACCGGTCGGGCGACCCTGCACGTTGTAGATCGGGAGCTGCCCGGTGATCGCGGCTTCGTGGAGGAGCCGGATGTAGGTCGAGAGATCCAGCATCCCCCTGATCTCTTGGGCGATCGACGGGAGCCGCTGGGCATATCGAACGGGGATGCGAGGCATGCACAGGCGAGGTTATGTGGTGGAAGCGTGGGAACAAGCGGGCCTGACGGCCCTTCCACTATAGGGTCAGAACGAACACCTACCTTTCGATTTTTGCCCTACGTTTTCTTTTGGGGGTCCCATGTAGGGACTCCTACCCCGTGCGCGGGCGGATAAAGTGGACCTACCCCTCCCCACCCCACGTGCGTGCGCCTGTATGTATGTGCATCCATACCCCGCCTCGCCTTGTGTCCACCCGTAGTGTCCATTCCCGGTATAGGTGGATAGCTAGAACACTCACCCGGAACCCGAAAGGCTCCCATGTCCGCCATCCGTACCCTTGCCCCAGCCCTGTCCGGGTTGATCGGCAAAGACCTGTCCGCCACCGTCCACGATGCTGCTGCCGTTATCGGCATGGCTGCGCGTGTCCGCGCCTGCCGCGCCGCCGGCACGCCGACGCCCTTTACGAAAGCGGAAGTCACCTTCCTGCGTGACTACACGGCCGATCCCCTGGAAGCGATCAAGGCTGCCGAGTATGAACTACAAGGCTTGTCCGTCCATGCTCGCACTCTGGAACTGTCCAGCGCGCCCGGCCAGCGTCTCGACCTTCCCAGGATCAAGCCCGGCCAGACTGGCACAGTCGGCACCCCTCTGGCGATCACACTCGCCAAGGATGCGACCCCGGAAGTCAAAGCGCGGACTGTCCTGATGCGTGAGGAGCATCGCGACGGCGCGAAAGCACTCGCCATGCTTGGCATGCTCCAGGCCCTACGGGATTGCGATGCGGCCAACCGTGCGGCCGGCATCGCCTTCGCGGCGGTCGCCAGCGTCAAGGGCAAGCTGGCGCCCAAACGGCTGGAAAGCCACGCTGCCGCCCTGCTGACGGCCGATCCCGGCCAGGTCGCGGCGCTCCTCAAGGCCATGGGTCTGCCGGCGGAAGCGGTCGGCGCGATCGTGGCGCTGATGGTCGCCAAGGCCAAGCCTGCTGCCGAAGTCATCCCAGCCCTGCTGCCCGCCCCGGTCTGAGGCTGAACCTGCCGCCCACCCGCAAGGGTGGGCGGATGGTCCAACCCCAACCAGGAGTCGAACATGGACAGTATCTATCGCCGGGCCAGCTACCTCTACAAGCGGATCAACCATGGCGAGCGGTTGAGCGAAGCCGAAAATGCCTGGCTCAGTCGTGCCAATGCCCTGATCTGGCGCCGCGCCCGCCGCAGCGCTCTCGACTGACCTAGTTTGCAGTCCCTCTAAATAGCCCCGCACCGTGATCCGGTGCGGGGGTTTTCCGTTGTCAGTTTTCCGCAAGTTTTCCACATACGGTTCACATGAACCTGGTTTCTTATCCATGCCACGATGTAAGTCCTTGATATGTCAAGACTTAGATTGTTGAATCTCTCTCCTAATATGGTATGGATATACTCTTTTAACTTACACATGAGATATAATATAAATATGTTATATGTATAGTTAATATATGTTATATTGATCTGCTAGGACTTTCGGAAAAGCCATTCCCAGCCCTAACCATACTAGAGAGGTTAGACCTTGACCTCTAGCCCCTGCTAGCCATACCTCACACTCACCCCCAGGAGAGCCATACCCATGCGCTTTGCCCCCGTCATCGTTATTGACCTCAACTACAAGCCCGGCTCGGCCACACCGATCCTCCAGGTCCTCGACATGGCGGATCAGACCGGCTGGCTGACCCGCCCGATCCCCGGAACGGATAAGTGGGGCTATACAAACACCACCCCGAACCTGCGCCGGCGCCCGCAGTACCTGCGCGCGTCCCTCAAGCACTACACCCCTGAGGGCCTGGAACAGAACTTCCGAGGGGTGCTGATCTATGCTGATGTCCCCCTGCCGACCAAGGAACAGTGGGACATCTACAAGGTCTGTTTCCCGCTCATCTGGCGGGCTTGGGGCAACCACAGGTGGTTCGGCCAGCCCCAGGCTGACGACATCGCCAATATGGCCCCGGTGATCGGCCCAGGCATCTACCGGGATGGGAACATCATCCCGCCATTCGGACTCTGACTCGCCATCAACGTGTGTCCGCCTATGTGTCCACCCATATGTACATATGGAGACACGCATATGCCAAGATTCACCTTCACCCCACTCAGCGATCGTGAGAAGGTCGAGCAGGCCAAGCTCAAGGCGGATCGCCTGATCGCCCTCTACAACGACGCCCCGCCGGACCAGCGGCCGGATCTGTTCGCAGAGGCCAAGGAAGCCTACGAGGACGCGAAGATCCTTGAGGCTGAGCTGATCGGGTTCCGCTGATGAGCCGCTCCTTCACCATCCTCCATGTTCTGCTCGACCGGGAGCATCTGCCTGCCCACCTGCGGCACATCGCGATGCAGATGCTCGCGGACAAGCCCATCATGCTCAAGATCACGGTGACGCGCCGATGATACGCCGATGATACGGGACTTCTACCGGAGACGACGCAGAAGACTGAGACTCCACATCCTTGCAAACACAGGGCAACCCTGTATGTCCACACCTGGGCATACAGGGTTGCCGCATTATAGGAGGGCCACAACCATGGCACTACCCCCAAGACTTAAAGCCGCCAAGCACAACCTGGCGAAGACACAGAACCTACTCGCAAGCGTTGCGCTCACCTTCAACACCTCGGATCAGATCCTCTCCGCTGAACTGCGGCGGATCTCTGAGGACCTCGCTGGCGCGACCACACATATCGACCGCGCCTGGAGCGATCACAAGGCGGTGAACCTGTGAGCCTTCCAACCTATAAGGCCCGCCGCCCGATCGACTGCACCATCATGCAACTGCTCAACTCCATCGTTGTGGTGCGGCGCGAGGACAAGAAAGTTCTCGCCGGCTTCCCGAACATTCCTGGCTGCGATCCGTGGTGCCGGCACGATGATGCCCGCGACTTCTGCCGGGACATGGGCTTGACGTTCGTCACGGACAGGACCAAGCCATGAGCGCCCCCTTCATCGAGCATGTGAAGCATGGGGTCCTCCGTGACCTCTGCCAGATCGAGTCCCAATTGCGCGACACCCAGCTCCACTACCGGGCAAATACCGTGGATGCCGATGCAGACGCGGTGCAAGAGATCATCGACAAGATCGTCGCCCTCGAACACAACATCCAGGGGAAAGCATGAACTACCGAGAGATTCGGCTGCAGAAGCTGGCGTTCCTCGGGGATAGGTTGCAGCAGAACCTTCTGGAGCAACGCCCGTTCTCGCTTGGGCCAAACGACGCCCTGCTCATCTCTGAGTTCATCCGCGATCACATCAAGAACGTCATACACCGCCGCGTCAGGCGCAAGCAGCGCATCCGCGCAGGAGGTCACTGGTGAACCGAGAACCAACAACCTACGAGGTGAGCCTTGCGCTCGCCTGCATCGCGATGGTCCTCACCCTCTTTCTGCTCGCGCTCCACCAGGACGATGCCGCAGCTGTGATGGGCTGCATCGGTGTCGCGTCTGGCATCCTGGCTCTTTACTCACGGAACGAGCCGTGAGCTGTGTCCGCCACTGTGTCCACCCAAATGGATCGTGGAGGACGAAATGAACTACATCAAAGCCCTGCGGAAGATTCGCAGGGCGCGCAACCGTGGGATCATCACCCCGAAGGTTGCACGCCTTGAGTCTCTCACCGCAATCAAGCGTGCCTTGCCACGCTTGACCTATTCCCAAGCCCTGCGCTTGGCCTGCTGATAACCGAAAGGACCGAACATGCCCAACCTCTCCAACCTCCGCAACAGGCACCCCGAGTGCTTCAAGCCCAACACGAAAGGCATCGGCAAGCCGCGTGGCACCGATCGCAACAACACCCCAGGGCGCAAGAAAAAGCCTGCGCTGACCGGCGACCACAGCCGTGCGCAGAAGGCCAAGCTCGACCAGCGCACGCTCACCAAGGATTGCTGACTGTTCGTGTTCCCCCGAGCCTGCTCGGGGGAATGCGATCGGCCCGCCACAACCCTGCTCAACCCGAGCATCTGGCACAACCCCCGATCAGGAGTAGATCATGTCCTTCCGCATCACCATCCCCCGCATCGCCGCGCTCATCGCCGTGGCCCTCACCAACCTGGAGGCCCGCCCCGCGCCGGTGGTGGTCGCCCCCAGCCCCGAAGGCACCAACCTGCGCCGTCTGGAGCGCGCCGCCGCGATGGCGAACGCCCACTTCGCTGACGGCCACCGCAAGGGCATCATCAGCATCGTGGCCGAGATCCTCGACGTGTCCGCCGAGGACAAGGCCAAGGTCCTGGCGGGACTGACCGACATCGACGAGAGCCGCCTGGAGAACCCGTGGAAGGTGGGCGACATCATCGTGCCGCTGGGCAATCCGAACTCGCATGCCTACACGCTGAACGAGCCGTGCATCAACTTCGGCGGCAGCTACTTCCTCCGGGTCACGGGCGGCCAGCTTGAGAAGGGCGACGACATGACCCGCGCCCCCGGCCACTGGCGCTTCGCCACCCGCGAGGAGATCGAAGCGTTCGATCGTCGCCTGCGCGACATCCAGGCGGGCAAGGATGCGGGCGGGGGGGACAAGCTGCTGGCTGCGATGGGCCTGCTGCCCAAGCCGGCCCCGGCCGAGACGCTGGCCGAGGCCTGATCGAACGTGGCTGTCACGCCCTGCTGTTCTGTAGAACAGCAGGGCTACTTTTCCGAAGAAAGCAACGGGAAAGTATCTGTTCTATCCACACGTACACATACGGAGGCATCCATGTCCATTCTCCTTTACCCCACCCGTCGTGATCTGGAAACGGAGGTCGTCAAAGGCCCCGTCATCCTGATCGAACGCTTCGTGCAGGCTGACACCACGCAGCGGTTCTTCACCTCGGTCTACGCGAACCACATGACTGTGGATCGCAAGGAACACGCCACCCTGGGCGAAGCGGTCGATGCCGCCATCACCCGCAATCGCGATGGGGTCCGGCTGAACAAGCCGGCGAGCTTTTGTCCCGCAGATCCCACCGCCACCGCCTTGGACATGGGGGTTGCTGGCCCTCCGTCTGAGGCTGCTGTTCCTCCCGCTCCCGGTGACACGGAGCGGTAGGACCTAGTTCCGATTCCGCAAGAACCCTGGATCACTGATCCAGGGTTCATTGCGTGACCGAAACGGCGCGACTCTATAGATCCGGCCCCTCACGGACGACCGGCGCAGAATGTGCCCAGCAATGGGCGAGAGCGAAGCGATAGAGAAGTCCCGCATCCCCGGCACCAGGAGAGTAGATATGCCCCCCGACCAGCCCGGAATACAAGACAGGCGCGCTGTGTGGCGCCGTCTGATGGAGCGTGCCGCCGCAGCGACACGGACTCCAACCATCCACGAGCCTGCGGGCTACGAGTTCTCTCCTGCCAACGTGGCGGTCATCGACGCGATGCCCCCGGCTGCGCAGACGGAACTCGCTCTCCAGCTCGCCAAGGTGGTGATGGACAACAGCAGGGCCAACAAGCCCAAGCGTGTCCTGGAGCCGCCCACGCCGATCAACCATGCGCTGGTGCGCCAGGCCCTCTCCAAAGCGGCCTCGACTGGCCGCTCCTGGTCGCGTCAGGGGTCCACGTTCATGTTCCCTGTCCGTGAAGGCAGCCTCCGTGACCCCACAGCCGGCGCCCTTGGCACCCCCTACCTCAACCGGGTGGGGGATGAGCTGTGTGTCTCGCAGAAGGACCCCGGGGGTCTGCCCCTGCCGACCTGCACAGGCTGTGCAGTTTCCTGTGACCCTGGGGTGCTGACGATGCACGGTGGGGCCATGCTCTGCCCGGTCTGCGTCGAGTTCGATGCACGTGAATGTCCTGGCTGCCACGGCAGCTTCCTGTGGTACCACATGCAGACGGTCACTGGTGAGGGGGAAGGGCTGTACTGTCGCACCTGCTATGAAGCGCGCATGACCACCTGCCCATCCTGTGATCGTGCGGTTCCGCGAGGGACGGTGCGCAACGGATGCTGCCCCGGGTGCATCGCGGATCGCTTCATCAAGTCGCACAGCCACAAGCCGCCGACGCGCTTCCACCTCTCGGCAACGGGGACAGCCGCGTCTCTGCCGCCAGGGGCGTGGTGCATGGGGGTCGAGCTGGAGACTGAGCTGTCACGAGGCGTCCGCAAGGGCGAGAAGGCCCTCGCGATATGCGATGTGGCACCGGATTTCCTGTATGCGAAGGAAGATGGCTCGCTGGTGCATGGTGTCGAGTATGTGAGCCATCCCTTCACCTGGGAGTGGCTGCGCGACCACGGTGGTCGAGCCAAGTGGCAGGAGATCCTGTCGCTCGCACGTTCCACGGGACACAAGTCCTTCGACACCGACACCACAGGCATGCACGTTCATGTGACGAAGGCTCCGTGGCTCCATGGCCCGCTGCGCACGCTGATGAAGTTCGTCTACGACAACCCGACCTTCATCTTGGAGCTGTCGCGGCGTAAAGAGGCGGACCTGATGCAATGGGCCAGCCCGCGACAGGTCGATCCACGGCTCTTCCGTGTACTCGACGCTGGTGGTGGCCCCAGCCCAAGCAAGTACAGCGCGATAAACGTGACGACCAACACGATCGAGTTCCGCATCTTCCGTGGCACGCTGGCCGAGGCTGGATTCTTCGCCAACCTGGAATGCATGCATGCGCTGCTGCATTATGCCAAACGGTCGAACCTGTTGTTGACCACCCACGATGCTTCGGTGTCTGGCTTCGCCATGTCCCCGCGAGATTTCCGCGATTGGGTGGAAACGAACGCTGCCGCATACCCCAACCTGATCGCAACCCTGTTGCGCTCCACAGTGAAAGCGTGAACACACATGTGCATTATACTCTACAAGCCTGACAAGGTGGACAAGTCCACCATCACGCGCGAGACGCTCTACAACTGCTGGACCTCCAACAAGGATGGCGCCGGCATCATGTTCTCCTACCAGAACAAGATTGTGGTCTGGAAGGGGTTGATGACCTTCGAGAAGTTCATGCAGGCGTGGTCTATGGTCCCGGCGCACGCTGTCACCGTCGCCCACTTCCGCATCGGCACCCACGGTGGGAAGACAGAAGGCAACACCCACCCGTTCTGGATTGAGCAGGGCGAGCTTGCCACCGTCCACAACGGCATCCTGTCGATCAAGGCACGCGAAGCTGACGGGCTGAGCGACACCGCGACGTTCGTCGAGGATGTCCTCAAGAAACTGCCCGAGGGCTGGATGGACAACGCAGCCACGCTGCACCTGATCGACGGCTACATCGGCGGCTACAACAAGCTTGTGTTCCTCAACCGTAGGGGTCGCGTGCTGATCCTCAACGAGCAGGCAGGCGTGTGGGACATGGGCTGCTGGTTCAGCAACAGCTCCTACAAGCGCATCGTCTATGTCTCGCGCCAGGATGATCTGGTCGAGTTCCCGCGCCTGGGGTTCAAGGATCGCTGGGCCAAGAAAGCGCAGAAGGCCAAGCCTGCGAAGCGCGACGGCCACAAGGACGCAGCCATCTCGCTGGTGGCAGCCTCCCGTGCCAGGAACCAGAATGATGACCAAGAGGTGTGCAAAGACCTCTGCATCACCATGGACGAGCTGCGTGAGCTGGTCCAGGGCAGCGAAGACGAGGCCGCAATCCGCGACTTCGAGATCCAGGTCGAGAAGGACCGCCTTGAGGCGGGAAAGGACTGAACATGAAACGCATCAATCTCAATCCCGAAGTGAAGTTCGATGTCATCTTCACCCGTTCAGTGGAGAACCGACTCACGGCCACCTTTAACGGGGGTGGGCGCCAGCGCTGCTGGATCGTGGTCGTGAGGTTCGAGGGGCGCAGCTTCGCGTTCCCCTATCGGCGAGGCTCGAATCTGCTGGCCAGTGGTGGGATCGACCCCGCGGCTGTTTTCCGGTCAGTGATGCTTGAACAGGCAGCGTTGGCCGTCAGTGACACCAGCATGAAGTTCTACTCCCTGATGTGGGGGCCTGAGGCCCATGTTGGCATCGGCGCGGAAGACACGGTGCCTGCGAAGAGTGCCTTCGTGCGGGCTATCAAGATGCAGGCGGGCCTCAAGCGCGTTCTCGGTGCCGAGTACGACCGGTGCTTGCAGATTGTCCTCAGCAATTTACAGGAGCGGGCCCATGCCCCAGCCACCACCTGACCCGCAGACCGACAAGGTGGTGGCGATGTTCTGGCGCAGCTTCCCAGATCGCAAGTCCGCGAGCTGCACCCTCGCTGCCATCTCCCTGATGGTCAACAAGATCGGAGCAGCGCAGACCATCGACGTGATGCGCCGTCTCTCGGGGATCATCGAACGGAACGAGCGCAACAGCGTGTTCAGCTACGTCGGCCGGACGGACAATGCCTTCATCGTCTGCAACACCGACGAGGACGTGACCACCTCCGCTCCGACCCTGGAGCGGCTGATGGACATGCTGGTCGGGGAGCTGCGGTCAATCAAGGGCAACAAGCAGCAAGCTCCAGCAAACTCCAGCAAGGTCGAAACGAAATCGTAGGTTTCTCTGAACCCGTACTACTCGCAGGGGCTGGCGTGGCTGGTCCCTGCGAGTAGCCTCTCCTGTCCAATCACCTTCTGATCTTTGGAGCCAACATGCCGAGCGACATCAATGTAGGTGCCACGCGCGAAATCGCCAACCGGGCTAACAACCTGTTCCTTCCCATTTACACAGACGATGAAGCCCAGCGGAAGTTCTGTGCGCCGGTCGAGGAGCATGACGCGCTCGACCAGGCCTTCGGACGAGCCAGCGGTGAATACAACGCGAACGCATCCGACGAGACGATGCTCGACGTGTTCATGCGCCTCGCTCGCATCCTCCCCGCGCTGAACATCGTCTCCACCACTCACGATCCTGGTACTGCTGACTTTCATTGGGCGCGTCTTCGCTGTGTGTTCGCTGGGGTTGGGTTCCCGCACCACGCCAAGCTCGCCGCCCGCCTCTGCGATGCCTACCCCATGTGCGGCATGCGCCCCGACGAAACCGAAGCTGAATGGCAGACCTCGCTGCGCGAGGCACACCAGATGTGCGGCTGGCCCGTGACGCTTGGCTTGGTTGGATGGGCCGAGCTGCGCCACTGTATCCAGTTCACGACCAAGGACGATCTGAACATCTCCGATTGGCACAAGATTGTCTCGCTGCTGCACGTCCTCAAGCACCTGCGCTACTCGCGGCACTTCGGGCTGGTGGTGGTCTTCGGCGGACGCCCGGTGTTCGTCGAGGCGCCCAAGGGAACCAACATCTGCACCCGCCGGCAGACCGAGCCGCTGATGCTGCCCCTAGGTCTGCCGCCAGCGCGCGGCAAGGTGGTCCACCCGCTGACCGCCGCGACCACCGCGATCCTCCTCGCTCTGCCGCTGTCCGAGCTGCTGGAGCGACAGCCGCTCTCCGACATCCCTGGCTATGTGCTGGCTGGGCCATGGTCGCGGCTGCACCCTGATCCGCAGGCAATGCACGGATTCGTGCAGCATGGCTCGCGCATGTCGAACGTCTGGATCGCTGAGAACGGGCGCGTCGAGCCTGTGCCGGGAGGGACCAGCGAGATCATCAACTACGATTGGAACCTGGCACCTGGAGAGGAAGACGCAGCCGCGCTTGAGCGGTTCCGCGCCAGCCTGCCCGATGTCTACGACATGAACGCCAGCCCGGCTGATGTCTTCCTCCAGGCCTTCCCCAACACCAGCTTCGAGCGATACCGGCTGGACCCGCGTGCCTTCGCCGCTGTCTTCGATGCCTGCATGTGCGCTGGGCTGATGCGGCTGGAATGCCCGGTTCTCCAGCGTGAGCGCCCGTTCATGCTGTTCATGCCCGCCAACCCGCACCCCGAGGACTCGACTAACCAGGGCAAGACCTACGCTGGCGACGTGGTTGCCAACGCCTTCGCTCCCGGCATCGGCCGCGCCCAGGGCATCCCACTCTCGACCAATGCCCCCGACATGCGGGCGCTGGCTGGTGACATCGAACGGATGGGGACGCTGAACATCGACGAGTGGGTGATGCCCACCGCACCGCAGCACCTCCTCTGCCACCGCAATCTCCAGACGCTTTTCGTGGGTGGGCAGATCAACGTGGGCAAGGCCTACGAGAACGGCTCCTTCCCCATCGCGCTCAAGTTCCCGCTGATCGCGAACACCAAGGTCTTCTACGTCCCGCCCGACTTGGTGAACCGCTGCGTGCCTGTGTTCCTGGAGACATTCACCAACGCGCAGCGCGCCCACACGCAGATCCTCAACGAGATCGAAACGGGCAAGACCAGCGTCAAGCTGCGGCTCGCCGCGCTCGGCACGATGGAGAAGCTGCACTTGGTCGAGTACATCAACGCCGGCCAGTTCGGCACCACCAACGAAGGCTCGCGCTACCAGGGCATCCGCGCCCTGTCCATCCGCATCCTGGAACACCGCCAGAACATCAGCACCGCTGGCGCCACCGAGCTGGTAGATGCCTACATGGAAGCGGTGCGTGGTGCGATCACCGCCCACACCCGCGAGGCTGAGTCCAGCGGGCTGCTGTCGATGCAGATGGACGGCGACAGCGTGAATGTCCGCGCCTATGCCATCTTCGCAGAGATCGGACTGACCCGCATTGAGGAGCTGGTGCAGGTAGCCCGGCAGGAATCCACGGACCAGGGCAGGCACGGGCTGTCTCCGACTGCGATCCTCAAGGGTCGGCTGACGGTGGCTGGCGTCACCAACAACAGTCTCTCCACCCTGCTGAACTTCATCGGCGGGCGTGCGCGCAACGTCGGTGATCGGGTGATGGCGCTGGCCTTCGCCCGTGACCTCAAGAGCCTGCTGCCCCACGTCGGCGCGTCCTGGCTGCTGCCGGACATCTGCGGCGAGCGGGGCTGGACGATGAAGCGGATGGCTGACTGCGGTGGAGCGATCCGCGTCAGCCTTGCACAGATCGCGCCTCCGACACACATCATCACCCCGCAGGGGTAGCATGAACTACGCATACATCGACTTCGAGACGACCTATACGCGATTGGTCAGTCTCAGCAAACTCACGTTGCGACAGTATCTAGCCCAAGCCGCCGTGCTGGGCATGTCGATCGCGATGAACGATGATGAGCCAGTGTTCTTCACATTCGAGCAGCTCTCCGATGATGGCGTGCGCGAGGACCTCAAGGCGCTGGCCGAGTCTGACGATTGGACCGTGGTCGCCCACACCGCGGCGTTCGACGTTCGCGTGTGGCGGCACAAGCTGAACCTCCCACAACCAAAGCATGTGCATTGCAGCATGGAGCTGGCCTACGGTGCCTGGCCCAACCAGCCCGGTGGCTACGGCATCGACAACCTGTGCCGGACGATGAACCTCGGGCTGACCAAGCTGGGCGATGGCACCAAGGTGATGGGCATGTCGCCCGAGATGCTGGCTGCCTACTGCAACCAGGACGTTCGGATCTGCCGCGCCATCCACCAGCGCGCGCTCCGTCGCCTCCACCCCAAAGAGATCCAGATTGCGGAGCTGTGCAACGCTGCCCGCGAGATGTACTTCGAGATCGACAGCGAGAAGCTGGAGACTGCGCACACCGAGTTCGTGCGCGCTGCGCAGGAGTCGGTCGAGACGGCAGTCGAGCTGCTGGGCGAGGAGGGCGCCAAGGCCTTCGGCATGGACGGCACCAAGGTCAAGAGCGTCAAGCCGCATGAGATGAAGCGGCTCCTGCTGTCCGAGTTCGGCTTCGACACGCAGAGCATCAGCTTCAAGAAAATGAATCCGACCAAGCTGGCGACCGCAGCCGAGGGCGTGGTCCCCATCCTGCGCGCTGCCGAGCGCGCCAACCGCTCGCTCTCGCATCAGCGCCGCGTCTCGTCCTTCGCTGGGTCCACCGAGGTTGACGTGGAACTCGGGTATCATAGGGCGCACACCGGCCGCTTCTCCAGCCCCCAGCCAGGCGGCAAGGGCATCAACCTGCACAACCTGCCGAAGCGGGACAAGCGGCTGGCGAAGGCGATCCGGTCGATCTTCCGGCTGCCCGATTGGGCCTGCTTCGTGCGAGGTGACTTCGCCAACGTCGAGTACCGGGTCCAAGGCCTGCTCTGCGGGTCAGCCCACGTTCGCTCCCTATTCGAGACAACCATCGGCGCCGACCCCTACGCTGCCTTCTGGCTGGCTGCGACGGGCCGGGTGGTCACAAAGGCCGACCCCGCCCGACAGGTCGCCAAAGCGGCTGTGCTGGGCCTTGGCTACGGCATGGGCATCCAGACCTGGATCAGCACCCTGCTGATGGCGCTGGCTGACCCAACCTTCGGCGTCTCGCTGGCGGATCTGCGCAAGGTCTGCGAGGATCAGGGCTGGGGTCCGCCCGGCGACCGTGCCACGCGCGGGGCCATGGCGAAGCTCAACGCCCCGTGGGAAGTCGCGTCGGTGGCCTACCACACCCGCACCCTGTTCCATGAGATTCACCCCGAGTTCGGCCGCATCGCCCGCTGGCTGGTCACAGCCTGCGAGACGCTCAACCGCTGCCAGAACATCGACGAGGCCAAGCGTTCGCTCGACCGCCTCTACTCCATGCCCCAGGCTCCGAGCCGCGAGCGCGTGGACCTGCTGTGGGATGACACGTTCGAGGGTCGCACCATCCGCGCTCGCTGCGGCAAGTGGGTCTGCCCCACGGTGACGTGGCGCGACATCGACGTGCGCGCCTTCGGAGACTTCGGCGGCGTCGGCTTGACCAGCATGACGGGCAACAAGGGCTACCGCGCCCTGACCCCGAACATCCTGATTGAGAACTTGGTGCAGGCTGCTGCCCGCAATGCGCTGTGCGAACTCCAGCTCAACCTCAGGGAAAAGGGCTACGAGTACCAGCTCTCGGTGCATGACGAGACACTTCTCGCTGTGTCCGCCGATGTGTCCACGGTCAGGAAGGCAAAGGACGATCTTCTCAAGGCCAGCACCGAGATCGGCTGGGATTGGGCCGTCTATCTTGACCCGACTGAGGTCAACGTCAGCCGGTCGATGTACGAGGTGGACATGGGGACCTTGCTCCCGCCCACCGGCACCGACGAGCGTGGCAAGCTCATCTATCCCAAGTCGAAGGCTTGGTGGGATGCGCTGGTCGATCACCCCGAACTCTTGGAGGCCCTACCATGAATCCCCTGTTCGCGCTGCATGTCCGCTGGACTGAGACATATGATTGTCCCGACAACGGGCCTACCAACATCTGCGATGTGTGCGAGGTCCTGTACCTGTCAGGCGACCAGCAGAGGTTGCTCGACATTGCTGAGAATCTGCGGCGCGGCCATGTTGGCTTCTGGACTGAGAAGCGGGCCAACGAGCTTCGCGCTCTGTATCCAGGGTATGACGACATGCGGACCACCACTTACACCGTCGATGATGTCACCCACTTGGTCTTGAGCGCGCTACCATGAACCACCGTAGCGAACCGAACATCCGCAAGGCCCGCAAGAACCACCGATGCAACTGGTGCGGCTGCATCATCCGCCCTGGTGAGAAGTATGCGACCACGTTCATCGTCTGCGAAGGCGAGGCGTGGCGCAGCAAGCTGCACCTGGAATGCCAAGCTGCCGAGGACGCCTTCGACTTCGATGGTGAGGTCCTCTACTACATGGGCCAGTTCCAGCGCGGCCACAACCACGAACCCAACTGGTCCACGCTCGCAGACGGCGTGGCCCATGGCTGCCCCGCCTGCATCAAACAATCCACCCAGGAGACACCCCCATGCCCCTCACCCCATTCATCCGAGGCGCCACCGTCGCTGGCATCTCATTCCGCACCCCAGCCGAGCGATCCGTAGCTCTCGGGTTGCAGCCCGGCGCCAAGCTGCGGCTGGAGCCGGAACCCACCAACCAGTTCGATCCCTACGCGATCAAGATTTTCAGCGTGGACGCGCACATCGGCTACGTGCCGAAGGAATCCAGCGGCGCTGTCGCCTTCGTCCTCGCCAATGGTGCGGAGTACGAGTGCATCTGCGCCGGGACCAACAAGGCAGGCTACCCCAGCATCAACATCTCGGTGCAGTGATGCAAGACGGACCTTCTATCCAGTTCTCCTGCTACCCCTGCCAGCACCACAAGGTCGAGCGCCATGTGGACTCCGAGGCCGACGAGGAGTATTTCGAGTGCCGCTGCCTTCTCACGCACGACAGCGTGAGTGGCGGGCGAACCCCCAAGTCCTGCCCCCGCTCCGAGGCAGCGGTCAAACGCTTCAAGGGAGAAACGCCGTGAGCGACTTCAAGCCCCACCACATCGACTCCATCCGCGACATGCTGGATCGGCTGACCGTCGAGGTCGAACGCCTCCACGGTCTGCCCCAGCACGCGGACCTGTCCCACACCATCATCAAGCTGGAGTCCGCCCGCCGGGGCCTCCAGGATGCAATCCGAAAGCTGACCTAACATGGTCCCCGCCTTCACCTATCAGATCCCGTTCCTGCCGAACTCCGGTTGGCAGGCCATCTCCTCTGCGGATCGAACCCTCTGCGCTGCCGTCTCGGCGTTGGCGTACCTGGGGATGCTGGGGGCTGCGCTAGGCGGGATCGCCCGCCAGCTCACCCCGGCACAGGTGGAGGCGGTGCTGATTCGCTACCTCGTCGATGAGGAGCAGCTCATGGAGGCGCGCGTCCGTGATTGGGCGCATTGCATCGCCTCGCCCGAGCTGAACTACATCGACATGGCAGATGTCCCGCTGGATGTCGATGGCATGGTCCTCTCCGAGTACCAGCGGTTCACCATCGCCCACACCCCGCGCTTCGGCGCGGTCCTCAACCTGGGCTGTGGCCTGGGCAAGACGCTGACCACCGTCGCCACGCTGCTGGCCCTGGCGAAGACCACGGGCATCCAGACCGCACGCTGCTGGATCGTCTGCCCGGTCAACGCCTACAGCGCATGGCAGCCCTACCTCGGCATCCTGCGCACCGTCTACACCGAGGTCAACCTCATCAGCATGGACTCGCTGCACAAGGCGGTCGGCGCTTCGCGCCTCGGCGGTGTGATCGTGTTCGACGAAGTGCATCTGCTGGGGGAGACGAAGGCCCGCCGCACCGAGTCAGCCCACACCGTCCGCGCGGGCTTCGACTGCGGGCTGGTGCTGACTGGCACGATGAACCATGGGGGCATCCACAAGTCGCTGTCGATCCTCGACCTCGCCATCCCCGGCGCAGCCTGGTTCGGCAACAAGTGGCGCTGCGGTGAGTACCTCCGCTGCCTCGTCAAGAAACAGCTTGGATCGCGCACTGTCACCAACCTGGCCCGGCCGGTCGGCCCTGCCAAGGAACTGTTCTTCGAGTTCATCAGTCGCTACACCATCGTGATGACCAAGCGCAGCGAGATCGTGCGCCGCGAGCTGAACCTGCCCGAGCAGCACATCCACACCGTCGAGGTGGGCGACTGCTCCATCTCCCTGGACAAGATCGCTGCCGACTTCTGCCGCCAGCACATCGCCGCCACTGGCGAGATCCCGCAGGCTGCGATGGTGGCCCACGCGCTCGCCCGCCTGGGCGTCGAGGAGAAGCTCGACTACCTCATGTCCGAGATGGACCCGCCCGGCGGCGAGTCGCTGGTGATCTTCGCCGGCTACGTCGAGTCGCTGGACATGGCCGAGCAGCGCATGAAGGCAGCCGGCTACACCTACGTCCGCGTGGATGGCAGCGTGACCGGGGCAGATCGCGCCGAGGCCAAGCGCAAGTTCCAATCCGGTGAGGTCCAGGTCTTCCTCGGCCAAGAGCATGCCGCTGGTATCAGCATGGATCTGTTCAAGGCGTGCGTCTCCGTGACGCTCGACACGAACTGGTCCGGCTCCGACTACGCACAGATGCTCGCCCGCACCTGCCGTCGCGGCCAGACCGAGACGTGCCACCACATCGACCTCGCAGCCAACAAGTTCCAGACCACCGTCCTCACCAAGCTCCGCGCAGCCGAGGATTTCGACGCCCAATGCGTCGAGTGGAACGACATCAAGCGCGCAACCATGGAGGCTACATGCCCAACGATCTCATCCTTGCTACCGAATGCCCTTCAAGCGTAACCGTCCCGCAGGATCTCGCGGACATGGTGGTGGCCGTGCCACGGCTGGTCAGCACCCTGCCCGCGATAACTGCTGAAAACCTCGGTGAAACCCGCGAAGTTCTGCTCGAACTGGCCGGACTCGCCAAGGCCATCGACAAGCACCGGGTCGAGGTGAAGGCCCCGTTCCTCACCGCCTGCAAGGTGATCGACAACGAGGCGAAGAAACTGCTGACCGTCGTGGACAAGGGCGTGACGGACGTGAAGCGGCTGATGGCTGACTACGCCATGAACGTCGAGCGCCAGCGGCTCATCGCCGCAGCCGATCAGGCCCGGCTGGAGCAGGTGGCCCGTCTGGAAGCTGCCGACACCGGGCAGACGCCCCGGATCGTGACCAGCGTCGTGATCCCGGACGCTGCTCCGGTCCCGACGCAGATCCGGCAGCACGCCGAGGTGGTGGACTTCGCGCTCATCCCCGACAAGTACAAGGTCTTCAACGCCGAGCTGGCGCTGGCTGACCTCAAGAGCGGCTCGCTTGTCCCTGGTGCCAAGCTGGTTACGGAGCGCATCGTAGTCGCCCGTTGACACCTGCACACGCTCATATATCTCTGTAGGCGCAGACACGGATGTGCCTAGACAATAGACCCAGGACCCGCCGTGTAGGGTCCACTAGACCAAGGTAAAGCCCATGGCTTTCTCCCGTCTCAAGGCTGCCAGCACCGCCGCTGCCGCCCCCACCACCCAGGCTCCCGCCGCTGCCGCCCCTGTGGCTGCCGCTCCGGTCGCCGCAACCCCCGCCCCCGCCCCCGTCGCCGCCTCCCCGGTGCTGGTCCCGGCCGAAGCGAAGGTCCACGTCCCGACCGTCGAGACGGCCGTCGCCCTGGCCCAGCCCACCAACACGATGATGACCCTGTTCGGTAACGACGTGAACATGAGCGCCGGCCTGATGGCCGTCTGCGATGTCCACGATCAGGGTGGCGGTCCCGCCTTCCCGATCCTCACCGTCGCCGGTGGGAACGCGGGTGGCTCGTTCGTCCCGCTGTCTGGCACCCCGCAGGAGATCGCGGACATGCTGCCCCAGGGGCGCAAGCCCGTGGAAGGCGTGTTCCTGGCCTACCGCAACGAGGTGACGGCGTGGCCCATCTCCTACCAGGAGCGTCAGGCCCAAGGCGGGCAGTCCCCCGAAGGCTCGGACAAGCCGTGCTGGTCGGCGGTCGTGCCGTGCATGAACGCTGATGCCAGCCGCCTGCTGGCCGAGGCTTGCCAGAAGTACCAGTACACCAAGGGCGTGAACAAGCCCCTCTGGAACTTCGCCGCGAGCGGTGTCGGCCACATCCGGCCGGCGCTCCAGCTCCTCGTCTATCTGCCCTCGGTGGATGACGTGATCGTGGTCCAGACGTGCAGCCACTACTCCTCGTGGAAGCGCAGCCAGGACAACCTCAAGCGGCACGTCGATCCGCGCACCGGGTCGCTGACGCAGTTCCCCTGTTCGATCCGCAGCGTCACCAACCAGGAGACGATCGGCCCGAATCAGGTCAGCATCCACACCCTCGACCTCGCTGCCGTGATGAACGACAGCGGCAAGTCCTGGTGGGATGCCTACGTCCAGTGGCGCACCAAGCTGGCCGATGCGCCCGATGTCCAGGCCTTGCTCAAGGAATGGATCATGGGCGAGGACCGTCCGCTCAACGCCTCCATCCTGGAGCGTCTGACGAAGGCCAAGTCGATCGGCTGATTCTCTGGCGACATCCCTGCAACTGTCCTGCTCCCCCACCGTGGTTTACCACGGTGGGGTTCAGCAGTAGAGCCGGTCGATCTCCGGTTAGACCAGCACATAGCGCGAGCGACGTGGCTGGCCGGTGGGTAATGCAAAAAGCCCATCATAGGATTCCGTCCCCCACCGTGGTTTACCACGGTGGGGTTCAACGGTAGGAGACATCTACCATGTCCGATTTCACCGTCCTCTCACTCCGAGACACCAAGGCCGTCAAGCGCGGCCTCACCAAAGTCCAGGCTGGAATGAAGCTGATCGCGGCTGTCATGGCGCTCGGCGTCATCAAGTCTGCCATCCGCAAGGCCAAGCCTGCGAAGCGCAAGGTGCGTGTCGCCCGCAAGGCCCCGAAGATCACCAAGAACCGGGCCTGATCCAATGCCTGTTCGCCCCCGCTGGCGCTGCCGCGCCTCGTCTCTCGGATACTACTTCTCCTGCGGATACCGCGCGGCCTTTGACCGCGCGCTGGCCGAAGGACTGATGGAGCTGGAAGCCGAGGCGGCAGCCGAGGTGGAGGCGAACAGGCGGTCCAGCCCGCAGGCTGACTTCGGAACCTGCACCCACTTCCATCTCCAGGATGGGCTGCGGTGCCAGTTCCCCGGCCCACCGGCGGACTATGCCCCCGAACCCGAGCAGCGCACCAATGCTGCCCGCATGTGGAACGGCAGCGCGGAGGAATGCGATGCGCAGATCCGCACCTGCGCCACGCTCGCCGCCCGCCACATGCCCGCGACCCCGGACGGCCGACCCTGGCTGGCCGAGTCCGAGTGGGAGTGGGGCCGCTACCTCCAAGGCCACATCGACTTCCTCTCCCCCTGCTACAAGCAGATCATCGACCTCAAGACCACCGGGCGCCCGCCCCCAGGCAACAAGGTCAAGCCCGCGCACCTGATCCAGCTCATCGGCTACCGGCAGATGGTTGGCCTCAAGACGGGGGTCTATCCGACGAAGGGCATCGTCCTCTACGTGTCGAGCCGCAGCGATTGGGTTCTGCCCGTGAACGTGGACTTCACCACGGAGCCGATGGAGGAGTTCGTCGTCCATGTGATGAACTATCTCAAGTACCTGCGCTCGCCCAACCTGTTCAAGTTCGCTGTCCCGAACCCCGGGGATCATTGCTCGGACGAGTGGTGCCCATACAAGACAGCCTGCAAGAACCGGATCATCCCGCCCCCGGGCACGATGGCTGGAATCAGCCACGATGCTCCCACCATGAACTTCCAAGGACTCGTTCAATGAGCCAGGACTCAGATTTTACGGCCCTTCGAGATGTTCTGGCCGAGCGCAAGCGCCAGGATGCCAAGTGGGGGGTGCAGAACCACGACCCCTTTCTGTATCTGACCATTCTTGGGGAGGAGTATGGCGAAACGTGCCAGGCTGCCCTTGAAGCAAAGTTCGGTAAGGGCAGCCTGGGGCAGTTGCGCCTCGAAGCTGTGCAGACTGCAGCGGTCGCGCTTGCCATCGTCGAGTGTCTTGACCGCAAACAGTGGGCCTGGTCAACCCCAGCTCCATCCCCAACCCACGAAGGACTCGTTCAATGAAAGCCCACATCAACGTCTCGCTCGACAGCGAGTTCCTCGAACCGCTCGACAAGACCTGTCGCAAGCTGGGCATTGAGCGGAGCGAGTTCCTCTGCCGATGCGCCCTGTTCGTGATGACCCGGCGCGAGGACGTGCTGCCCCCGATGCCCGCCGCCATCGACGCGAAGGCCAAGGCCTACGCGGCTGAGAAGTTCCCTGCCGAATGAGCTACGTCGGTCAGCTCCTCATGGGCATGCAGCGCGCGGCCGGGACCATAAAGGGTCGGCGCTGCCACAAGCTGATCGACCGCTGGTTCTCCAACCAGCGGTACTCAGCATGGATCTTCGGCAGCATCCTGCGCCCGGTGCGGAACAAGCTGGAAGCTGAACACACATGATCCTGGCGCTCGACTGTGATCTGCGGACCTCCTACGGTGTCACCGACACCGGCTGGAGTGGTCGTGCCGCAGATCCGGTCGAGGTTGTCCATGCCTGCAAGGCGGTGATGCCGCCGAGCATCATCCTGTTCGAGATCGCGTCCCCGGTGAGCTTCAACCGGGGCGCGGACGGGCAGGCGGCGATGACCATGCTCGCCAAGTGGGCGATCTGGAACACCGCCTGGGCCGCGCTCCTCGCCTCCGATTGCTCGCTGCGCCGGATTGAGTTCCTGGTCGCCCCATCGAACGTCTGGACCAAGGGCCACCCCGAGAAGGTCCGACACCTGATTGCCGACTGCAAGCAGCCGAAGAAAGACCTTCGCGAGTGCGAGGCCATGCTATTCTTCCACCGTCACCATCCCGGTGATTGGAAGCCCCTCCTCCAATACCTGTCGGAGTTCTAATGCCACGCGATCCCCGCGACCGCTTCGCACAGATGGACGCAATACGCGCGGCACTACGCTGGGGCGAGACGCCATCCGTCTCGCTGCCCGACGATGCCATGCGCCCACCAGAGCCGCAGCCGACCCCCGCCATCCGTGGCCGGGAGTCTACCCCTGATCCGCGCCCGATGGAGCTACGGGGCCGCAGCTACAACCAGACCATCATGGACGAGCTGATGAACAGCGTCGTGCTGGACGAGTCCGTGGCAGACGGACACCTGCGCATGATGAACTCCATGGGTCGCGTCGTGGCGGGGACTGTAGGTGGTGCGGCTGGCGCCGGGTTCGCGCAGATGAACGCGGCTGCCCAGCAGATGCTCCACAACAACCAGGCACAGGACCAGCTTCGTCAGCGCATGGAGCAGGACATGGAGCTCGTCGAGCGCGAATACCGTCGCGCCCTTGAGCGCCAGCTCATGCAGGACAACAACTCCCAGGCCCTCCCGCCGGGACTGCTCGGCATCCAGCCTCTCTCGCGCGAGGAAGTCGAGCGCCGCTACCCGCGCCGCGAGGTGGCTGGCACCGTGATCCCGCCCGCAGATGTGGAACTCCAGCGCCAGCTCCAGCGCACGCTCGACGAAGCGAACCGCAACGCGCGCCAGAGCGTGCATCGCCGGCCTGGCATGCAGCGGCTTGAGCCGTGGAACGGTGCCAACGCGCTGACCTTCGGCACTCGCCTCCACGATGACGTGGTGGATTCCATGCAGCTCGGGCGTGGGTCTGATCCCCCGGAAGCCTTCATCGACATCGAACCACCCGAGGAACCCAATGCCCCATCTGCGTGACCGCGAGTTAATATCTCAGCTCCAGGGACTAGGCTACGTGCTTGTCCGCTGGAAAACCCACCCAATCTTCCGCCATCCCTGCGGTGCGCAGATGGCATGCTCGGGGTCCGCCAGTGACCGACGAGCAATGAAGAACTCCCTCTCCCTAGCGCGCCGCCTCATCCGCCAACACCAGGAGTCCCAGCCATGCCTTGCGAAGACCTCTCCCACGGCTTCTTGAATGCAGCCATCACCGCGCGCCTCGCGCACATCCGCGTGAAGTCGGTCCACTTCGTCGGCCTGCACGCCTTCTACAAGGACGTGTACGAGTCGATGGAAGGCTGGTTCGATCGCTTCGCAGAGCGCGCCCGCGCCGAGGAGGAGAAGGTCGAGGCCTTCGTCTTCGACTCGGATCTGCTAGTCAAGGGCGACCAGATCCATGACGTGAGCGCCACGCTCGTCTCGCTCGTCGATGACTGCAAGGCTGCTCGCGCGAAGGAAGGAGCCACCACGCAGTCGATGATCGACGAGGCCCTGGAGGACCTGGAGAAGTTCCTCTGGCAGCTCAAGGTGATGGCGTGATTATCGCTGTGGACTTCGACGGGACCGTGGTGGATCACCGCTTCCCGAAAGTCGGGGCCGATGCACCGAACGCTGTATCCGTGTTGAAGTCTCTGCACGAACGCGGCCACAAGCTGATCCTGTGGACGATGCGGAGCGGGCAGCCCTTGGGGGATGCCGTTACGTGGTTCGCAGAACGGGGCATCCCTCTGTTCGGAGTGAATGAGAACCCCGAACAACAGACCTGGACCAGCAGCCCGAAGGCATATGCCCAGCTCTATGTGGATGATGCCGCCTGCGGGGCACCGTTGATCCACCCCGCTGCCTTCAACCGCCCGTGTGTCGATTGGGTGGCAGTCGAATCCTGGATTCATGGCCTCGAAAGGGCGACCACATGAGCGATCAAGTCTTCAAGGGTTTCCTCGTCCACCTCACCGCGTCCGAGACGATCCCCGCCGCCACCCCGGCGGGGATGACCTCGGATGACCAGCGCGAGCTGGCCGTCCGCAGGCTGGTGACTGCCTTCGCCAACACCTTCGCCAAAGAGTTCACCACCTTCTCCACACAGAAGTCCGGTGAGATCATCGTCGGCATGAAGCTGACCCTGATGCTGCCCAGCGTGCCGAAGGGCTTCGCCACCACCCCGATCGTCTTCAAGGAACTGCCGCCATGCCCGAGTGTCCCCGCTGCCGGCGAGCCTGCGAGTCCAGCACCCTCCACGCCAACCCCTACATCCCCATCTCCATCTGCGGCATCTGCCTGAGCGAGTTCGAGGTGGGATGCGGCAAGCGCCCGCAGGCCCACGAAGTCGTGCAGGTTGATATTAGCCGCCTCCAGCAGCAGATCGAAGCCCGCAAGGACAACACGATCTTCTACACCATGACCCCGTTCATGTTCAAGCTGGAGATCCCCGTCGAAGCTCTCGCCAACCTGTCCCCCGACGCACACACTCGCATGCTGCGCCTGTTGGGGGATTGGATCGAACGTCACAAGCCCATCGTCGTACCCACCCCCATCCCCAAGTAGGAACCCCATGCTCCCGAATCCCACACCGCGCCTCCTGTCCGATCACATCGTCAACCCCTGCAACGACAAGCTGGTGATCGCCACCGTCGATGCCCCCGGAGCCGGAGGTGCGAACCACCACTACGAGATCACGGGCTTCGACACCTCGACCAATGCCAGCGACCCGTTCGTTGCCAAGTACGGGAAGCCTGCCGTCCACTCCACCGTCCTGTTCCAGAATGGTCCGATCAACGAGAAGGGGGTGAACGGCGTCACCCAGGAAGTCCTGCTCGCCATCGTGGCTGACCGCCTGCGCTCGTTCCAGGCTGGCCCCTACGCCTGCCGCGAGAACGCCCTCGCGCTGACCAAGATTGAGGAGGCGATGCATTGGCTCCAGCAGCGGACCATTGCTCGCATGCGCCGGGGTGTCGAAGGCACCCACATCAAGTGAACTGGCAGGAGTACCTCGCCTTCCACAAGCTGAACGATCTGCAAGTCTTGCAGATGTGCCGTCGCACCGATGACCTGATCCCCCAGCCACCGGGGGATCAGGTCGCGGTCTGCATATCGAAGCTGCACGGGCTAGGGGCGTTCACCAAGCTGGATCGCGGGATGCACGAAGTCGTGGGGCTGGCCCTCGGCCCCCACCTGCACCGGACGGACATCATCGGCCGCTACATCAACCACGCGCACAACCCGAACTGCTACCTCCGAAAGCGGGACGATGGAGGCTACGAGCTGGTCGCGCTGCTCGGGGTACGAGCGTGCGACGAACTGACCATCGCCTACGAGATGGTCGATAGGATACGAGAAGAACACTGACAGAAACCCCGGTCACTCGACCGGGGTTTCTTCGTTTTCCGGCTTCCGACTTTCGATCTCGCCCTCGACCCACGTGCGGAGCTGCATCAGGCGGATTCGGTCCTGGGGCTTCGCGGCCTTGATAGCCTTGGGCGACAGCGGGCCGAACTCCAGGTTCGAGAAGTTGCTGACGATCGACGCCCGCAGTTCCTTCTCCGACATCAGGTTCTCGTACTGCTTCGACGCGATGGCCTGCTTATTGTTCTCGATCAGGCGAGCGACGGCACCCTTGATCGCGCCGGGATCGCCGGTGCGGATCGACTCAGTGAAGTCGCGCACGATGCCCGCCTTCATGTCGAGCTTGTCCTCCTCGACGTTCTTTTTCGCTTCCTTGGCCTCGCGCATCGTGTCGGACATCGGATCAATGAAGCCAGCAGCGGTCGCCACCGGGCTGATCGTGGCCCCGTGGACCACCTCGCCGCGCCGATCCGTCACGTCGCCGGTCTTCGCCTGGTTGAACGCGCGCCCCAGCCCGCTGACCGGGAGGCCCAGGTCTTCGATCACGTTGAGGATCGACTGCCCACGGCCCAGGTTCTTCGCCTTGTCCGAGCCGCTGTCCTTGATCTCGGACACCATCGTGGAGGTGTCGCGCACCAGCCGGCCAACGGCCGAGGCCGGGACACCGACTGCCTGCTCCCAGGACGAGACGTTCGGCACGACGTTCTGGAGGCCCGTGCGCTTGCCCACGGCTTCCAGCGTCGGGCTGCCGACCGCCCGGCCTACGCCGCCGGCGAGGATGTCCGCGCCGGCCTTGGTGTAGTGGTCCGCGACGTACTGGCGCACGCCAGCCATCTCCTCGTTGATCCCGCCGAGATTCGTGGCCCCGGTCGCATTGCCCACGCCTGACAGCAGATCGTAGACCTGGCCGGCGAAGGGGAGGCCCGTCAGCCCACCGGCAGCGATCAGCCCCGCGAACATGGCGACGAACGCCTTGCGGGCTTCGTGGTCCTTGGGTAGGTTGCTCATCATCCGCAGCACGGTGCCGAGCGAGCTGACCTGAAAGTGCTTCATCGAATAGAGGGACGCGCCGACCAGCTCGGCGTTCGTCGGGGTGCCAGCGACCCGGCCCCCACCCAGGAGCGGGCGGTTGGCCTTGCCGTACTCGAAGTTCGAGCGGGAGATGGCCCACTCGACGAACTTCTGGCCTGCCTCGGGTCCCTCGGTCGGCCCACGGTAGCCGCGCTTTTTCGCATGGTCCCACCACGCCTGGCTGCCTTTCTTCGCATCGTAGAGGTCAAACGCCACCTTGGCCGAGGCCATGCGGTTCATGCGCTCTGTCTCTGCGAACGGGGCCGACATCTTGCGGGCCATCGTGTCCACCACGTTGCGGTCCTTGCCGCTCTCCGCGAAGGCTTCGATCATGTTGTCGCCCAGCTCGCCACGGTCCGCGAGCGAGCGCAGGACCTTGCCGAACTCCGGGGTGTTCCGCTCGTAGGACAGGATCATCGCCTCGGTCGGAGAGGCGTTCTTCCACGCTTCCTTCCAGGTCTTGCCGTTCTTGGCCTCGAAGATCGCGTGCAGGCCCGCGCGTGGGATCGCTCCGAGCTGGTTCATCATCGCCACGGCGGTGCGGACGTAGACCGCCGGGGACGCGCCCAGGTCGATCATCTCCGGGGCGTGGAAGACCATCGGCTGCGTGAGGTTGGTCAGCAGCGTGGACGGCTTCACTGCCGAGGTCATGAAGAACGTGCCAGTGCGAACCGCGTCGGAGAACTTCCCGCTCGGCGCGAGCTGCATGTCAGCGTAGGCGTCGGTGTAGTCCCGCAGCTTCGCCTTGCCCGCGTCGGTCATGGCCGACCGCTGCGTGTCCACGACGCGCTGGAACTGCGCGTTGCGCTTGCCCATCACCGACGCCAGGTAGGTGCGGTGCAGCGAGCCGACGTGATCCGGGTCGTATCCAGGAACATCGTCGCTGCGCAGGAGCGAGCTGCGGGCACCACCAGCCGCCAGCTTCGGGGCCACCTTGTCCATCAGCTCGGAGAGGGCAGCCGGGGTCATGCCCGCGCGCTGCGCGATCCGCTCAAGCTGGGCCGGAGAGTTCCCGAACATGTATGCCTGGTCGATGGCCTCGGCCTCGCTGACCGTGATCGGCTGTGGCCGCTCGACGCTGCCGTACTTGGCGCGCGCTTCCTGGGCCAGCCGAGCCGCTTCCTTGAAGCTATCCGCACGGGTCGAGTAGACCGTGTTGCCGTCCGCATCCTTGGCGAAGATGACGTACTTGCCGCTCGGGCGCCGGAACGGGGTGTACCCGCCCTTGGTCATGTTGTCGATGCTCGACAGCTCATCGTGCAGGGCGCGCGCGGACGCGGCCTTGCTGTCGCCCGAGGCTTCCATCGCATCTACCGTGCTGCCGAAGTCCTCGGTGGACTGCGGATCGAAGCCCGCCTTGTGGAAGGCCTGCTGCTTGATGTTCTCGCGGATCACCTCGACGATAGCCCGCTGCTGCTTGACCGCCGTCACCCCGTCCACGTCGAGCTTCGAGTGGAGTTCCGCGTCAGTGAAGTCGCGGCCGGCGAGGCGCTGCTCATCCAGCACCTTGTTCACCGCTTCGCGCGCCGGGCCAGCGAGACGCTGGAGTTCCGGGGTGCCACGCGCGACGATCGCCACATCCTCATGGATGGAGCGCATGCGCTCGCTGGCCGCGTCCTTGATGGGTGCGAACTCGGGGTGCTTGTTGGCGATGTACGACGGCAGGACCACCGACGAGAGCGTGCCAGACAGCAGATCATCGTCCGACATGCGGACCCGGATCTCGCCCTTGGCCGCATCCTCGGCGTTGAGCTGCCGCGCGGCCTCGCGCAGATTGGTGGGCTTGAACGCTTCGATCAGGGCCTCGCCACGATCGAAGGTCGCCTTCGACACGCGGTTCAGCAGCGAGTTCGGATCGCCTGGCCCGCCGAAGCTGACCGATCCACGGCGCGCGACGTTGGTCGCAGCGCGGACCACCGAGCCTGCATCCTTCGCGCGCTCGACCATGATCTCGTCGAGGTCCGCGTATTCGATCTCGCCCTGCGCGATCTTCTGCTCCAGGGCTTCGCGCACCTGGGCATCGTTGGTCGTGGGGTCGATCCCCAGGCCCTTGAGGAGCGCGGCCGACTTGGTGGCCGGCGCCGAGGGCTGGATCGGCTCGACCGCTGGCGGCGTCTCGGCGCGCGCCTGGATCTGGCCCTTGTCCTGCACCCCAGCCGTCAGCTTGGCGAGCGTGCCTTCCAGCTCCGTCGCCACCTCCAGCGCACGCGGCGGCAGGCCGAGAGCGCGGTCGGCACGCACCGCTGGATCATCGCTCCACTCCAGCCTGCCGCGCTTGAAGATGCCCTGGAGGTTGTTCCGGGTGGTGTTGGCCTGCTCGACCTGGGCGTTCGTCTCGGCCTCCAGGCTGGGGGCGTTCTCGAACTTCGCGCGCAGATCCGCGAGCGCCGCCTCCTTCGAGGGGAACTTCGCCATGCGCGCGTCGGCCTGCGACCAATCGGTGAGCGGACGGCCCTCGGCGTCCAGCACGCGGTCGCTGGCCCCGCGCCGGGACTCGCCACCCTTCGCGTGGCCCCACTGGACCCACTCGCCCGAGGGGAGCTGGCCGACGCCGTAGGCGCGGGACACTTCGCCCTTCACCGTCTCGACGTTCACCTGCTCGGCGGGGTTGTCCTCGACCTGGATCGACCGCCGGTTGCCGGTGCCGACCGCGCGCGTCGGACCCTTGCTCGGCTCATGCACCGTGGGGGTGCTGACGGCGCCGCTCTCGCGCACGATGGCGGGAGGAGCGGCAGGCGCCGGGGCAGCCTGGGGGGCCTCCGGGGCAGGCGCCCCGAACATGGCCTCGGCCGCAGCCGCCTCCTCGGGGGTGGCGGGCGTCTCGTCAGGCTTGGCGACGGACTCGGCCGGCGCCACCTCGGCGGGCGTGGTGAACATCGCCTCGGCCGATGCCGCCTCCTCTGGGGTCGCCTGGGCTTCGGGGTCGGTCTGCTCGACCTTGGCCGACTTCGGTGGGCGGGAGGGCTTGGCCGAGTCGTAGGTCAGGCCCAGGTTGTAGGCGAACCGGGAAGCGCGCTCCTGGGCAGCCTGCTCCTCGGGGGTGATCTCGGCCGGGGCTGGCTCGGGGACCCCCATCTCAGCAGGCTGGGTGCGGGCGGTGGCCGGCGGCTTCGCCGGGGCCTTGGGGGTCTTGGTCAGGGTCATCCCGGCGTCAGCCGTGGCAGCCTGGGTCTGGCGGGCGAGGCGATCCGCCTCGACCTCCTGCTTCTGGCGGGCCATGTCGGCAGCGTCGGCCTCGGCACGGGCGCGAGCCTCGTCGGCCTGGGGTTCCTCGGCTGCCAGAGCGTCTGCCATGGCCTGCGCGCGCCTCGCCTGGGCCTCCGCAGAGGCAGCCCCTTCCCGAGCTGCCCCCTGCTGAATCTCGGTCTGGAATCGCTCGCCTGCGGCCTGGGAGGGATGCTCCTGGGTCGCCAGCACGTCCTGCTCCTGGCCCTCGGCCGCCTGCTGCGGGGCCTGGGCAGCGATTTCGGCGTCCCGGCGGGCCTGGAGGACGGATTCCGGCTCCTGGATGCCCTTGAGCTTGCCCCCGACGCCCTCTCCCTCGCCCGCGCGGGTGCGCAGGACCCCGAACAGGGGGTCCGCCTGGGTCGGCGGCATGGTGGGCAGCGGGGTCCCCTGCTCGCCCGAGGGGAAGATGGACCGATCGACCGGGGTCACGATGCCGAGGGCGCGGGCCTGCTCCGTGGCATCCAGCGTCCCGGCCAGCTCGTCCGCGAACCGGGCGCCGACCGAGGGTTCCGGGGAGGGCATCGGCTGGGGCGGCGGGTTCTCGCCGGGGATGACCGGAGCCTCCAGCGGCGGGAGGCCCTGCTTGGCGCGGAGCTGGTTCTCGTAGCTGCGAGCGACGAGCCGGGCCTGGTCCGACATGCCCTGCCCGGCGCGGGCCATGCCTGCGCCGGCAGCCTCAGAGAGTGCCCCGGTGCCAATGTCCGACAGCACCTCCGAGAAGGTGTTGCCCGTGGTGAGGGAGGACTGCAAGCCCCCGGCCAGACCACCTTCGCCAGCTTCACCCAGGATCGGCATGAGCGAGCGCACGCCGCGCCTGTCGAACCTGTCGAGGAACGGCTCGAACTTCCCGCCCGCGCGGGTCGCCACGCCTTCGGCCGCGCCGCGCAGGCCGAGCTTGAGGCCCTCCTCCGAGAACATCTCCGGGAGCTGGTTGCCCGTCTGCGCCATCTCCGAGCCGAGTGAGGACATGGAGGCACCGAGCGGGGATGTCCACTTCGAGGCTGTGGGCGCCGCACCCTGGAGGAGCAGGCGGGCGAGGGTCGGGTTGCCGCCGATCACGTTGACGGCCCCGGGGGAGAGGGCGCCGAGGGCCGCCAGCTCCGTCGACCCGCCAGCGGTGACGAGCGACGGGATCAGGGATCCGGCCGTCTCCGCCACCTGCTCACCCATGGTCGGGGCTGCGAAGTTCTGCGTCCACTTGTTCAACCCCTGCTGCCCCGCCTGCGAGGCAGCCGCCGCGGGCGACGAAGGCCCCATCAACCCGCCGAGCAGATCGACCGGGGCCTTGCCCGCGCTGATTGCCCCCTTGAGGATGGACATGCCGACCCCCTGTTGGGGCTTGCCGATGGGCTTGAGGCCCATCGATTCCCGGGTCATGTCCACCAGTGCCGTGTCGTCGACGTCCGGGATCCCGGTGTAGGCCTCGCTGGGCACTGCTGGCCCGGACCCACCAGCCGACATCCCCTGCCGGGCCTCCTCGCGGCGGCGGGCCAGCTCCATCGCCATCTCGTAGGCCCCCTGGCCCAGCGCCTCCTCAGAGGTGGGGGACGGGAGAGGGCGCTTCTGCTGCTGGGCAACGGCCTCGACCTTCTCCCGGCCGCGACGGATTGCCCACTGGCGCAGGGACCCTGGCTGCTTGGGGACCCCCGTCATGTCCGTCTTCACCGTCGCGGCCGAGCGCAGGTACTCGCCCGGGTCGACCACTGGCGAATCATCGAGGTCCGGGAGATCGTCCAGGGTCACGTCCGGGAGATCATCCAGGTCTGGAAGTGCTCCGAGTGGGTCGGCCATGTCACTTCACTCCATACCGGGCAGCGAGCTGCTCGTCGGTGTAGGCCGAATCGTCGATCTGCTTGGCCTTGAGCTTCGCTCGGATGCTGGCGATCTTCGACGCCTTGTCCACGGGGGCGACAGCCTTGGGCTGGACCGAGCCAGTGGTTGCGCCAGGGGCAGCAACCGCGGGTTCGATCTTCACGGCTGGGGCCTTGGGTGCGCGCACCGCGCGCCCCGTCTCGTCGAGGGTCCCGCCGCGCAGCGCGAGGGCAGCCTTGAGCGCAGTCTGTCGCTTCGCTGGCAGGCCCGTCACCGATGACGGATCAATCTGCGCCTGGAGGAAGTCCGGGGCTGGAGCTTGCTTGAGGGACTCGGCCTGCGCTTCCTTCACGACGCGATCCCACTCGGCTTCGCTCTTGCCGTCGACCGATCCGCTATGCGAGGACAGCACGCGAGCCACATCATGCCCCAGCCCGGTGAACGCCCGCTGCGCACCTGCGACGAGCCCCCGCACGGTGGACCCACCCTCGCGCGCGAGGGTGTTGAACGTCTGCGTCTGGTTGGTCGCGCGGTTGCGGACGTTGGCCGCGTTCTGCTGGATCCCTTCCTGGGCCAGCCGGGACTGGTCTGCCGCCTTCTGGCGAGCCAGCGCCGCGGCATTGCCCACCTGCTCCCGCTCCATCTGCCCGTGCATCCCACGGGTGAACTGAGATTCATCCTGGGCAGCCTTAGCCGCAGCGGCCTCGGCCTGGTACTTGCGGGCAGCGCGCGAGTTCATCGCGTTCATCACTGCAGCACCGAGGTCATCGAAGCCGTGGACGATGCCACCAGGGGCCATGAGAGCAGCAGGGTCGAAGTTCAGAGGCATGGTCAGTTCCCCATCGAGGCGTACATGGCTTCATCGTTCGCAGCATCGGTTGCCGCAACCCCTTCACCGAGGCCGTCACCACCGGCTCCGGCCCCGCCCATCATGCCGGCGGTCGTGGCCATGCCGCCGATCTGGGTGCCCAGGCCGCCGAGGATGTTGGCCCACTGGCCCTTGCGCCCGGCCTCGTCGAGCTGGCCCTGGAGCGCAGCGGTCTTCCGCTGCCAGTCCAGGTCGCGCAGCGCCTTGGCGAGCGCGAAGCGTTCCTTCGTGGTCTTGCCCTTGCCCTGGCGCAGCAGATCCGCGTGGGTCTTGGTGAAGCCCTGCTGGGTCTGCCGCTCCTGGATCGCCCGGAGCTGGTGGTCCGCGAGCATGGCCTCGGCCACGCGGGAGTTGTTCTGCCCGGTGATGCCCGCCTGCTGGGTCTCCGAGCTGGTGCGCGGGGAACCCTGGTAGGAGTAGGCCGACTGCGCACCACCCGTGAGCTTGCCGATGTCGGTGAGCGCGCCCTGCTGCCCCTGGCGGAACTGCTGGCTGTCGGCGGCGTTCTCTTTCTCGGCCATACCCAGCCCGGTGATGTACTGGCCGACGCCGGCCTGCCGGTCCATGACCAGCCCGTGCAGGGCGCTGGCCTCCTGGCCCATCGCCTTCTGCTCCTGATTCGCACGCTGGTTCGCCGCCTGCTGGTAGGCTTTCATCGCGTTCTTCTGCGCGCGATCCCGCTGGGACGTGCCGTACATATTGGCAGCAGTGCCCGCTGCCATCATCCCGATGCCGAGTCCGACGAGTGGCAGTACCATGTCACATCCCCCCGCCGTTGTGTTCGATGTAGTAGCCGAGCGGGCGGGACGCCGCGCTCAGCGCACCACCGAGGGCTTGCGAGTAGCCCGTCGAGGTGGCGCTCTGCTGCTGGCTGCGCTGCGCCGAGATGGCTTGGTTCTCCTGGGCCATCGCCCCCTGGGAGTTCAGCCCCTCCATCGTCCGGCTGAGCGCCGCGGCGGTGTTCGGGTCATCCCCGTAGATGAGGCCCATGAGCTGGCTGCGCTGCTGCTGGTCGCCCAGGCGGTACTGCTGGGCCTTGGCATCGAGGCCGCTCTGGAGGCCCTGAGCCGCGACGTCGCGCCCGCGGCCGAGCTTGCCCTGCTGCTCGACATCCGCTGAGCCACCCTGCATCCCGCGGCGGGCCTGGTCGAAAGCGTTGTTGCGCTGGCCGATCCGGTACTGTTCAGCGATGTCGCCCATGCCCTGGGTCCGCTCGGCGCGCATGCGCTGGTTGCGCTGGCTGATCCGGCTGGGGTCGGCCATCTGGGCGTCAACCTGACGAGCCTGCCCAGCCTGCTGGCGGCCCAGCATGTACTGCTGGTAGCGCTGCTGGAACTGCTGCATCGAGTTCTTGACCGCCCCCATGTCGCCCATCGCGCCACCCGCCTGGAGCGCCTTCTGGACTTCGGGGTCGAGGTCGCCGCGCACATCGGCGCCGGCCTGCCCGAGCAGATCACTGTACTTCTGGCCCTGGGCAATGCGCCACTGCGCGACCGCACGCATGCGGGCCTGCTTGGCTTTCTCCGAGGCGACGGCTCCCGCGACCGATCCGGTGACTCCTTTCACCACCCCGGCGCCCCACGTCATCGGGTTCAAACTGGAGGCACGCCCTAGCGTGCCCATGTTACCCCAGATCGAGGAACTTTCCCCGTAATACTGCTTCGGACCCTTGCCGCCCAGGGCCATCGGGTCCTGCCGCTCCGTGGGGGTCTGACGGTAATCGTCGTATGCCATGGTTAGGCTGCCTTGATTATCTTCGAGAGGACCACGAAGGGCGGGGTGACGCTGAACGCTGCGCTCGCCGCCGTCGACTCCGGGATGGTCCGCTTGATGACCGTGTAGGGGGTGCCGCCTGCCTGCGATCCAATCGCCTGGTAGGTGGGATCGACCACGGTCCCGGTCGGAAGCGAGGTCTCGTCGAGGACAACCTTCTCGGCCCCACCGACGGCGCCAAGCAGGCGTGTGGTGGCGTTGTAGGCGTCGCCAGCGTTCACGTCCGGGGGGTTGGTGATGCCGGGCGACTTGCTCTCGGTGCCAACGCCGAGGGTGGTGCGGCCACGCAGATCGGGCACCCGGAAGTAGCCGGTCGGAAGCGGGGCGAGCGCCGTGGTGGTGTCATCGGACTCCAGGAGCGGGAGGATGCGGATCGTCGCGCCCTCCAGGATCCCGCTGCCGCTCTCGGCTGCCAGCGAGATCGACACCACGCCGCCGGTGACGTTCGGCGGTGCGGAGGTGTCCGCAGCGGTGACCGTGACGGTGAAGGTCGGCTGCCCGGGGGCGAGCGTCCCGTCCGGGTTGTAGACACGCACCATCGGCACGCCGACGTAGCCCTGGCCCCCGTCGAGGGTGAGCGCCCCCAGATTGGCGAGGGCATCCGAGTTGAGGTTGGCGGCGACGATCTTCCCCGAGAAGACTGCGAACTTCGTGCCCTGGGCATACCCGGACTTGAAGGCCGTGCCGACCAGGCTGTAGAGGATTGGCCAGGAGGTGCCGAGGTACGCCTGCCCGTCACAGATGAGCCAGTTGTCCGGTGCCGAATCCCCGACGTAGTCCTGGATCACGCCGACCGGCGAGGACCCGGAGGTCGCCACCGTGTTCAGCATCGTGCGGACGTTCACAGCGTCGAGCGGCTGGGAGAGGTCAGGATCCGCGAGGTTGAGGCCCTTGCTGTTCCCGAAATTGAACGGTCCCGCCATCGCGGTGGTGCCATCGCGCTTCACGTAGAACTGCGAGAGGTCGGTCCAGGCGTCGATGTACGACGCGATCTGGCGCACGGTGACCAGGTCTCCGTCAGCCGAACCGTCCGCGGCGTTGGTGACCTTGAACCCGCCGGCGTCGAAGTCGTCCGTCATTGCCACGGTGCCATCAGCTAGCACGTAACGATTCAGTGCCCCGAGCGAGGTGACGAGCGCGGCCAGGTTCGTGGCCACCTCAACCAGCCCGGCCTCCACGGTGGCCCCGATCAGCACATCATCGGGGTCCTCGACCCCGATGAGTGAAGCGCCCTTGCCGTTCGCGGTCGAGGCCAAGTCGGTGAGAATCCCGGCGCCGGCCTCGAAGACCCAGACCGTGGTCGTGGCCCCGGTCGCCGGGTAGGTCGATGGTGTGATCTCGACGAACCCCGACACATGGGTCACCGTGTAGGCCGAGGGCGCGAGGGCGACCCCGCCGATGACCACCAGCATCGAGTTCGCGGAGTAGACCGAGTCCCAGGCGATCGTGGTGACGATCGGACCCGGGGCGGCCGGCGCCGCGCCCGTCCAGGTGGCGACCAGGGCCTGCGCAATGGCCTGCGCAACGTTCTGCAGCCGGCCGCTCGCCGCGGTGATCCCGCGCACGGTATTAATGACCGCGTTCAGAGAGGTGGCGACGGCGTTCAGCTCCGCGTCAGTGCTGGACGGCGACGGAGATACCAGCCCGTTGTAGGCGTCGCGGACGAAGTTCGAGAGGCGCGTGTACAGGGGCGGGTAGGCCATAGGTCACCAGGGCATGTTGAGGTAGGTTAGCTGGAGCGCGGACAAGGTCCACGGGCCGGTCCCGGTGAACCGGAAGCCAAAGGTGCGGGCCATCGCGCCCACGAACACCCGGTCAGCGACGATTGTGGTGCCGACCAGTGTCGGGCCGTCGAGGTAGTAGGTGTCGCTGTCCGGCTCCAGGTAGGTGCGGACCTGGCAGGTGCCGCGCTGCAGCACCTCCATGAAGTCGAGGCGCTTGCGGTTCGCCGGGTTCTTCGCCGTGAAGTCGTTGAGAACCAGCTCCCAGGTGGAGCCGTCCGCGTAGTCCTTCTCCAGCACATACAGCTCGTCGCCCGACCGGATGTAGGTCTTGCCGTGGAGATCCACGATCGCGTCGACCGTGTGCCCCAGCTCCCAGGTGGTCCAGCCCTGGACCTTCGACTTCGGGCTGTAGCGGAAGGCGTAGACCGTGCTGCCGAAAGCGCAGAGGTACTGGCCGCGCGACTGTGACCAGAGGGCCACCGCCACCGGGCGGGTCTCGTCGGCCGTCAGGGAGTCGATCGCCCCACCGATGTCGTCCTGCTCCTGGATCTGGCCCGTGACGGTGGCCATGTGCATCGAGCGGAAGCCACCACGGGTGAAGTAGAACAGGTCACCCAGGACGTTGACCACCGAGTTCGGCTGGTCGGTTCCCGGACCATTGATGACGCGGGTCAGGGTGATGTTCGTCGGCTGTGGGTCAGTGGCCCAAAGCTGCACCGCGTCCTGGAAGATGACGGCGAGTTTATCGTCGTAGATGCCGAGGCCCTGGATGCGCCGATCGCCAACCGTGTGGGACAGGACCGGGACGTAGCCTGCGTCCTCTGCCGTGGTCCAGTCGCGCGGGCCGTTGGCCGTCGAGCTGAACCGCACGACACCGTTCACGTCGTCGGTCGCCCACAGCTTGCCGCTCGCCTGGAGCAGCGCGCCGCCGGGGGAGAAGGGGAGCTGGACCTGGGTCGCCAGGGCCGAATTACCGTCCGGCGGCTCCTGTGTGATCCAGTGGTGTTCGTAGACGAGGCCCCGGGCGTGGTCTGCCGCGCTGGCCCACCGCTCGATCACCAGGTAGGGGTAGACGCCGAAGCTGGCTGAGGCTCCGATGGCTTCGACAGCGACAACGCGCGTCAGGGTGTCATCCGGGTAGTCGAGCGCGAGGCCCGACACCTGGAACTCGACGTTGGTCACCGACCCGCTGGCGAGCGAGGTGTCCAGTCGGATCTCAGTGTCCGATACCCGGGCGGTGACGCGGGCAGTGAACCCGTTGCGGGTGATCGAGAACGCCTGTCCATCCATGTTCGAGGGCCACACTCCACCCGTCAGGTACGCGCGGTCCTCGGTGTTGGCGATCGAGACCGAGCGCGAAGCCGTGGCCCCCGTGCCCGAGAGAGTGAAAGCGTACAGGCCCGGGAGGCTGGTCACGGCGGCAGTGAGGGTGGCCGTGGTGCCGAGCGCGGAATCGACTGTGTAGACCGTTCCGTCGATGGTCAGCGTGCGCCCAGCCATCCCGGTCGGCCAGACCCCACCTTCGATCCGCACCTCGACAGTGTTGTTCGTCGACACCATGACCGAAGTGAAATAGCCCGTGCCCAGCCCGAGCTGGTCGTACTTGATCGGGACCGGGCCGACCGCGTTGATCGGATACCCCTGGCCACCGGGGATTGCCGCGCGCAGGGTCCCGCCGATCGCATAGAGACCGACCGACTGCGGATGCAGGGACATCAGGTGTCGCAGACCATCGCGGGCCTTGAACTCCCGGCCCAGCGTCAGGTCGAGGTTCACGGCGCGCCGCGCGCTGCGCGGGTCGCTGTTCTCCCGCAGCCGCCGGAGGTCGAGTCCCGAGAACCCCGAGATCGCGGCGTTGCTCACCAGGGCCGCCAGTCGCGGACGCTGTTGGCGTTGATACCCGACCAGGCGAAGCGATTGCGGCGCTGGGTCTTCCCGACGAGGGACTGGTGGCCGCCCATCTGGAAGCCTTCGCCGTTGCTCTGCTTCACCTTGAGGCGGGAGACATAGCGATCGAGGTTCTTCTCCAGGGTCTCCGTCGCCTGCCCGCCGAAGTGCTGCTTCACCAGGATTTCAGCGAACATCTTGAGGGCCTCGCCGTCAACCACGCAACGATCCGTGTCCTGGATGAAGGCGTTGGGGCGCTGGAAGTAGGCGAGCTGCAGGTTGTCGTAGTAGTCGGTGTCCGCGATCGGCTGCACCCGCATGACGTTGTCGATGTAGTCATACCGGAGGGGCATGGTCCCCTTGGTGGTCGACTGCGTGAAGTAGTTCATCTCGTTCGGCCGGATCCCGCATTCCAGCTCGTAGACCCACCCGTCGCTGATCCGGTGAACCGCGACGTAGGTGATCTTCCCCGGCTCGGTGTCATCCGGGATGTCGTAGTCGGACTCGTTGTCGATCAGCGGGATCGTGGCCGTGACATAGGTCACCAGCCAGGGAAACAGCTCATAGAGCTGGAGCTGCGCCGACTGGATCTTCTCGTCCAGGATCGCGGCGATATTCCTCGGGACGTTGCCCTCTTGGGCCATGCCACACCGCGCGAGCGTGGCAGTGCGGATCTCCGAGAGCGTCGGCTGGACAGGATAGGTCATGGCTCCCCGTTAGGCGGTAGCCGGCGCCTCGATCGAGGTTGCACGCATCTGGCTCGGTGCGCTGGGCACTCCACGGGTCGCGGGCGCGAAAGCGGTGTCAGCCACTTTCTTCGAGGCCTCGATGACGGACCGGATGAGGTTGGAGGACAGGCCGGTGACGGCCGTGATGGCACGCACGTCGGAGTTCGCGATGTTGAAAACCTGGAAGCCTGACTCGACGAGCTTGGTGGCCTTGGCCTTGTCCATCGACGGGACATTCAGCTCCAGGAAGGATTCGACCATGGCCTCAGGGGCCGGCGCCATGTCGGGCACAGCGCCCTCCTGGCCGGGCAGCACGGCGACCTGGCACGCCTCGAACGCCTTAACGAACAGCTCGTCGAGCGGATAGACCTTGCGGAAGCTGTCGACGCCGTAGATCGCCGCGAGGCGCTCCATCTCGGCTTCGCAGTTCAGTTCCCGCTGCTGAGCGGACTTCGGCAGACCCGCCGGGATGGCTGGCAGGGTCTTCACCCACTTGTCGCGATCCCCCTGGCCCGCGTTGAACTTCACCTGCAGCAACGGCTTCTCGTAGGCCGGAGCCACGATGAGCTGGCTGGTTCCACGGGGAACAAGGAAGGCAGTGTGAGTGATGAGGGGCATGCGGGGATCTCCTACTCTGGCCGCACCATACAAACCGAACCCCGGCTGGCAACAAGCCAGCCGGGGAGACCAGGGCGGATGGAGTAGGAGACACCCGTTTTTAGGTTTTGGAGCTGATCCGTTTGCACCAGAGGATGAACTTCTCCTTCTCTGTCGTGTTCTTCATGATGTTCACCTGGTAGCAGCACAGTACGGTGTTCTCGTTCGTGTACCCCAGGTTCGAGTCGACACGGTCCACGGACACCAGTGTGTCATCACCACCGGTAAAGGTCATCCTCTCGCCTGAGTAGTGGCAGATCCCCTGCTGCTGGTCCCACTTCGCCTTGAGCTGGTCGAGGGTGATGGGGCCGAGCCGCAGCGCACGCATGCGCTTGAACCTCGCCTCCACGGTCTTGACCGCGCCCGAACACCGACAGGTGTGGCAGGTGTGGTCGAAGGTGCCGTAGTGTGTGTTTACGTAGAAGTGATCGGTCGAAAGAACGAGGCCACACTTGTTGCATTGCCGCTGCCCCTGCTCAAGCAGTTCACGGTTCTTGGCCTCAAGGACCGTCTTGGGGGCGAGAAGCCCGAACCGGCAGGCCCGCATGCGGAGGGCAGCGTCGCTGACTCCGAGGCGTTCGAGGAGTTCGCGTTTCTTCCCTTGGGGGTAGAGATCCCGGAGGAGGGCGTCCTCCTCCGGGGTCCAGTTGTGGACTGATCGGGCAGGGTATCGGTTGACGGTCATGCCGTCATTATACCACCCATCCTATGTCACGCAACCTAAATCAGACCGTCGCCGGGTCGACTGCGACCACGAAATGCGAGTTCGGCACGGTGACGACCGGCGCGCAGCGCGAGTCGGTCGACATGCGGGTGAAGCGCTGATCGGGCGGGTCGACCGGGAAGGACACCTGCATGTCCATCTTGGGCGGGCAGCGGACCTCGAAGGCCTTGCTCGCGATGCCGTAGCAGCGGCAGGAGAAGGGGACGCCGTTGTTCGGGGTGCCGATCTGGTCGAGCAGATCCAGGGTCGGGTCGAACTCGATGTTCATGCCCGCGAAGAAATGCTCGGTGTCCAGGATCGCCATGTCCTGCTTGCCCATCTTGTCGGCCTTGACCTGGGGGCGCAGGCCCTCATGGCCGCCGGAGGCCGAACGCAGACGGAAGTTCGCGTGGCCGTCGATGAACGCGCTGCCGGCGAGCAGACGGTCGACGCGAGCCGAGCGGCCGCGGCCGTAGATGTTCGCCTGACGCAGTGCCCGGGTCAGGCCCAGGTACAGGTCGCCGTTGCCAGCACACGACAGGGTGTTGAGGTCGATGCCCTGGAGGGTGCCACCGACGTTCTGCAGCAGGGGGTTCGCAGCGCGATCCTTGCCACCGATGGTGCCGACGGTCGGGGTGATCGAGATGAGCTGGTCCAGGCCCGGGGGCAGCATGGGGTCGGTGCTATAATGCATGACCTGGTCCATCAGGACCTTCCAGTTGTCGAAGTGGGTCTCGACCTTCTCCTCGAACAGGTTGGCCAGACGGTTGATCTCGTCCGGGCCACTGCGCTTGGCGAAGTTCTTGGTCCGGGACTCGTTGTACATCACCGTGTAGCCCATATCGAGCAGATCGGTGTGAACGAACTCCAGGCCCATGTGGATGTTGTAGAACTCGAACTCCATGGTGAGGTCGATTTCGTTGCCCTGGAAGCCCAGGACATCGCGGCCGTTCCAGCCCTGGAGCTGGGACGTGCCCATGGTCTTGAGGTTGACGCGGGTCTTGGAACCGGCCTGACCGGCATCGGTCTTGCGGCGGCCCCAGGCGAAGTCGAGGAACGGCATCGCGCGGCGGTCGATCGCGATGGCTTCCTTGCGGTTCATCACGTCGGTGGTGACCGCGTAGCCAAGCTCGCGGATGAGGGTGGGGGTGACGGGCGTGGGCATGGTGTTCTCGTGGTTCTATGCCGGCCACCCCCGGAGGGGTCAGCCAGCGTACTGGTGGATGATGCGTTCGCGCTCGGTCTTGAACGCGGGTTTGGCTGGCGGGGGATTCCCGCCACCAGGGCGGATCGTACTGCCGATGGCTGCTGGCTTGGGCACCTTGGCGAGTTCAATCTCTACGACGGAGCGGAAGGTGTCGGCCCAGGCATCGGGGTGCTTTCCCTTGCGCTTGGCAAGTTCGGCCATGATCCGGGGTTCGAGGGCCGCGAAGTTATCGGCGCCGATCCGCTTCTCGTACTCGTCCGCGATCCGATTGATTTCGGAGGTTGCGCGGGTACGGGCGACGAGGATCGGGTCGGGGGCAGTCCGCTGTGGGGCCGCTGGGGGAGGGGTGGGCTGGCGCGTGGCCAGCGCGGCTGGGGTCGGTGCCGGCGCAGCGCTGAGGCGCTTGCGCAGCTCGGCCGCAGCCGTCGGACTCATCTCCAGGTCCTTGGTCTGGGCCGCAAGCCAGGCGTCCAGCTCGGGGGTCAGCGCCGGGGCGACCTCGGCCGGGGTGGCCGTGATGCCGATCTTGGCGGCAACCTCCGCGAACTTCGCGATGGCGGCTTCGTCGTTCTGCTGCAGGCCGATGCCGATATTCACCCAGGCGCGATAGTCGTCCGGGGTGAAGCCATTCTTCTCGCACAGCTCGACGATTTCTTTGAAGCCAGCTGCCAGCGGGGCGGCTTCCTTGTACCGGGTGACCAGCCGGTTGATCTTGCGGCGAGCCTCGCCGGGCTTCATCGCCTTGATGTCGTCGTTCGTGGTCTCTTTAAGGTCGTCGTCTACCGGGACCTCGGGGGTCTTCGGCTTCTCGACTGCCTCGGGCTTGGGGGGTGCTTCCGCCGGAACTTCCGGCGGCGCTTCGTCCTCCGCCGTGGGGGCAGGTTCATCTTCCGCTACGCCTGTGAGTTTGGCAATGAGCGCATCCCGGTTCGAGACCTTGGGGGCAGGTGCTTCCGGTTCGGGAGCAGCGACCGCTTCGGGTTCGGGGGAATCGCCCTCGCCTGTCTCAGCAGGAGGGGATGCCGGCGCTTCCTCGGAAGCGGGCGGCAGGGAGGCATCCTCAAGGACGACCTTTGAGTCGTCATCGAGCGGTGCGATGGTATTCTTGTCCACGTTCATGGTGTCCTACTCCTGGAAGGTGTCAAGCCGGGGGAGGGGCGTCGCTGCCCCCGAGCTGGGCAAGGATCTCGGCCGGGATCCCGGCGAGAACGATGGTCCCGTTGGGGCCGGGCTGGATCTGGATGCCAGCGGCCTCCAGCTCGCCGAGGATCGCCACGATGCCCTCGGCGCCGCCCTGGGGCAGCCCTTCCTGGCCGAAGCCAGGCTCAGCGGCCTCCATCGGGACGGACATGCCGCCTGGGGCCGCGGAAGGTGGGGTGGGGCGGGACTGCTGGGGAGGGAAGGGCATGGATCAGCCTTTGGGGCCGGGGACGTTGCCCGGCGACGGGGGGCCGTTCTCGGCCATGGTGGGGGCGCCTTCGCCCGGAGTCGGAGAAGACGCGGCAGCATTGCCCCGGGGGGCTGTCGGTCCAGGGCCACCACCAGCCCCGCCCGGCGGAGTGTAGGGGATGCCCATCGCTGCCCGCTGCATCATCTTCTCGGGGGTCATCAGGTACTTCTTCCAGTCGTTCTTGCCCATCTCGTACATCAGGTCTTCGATGATGGCTTCCGGATCGATCGGGAGGTTCAGCGCGGTGGCGATGTTGGCGAACTTCTCGATCACGCCAAGGTTCTTCTCGGCGTCGGGGCGCCCGGTTGAACCAGCACGGATGTCGAGCTTGAGGTAGCGCAGGAACTGCTCGCGCTCCAGCATCGGCCAGTACGCGCCCTGCCCGCAGATTTTCTTGATGTTCTCTTCGGGGAAGAACTGGTTGGCCATGTACGCAAAATCGTACATGATGTCGAAGATGAACTCCTCCAGGAGCGCGCGACGGTAGTCGGTCTGCACGCCCATCTGCTCGTTGGCGATCGCAGCCGTGGTGGCCAGCTTGCCTTCGCCCGACCCCGCGGCGTTCTTGCTGATCCCCGACATCATCTCCATCTCCATGCGCGTCTCGTCGCGCCGGTAGAGGTCCGGGTTGAAAGGAAGCGGAGTGGTCTCAGAGAAGGCCTTCTTGATGTCCTCGACGGAGGACAGCTCGATCACCTGGTAGGGCTGTGAGGTCTCGATCGCTTCCTTTTCCCCGGGCTGGAGCGCTCCACGCTGGATGAAGATACGTGGGAAGCTGGCCTTCTGGGCCTCAGCTTCCAGCGTGCGCCGGCGGTTCAGCTCGTCCTGGAGCTGGCGCGTCAGGGTGGTGTCGCTGAGCGGGATGATGCGCCCGGTGACGCGGTTGAACCCAAGGATGTAGAACGGGTACCAGCGCCGGCCCACCACGGTGGGCGGGTAGTTCATCAGGAACCGCTGCATGCCCTCGGCCCAGACGTAGACCCGGCCGTTGCCCTTGTGCCACATCTCCCACACGGCCGTGCGGCCCATGTTGGAGTTCGTCTCCGTGGTCTTGCGGTCGCTCGGGCCTTCGTTGTCGTACCAGGAGGCCGAGGTCTGCCCGGCCTTGGTCCATCGCTTGTCAGTGCCGATCTGACGGCCATCCGAGCCAAACAGGATGATCTGCCCGATCTCCTCGGGCGAGACATCGAACTTCGACCCGAACTGGTCATAAGACATGAAGACGCGGTGCGCGATCCACTCGCTGTCGTAGATGCGCTCGGGCTGCGTGCAGGTCCAATCGAAGCGGAAATCCTCCGCCTGGATCGGGTCGAGGTTGAACCCGATGTAGCGGGCGATCTCACCCACGTCCACATCGGGCGGCAGGGTGCCGCCTTCCAGGGCCTGGAGCCGGGCGAGGCGCTCGTCGTTCGCGTCGTCCTGGGTGGCCGGCTCGCCGGTGACCGGATCGAGCTGCGGCATGCCCGTCATCGGGTCGATGACCGGGATCTGGGCGACAGGGTTGTTCAGGAGGTCAGCGTGAATCTGGTCCTGCACATAGGCGAGGACCACCTTCTCCAGATCCGCGATCTCCATGCTGACGGGGGAGTCGTCAGGGAACTGGCCCGCAGCCTTCCGCTTTTTGAGCCACTGGTAGCGCGCGATATTGTCGAGCTGATCGTTCTGCCGGCGGGAACCGATCGGGTCGAGCTTCGGGTCCTCCTGCGGGCTGAGCTTGAGGATCTGCCAGCCGATAGTCGAGGCGTCCTGGATGGCCGCGCGCAGCAGGCGGCGCAGCTCGGTCTCCTCGGCCATTTTCTTGCAGAAGATTTCGAGGGTCTTCCCGTACTGACCGAGCAGCGGCGGGTGTTCCCCGATGATCGCGCCGGGCTTCCAGGAGATGGCCGGATCGCGGGCGAACAGGTTGGCAAGCAGCACGACCTGGTTGCGCAGGATGTAGTTCGTCGAAACCACGTCCTCATCGTCGATGAGCAGGCACTCCTCGTTCACGTACTTCCGGTCACGATCGAACCGCTCGTACCAGTTCTGGAGGAACGGTGCGACCTGGACCATCGCGTTGTAGGTGACGAGGAGCGAGCGTTCCTTCGGATCCACCGGCCGCTGGGCCTCGACGATGTTGTCCTGCTCCAGATTCTTCTCCTCGACCTGGGGGGCCGCCGCCGGGGTGGGCGCGGCAGATCGGGCTTCGGTGGTGTCCATGGCAGGAGCCTATCTGGGGAGCTGACAGGGGGAAGGGTCAGGACGGACGCGAGGGGATGGCTGGGAGATACGACAGAAGTTCCTCCCAGGACGTGGCGTCCTGGTGCTGGTCGACCGCGGCCCATGTAGCGGAGCGCCACAAGAACATGACCCGCCCCTCGGCCCCAAAGCGGGGGTACGGGTCATCGCGGTAGTCGGCACCGCTCTTGATGTCGTCGTAGCCCCAGGACTGGGCCAGGGCGTCGAGGCGGGCCTGGACAGCCGCGATAGCCGCGGCCTTAGCCGCGGCGATGACCGAGGGGCGCACACGCAGATCCCACTCGGTCCCGGTCCAGACCCCGATGTGGGTGTCAGTGAAGTCGGGGGGTTGGAGGTCCGTTGTTCCGATGGTGTCAGTAGGCACACCATCAGGATTGAGGACACCGAGATATTCCCCGGTCGTGGCATCGTAGGTGTATGTTACCATTGCTTCCACTCACGAATGATGGCCGTGCAGGACAGGAACGCCTCGAATGCTGCCGACATGGGCTGCGCAGCGGACCCGACAGCGGCCACGTTGGA
>Ga0172380_10000931_pt1 | contig 52600 bp, 46 predicted proteins | sample Leawe162metaG_FD_119747 | JGI IMG/M metagenome (GOLD analysis project Ga0172380, IMG submission 119747) | Leachate microbial communities from a municipal landfill in Southern Ontario, Canada - Leachate well 162 metaG | ecosystem: Engineered > Solid waste > Landfill > Unclassified | place... | reverse complement strand
TCCTGCGCCTTGATCGCATCGCCTGCGTGACGGTCACCGGCGCCCCGGAACTGCTGCGCTGCCTGCCCTCGACGAACGCACGGTACTCGACCGACTCGACGCCGTAGAGCGCCACGCGCCCCTCTGCATCGCTGTGGATCCCCCACCCGTGCTTCTTGCCGAGGTCACACGCCCGTAGGCACGGCTGCGAGCGCGAGAAGAACTCCGCCCGCGCGGCCGCCCGGCCGCGTGCCGGGATACCGTTGCGGTCGGCGTACACGGCGAAAATCACCTCGTCCGAGGTCCAGCGGTACGGATGATCGCGAATCATCCGGAACAGCCGGAGGGCGACGGACGGTTCCGCGGTTTCCCTGGGCACGACACCGCAAGCCGCCGTGCTGTCAGGTGCCACGGCGATGAACGTGTCGGCGTAGTTCGTGGAATGCACGGCTCGACTCTACTGTCGCCGCGGACCGTCTTCAACGGCTGGAATCGACGGTCCTCCCGCAGCCGCGACTACGTGGCCCCCCTGATCAGCAGCAGGGCGTACGTCCCGTAGCCGGCGAGCAGCACCGCGCCGCGGTATCGGCTGAGAATCCACGAGGCTCCCGGGATCATCAACAGCCCTGCCGCTGCCCCGGCGGCCACCGCGATCCCCACTTCGCCCAGGTGCAGCTCGAACGGCCGAATGAGCGCCACGAGCCCCACGATCCACAGACTGTTGAAGATGTTGCTGCCCATGATCGTCCCGGCACCGAGGTCGTCGTGCCCGCGCCAGCGGCTGAGCAGAGCGGTGGCGAGTTCCGGCACGGAAGTCCCGAAGGCGACCAACGTCGCGCCGACAAGGAACGGGGCGATGCCGAGGGCGTGACCGATGCCGCCGGCGGCGACCACCACGAACCGCCCTGCCAGCACCAGCAGGCCGACGCCAACGAGCGTCAGCGCGAGCGCCCTCGCGAGCGACCGCGCACCGAGCACGGCGGCCGTCGCGTCACGCTCTCTGAGCGCCTGCAGGGCGGTCGTGCCTACCCACACGGCGAAGACAAGCACCAGGACGGCACCGTCAGTTCGTGAGAGCCATCCGTCCCACAGCAACAGTCCGAGGAGGAGCGGAGCCGCGACGGTGAACGGCAGGTCGCGACGCACGTCGCGCCGATCCAGCCTGATCGGCGCAATCAGCAGCACCGCACCCATCACCAGCCCGATGTTCACGACGTTGCTGCCGAGCGCGTCCCCGACAGCGATCTGCGGTGTCCCCGCGATCGCCGCATTCACGCCCACCGCCATCTCCGGGGCGGACGTCGCGAATGCGGCGACGGTGGCACCGATGATCCCGGGGGGCACGCGAAGCCCGGAGGCGAGTCCTACCGAGCCACGGACGAAGATGTCTCCGCCGATCCCGGCCAGCGCGACACCGACCGCGAGAAGCAGCACATCGCTCACGGAGGCTCCCACCAATCGCATCAATCGCATCAATCGCATCGACGTGAGTCGGAGCCTGTTGTTGTTCGCGGGGACCAGTGCACGCGGCGCGTTCGCTCACTCTACAGTCACCGGCATTCGCAGTGGACAGTCACCGGCATTCGGAGCGGCGGCCCGGACTGGACTCCTCGCCGCGCCGGACCGGCTCGGTGGGGCGGGCGCGTGACCGGGCGCCGAGTAGGCACGAGCGGCACGAGCGGCGGAGCGCATGATGCGGGGCAGCCGCCGCGCGATTGAGCGACGCCGCTTCCGCTGCGCTGAAGCGTGGAATGAGCCCGCGGCCGCTCGATCGGGAGTCCTTGACATCACAACCGGTCCACCTAGGATTATCACGCTCGTGATTCACGAGACCATGTCACACCGGAGGGAACCCGATGCGAACTCAAGATTCGAACGCGTGGATCCACAGACGCTCCGCCCGGATGAGTCGGCGGGGCCTGATCAGGGGCGGTGTTGTCACTGGCCTCGGCCTGACAGGGGCCGCACTCCTGGGATGCGCCACGACGCCGAAGCCATCGGCACCCGCTCAGACCCCGAGTGCCGCATCGAGCCCCACCGGGCCCACCGCCCCGGCGCGCCCCGGCGTCCCTGTGGTGAAGGGAACACCGAAGGACGGCGGAACATGGACCCTGCCGATCGCCGATACCTCCCTTCAGCAGGACATGCACACCGCGCTGAACCAGTCCATCTGGCACGACCTCAGCGAGCGTGCGCTGGAGCCGGATCCGTGGACGAACGAGGTGACCGCCGGCATCGTCGAGAAATGGGAGATCCCCGACAACACCCACTTCGTGCTGCACGTGCGCAAAGGCGTCAATCTCCACAACAAGCCGCCGTGGAACGGACGCGAATTCGACGCCGAGGATCTCGCCTTCAACATCAACCGGATCGCGGGGAACACCGCCGCGGCCGAAGGACTCCCGAAGACGGCGTTCCAGCGGCTGGACACGCTCGCCGGCATGCAGACCGTCGAGGTGGTCGACAAGTACACCGTGAAGGTCACCATGGCGAAGCCATCCGCCTCGTGGCTTGCCGGCTTCCTCGAGTGGCGAAACGTCATGATGCCGAAGGGCATCGTGGAGGTGGGGTTCAAGGACCCGGTGAAGTTCGCCGGGCCCGGATCGTTCATGCTGACGGAATTCGTGCCGGGCGTCCGCGAGGTCTTCACGAAGCACCCGGGCTACTACCGGCCCGGTGAGCCGCACTTCGACAAGGTCGTGCGCACAGTGGTGGCTGACACCTCGGCGACCATTGCTGGATTCATTGCCAAGCAGTTTGGCGCCGTGGGCACCGGCTCGCAGCAGGATGACCAGACCATCAAGGCGGCGCGGCCCGACGCGCTGATGTATTCCACCCCCGGCAACCAGTGGCTCTATCTCCGGCCAAACGTCAAGTTCGGCGTGTTCACCGACTTCCGGGTGCGCAAGGCGCTCCAGCTGGGGATGGACTACCCGGCGCTGGGGGAGGGGTACTACGGCGAGGGTTGGGGCTACACGGGGCCCGTATTCTCGGGCTACGCCGACAGCTGGAGCCCGGAAAAGGTCAAGTCGCTGCCGGGCTACAACCCGGATACCAAGGCGAAGGACATCGCGGAAGCACAGAAGATGCTGTCGGCCGCCGGCCACGCGAATGGCGACGGAGTCAGCTTCGAGATCATCGGCGGACCGGGGACAGGGATCCGCATCGCGCAGAAGGAGAACTCGCTCCGCTTCCAGGCCCAGATGGCGAAGGTCTTCCCCGGGATGAAGATGACCATCAGGATCCTGGGCGATCAGGCGCAATGGGCGGCTGCCCAGACCGGCAAGGCCTTCCAGATGATGTCGTTCTCGAGTGTGGCGCAGCCGACCGCCGCCAGCGAGGCCACCTCCATCTACCACAGCAAGGGTGGCCGCAACTACGGCAACTTCGAGAACGCCGAGGCGGACGCACTGCTCGAGAAGGCGGCCGCCACGCTGGATCTGAAGGAACGCACCGCGATCTTCGATACGTTCCAGACGAAGTTCATGGACGAGTGGATGCCGATGTACGCGCTCTACGTCGAGCCCAAGCGGACCATGGTGCAACCCAACGTCGGCGGGTACGAGAAGGTGGTGGGGCCGTGGTCGTCGGGGCTGACCCAGCACCGGAAGGGCTCCCTGTACTACGTCTGATCGTTCACGTCTGATCGCGTACGCCTGATCGTTCCGGTCAGGGTTTGACGGGCGGCGCTGCCACGGACCATCCGGTGGTTCATGGCAGCGCTGCCGCTGACCGCAGCAGTCGATGCCCCCGGCTCACCGGCCCTGCGCGGTGGTGTCCGGTCGTGCGTGGCCGCCGACTTCGGCCCGCTCGGGCATCCCGCCAGCCGCTTCCCTCGCCGTGAGCCGCCCGCCCGACCCGGGATGCGCCTCGAGCAGGGCCGGTGTATCGTGACGCCGCACGTGAACCAACACCTCATCGCACAGCCCTGCGCGCATCCACGGCGCGAGGGCCTTCGGCGGACAGACGGAAGGAGGGCACCGGGTGAAATCGAAACCTGGCAGTACTAGCCCGGCCTCGTCGGCCCGCCTCCTTCGCGCTGCGTTCGCCCGATAGCGCCCGCACGGACTCCCAGGCACCGGTCCGCGAGGCCTCCTCGTGACGTCATTCCACGCCGCACCGCGGCGTGCCGGGAGACCGCCCATGCGCAACTTCAACAGCGATCAGATCGTCGTGACCTTCGAGGAGCTGATCGCGGACAACCAGATGCAAACCGCCGCCGAGCTACTGACCTCGGCCGAACCGCCCGAGCAGGTTGCGCTGATCGAGCAGGCCAGCGTGGCGTCGCTGGCCCGCTTCGTCGAGGCGCTGTCCGGCGAAGAGCGGGCCGAGGTGGCCGGCCGGCTGGGCGAGGAGGCCTTCCGGCAACTCACGCAGACGCTGGCCGGCGCCCCCACGAGGGACCGGGTGGGTGTTCTGCAGGGGGGCACGGGAGACGTCGAGCCCCCCGTCACCGGCGGCGTGGCGGCGTGGGAGGGCACGGGCGGAGCCGGTTCCGTTGCGCCGGCCCTGGCCGAATCGCCCGCCCGTCGCGATTTCGCCATCGTCGATGGACGCCTCGTCGAGGCGTCGCCGCGCGAAGCCACGGTGACGATCTACGCGGCTCCCAGCGCCCGAGAGCAGCGAGCGCTCGTCGAGCAGTTCGACGTCGACGAGCACACGCTTGCCTCGGCGCTCGACCCCGACGAGATCTCGCGCATGGAGTTCGAGTCCGCGCGGGCGGCGTTCATCGTCTGGAAGCGCCCGCGGCGCGGCGCCAACGAGACCCCGGAGCTGCTCGAGATTGCCTCCGTCGGCATCTTTCTGCGGCCCGACCACCTGACGGTGGTGTCCAGCGACAGCGCGCCCCTCGTGCGCGCCGGCGACCGCGCCACGTCCCTGCAGAACCTCGTGCTGCGGCTCATGTCCGCGACCGTGAACGAGTTCCTGGTCGAGCTCAAGAGCGTCAAGCGCACATCGCAGGAGATCAGCACGAACCTCACCCAGTCGCTGGACAACCGCCAGCTGCTGCGGATGTTCGACCTGGCCGAGGGCCTCGTGTACCACATCAACGCGATCGAGGGGAACGGCGGTGTGCTGCGCCGGTTGCGCGCGGTAGCGCACCGCCTGGAGGTCGGCGAGGAGGACATCGAGTTCCTCGACGACATCATCATCGACAACGGCCAGTGCATCCGCCAGGGTCAGATCTTCTCCACGGTGCTCGCCGGTCTCATGGACGCGCGCGGCAACGTGATCAACAACAACATGAACGTCCTGCTGAAGAACCTGACGATGATCAACGTCGTCTTCCTCCCGCTGGGGATCATCGCGTCGATGGGTGGCATGTCCGAGTTCTCGGTGATGCTGGACGAGTACGCCATCGACTGGCGCCTGGGCTATCTCGGCTTCAGCGCCGTCATGGTGGCCTCGGCGTGGGTCCTCCTCAAGGGGATGCGGGCCTGGACCGAACGAACCTTCGGGGGCTGACGGCCGTCGTTATCCCCCTCCCCGCGGTGCCTCGCCCCGACGCCTTCCGTGAGCGAGTAGGCTAGCGACAGGCGAACGGCGGCCGGCTGCGCGGCCGGCAGTTCGGAGCGCGGCATGGTGCGGACCTCGTCATGAGTACGCGTGAGGGCTACGACCTGCGTGGCGAGCAGGCCCGCTACGCGTTCCCGGACGTCGTGCGCGGCGGTGTGACCCTCAACCGCGGCACCGCGCACCCGGTCGCGTCCGAGGCCGATCCGCCGGCGTTCGAGGACGTCCGCCGGGAGCACCGGCAGTGGATGGTGCAGAGCACGCTCGCACCCGACAGCCCGGTGATCGAGCTGGACCGTCCGACCACCGGCGTCTACGTGGCATCGAGGCGCGGCGTCTACCTCGACCTCTACCAGGGCGTCGCGCAACGGCTCTTCGATGACGCGCGCATCGCGCCGCGCCTCGAACCCCTCGCCGCCGCCGGGCTGCTGCTGCGGCGCGAGATCAACACCGACGACTACCTCGGGTTCGCGCCGCCGGGCGTGCGCGTGCCGCAGGAGCTCGCGGCGCTGGTGGCGAACGCGTTGCACGCGGCATTCCCGCGACCCGGCGGATACCGGCTGTTCTTCTCGAACTCCGGCACCGAGGCAATCGAGGCGGCGATCAAGGCGAGCGCCCTGCACGCATACCGGCGCTTCCTCGCGCGCCACGGGGCCGAGTGCTGGGCGGCGGTATGCGCCGAGCTCGGCGTGCCGCGCGACACTGCGTACGGCGATGCCAGCACGGTCGTGTGGCGCGACTACCCGCTGTTCTTCATCGCGCTGGAGGGGGCGTTCCACGGGAGGACGCTCGGGAGCCTCTCGCTGACACACAGCCGGCCGGTGCAGCGCCTGGGCTTCCCCACGTGGCGGTGGACGGTGCACATCCCGCCTGACGACCCTGCGCACGTCGAGGCGGTGATCGACCCGCGCCCGATCGCGGAGGTGCTCGCCGAGCCGGGCGCGCTTGCCCGCAGCGTAGCCTCCGGGCAGGTGCCGCTCGACCTGCTGGCCGCAGCGTTCGTCGAGCCATTCCAGGGCGAGGGCGGCTACCGCTCGACCTCGCGGGCAACGCTGATTGCGCTGCGGGAGGTCTGTGACCGCGCGGACGCCCAGCTCGTCGCGGACGAGGTGCAGACGTTCGCGCGCGGCGGCGCCACGTTCTTCAGCGAGCTCACCGGAGTCCGGCCGGACATCGTCTGCCTCGCTAAGGCCGCGGTGATCGGGATGACCCTCGTCCCCGCGGACGTCGCGGAGGGCCTGGGACGCGGGTGGCACTCGAACACGTTCGGCAGCGGCCGCATGTTCGATGTGAACTACTCCTACGCGGTGATCGACACGTACCTGCACGGCCGCGACCCCACGTTCGCGGGGCTGTCGTTCGCGGAGAACGAGGCCGTGAAGGGCGCGTACCTCGGCGAGCGCCTCGAGACGCTCGCGGGGGAGTTCCCGCATGTGCTCGGTGGCATCGACGGCAGCGGATGCATCTGGGGATTCGGCATCGCGGACCGGCCCGCGTTCATCGATGCAGCGTGGCGCGAGGGCGCGAAGCTGCTCGGCGCGGGCGTGGCGGAGCGCCCCGGACGGGTGCGCCTGATCCTCCCCGCGGACGTCCTCACGCGGGAGATCGACGATGTGATCGCCGTGCTGCGCGCCGCGTGCCAGCGCCTCGCAGGTGCTGTGTGAGCGATGACCACCGCGCGAGGCATGAGGATCAGCGTGACGGGGGCACCGCGAACGTATCGAGCGTGAGCACGAGGCACTTCACGCTGCCGCCGGCCTTGATGAACTCATCGGTGGGCGTCGTGCGGCACGCGAGGCCCCGCGCCTCCAGCGCCGCGACCGTGGCGTCGCACCCCGTGTTCAGCACCGCCGTGCCATCGACCAGCAGAGCGTTGCACGCGAAGCGCGTGGCCTCGACCTCCGGGATCTCCACCAGGTCCGCGAAGGTGGCCGCCAGCCGCGCGCACGACGCGTCGGTGAACGCGCCGGGGAAGTAGAGCGCGCGCCGCGCGTCGATGGGGAAGAGGCACGTATCGAGGTGGTAGAACCGCGGGTCGCGGAGCTCCAGGCGCACGGTCTCCGCCTGCAACATCTCGTCCAGGTGATCGAGCGCGCGGAACTCGGTGCGGAAGCGGTATCCGGCGAACACGCGGCCGCCGGCGGTGAGCACGTCGCCCTCGCCCTCCCAGAAGTGGGGCGCGTGGACGCGCACCACCTCGTAGCCGTGCTCCTTGAACCAGCGTTCGAAGTGCGGCGTCTCCGCCTGCCGCTCCGCGAAGCGGAAGTTCGCGGGAATGAACCGCCGCCCCACCACCACGCCCGCATTGGCGGTGAACGTCATGTCCGGCACCTCGGCGCGCTGCTCGACGAGCTCCACACGCACGCCGAGGTCCACCAGCACGTCGTGCAGGGCGCGCCATTGCTCCCCGGCCGTGGCGTGCACCACGGCGTTGCTGCGCCGCATCCACGGGTTGATCTCGTAGGCGATGCGGTAGTGGCGCGGGTCGCACATCAGCACGTGCTGTGTCATGGCGGCCTCCCCGCCCGCATCCTCGCCGGACCGCCCGCGCGCCCTGCGGCACCTCAACTGTACCGCTCGAACTGTACCGCTCGCCGCGCCGCGCGGCCGGCGGCTCCCGAACGTGCGAGGTCGGACGGCAGAGTCCCCGGGGCTCCTCGACCTTCCCGTTGCAAGGCCGATCCTTCACACCTATGATGCGGGCGCTCTGCCCCCCCCGCGCTTGCCACGGGGTGCGCGTCCACACCCGTGCCGATGGGCCTGAAGGAACGATGCCATGCCTGACCCGATCGCCTCGGCGCGCGCCGCCGGCCGCACCCTGCTCAACGAAATCGAGTCGAAGGACCTGCTGGCCGCCGCGGGTGTCCCCGTCACCGCCGCCCGCCTGGCGACGAAGGCGTCGGAGGCCGTGGAGATCGCGGACGAGATCGGCTATCCGGTCGTCCTGAAGGTCATCTCGGCCGACATCTCCCACAAGTCGGACATCGGTGGCGTGGAGCTCAACCTCACGAAGGCCTCCGAGGTGAGGGCGGCCTTCCGCCGCATCAAGGATGCCGCGAAGGCCGCCGCGCCGAAGGCGAAGATCGAGGGCGTCTCGGTCCAGAAGATGGCGCAGCCCGGCACCGAGGTCATCATCGGCATGACCACGGACGCGCAGTTCGGGCCGGTGATGATGTTCGGCCTCGGCGGGATCATGGTCGAAGTCCTGAAGGACGTCGCTTTCCGCGTTGTGCCGCTCGAGGCACACGACGCGAGCGGCATCATCCGCGAGATCCGCGGGTACCCGGTGCTCGAGGGTGTGCGCGGCCAGGCGGGCGTGGACATCGCGGCCCTGGAGCAGCTCCTGCTGAAGGTCTCCGCCTTCGCACAGGCCCACCCGGAGGTCGCGGAGATCGACCTTAACCCGGTGTTCGCCTACCCCGATGGCGCGCTGGCGGTCGATGCCCGCGTGGTCCTCGCGCCGGCCGATCAGCCCGCCGCGGCGCGCCGTGCACCGGTCGACCAGCAGCGGCTGCATCGCGTGCTCAACCCCTCGTCGGTGGTCGTCGTCGGCGACAAGGGACCGAACTACCAGTGGCTGACGAACCAGCAGGAGTTCCCCGGCCCGCTGTGGTCCGTGCAGGTCGATGAGAACGAGATCAAGGGCATCGAGGAGCGCGGCTTCAAGAACTTCAAGAGCCTCGCCGATGTCCCCGGCGACATCGACCTGCTGATCTGCGCCGTGCCGCGGCAGGTGGTGCCGCGGATCGTGCAGGACGCGGTCACGAGGCAGATCGGCGGCATCGCGATGTTCACCGCGGGCTTCGCCGAGACGGGCGAAGACCTCGGCATCGACCTCCAGAACCGCATCGTGGGGATGGCCAACGAGGTCGGGATGCCGATCATCGGGCCGAACTGCATGGGCATCTACAACCGCCGCCTGGGCATCCGCTTCAACGCCGAGATGCAACACGCGGAGGGCGGCAGCGTCTCGTTCATGTCGCAGTCCGGATCGCACGCCAACAACCTGACCGCCGAGGCGCAGTACGCCGGGCTGGAGGTGACGCGCACCATCTCCATCGGCAACGCCGCGATCCTCAACGAGGCCGACTACATCGAGTACCTCGCGAACGACCCGGACACGAAGTACATCGGCATCTACATCGAAGGCCCACGGGACGGCCGCCGGTTCTTCGAGCGTCTGCGCGAGGTCACGAAGCACAAGCCGGTGGCGATCTTCAAGGGCGGGACCACGGCGCACGGTGCCAGCGCCGCGCGCACGCACACCACCTCGCTCGCCACGCCCACCGTGCTCTGGGAGTCGATGGTGCGCCAGGCCGGGGCGATCCCCGTGGTCACGCGCGACGACCTGGTGGACGCGATGATCGGCCTCGTGAAGTCGCCGCCCGCGAAGGGGCGGCGCATGGCCCTGCTCGCGGGGAGCGGCGGCCAGTCCGTGGCGATCTCGGACTCGGCCGGCCGCGCCGGCCTCGACATGCCGAGGCTGTCCGATGAGTCGTATGACCGCCTCAAGGAGTTCTTCAACACGATCGGCGGGTCGTACTTCAACCCGTTCGACATGGGCGGGACGATCGGCGGCAACTCCATCCGCGGCTCGGAGAGCAACCTGCAGAAGATCCTCGACATCCTCGCCGAGGATCCGGTGCTGGATGCGGCGATCTACGAGATCCAGGCGGGCGGCCTCGGCGGACAGCGCGACCCCGAGCGCCTGTCGCGCATGCTCAACACGATCGACGAGTGGCGCGACCAGAAGTGGCGCAAGCCACTGCTGATGGTCGTCAACCCGGGCACGAACGCGGAGAGCTACAACATGGTGCGTACGGCGCTCATCCAGCGCGGGTACCCCGTGTACCCGAACTTCGACCGCGCCGCCCGCGCCTACGACCGCATCGAGCGCTACTACGCGTACCGCGAGGGCCGCGCGTAGCCCGGCGCCGGCACCCCCCGTCCACCACGACGGCCGCGAGCCCCCCTCGCGGCCGTCGCGCGTGACCCCGGCGCACGGCCCGCCGAACGAACGCGTCCGTGCGCACGTTGTTGGAGGTGGCGGCACGCACGAAGTGAAGCGCCGGAGGCGACGTTGCGGCGAAGCGTGTCCGTCCTGCTCCCATCCTGTCTCGCGCTGCTGGCGGTGCTCCTCCCCGGAAAGGCCCCCGGGGCGTCGGCCGCCGGGCCGCTCGCGATCCCAGCCGCGGCGGGATCGCAGTGGCAGGTCGCCTCGGGCTACAACACCGCCACTCACTCCGTCGCCGACAAGAACGACCCGTACGCCATCGATATCGTGAGGACGGATGCGCCCACGGAGGGCACACAGGTCCTCGCGCCATTCGATGGGCGCGTGCAGTACGCGGACGCCAGCTGCCTCTCGATCGTCGACGCGCAGAGCACCACCGTGCTCATGTGCCACCTCTTCCCGGTCGCCGGCATCCGGGGCAAGACGGTGACGCGCGGGCAGGGCGTCGGGACCGTCGCGCCGCCCGGGCAGGCCAACAACAACGGACTGGCCCACATCCACATGGCGCTCAGCGATCGCCTGAGGGCGCCCGTCCCCTTCGCCGGCGCATACGCCCTCGAGGGCGTCGCGTTGCCGGCCACCGCCAGCGCGGACGCCTACGCCGGGACGACCTTCCTCTCCACGAACACGCCGGCGATGAGCGTCGACCTGGGACCGGACCTGCAGGTCCGCCCCGGGACCGCCGGCACGCTGACCGCGACGGTGACCGGGGGCACGCCGCTGTCGTTCGCCTGGCGGCAGACCTCCGGGCCGACCGTGCCGCTCACGGCGAACGGGTCCGTGGCCTCGTTCGTCGCGCCCGGGACCATCGGATCAACGCTGGCCTTCCAGGTCGTCGCCGTCAGCGCGACGGCGCAGAGCGCGACCGCCACGGTGTCTGTGCGCACCAGCGCGACGGCGCCGTTGCCGCCCGCGCCCGGCGCGGCGGGGACATTCGCCGCGACGCCGACGTTCGGGACGATCGGCCTCGCGCTGGCCGTCTACAACGGGGGCACCGTCGCGCAGCTCGAGGCGGCCGCGCGCGCAGCCGAGGCGACGGGCGTGTGGGCGCAGGACGCGAACGGCGGGTACCAGCTGCTGGTGATCGGCGGTCCGGCGTTCGTGAACGACGCCTTCCGCACGCGGTTCGCCGGCGGCTTCTCGAGGGCCGCCGCCGTGACGCTGGTGCGCTAACGCCGCGCTGTGGCCGTCTTCGCGGCCGGGGCGCACGCGATCGGTCGGCCGGCGAGCGTGCACGCCGCCTTCGGCGTCGGCGTGGGACGCGGCCTCGGGGTTGCGGTGGTCGCAGGCCTCGGAGTCGCGGTGGCCGCTGGCTTCGCGGCGCCCGCAGAACCGGCGAGCGCGAGGCCCGGCGGCAGCGGGAAGTGCCCGCCCTGGAACTCGATGCTCTTGCCCGTGGACGCGCCGTCGAGGGTGAAGGTGACGACGTCGCCGTTGCTGGCGCTGCCGGGCTCGATCTGGATCTTCCAGCGCCCGGCCCGGTCCGCCGTGGCGCGCCCGACCGGGGTGGCCCCGACGAGTGCCTCGACGACCTGCCCCGCCTTCAGCCCGGAGCCGTACGCGACGTACGGCAGCGCAGCCTGCGCCGACGCGCGCGGCGCGATGCCGGCAGCGAGCACGCCGCCGCACAGCACGAGTGCAGCCAGCATGGCGATCCGCCCTCGAATGGTCATGCGCGCCGCCTCTCCGTCGTCCGAGTGTTTCGCAACCCCCGCGATCCTCCGGCACCCGGGCCCGCGCCGCATCGGCAGTCACCCGCGTTCAGGGGTGCCGCCGCCCTCGAACCGTGCGCGCCGGTCCCGCTGGTCCGCGCGGGACGTTATGTCGCTCCGATCCGCTCCTTGCCCACGGGGTAGCGTGGCGTAGGCTGGCCCGATGGATACGACCGTCGCCGACTACCTGCGAGCGATCGCCCTCGGGCTGTTGCAGGCGCTCACGGAGTTCCTCCCCATCTCCTCCTCCGGTCACCTGGTGCTCGCTCCGAAGCTGATCGGCGACCAGGTCTCCTCGCTGACCTTCGACGTCGGTCTGCACCTCGGGACGCTGCTCGCGGTGCTCGTGTACTTCTGGCGCGAATGGGCGGCGATCGCCGTCGCGCTCGTGCACGACCTCCCGCGACACCGCGCGCACATCCACCGCTGGTCGGCCCCCTCGAGGCTCGGACTGTGGATCGCGCTCGGGACCGTGCCCGCCGTGATCGCCGGTGTGCTGGTGAAGGACACCGTGGAGGGCTTCTTTCGGGCTCCCGAGTCCGTCGCCGTGTCGCTGCTCGTGTTCTCGGGCGTGATCTGGCTCGCCGACCACGTGGGCGCGCAGCACCTGCAGGACCGGGACGTCACCCCGGAACGCGCGCTCACGATCGGCCTCGCGCAGGCGGTCGCGCTGATCCCCGGCACCTCGCGTTCGGGGATCACGATCGCGGCCGCCCGAGCGCTGGGGTTCGATCGCCCCGCGGCCGCGCGCTTCTCGTTCATGCTCTCGGCACCGGCAGTTGCGGGCGCCGCGGTGCTGACGCTGAGCGGTGCGCTGGTCAACCACGAGCCGATCGCCTGGGGGCCGCTCGCCGCGGGAGCGATGACCGCGGCGGCCGCGGGCATGCTGGTGATCCGCGTGCTGCTGAGGTACGTCCAGAGCCGGTCGCTCAACGTGTTCATCTGGTATCGCGTCGCGCTCGCGATCCTCGTTCTCGCGGCGGCGGCCGCCGGCCTGATCTAGCGCGCCCCCACCAGCGTCGCCGCGATCGCCTGCACGAGAGGCGCCATCACCGCCTCCGAGGGCACGGCGATGCGCACCCATGCGGGGAGCCCGAACGAGGTGGCGTCGCGCACAGCGAACCCCCGCGCCAGCAACGCCGAGCGGAACGCGGGCGCATCGCCGACCTCGGCCAGCACGAAGTTCGTCGTGGACGCCGTCGTCCGGATGCCGTGCTCTGCGAGCGCGCGCTCCAGCCGCCGCCGGCGGTCGTGCAGCGCCGGCAGCGTCGAGAGGCGCGTCTCGATCCCGGCGACGGCCCTCAGCCCGGCGGCCATGTCCGCGCTGCCGATCGGCCACGGCGCCTGCCGCCCGCGCAGCATCGCCGCGATCGAAGGCGGCGCGATGGCGTAGCCCAGGCGGATCCCCGGCATCGCGAAGAGCTTGGTCAGCGAATGCACCACGACGACCGGCGCGCCCTCGCGCACGAGGCCGGCGGCCTCCCACGCGCCCGCCCCCCCCCGCTCGGCGAGCGGCTCGTAGGCGGCGTCGATCAGCAGGTACCGCGTCCACGCCAGCAGCCGCTCGACGTCCTCGCGGCGCGCGGCAAGGCCCGTCGGGTTGTTGGGATGGCACAGCACGGCCACCTCGACCTCGCCTCGCGCGCCGTCGAGCGCGGCGGCGAGGTCGAACGCGGGCGGCGACGCGACGTGGCGAACGACGGCGCCCCCGGCCGCGACGATGGCGCGCTCGTACTCGCCGAACGTGGGGAGAACGGTGGCGCATCGGTCGCGCGGCGCCACCAGCGCCGCCAGCGCGAGGTAGATCGCGGCGGACGCCCCCGGCGTCACGATCACGCATTCCGGCGGCACGCGGTGCAGCGCGGCGATGGCGTCGCGCAGCGGTCCTGCATCCACCGGGGGGTACCGCCCGATGTCGGCGTTGCGCAGGGCATCGAGCACCTCGGCGGGTGGCCCGTCCGGGTGCAGGTTCGCCGAGAGATCCACGACCTCCACGCCGGCCGCCGCGGCGAGTTCGCGCTCGCGCTCACCGAGGCCGCCGTGCATGACCTCGTGCGCACCGGGGCCACCCGCGCTCCCCGCCTCCGGGCGCGTCACCCCGCGCCTCCGGCGCCGCGACCGCTCCGGGCGAGCGCCGCGACCACGGCCGCCGCGGCGACGCAGGCGGCGACGCGGGCGAGCCGCGTTGCGCGCGCGATGTCGCCCGTGCCGGGCCGTCGCCCGCGTGCACCGAGGATGTACGCCTCGCGCTTCACGAGCGACACGCCGAGCGCTCCCGCCATCGCCGACATCGGCTGGCCCGCGTTCGGACTGGCGGTGCGACGGGCGTCGCGGCGCCACGTGGCGATCGATCCGCGCGCGTCCTCGCCGGTCAGCGCCGCCGCGACGACGATCGCGAGCGCCGTCGCGCGGGCCGGCACCAGGTTCGCCGCATCGTCCACGCGCGCGGCACCCCGGCCGAGGTCGACGTAGCGCTCCGTCCGGTACCCCCACATCGCATCGAGGGTGTTGATCGCGCGGTAGGCGAGCGCCCCGGGCACGCCGAGTGCCGCGTAGGCCAGCCATGGCGCGATCACGCTGTCGCCGAGGTTCTCCGCCACGGACTCGATCACCGCGCCGGCGACCTCGGACGCCCCGAGATCGTCCGTGTCCCGGCTCACCAGGTGGGTGCGCAGGAGCCGCCGCGCGCCGTCCAGGTCGTCCTGCTCCAGCGAGCGCCGCACCTCCTCGGCGCGACCCAGCAGCGTCCGCAGCGCGAACGTGGCGTCCAACGCCAGCGCCTCGAGCCACGCGCCGCGGGCGGCTCCGCCCGCCGCCGCGGCCGCCAGCGGGAGCGCGATCGCCGCGCACCACCCGTACCGCCGGCGCGCGCCGGGGTGCTCGGGGGCATGCGACTCGATGATCCTCGCGGCGGAACCGATCCACCCCACGGGGTGCGCGGCCGTCGGGGGATCGCCGAAGAGGGCATCGAGCGCGAGGGCTGCGACGAAGACGCGCGCACGACGAGAGAACGGCAGCAGCACCCGCATCACCGATCACCGCAGCGGGGAGGAGACCCGGCCGGAGTGTAGCCCGGGGCGCGGGCAGCCGCCCGCGGGGGCTACGCGGCGCTGCGAGAGGGTCGGTCCGGCTGCTCGTCCAGGGCGTGGGCAACCACGCGGAGCACGTCGGCGGGGAAGTACGGCTTGTCGAGGAAGGCCACCGCGCCGCGGGCCATTGCCTGCGCCGCGTGGTCGGATCCGCTCATCATCAGCACCCGGGTCTCGGGGCGCGCGGCTCGGAGGTGCTCGAGGGTGGCCCAGCCATCGAAGCCGGGCATGTTGACGTCCAGCATCACGACGTCCGGGACCACGGCCAGCGCGATCTCGATCGCCTCGAAGCCAGAGCGCGCGACGGAGACGTTGTACCCCGACCCGCGCAGCACATCCGCGAGCATGGTCCGGATCGGTCCCTCGTTGTCGACGATCAACACGCGCGGCATGACGCCTCACTCTCGAGCCACGTTCAGCATGGCCGACCGTGCGCGGACCCGGCCTCGGGAGTTCCCCCTATCTCCGCGCTCTCTCCGCGACGGATCGGGCGTGCGAGGTTCCTGGTGATGCTGCGACGCGCGCACCGCTGCTGGACGCTAAGGGATATCCTGACGTGGTGAGCGACCTTGAGATCCTGCGCACACCCCCACTCCGCCGGCCGCTGCTGATCGCGGCATTCACCGGCTGGAACGACGCCGGCGAGGCGGCGAGCGCCGCCGTGCGCTTCATGCACCGCCGCTGGCGCGCCGAGACGATCGCCAACATCGACCCCGAGAACTTCTACGACTTCACGCAGGCCCGCCCCAAGGTGCGCCTGGAGCGCGGCGAGCGGGTCATCGACTGGCCTGCCAACGTGATCTCCGCGAAGCGCCTCGACAACCTCGACCGCGATGTCATCCTGCTCGCCGGCACGGAGCCCCACCTGGCGTGGCACGCCTACGTGGGCGCAATCCTCGAGATCTGCGCCACCTTCGAAGTGTCGGGGATCCTGACGCTGGGCGCGCTCCTGGCTGAGGTCAGCCACACGCGTCCGGTGCGCGTCAACGGCTCGGCCACCGAGGACGAGCTCGCCCGCAGCCTGGAGGTCGACCCGCGCACGCGGTCCACCTACCAGGGCCCCACGGGGATCGTGGGCGTCATCAACCAGATGGCCCGCGACGTGGACATCCCGGCGGGCTCGCTGTGGGCCAACATGCCGTTTTATGTCCAGCGCACCCCGAACCCGAAGGGCACGCTCGCGATCCTTGAGCGGCTCAACCGCGCCTTCGACTTCCAACTCACGCTCCACGACCTCGAGGTCTTCGCCGCGCGGTTCGAGGCGCAGGTCGCGTCTGACATCGAGGGCAACCCGGAGGTCGCCGCGTACGCGCGCCGCGTCGCCGAGCAGCTCGACGAGGACGAGGAGGAGGAGCCCGAGTTCGAGCTGGAGCAACCGGAAGAGCTCCCCGACGCCGAGTCCATGGTCAACGAGCTGGAGCGCTTCCTCCGCGAGCAGCGCAACGACGGAGGGGCCTCCTCCTAGGCTGTCGTCACCTGGCTCGGGGCGCCCTCATCGCGCCGTCTGGCGGGCGGGTTGCCCGGAGGCGGCCCGGTGCTATCCTGATGGAAACGCCCCAGCGTTTTCTTTAAGCCGGTCCCGCGAGGCCGGAAAGGAACGCCGATGAACCCCGCCTGGCACGGCTTCGACCTCCACGCGACCCCTGGCACCCCCGATCTCTCCTCCCGGTCATGCGGGAGGTTTTTTTGTGCCGCCGGCCCCGCCGCGGGCCTCGTCCGCGCCCGCCTGCGAGCCCCGGAGGGTCGCGCATGACGAACGCACCCGTCCTGGACGGCGAGGCCCTGCACCGCACCCTCCGCCGCCTGGCCCACGAGATCGTCGAGGCGACGCAGGGCGTCGAGGGGCTGGTGCTCGTCGGCATCGAGACCGGGGGCGCGGTGCTGGCGCAGCGCCTCGCCCGCGAGATCGAGCAGTTCGAGGGGCAGCGTCCCGCCATGGGCACGCTGGACATCACCCTGCACCGTGACGACCTGAGCCGGCGGGGCTTCGCGTCCACCCCCCGGCCGACGCAGCTGCCCGACATCGACGGCCGCGTGGTCGTGCTGGTGGACGACGTGCTCTTCACCGGGCGCACGGTCCGCGCCGCCATGGACGCGCTGAACGACTTCGGGCGCCCGCGCGCCATTCGCCTCGCGGTCCTCGTGGACCGCGGGCACCGGGAGCTCCCCATCCGCGCGGACATGGTCGGGAAGAACATTCCCACCTCGCGCACGGACGATGTCCGCGTGCTGCTGCAGGAAGTGGACGGCCGCGACTGCGTGGTGGTCGTCCCCGGAAAGGTCGCGATATGACCGCCGAGCTGACCCGCATTGCCACCGGCGCTCCCGGCACCTCCAGCACGTCCGGCACCGGGTGGAACCACCAGGACATCCTCGACCTGGACGACTTCTCGGTCGCCGAGATCGAGATCGTGCTCGCGCTGGCGGATCGCATGCGCGAGGTGCTGGACCGCCGCATCGCGCGCGTTCCGGCGCTGCGCGGGTACACGATCGTCAACCTGTTCTTCGAGCCCTCCACGCGCACGCGCGCCTCGTTCGAGCTCGCGGGCAAGGTGCTGGGCGCGGACGTCCTCTCCGTGACCGCCAGCACCTCGTCCGTGACGAAGGGCGAGTCGCTGATCGACACGGTGCGCACGCTCCGCGCCATGCGCACGGATGCGATCATCATGCGGCACTCGATGTCGGGCGCGCCGTACCTCGCCGCGGAGCACACGGACGCCTCGATCATCAACGCCGGCGACGGCGCGCACGCGCACCCCACGCAGGCGCTGCTGGACCTCTACACCATGCGTTCCCGCGTCGGCGACCTGCGAGGCAAGCGCGTGGTCATGGTCGGCGACATTTCGCACTCTCGCGTCGCGCGCTCCGACATGTGGGGCCTCGCGGCGATGGGCGCGGACGTGGTCGTGTGCGGCCCGCCCACCCTGCTGCCTCGAGGGCTGCGAGCCTCCGATCGCCCCGCGCACGCGGAGTCCGCGATGCCCCCCGTGACCATCGAGACGGACATCGACCGCGCGCTGGACGGCGCGGACGTGGTGATGGCGCTGCGCCTGCAGAGCGAGCGGCAGGACAGCGGACTGCTGCCCTCGCTGCACGAGTATTCGCAGCTCTACCAGGTCACGCAGGAGCGCCTGGCACGCGCGAAGCCCAACCACCTGCTGATGCACCCCGGTCCCAAGAACGAGGGCATCGAGATTGCCGGGACCGTGGCGGCCGGGCGCAACTCGATCATCGAGGAGCAGGTGACCAACGGCGTCGCCGTGCGCATGGCGCTGCTCTACCTGCTTTCGGGACGCACGGAATCACCGGGCGGCGCACCGGGCGGCATGCCCGGAGGGGAGATTCGCTCGTGACGACGCTCGCGATCCACAACGGACGGGTGATCGACCCCGCCCTCGGCCGCGACGGCATCGCCGACGTGGTGATCGTCGACGGACGCATCGCGCGCGTCGGCCCCAACGAGGGCGACATGGTCGTCGAGGCGGAGCGCATCGACGCCACGGGGCTGATCGTCACGCCGGGATTCATCGACCTGCACACGCACCTGCGCGAGCCGGGATTCGAGCACAAGGAGACGATCGCCACAGGCACCCTCGCGGCCGCCCGGGGCGGCTACACCACCGTGTGCGCGATGCCGAACACGCAGCCCCCGCTGGACAGTCGCGCCGCGGTGGAATCCGTGCTGCGCGAGGCGGAGAACTCCGCGGTCGTGCGCGTCCTGCCCATCGGCACCATCACGCGGGGCCGTGCCGGCAAGGAGCTCGCGCCGGCCGGCGAGCTCGCGTCCGCGGGCGTCGTCGCGCTCTCCGACGACGGCGACGCGGTTGCCGACCCCAGCCTCATGCGCCACGCGCTCGAGTACTCCACCCGCTTCGGGCTGCCCGTGGCGCAGCACTGCGAGGACCCCGCGCTCGTGCGTGACGGCCAGATGCACGAGGGCTGGGTCGCGACACGCCTCGGCCTGCGCGGCCGCCCGGCCAGCGCCGAGGAGACGTTCGTCGCGCGCGACATCGCGCTCGCGGAGCTCGCCGGCGCACACCTGCACATCTGCCACGTCTCCACCGCCGGCTCCGTGGCGCTGATCGCCGCCGCGCGGGCACGCGGCGCGCGCGTCACCGCGGAGGTCACGCCGCACCACCTCACGCTCACCCACGAGGAGGTCGCGTTCACCGCCGACTACCGCACGGCGCACTACCAGACCAACGCGAAGGTCAACCCGCCCCTGCGCGAGGAGGCCGACCTCGCCGCCCTCGCGATCGCGCTGCGCGACGGGGTGATCGACTGCATCGCCACCGACCACGCCCCGCACTCCGTGGGCGACAAGGAGATCGAGTTCGACATCGCCTCGCCGGGGCTGACGATGCTCGAAACCTCGTTCGGGCTGTGCATGCGGCTCGTCCACGACGGCCGGCTCTCGCTGCCCGCGCTCGTGGAGCGGCTCACCATCGGGCCCGCCCGCGCGTGGGGCCTCGACGCCCGCCCGGGGCTCGAGGGCATTGGCACGCTCGCTCCCGGCGCGCTCGGCGACGTCGCGCTGCTCGACCCGAACGCGGAGTGGACCGTGGACCCGAGTACGTTCGCCTCGAAGGGGAAGAACACGCCCCTCGGCGGCCGGCAGTTGCGCGGACGGGTCGTCGCCACGATCTTCGGTGGACGCCTCGTGCACGAAACGGATCGGGTGGTGGCCCTGTGACGAGACCGCAGGACGGCGGGCGGACGCGCCCGCCCGCATGGCTGGTGCTGGCCGACGGCCGCGTCTTCGAGGGCGTGGGCGTGGGCGCGCGTGGCCACGCGACCGGCGAGGTGGTCTTCAACACCTCGATGATGGGCTACCAGGAGGCCCTCACCGACCCGTCCTACCGCGGCCAGATCCTGACGATGACGTACCCGCTACAGGGCAACTACGGCACAAACGAATTCTCGAACGAGAGCGCCGAGCTGCAGGTGCGCGGCTTCGTGGTCCGCGAGATGACCGATCTCCCCTCCCACTGGCGCTCTGCCGAGACGCTGAGCGCCTTCCTCGAGCGCCGCGGCATCCCCGGGATCGCCGAGGTGGACACGCGCGCGATCACGCGCCACCTCCGCTCGCGCGGGGTGGTCATGGGCACGATCACCCGCGACGAGACCCCCGCCGAGGCGCTCGCCCGCCTCCACCGCGAGCCCGACTACGCGGGCCTCGACTACGTGTCCGAGGTCTCCACCGCGTCTGTATACGACTTCGAGGACCCCGCCGTGCCGCTGGGCCCCTCGCCCGCTGGCGGACCGGCGCCGCACGTCGTCGTGCTGGACCTCGGCGTGAAGCGCAACATCATGCGCCTGCTGCGCCAGCGCGGGTGCACGATCACCGCGGTCCCCCACACCACGAACGCCGAGATGATCCTCTCCATGAAGCCGGATGGCGTCCTCATCTCGCCCGGTCCGGGCGATCCGATGCTCCTCGATCACGTCGTCACCACAGCCCGCGGGCTGGTGGGACGCGCGCCGATCATGGGCATCTGCCTGGGGCACCAGGTCATCGGACGCGTCTTCGGCGCGTCCACGTACAAGCTGAAGTTCGGCCACCGCGGCGCGAATCACCCGGTGCGCGACGAGGTCACCGGGCGCGTGTACATCACCGCGCAGAACCACGGCTTCGCGGTGGACGGTGATGGCCTGCAGGCCGACGTCCGCGTGAGCCAGCTGCATCTGAACGACGCCACCGTGGAGGGCCTGGAGCACGCCACCGAGCCGGTGTTCACCATCCAGTACCACTCGGAGGCCTCGCCCGGACCGAACGACACGGAGTTCCTCTTCGATCGCTTCCTCGCGAACGTCCGGGGTGCCACGCCGGCGTCCGCAGGGGGTGTGACATCGTAGGGCGCCGGAGCGAAAGGGAACCCGCATGACATCGATGATGCCGCCCACGCGCGGCTACTGGGAGCGATGGGCAGAGCAGTCGCTGGGCTGGAAGCCGGCGATCGAGTTCCTGCAGCCCTTTGGCCGCGACTACCCGGAGCGGTTCGCCCCGCTGGAGCCGCTCCGCCTCGAGCTCGGCGCGCTCCGCGGCGTGGAGGTCCCGCCGGTCTCGTGGCTGTACGCCACGTGGCTGCGGCTGGGCTTCGTGGGGCCCGATGACCTGAGCTCGATCACCGTGGAGACGTACTACCCGAGGACCGCGCCGAACCTGCGCGAGATCACGGAGCGCCCGGTGCACCTGCGCGGGCTGGAGCTGACGGACGACAGCCGCGTGGTGCTGCACGTGGAGGACGGTGGGCTCTACCGCGAGGCGCGCGCGGCCGCGGCGGCGGGCCTCGATCGCGCGCGGCAGATGCTCGCGGCCGACCCGGCGATGACGCCCGCAGGCGACACGTTCCAGCCGGTGATCGACATCGCGTACCTGGACGGCACCGCCAGCGAGGGCGCCGTGATCCAGGCGATCGACCCGTATCGCACGATCGACCTGGGCGAAGTCACGCCGACGCACCTGATGCTCGGACGGATCACGCGGCGGCCCGAGACCCACTACGCCTTCTTCGACGTCTTCGCCGAGGTCCCGATGCGCGGAGCGCAGCGCGGAGGGTACCGGAGCTGAGCACCCCGACGCCCATGCCCGCCACCACGGGGGATGCCCCCGCGCGCCCCGCGCCGCCGCGCTCGGTGCTGATCATCGGCAGCGGCCCGATCGTGATCGGCCAGGCCGCTGAGTTCGACTACGCCGGCACCCAGGCGTGCCGGGCCATGCGCGAGGAGGGCATCCGCTCCATCCTCGTGAACTCGAACCCGGCGACGATCATGACGGACGAGGGCGTCGCCGACGTCACGTACATCGAGCCGCTGACCGTGGAGGTCGTGGAGCGGATCATCGCCCGCGAACGCCCGGACGCCCTGCTCCCGACGCTGGGCGGCCAGACCGGCCTGAACCTCGCGATGGATCTCGCCGAGGCGGGCGTCCTCGATCGCTACGGGGTGCGGATGCTCGGCTCGAACATCCGCACGATCAGGCTCGCCGAGGACCGCCAGGCCTTCCGCGACCTGCTCACTGAGATCGGCGAGCCGACGCCGAAGAGCGCGATCGTCGAGACATTCGAGGAGGCGCGCGCCGCGCTGGAGACGATCGGGCTGCCCGCCGTGATCCGGCCCGCGTACACCCTCGGCGGCACGGGCGGCGGGATCGCGCACACCCTCGATGACTTCGAGCACATCATGACGGGCGGCCTCGCGGCGTCGCCGATCCACCAGGTGCTCGTGGAGCAATCGCTCATCGGGTGGAAGGAACTTGAGTACGAGGTGATGCGGGACGCCAACGACACCTGCGTCATCATCTGCAACATGGAGAACCTGGACCCGATGGGCGTCCACACCGGCGACTCCATCGTCGTGGCACCCTCGCAGACGCTCTCGGACCGTGACCACCAGATGCTGCGCAACAGCGCGATCAAGATCATCCGCGCGCTCGGCATCGAGGGCGGCTGCAACGTCCAGTTCGCGCTCGCGCCGCGCCCGGACATCGTCCCGTGGGACGGCTCGGACGACGCGACCGCGCTGCCGTACCACGTGATCGAGGTCAACCCGCGCGTCTCGCGGTCCTCGGCGCTCGCCTCGAAGGCCACCGGTTACCCGATCGCGCGCGTCGCCGCGAAGATCGCCATCGGCAAGTCGCTGCACGAGATCCAGAATTCGGTCACGGAGCGCACCACCGCCGCGTTCGAGCCGGCGCTGGACTACGCCGTGGTGAAGGTCCCCCGCTGGCCGTTCGACAAGTTTGGCGCCGGCGATCGCCACCTGGGCACGCAGATGAAGGCCACCGGCGAGGTGATGGCGATCGACCGCACCTTCGAGGGCGCGCTGCAGAAGGCCATCCGCTCGCTGGAGTTCGGCCAGCGGAGCCTGCTGTGGGAGCACTCCGACTGGGGCGCCTGCCCCCCGCTGGACGCCACCGACGAGCGCATCTGGGCGCTCTTCGCCTCCGTGCGGCGCGGCCGCCCGATCGTCGAGATCGCGCGCGAGAGCGGCATCGACCCGTGGTTCCTCGAACGCTTCGCGCGCATCGTCGCAGTGGAGCGCCGGCTGCTGGCGGAGGAGCTCACCCCCGCGCTGCTGCGCGAGGCGAAGCGGATGGGCTTCAGCGACCGCGACATCGCGACGCTGGCGGACCGCCTGCCGGACCAGGTGCGCGCGCTGCGCGACGAGTGGGGGATTCGCCCGGCGTACAAGATGGTGGACACCTGCGCGGCGGAGTTCGACGCGGCGACGCCGTACTTCTACTCCACCTACGAGGAGGAGAACGAGGCGCTCCCCTCCGGCGCGCCGCGCATGCTCGTCGTCGGATCCGGCCCGATCCGCATCGGCCAGGGCATCGAGTTCGACTACTGCTCCGTCCGCGCCGCGCGGGCGCTGCAGGAGGCCGGGGTGGAGGCGATCCTCGCGAACTCCAACCCGGAGACGGCGTCCACCGACTTCGACACCTCGGACCGCCTGTACTTCGAGCCCCTCGACGAGGAGTCCGTGCGCGATCTCCTGGAGAACGAGGCCGCCGGCGGCGAGGCCCCCCCGGCGATCGTGCAGTTCGGCGGGCAGACCGCCATCAACATGGCGCGCCCCCTGCACACCGCCGGCCTGCCGATCGCCGGATCCTCCGCGGAGACCATCGACCTCGCCGAGGACCGCGGGCGCTTCGAGGCGATCCTCTCCGGCCTCGACATCCCGCAGCCGCCCGGGGCCGCCGTGCGCACGCTGGATGACGCCCTCACCACCGCCGCCGCCATCCGCTACCCGGTGCTCGTGCGCCCCTCGTACGTCCTCGGCGGGCGCGCGATGGAGGTGGTGCAGGACGCGAACGAGCTGGTGCGCTACTTCGGCGCGGCGCTCGCGGAGAACACCGGCGCGGTGCTGATCGACAAGTACCTCGATGGCCCCGAGCTGGAGGTCGACGCGATCTGCGACGGCGAGAGCGTGCTGATTCCCGGGATCATGGAGCACATCGAGCGCGCGGGCGTGCACTCGGGCGACTCGATGGCCGTGTACCCGCCGCAGCGCCTCACCCCGGTCCAGCGCGCGGCGATCATCGACTACACGACGCGGATGGCGTTCGCGCTCGGCGTGCGCGGGCTGATGAACGTGCAGTTCGTGATCGCTCCGGGCGCGCAGCCGGACGGTCCCGGCGTCTTCGTGATCGAGGTGAACCCGCGATCCTCGCGCACCGTGCCCTTCCTCTCGAAGGTCACCGGCGTGCCGATGGTGCAGCTCGCGGTGAACGTGATGCTCGGACGCTCGCTGAAAGAGCAGGGCTACGAGCCCGGGCTGTGGCCGGAGCGCGACCTGGTCGCTGTGAAGGCGCCCGTCTTCTCCATGGCCAAGCTGATCGGCGTGGACACCTTCCTCGGCCCGGAGATGAAATCCACCGGCGAGGTCATGGGCATCGACCACACCTTCGAGGCGGCCGTGCGCAAGGCGATGATCGCCAGCGACCTGGACGTGCGTCCCGGCACGCCGTTCCTGCTCTCGCTCTCGAACCAGACGAAGGCCGAGGCGACGCCGCTGATCCGCCTGCTCCACGCCGCGGGATGCCACCTCTACGCCACCGAGGGCACCGCGGCGCTGGTCCGTGGCCTCGGCATCCCGGTGGAGATGGTGACGAAGCGCCTCAACGAGGGCCACCCGAACGTGGTCGACGTCATCCGCGAGGGCACCGTCGGCGCGGTGATCAACACCATCGAAGGCGGCCGCGCCGAGGTGCAGCGAGACGGCTTCCACATCCGCCGCACCGCCACCGAGATGCGCATCCCGTGCTTCACCTCCATCGACACGGCGCGCGCGGCCATCGAGGCACTGGCCGTCCCCGATTCGTACCAGGTCAAGCCGCTCGTGGAGTACCGCGACGGGGCGCCGGCCTGATGCCCGCACGCGCCGCTGCGCGCCTCGTTGACGCGGTGCTCTTCGACCTCGACGGCACGCTCGTCGACTCGCTGCAGACGATCGCCGAGGCGATGTCGACGGCCCTGCACGAGTTCGGCTACGAGATCGACGTGCAGCGGCTGGTACCCCTGATCGGTCCGCCCATGGACCTGCTGGCGCACGAACTCGGCGCGCCCCTGGACGTCGCGGCGCGCATCAACCGGGAGTACCTCCGCCTGTACCACCACGGCTACATCCAGCGCACTCCCGAGCACCCGGGCGCCGGTGCGCTCCTGGAGCGCCTCGCGGCGGCGGGGATCGCGATGGGCGTCGTCACGAACAAGGTCGAGGAGGGCGCGCGCCTGGTGCTGGACGTGCGGGGCTGGTCGTCGCGCTTCGGCGTGGTCGTCGGGCGCGATACGCCGGGGGCCGCCGCGAAGCCCGCGCCCGAGGCCGCGTGGTATGCGCTGCGCGTCCTCGGCGTGCCGCCGGAACGCGCGGCCTTCGTCGGCGACACCGAGTTCGACGTCCGCTGCGCGCGCGCCGCGGGGTTGCGTCACGTGATCGCGCTCGCCGGGAACCGCGACGAGGCGCTGCTGCGCGCGGAGGGCGCGACCCACGTGGTGCGCTCGCTGGACGAGGCCGGTGCGATGCTGGATGTGGAGGTGCGATCGTGAGGTCATTCCACGCCGAGGTGATCGACAGCATCCGCGCGTACGGCAACACCCACCTCCTGTGGTTCGCCTCCCCGCCCGAGATCGCCGCCGCGACCCCTGGGCAGTTCGTGATGGCGTACGCCGGCGAGGGCGCCGACCCGCTCCTCGGCCGCGCGCTCTCCGTCCACCGCCTGCGCACCACCGAGCGCCGCGCTGAGTTCGCGCTGCTGTTCGACGTGGTCGGGCGCGGCACCCACTGGCTGGCGGACCGTCACGCGGGCGACCGCGTGCGCATGGTCGGCCCGCTGGGACGGGGGTACGAGCCGCGCGAGCGCGTGGAGCGCATGCTCCTGGTGGGCGGCGGCATCGGCTCCGCGCCCCTCGTCTGGCTCGCCGACGAGCTCGTCGCGCAGGGACGCGAGGTGACGATGATCCTCGGCGGGCGCACGCCGGACCAGATCTTCCCGGCGGAGCTGCTGCACCCCTCCGTGGAGCTCATCGTGACCACGGAGGACGGAGGCCTGGGCGAGCAGGGGCGCGTGACGGCGCCGTTCGCGCGGCTGCTGCCGTGGTGCGACCAGGCCTTCGCCTGCGGCCCCGAGCCGATGTTCGAGGCGCTCTACGGCGCGCTGCGCGACTCGGGGCTGCGCAAGCCCGTGCAGGGACTGTGGGAGGCGCGGATGGCGTGCGGCATGGGCATCTGCTACTCCTGCGCCGTCTTCCCGCGGCAGGGCGGCGTGAAGCTCGTGTGCCACGACGGACCGATGTTCGACCTGCGTGACGTATACGCCTGACGGGGACCGTCATGCCCCTGCGCCTGCATCACGTCATGGTCATCGGCGGCCTCGTGGCCGGCATCGTCGCCGCGAGGTTCATGGACACCGATCCACCGCTCCTCGGCTGGCTCTTCGCCGTGGGCGCGGGACTGGCGGGTGGCGCATTCCTCGCGGCGATCGTCTCGGGCGACGCGCTCGCGGGTGGGCCGCCGCCCGGCGGACCGGACGCCCCCGGACATCCCGCCTGGTTCGACGAGGACGAGGCCACGTCGACGCCCCCGGACGACTCGCGGGACTGACGGGAGTGCTAGAGGGCGAAGCCGCGGGTCAGGATCAGCATGTCGCGCTTCGTCCACGTCGGGTGGAACTCGGCGTGTGCCGCCGACCACGCCTGGAGCGCCGCGAACTTCCCGCCGGGCTCGGGGTCTCCCACCTCGGCGGTCGTGGTGTAGCAGTTGTCGACGATAACCACGCACCGTTCCGAGAGCTTCGGCAGCGCGGCATCGAGTTCCGAGGTGATCTGGCGGTACGTGTGCCTTGAGTCGCAGAACAGGACATCGATCGTCCCTTCGAACGCTCCCAGCCATGCCACGGAGTCCGACCCGAATTGCGGGCGATGATAGCGATCCAGGCCGAAGTCCACCGGGAGGCGCAGCCGCATCCCTATCGGCTCCCGGATGTCGACCGAGTAGACGACCGACTCGACCCCGCGGACGGCCATGAGCCGCGCTGCCGCGAGAAAGATCCGCGTGCTGACGGACTCTGACGGCTGCGCGACCGACCACTCGTAGGAGTGTCCGAGGTCGTAGAAGGAGAACGCGGAACCCAGCTCCACGATCACCCGTGAGTCCAGTGCCAACGGGATTCCCAGCAGGTACGCGGCCTTGTCCTGCCCGTAGACGTGCGCGCCCATGTCAGCCACGAGGTCTAGGTAGTTCTGCCCCGCCCGCTCGTAGACATCGCGCGCGGCCTGCGCCGGAGCCCCGTCGCGTCGCAACTGGCGCGCCCAGCGAATACGCCAGCGTACGGAGTACGGCAACGCTCGCCGCGCAAGGTCAAGCAACCGTGACCGCGCCATGAGATCCCTCAATTCGACAGGGGTGGTGGTGCACTCCCGATCGGCACCGGCGAGCGACTAGGTGACGCGGTCCACCACGGTGCCGAGCTCCAGGTAGTGGTCCGCGAGGGCGCGCATCTCCAGCGAGGTGCTGCCCGCGAAGGCAACCACCTCCACGCGCACGCCGCGGTTCTGCACCGCCTCCACGGCACGCGCGAAGTCGGCGTCGCCGGACACGATCGCAATCACATCGACGCGGTCAGCCATCGACACCATGTCGATCGCCATCTCGACGTCGAAGTTGCCCTTGATCGACCCGTCCGCGAAGCGCTTCAACGACTTCGTCACGATGCGGTAGTCGTACGGCACGAACGGCGCGACGAACTTCTGCTGCTCGATCGGCTCGCGCGGGTCGTCCGAGATCGGCGAGTACGCGGTGGCGCGGACGAGCTGCCGACCCTCGCGCAGCATGTTCAGGAGGCGCCCCATGTGCACCGGGCGGCCGCCCTCCACGCCGTACATCAGGTTGGGCACGTCCACGAAGATGCCGAGGCGCGGCCGGTAGCCGCTGCGGTCGACCTGCTGGCCCAGCGTGAGCATCCCCGCCCGCAGCTCGGCGAGCACGGTGCGCTGCTGCTCCACCAGCGCGCGCAGGCGACCGAGCTCTCCGGCCAGCGCTGACGCCTCGCCCGCGGGCGGCTCCGGCACCGGCGTGGGGGGGAGCTCCCGGGGCGGCGCGGGCAGCAGCTCCGTGCCGAGGTCGGTGACCAGCACGTCCGCGATGGACGGCAGCGGCTCCTCCTCCTCGACGACCGGCTCGGGCGCGACCTCCGCCGGACGGCGGGTGCGGGGCGCGCGAGGTGCGCGCGGGGCCCGGACGCGGAGGGGAGCGGCGGCGGCCGCCTCGGGCTTCGCCGGCGTCACAGGCTCCGCGGCCAGGGCCGCGGGCGCGGCCGCAGGGCGGCGGCGCCTGACGGGAGGCTTCGCGGCGGCCTCGCCGGCGGGCGCGGGCTTCGGCGCATCGCCCGGGCGCCGGCGCCCGGCGATCATCGACTCGGTCAGGCCCCGGCGCGGCCGGGGAGCGGAGCCGCCGTCGCCGGACACATCCATCAGTTCATCGGATTCATCGAACAGTGAGCTCACGCGGCCCCCGCTTCGCCGGCGTACTGGAGGACCGAGCAGCGCGCGGCTACCTGCTCGGCCAGGTGGATGAAGGAACGGGCGATCTCGGAGTCCGGGTGCCCCGCGACCACGGGCACGCCCGTGTCGCCGCCCTCGCGGATCGCCGCATCGAGGGGCAGCTCGCCCAGGAACTCGATGCCCAGCTCCTCGGCGGCCTCGGCGGCGCCCCCGCGCCCGAAGATGTCGCCGCTCATGTTCTCGACGATGCCGAAGATCGGCACGCCCAGGCGGTCGAACATCCCGACCGCCTTCGTGGCATCCTCGACGGACACCTTCGAGGGGCTCGAGACGATCACCACCCCGGCGATCAGGGCCTCCTGGGCCAGCGTCATCGAGGCGTCCGAGGTGCCCGGGGGCAGGTCCACGATCAGGTAGTCCAGTTCCCCCCAGTCCACGTCCCGCAGGCACTGGCGGACGCCGGAGCCGATCATCGGGCCCCGCCACACCACCGGCGTGCCTTTCGGAAGCACGAAGCCGATGGAGATGGCGCTCACGCCGTAGGCGTCGATCGGGTGCAGGCCCTCCTGCCCGGACGCGAGCACGCCGCCCTCGATTCCCAGCATCGTGGGGATGTTCGGGCCGGTGATGTCCGCGTCCAGCAGACCCACCCGCGCGCCCGCGCGCGCGAGCGACACCGCGAGGTTCACGGCGACGCTGGACTTGCCCACGCCCCCCTTGTTGGATGCGATGGCGATCACGTTCCGAACCCCCTGGACGGGCGACGGGCCGTCCGCGCGGGTGGCGGAACGCACGTCCGCGCCCCAGCCGATGGCCACCTCGCTCACCCCGGGCACGCCCGCCAGCGCCGCCCGGACGTCGGTATCGATGGTGGCGCGGAGGGGGCAAGCGGGGGTGGTGAGGACGATGTCGAAGCTGACTCGCCCGCCGGCAACGTCGAGGTTCTGGATCATGCCCAGGGAGACGATGGAGCGGTGCAATTCGGGATCGTTGACGGTCTGCAACGCGGCCATTACCGCGTTCTGGTCAACCAAGTGAATATTCCTTACGTCTGGCATGGCGCGCGGCGAGTGAGGGAACTTCCTGCCCTTCAGATTCGTTGAAGGGGATGCGAGGGTGTTGCGCTGAACCAGCGCCTGACCTCGCCGTAACTCGCCGGCAGCGCCACAGGTGTGCTGAGTCGAGTATACGGATTCCGTCTCCTGCGCGAAATCAGCGCACGGACGGGCTCGGATGGAGAGATTAGCGAAGTTTAGCACTTATTTAGCACAAGAACGTTGACGATGATCCGGTTACGCCGGATGATCCGATACCAGCCGGACGTGTAGGACCGGTGCCGGGCATTCGAGGGGATCGCCCGGGGTTCTAGCGGAGGCGACGACAGGCTACACACTGCGGGGTGTCGTCACCGCGAAGAAGGATGGAACGATGAGTCGCACGGCGACCGAAACCGAGCAGCCGCAGGAGCAGGCCGCGAAGCCTGCCGCGAAGGGCTGCGTCCACCACTGGCGCATCGAGTCCCCGAACGGGCGCGAGAGCCAGGGCGTGTGCAAGCGCTGTGGCGCCGTACGCGCGTTCGCCAACTCGAACGAATCCGTCATGTGGGAGCAGACGAACACGCTCCGGAACGACGCCAACCGGGCCCCCATGCGCACCTCGAAGGTCGCGGAGGTCGGTCTCGCGGACGAGTTCTAGCGCCGGGAGGCCTCGCGGCCTCACGAGCTGACGGGAACGGCGCCCTTCGGGGCGCCGTTCTGCGTCCCCGGCTGCCGCGTCCCGGAGCCGCGGCGTATCATCGACCGCAACGACGAACACGCCCGGCCCGTCCGTGAGCCGGGTGTCGAGGACGCACCGTGGACCTGTCCGTCAACCTCGCACCGTACCACAAGCTGGAATTGCGTCTCCGCAACCCGGTGATGACGGCGTCCGGGACCTTCTCCAACGGGATCGAGATCGGCAAGCACTTCGACCTCGACGCCCTCGGCGCCATCGTCTCGAAGGGCACGACGATCCAGCCGCGCCGGGGCAATCCGACCCCCCGCACGGTGGAGACGCCGGCCGGGATGATCAACGCCATCGGCTTCCAGAACGTGGGCGTGAACGCGCTGATCGCGACCGTCGCGCCGGTGTGGGCGCGTTGGTCGGTGCCGGCGATCGTCAACATCATGGGCTACACCCTGGAGGAGTACGGCATGCTCGCGGCGCGCCTGGACGGCGTGCCCGGCGTGACGGGCCTCGAGGTCAACATCTCCTGCCCGAACGTGGAGGCGGGGGGCCTGGAGTTCGGCCAGGACGCGCACCACGCCGCGGCCGTGGTCCGCGAGGTGGCGGGGGCGACCTCCCTGCCGTTCCTGGTGAAGCTCACGCCCAGCGTCGCGGACATCCGCCCCATCGCAGAGGCCGTGGCCCGCGCCGGTGCGCACGCCATCACTGTCTCGAACACGATCCCCGCGATGGCCATCGACGTGCAGCGCCGCCGCCCGATGATCGCGAACGGCTTCGGAGGCCTGTCCGGGCCCGCAGTGCGCCCGATCGCGGTGCGCAACGTCTTCCTCTCGTCGTCCGTGGTCGACATCCCCGTCGTGGGCTCCGGCGGCATCATGACGGGGCTGGACGCCGTGGAGTTCGTCATGGCCGGGGCCAGCGCCATCCAGGTCGGCACCGCCACCTTCCTCGACCCCGAGGCCCCGTGGCGCATCCTGCGCGAGCTCGAAGAATGGTGCCGCGCCGAGGGGGTCCACAGCCTGGACGAGATCCGCGGTATCGCCCGGCGCGCCGACTGACGCGCCGACCGCGATGCGGCGCGCGGTTGACGCCGGCGCCGGTGCGCGTCTAGCGTCGAAGTCAGTCCGGGGTGTAGCTCAGCCTGGCAGAGCGCTGCGTTTGGGACGCAGAAGTCCGCAGTTCAAATCTGCGCACCCCGACCAATCCCCACCACTCTCTCCCCCCGGCGATCACGCCGCCTCCCGCTCGCGGCGGCGATCCAGGCGGTCCGCAAGCGCGAACGCGAACAGCGACTCGTGCAGGTCGATGACGCGCTCCCCCAGCTCCTGTCGCAACGCGGACACCGCCTGCGCGAGCAGCTGCCCACTGGCGTCGCTGGCCGGCGCCTGCGCGCGCGCGAGGCGCACCGCCATCGGCGCGAGCTCCAGTGTCGCCAGCGCGACCTCGTCGCGGCGCCCCGACCACTCGCGGCGCAGGCGGTCGAGGAAGTAACGCGCCATCTCCTGGTCCGGCCCGTGGCGCATGTGGCCCACGGTGGACAGCGCCTCTGCGGCCACGATCATGCGCGCCCACGGCGCCGCCTCCACACCGCCGTCCAGGTGCGCCACCACCCCCACCACCCAGCGTTGCGCGATCACGATCAGCGATCGCTCCTCACCGGTGGCGCCGTCGATGGCCGTGCGCACGAGGGTCTCCACGATGTGCGTGTCACGCTGCGGGATGCTGCGCGTGGGCGAGTCTTCGTCGTGGTCGTGCGCCAGCCGCGTGCGGTGCCCGCCGGAGAACTTCGCGCCGTACATCGCCTGGTCCGCGGCATGCAGCAGGCCGCCCGCCGACCGCGCGTCCTGCGGCGCGGTGGCGATGCCGATCGACACGCCGATGCGCGCGGGAGCGCCCGGGATCTCCAGGTGCCCCTCCCGGAGCGCCGCGTGGATCCGCTCCGCCACGTGTGCGGCGTCCGCCAGCCCGACGCCCTCCATCACCACCACGAACTCGTCGCCACCGGTGCGCGCCACCACATCCTCGGCACGGCACGTCGAGCGCAGTTCGCGCGCCACGATGCGGATCACCTGGTCGCCGGCCTCGTGGCCCAGGGTGTCGTTGAAGAGCTTCAGCCCGTCCATGTCGACCATCAGCACTGAGCTCTCGCCCGGAGCGGAGATCCCGGCGTGGAGGTCGTACAGGCGCTCCTGCAGGTAACGGTAGTTGGGCAGCCCGGTCAGCAGGTCGTGGTTCGCGCTGTGCTCTGCGCGTTCGTACAGTCGCAGGCGCTCGATCGTGACACCGAGGAGACCTGCGACCTCCTCCAGCGCGTTGAGGTCGGGCGCGCCTGCTGTGGGCGTCGTGTGCACGAGCGCGAAGATGGCCGCCGTGCGGACGCCGTTGCGCACCGGGACCGCGGCGACCTCGGCGACGTCCGGTCCCAGGATGTCCCAGTCCAGACCGGCGTACGCGGGGTCCGATCGGCGCAGGAAGACCGCCCCGGACGCGTCCATGGGCGCGCACGCGATCGACTCGACCAGCGGCGACGCGACGGTGCGCAGGGACTCTTCCGGGTACGTGGCGTAGGGCTGGACCTCCGCCTCGGAGTCGTCCAGCAGGAGCATCACCGCACGATCGAAGGGGATCAGCCAGCGCACCTCCTCCGCGAACGCCGCAAACGCCTCGCGCAGGTCGACCACCGACGCGACGATGCGCGCGAGGTTGCTCAGCGCCTGGATGTGCGAGGCGCGTTCCGTGGCCTGGTGGTACAGCGTCGCGCTGTCCAGCGCGAGCGCCAGCTGCTCCACGGCCTGCTCCACGATCCGCAGCTGGTCGCCTGACACATCCTCGGCGACCGCGAAGGCCACCACGCCCAGGACCTGCCCTTTCGGACGCATCGGCACGACGAGCCACCGCTCGTCCCCGCCGGACACGAACGAGGGCGGCGCGCCCATTCCGGCGTGCCAGGATGTGGCGGCGCGCAGCCCGAACCACCGGTGGGCCACGTCCGCGTCGCCGAGCGCACGATCGTCCCTCGCTCCATCGGGCGCGAAGGAGGGGGCGGCGCCGGGCAGTCCGTACTCGTCCACGCGGGCGATGTACAGGCGCGCGTACTGAAGCAGCCCGGTCAGGGCGTGGGCGAACCCGGCGTACAGCCGATCGACGTCGGCGCCGGACTGCATCGTCCGCGCCACGTCCGCCAGCCCGCTCAACTCCCGGATGCGCTGCTGCTGGAGCGCGGCCAACTCGTCGCTCTCCAGGCGGCGTGCGAGCGAGTACGCGAAGCGGGCGGCCAGCTCGGTCGCTGCGGGACGCCACGGCACCCCCGCCGCCGCCGCCACAACGATCACGCCGCTGAGCGTGCGCTGGAAGGCCAGCGGCTCGACCGCCCTCCCGCCGGCGTCACGCCGCGGCAACACGCTGGATCCGCGCGTCGAGATCACGGGGACCAGCGCGACCGTGCCGATCCCGTACCCCTCGACCGTCTCGGACAACGGCGCATCCCCGCCGGCGCCAAGGATGATCGCCTCCTGCCGGTCGCCGACGGTCCCCGGGATGGAGGACAGGAATGCCTGTAGCCAGTCGCCGTCCTCCGGCATGGCGCGCACCGCGGAGTACAGCGTGGCCGACCGGCGCGCCTCGTCCAGTGTCACCAGCGCAATGTCGTGCGCACCCAGCGCTCGCCCGACGAGATCGAGCGCCTGGTGCACTGCCTCCTCCCGCCGCTGGGGGAGGTCCAGCAGGCGTGCCGCGCCGGCGGCCGTCTCCTCGCGCTCCACGCGCTCGATCGCCTCGCGGTACAGGCGCATGTTCTCCATCGCGACGCCCATCTCGCGCCCCACCAGCAGCAGCAGGTGCCGCTCCTGGTCACCCCAGGCGATCCCGCCGGTGCCGAGGATGGCGAAGGCGCCGCAGACCTGGCCGCGGGCCACGATTGGCACCACGGCGTAGGGCTCGCCGAGATCCGGGAGCCCCGCCTCGTCCTCGCCTGTGGCGGTGGAGATGACGGGCGCGCCCGTCTCGGCGACGCGCCGCAGCAGCGCATCGGGGAGGCGTGGCGCATGCACGTCCTCCGGCGCGACCGTGACGAAGAGGTGCGCGGTGTCGCCCACCCCGGCGCGCTGGAACGCCTGCGCCCCGCGCGCCCCCATGAGCCGCGCGATGAGCCGCGCCGCGCGCTCCAGCGAGCGGAAGTCATCCATCGGCTCGGCAAGCGCGAAGGAGACGGCGTTGATGATCGAGAGGTAGCGGTTGCGCTCCTCGAGCTGCGTCGTCTGCGCCACGATCGAGGCGTTGAGCTGTTCGTTCCACTGCTGGAGGCGCTGCTCGGATGCGCGGAGGTTGGACTGCGCACCCTCGAGGTCCGCGACGGTCTCGCTCAGGCGGTGCTGGGCCAGGAGCAACCTGTGGGAGCGCAGGTGCAGGAGCAACGCCGCCGCAGGGAAGATCACGCCCGAGATGAGCAGCGCCTTGGAGCCCGGTGCGGAGACGGGGACGCGCATCCACCAGTGGATCGCCATCGGCAGCACGATGTTCGCGACCCCCGCGATGACCGTGATGCGGGCCAGTCCGCGTCCACCCACGATGCCCGAGCAGCTCACGACGAACAGCCCGAACGCGGCCGTCGCCACCCAGTCCTCCCCCGTGACGAGGGTGAGCGTGATCGCCGCGAGCAGCGTGTTCAGCAGCCGCCAACGGATGAGGCGATGTGGCACCAGCCGGGAGGATGACGTGTGGAGCGACAGTTCTGCCTCGCCAATGAAGAGCATCGCGATCGGGATCAGCATGCCGTCGAACGGCATCGGCACACCGGCGAGCAGCAGTCCGCAGAACACGAGCATCAGCCCGGTGCGAACCACGCCTCCCCGCCGCCAGGCCTGGACGAAGACACGCAGCGGCCACGAGCCATGCGTCGCGTTGCCCGCTTCCAGCGCCCTTGCTACGATGCCTTCAAGCCACATGCCAGACGGACTTCCCCCCTATGTGCTCGTCGCCCGGATCGGATCGATCCTGGGCATGTCCTTCGCCCTCGCGATTGGACTGTTGCTGCTCATCGGCGGCTGGCTGCTCCCCTCTCTCCTTGCGTTCCTGTGCTTCATCCCGTCGTTCGCGATCATGGCGATCGTCGAGCGCAAGGCTGCTGCGCGCCGGAACGCCTGAGCGCCGCCTCCTCGGCCATCACGCCGCACGATGTCCCGGCAACGCGCGCGTCGCCCAGTCGTGCAGCGCGCGCGCCAGGGCCTCCATCGCGACCGCGTCCAGGCTCGGGTGGCGCTCGACCTGGAGGCGCCGCGCGATCTCGCCGGCGGCCTCGGCGGCCTGCTCCTGCGTGACCCCCGGGCCCAGTGTCGCCACCGCCACCAGCGCGTCCTCCAGCGCCTCCTGGGCCTGCTCCCAGCGAGCAATGTCGCGCACGCCCCGGAGCGCCGATGCCGGCCGCACCTCCAGGCGCTCGCGTCCCACGGCGATGCATGCCGCCCCGACCAGGCTGTCGAGCTCCGGCTCGTCGAGGGGGTGGCGCAGGCACACGTAGGCGACCTGCCTCGCGAGCGCGAGGACCAGCGGCGAGTCCGGCGAGACGCGGGGCAGGAGCAGGATCACCGCCGGGGCGGGACGCGTGCGGCGGGCGGCGCGCAGGACGGCCAGTGTGGCATCGTCCGCGGCGGACATGTCCGCGAGCATGACGGCGAACTCCTGCTGTCGCAGGATCGTGCAGGTCGCGCCGACGCCGCGTGCCGTCTCCACCTCGTACCCCGCGGCGAGGTAGCGGTGGACGAGCGCGGTCGGGTCGCCCTCCTCGTCGAACACGATAAGGAGACGCTGAGCGGCATGAGGCATGCTGAGAACCCTCCGCCACGACTATCGGCGGTGGAGGGCTCGCTCTGAACGTGCCGGGGGGTGCGGAGGCGGGGTTAGCCCTCGATGATCTCCACGGAGAGGATGCGATCGCCCGGCTCGCGGTCGGACTCCGGGTCGCGGTGGCGCAGCGCGAGGGCGTTGTCCAGGCCCGCCTCGATCTTGCCGAATGCCGTGTAGCGGCCGGTCAGGTGCGGCGCCGCGTCCAGCATGATGTAGAACTGCGACCCGTTGGTGCCGGGCCCGGCGTTCGCCATCCCGAGCACGCCCTGCTCGAAGGGCGTCGGGGTCAGTTCGTCCTGGAAGCGGTATCCGGGACCACCTCGCCCGGTGCCGGTGGGGTCCCCGCCCTGCGCGACGAAGCCCGGGATGACGCGGTGGAAGGTGCAACCGTCGTAGAACCCCTCGCGCGCGAGGAACACGAAGTTGTTGACCGTCACCGGGGCGATCTCCGGCATCAGCCGGATCGTGATGTCGCCCTTCTCGGTCTTCACGATCGCCGTGTAGCGCTTGTCGGTGTCGATGGTCATGGGCGGGGGTGCGTCGTACTGCCGGGCGGCCATGCGGCTAGTTCCCTTCGATGATCTGGATGCTGGAAATCACGTCGCCGGCGGGCTGGTTCGGCTCATCCGGGTTGCGCGGGGTGATCTTCTGCACCACGTCCATGCCCTGGGTCACCCGTCCAAAGACGGCGAACTGGTCCTGCAGCCACGGTGTGGGCGCCAGCGTGATGAAGAACTGCGAGCCGTTCACCCCGGCGGGCGACTTCGCCATCGAGATCACCCCGGCATCGAACTTCACGGTGTTCTTCTCGGCGGGGAGAGTGTACCCGGGCCCACCGGTGCCGGTGCCCTGCGGGTCGCCGCCCTGCGCCACGAAGCCCGGGAGCACGCGATGGAAGGTAAGCCCCTCGTAGAAGCGGTTCTTCGCAAGGAAGACGAAGTTGTTGACGGCCTGCGGCGCCTCCTTGGGAAGCAGCTCGAGGCGCACCTCGCCCCCCGTCTTCATCTTGATGACGGCCGTGTACGTCTTCGTGACGTCGATGTTCAGCGGGGGCGCCGCCGTGTACTTGCGCTGGATCGAGGGGTCCGGAGTCGCCGTGGGGGAGGCCGACGGGGTGGCGGAGGCGGTAGCCGCCGGCGACGGGGTGGGGGAGACGGAGATCGGCGTGGGGGTCGCCGTGGGCACCGGCGGGGTGTTGCGCACGAAGGCCGACGCGCCGAGGCTGAGGACGAACATCAGGATCACGCCCAGGAACAGCCAGCGGGTGTTGCGCTGGACCCAGCCCATGATCCCGCCGAACTCGACGCCGCTGATCGGTGCGTCGGTGCGCTGGGGGCGACCCTGGCGCTTCTGCTGCTGGCGTTCGAGGCGGCGCCGGCGGCGCTCGTCCTGTCTTCGCTCCTGCGTCACTGCTCGTCCTCTCCGTGCCACGCGGCAGGCCGTGGCGCCCCGCGTGGTCGCCCGCCAATCGCTTCGTCGGTGGTCGCGATGGTGCCCCCGGCAGGATTCGAACCTGCGCACCCGGCTCCGGAGGCCGGTGCTCTATCCCCTGAGCTACGAGGGCGCGGCCTTCAGTGTACGGATGCGCCAGAACGGGGCGCAATTGACGCCCGGCGGCACGACGCCATCAGGCGAGGCCTGCGAAGAACGCCCGCACGTCCCCCGCAAGCGCCGCAGGCTGCTCGATCGCCGCGAAGTGGCCGCCGCGCTCCGCCTCCACGTACCGCACGAGGTGATAGGAGCGGGCGACCAGCTCGCGCGGCGCCCCCCACGGGTCGCGTGGGAAGCGGATGAACCCCGTCGGGACCTGCACGAAGCCGTCCAGGAACGCCTCCCGGGCGTGGGCGCGTTCGTAGTAGATGCGCATCGCGGAGAGCGCCGTGCCAGTGAGCCAGTACAGCGTGGCGTTGGTCAGCACGCGGTCACGGTCCACCGCGGTCCACAGGTCGTCGCCGTGGTCGCTCCACGCCCAGTACTTCTCCAGCATCCACGCGAGCAGCCCCACCGGTGAGTCGTTCTGCGCGTAGGCGAGGCTCTGCGGGCGCGTGCCCTGGATCGCGACGTACCCGCTCTCCTCAGCACGGAACTGCCGCAGACCGTCGAGGTATGCCCGCTCGGTGTCCGACAACGGCGGCCCGCCGGCGGGCTCCGGCCGGCCGGGCGCATGGTGGAGGTGGAGGCCAATGACCGCCTCCGGATGCTGCAGCGCGAGCGCGGTGCCGATGATCGCGCCCCAGTCGCCGCCATGCACGCCGTAGCGCCGGTATCCCAGCGCCCGCATCAGGGCGTGCAGCCGCTCCGCGATCCGGCCCGGGTGCATCCCTGGCGAGCGTGCCGCGTCCGAGAAGCCGAACCCGGGCAGCGAGGGCACCACGGTATCGAACGCCCGTCCCGCCTCGTCCGGGCGGCCGAGCAGATGCGCCACGTCGAGGAAGTCGGCGAACGTGCTGGGCCAGCCGTGGATCATCAGCAGCGGCACGCGGTGCTCGGCCGCGGGGCCCGCGGAGACCATCGCGTGCATCGCCTCGCCCTCGATCTCGCCGCGGACGTGGGCGCGCTCGTTCAGCGCCGCCTGCACGCGTGACCAGTCGAAGTCGCGCACCCACGTTCGTACCAGATCGCGCAACACGCGGTCGCTGGTGCCGGTCGCCCATCCGCTGTCGTAGCCGAGGTGCGGCCAGCGGAACTCCTCGATCCGCCGCCGCATGTCATCCACGGCGCGCGGACCGAACTCGATGCGAAACGGGAGCAGCCGGGAGGCGGGGAGAGGCATGGGCGGAGTATGCCCCGGCGCACCCGCGCGCGTCATGCGGTCGCTGCGCGCATCCGTCAGCACACCTTCACCGCGCCGTCACCGCGCCGTCAACGCGGCGGCAGCGAGCACCCCGTGCCGCGCCGAGGATCAGGACAGGACAGCGCCGCCGGCCCCGCCTCCCGGCCGCTGGCCCGGGAGGCTCGCGATGACCCTCGACACGATGGACACGATGTACGCGCTCCCGCCGCTGCCGGCGGCCCGCTCTCACACGCTGGCGCTGCTGCTCCAGCCCCAGGTTTCGCTCGCCGAGGTGGCCGCGATCGCCGAGGGCGATCCCGCGCTCACCGCCACCCTGCTGCACGCGGCGAACTCCGCGTACTCTTCGCCCGTGGACGAGGTGCGGCGCGCGGCGGACGCCCTCGTGCGCCTCGGCGTCGAGGACAGCCGGGGGATCATCCTCGCGACCCTGCTGCGCGACACGACCACCGCGGCACTCGAACGTTCCGAGCTGGACATCGACACCCTGTGGCGGCACACGCTCGCGGTCGCGCTGCTGGCCGAGGCGCTCTGCGCCGTCGACTCCTCGCTTGCGAGCGTGCAGCCGGTCGCGTTCACCACCGGCATCCTGCACGACATCGGCCGGCTGGTGCTCGCCGCGCGGCACCCGCGCCGCTACGCACGCGTGGTCCGGCTGGCCCGGCGCGGCATGCCGATCATGGAGGCCGAGGCCTCGCAGTTCGGGACCGATCACGCCTCGTTCGGTGGTGGGGTGGCCCTCGCGTGGGGACTCCCCGAGGTGATCGCCCGGGCGATCGGGGCGCACGGCACGGGTGGCGACCCGCTGTCCGATGTCCTCGTCAGCGCGATCGCCCTCACGCGCGCGCTCGGCATCGGCGATGGCGTGCTTCCGGCGCCCCTGCCGTCCATGGAGCTTGTCGCGGGCTCCGCCGCGCTGCGCATCCTCGGCGGACCGGGTGCGCTGCTGCGGCGCATCGAGTGGTTCCGCGCGGCGCTCGGCGCGTGACCCGGAGCTAGTCCGCGCCCCGACGCCGGTACTGGATCGCCTCGGCGAGGTGCACCGTCTCGATGGCATCGGAATCCGCGAGGTCCGCGATGGTGCGTGCCACCTTCAGCACGCGGTGGAACGCGCGCGCGGAGAGCCCCAGCTGCTCCATGGCGGCGGCCAGCAGCGGCTGCGCAGCCGGGACGAGCGGCTCCTGGCAGAACCTGCGCACCTCCAGCGGGCCCATCTCGGAGTTCGTGAAGGCGGCCGTGCCCGCCAGGCGCGCCGACTGCCGTTCGCGCGCGGCGGTCACGCGCGCCCGCACCGCCGCCGAGGCCTCGCCCGTCGCCTCGCCCGTCAGCTCCCGGTACTCGACGCGCGGAACCTCCACGAAGATGTCGAGGCGATCCATCAACGGCCCGGAGATGCGCCGCTGGTAACGCGACACCGCGCCGTCCGGACAGGTGCAGGAGCGCAGCGAGTCGCCGTAGTAGCCGCACGGGCAAGGGTTCATCGCGGCGACCAGCAGGAAGCGCGCCGGGAAGGAGACCGACCCGCGCGCACGGGAGATCGTGATCGCGCCGGCCTCCAGCGGTTCGCGCAGCGCCTCGAGCGCGGCCGCTCCGAACTCGGGGAACTCGTCGAGGAAGAGCACGCCGCGATGCGCCAGCGAGATCTCGCCGGGGCGGATGTTCGTGCCGCCGCCGACCAGCCCGGCGTGGGAGATGGTGTGGTGCGGCGACCGGAACGGGCGCTCCCCCAGCAGCGGGTGATCGCGGTTCAGCAGCCCCGCGACCGAGTAGATCTTCGACACCTCGACCGCCTCGGGCGGCGTCAGCGGCGCGAGGAGACCGGGGATGGCACGGGCGAGCAGCGTCTTCCCGGATCCCGGCGGGCCCTGCATCATCACGTTATGTCCGCCAGCGGCGGCCACCTCGAGGGCGCGCTTGACGTGCTCCTGCCCCTGCACCGTCGACAGGTCGTGCACCGCCGGCAGGGCGGGCGCGCGCGCCACCGGCGGGGCCGCGCACACCCACGTCGAGGGGTCCTCGGCGGCCTGGGCGAGGGATTCCATGCCGAGGATCCGGACCCCGGTGACCACGGAGGCCTCGTGCACGTCCTCGGCGGGGACGACCACGGTCCCGATGCCCTCGGCGAGGCACATGGCGACAAAGGGAAGCACGCCCGCGACGTGCCGGAGCCGCCCGTCCAGCGACAACTCGCCGAAGAGCGCGACATCCGCCCCGAAGCGATCCGGCACTTGCCCGGAGGCCACGAGGACGGCGATCGCGATCGGCAGATCGTAGATCGGCCCCTCCTTGCGGACGTCGGCGGGGGCCATGTTCACGGTGATGCGGCGCAGCGGGAAGGTGAACCCGGCGTTACGGATCGCGGCCCGCACGCGTTCCCGCGCCTCCTGCACCGCCGCGTCGGGGAGGCCCACGATGTTGAACGCAGGGAGCCCCGAGCCAATATCTACCTCGACGTCAACCGGGATGCCTTCGATGCCCCGCAGGGCGCCGCTGCGCACGCGGGCCGGGCTTCCGTTCGCCGCGTCCTCTTCGTCCGACACGGTGCTGCTCGGTGTTTCCCCGCCTCCCGGCGGATCGCGGAACTGCTATCGCCGTGCGGTCGCGTCCAGGAAGCCCAGCGATCCGGGCAGGCTCGCGCCGGACCGGGGATCGGCACGACCGTTCGGCTCGATCCGGAAGCCGAGGCGGCGCAGCATCTTCATCGCGCGGTCATTGGCCGGACCGACCGAGGCGATGATGCGCGCGAATCGCCATGAGTTGAAGCCCAGCCCGATGGCGGCCATGCCGGCCTCCGTGGCGTACCCGCGGTTCCAGTGCGCGCGCCCCAGCGCGACCACCAGCTCGCCCTCGCGCCGCCCGGGGTCGGTGCCGACGACATCCTGCGCGTTCGCCGGCACGAACCGCGCGGAGTCCGAGGCGCGGCGCAGCGGGAGGATCCCCGCGACGCCGATCATCGCGTAGTCCGCGTTCCGCTCCACGACCAGGAGGCCCGGCTCGTCCGCGGCGCGCGCCACCTGCGAGAGCAGGCCGTTGGGGCTGCTGAGGTCCTGCAGCGACTGCACGTGCCCGACCCACGGGATCGCCACCTCCGGATCGGCGTAGAGCAGCCCGTGGAGGTTCTCCAGGTCTGAGAGGGAGATCAGGCGCAGGGCCAGGCGGGATGTCTCGGCGACCTTCACGCCGCGCTGCCCGAGCGCCGCACCGAGATCACGCCGCGCACACCATCCAGGTGGGAGAGCAGGCGGGCGAACTGCGCGCCGCCCTCGGTCTCCAGCGTCAGCTCCACGGTGGTCGTGCGGTCGTCATGCTCCACGGTGCGCACGCCCACCATGTTCACGCCCGCCCCCGCGATGATCGTGCTGAGGTCGCGCAGCAACCCCACGCGATCCCACGCCACCACCTCTACCGATGCGCTGTAGAGCGACCCCGTGGGGCCCCAGTCGCATTCGACGACCCGCGCGGCGTCGCCGCCCCAGTGCGCGCTGCGGCAGTCGGCCCGGTGCACGGTCACGCCGCGCGCGCGCGTCACGTAGCCCATGATCGGGTCGCCGGGCAGCGGCCGGCAGCACTTCGCCAGCTGAACGTGCAGCCCCGCGGTGCCCAGGACGCGCACGCCCGGCGCGCCGCGCTGGACCTCCACGTACGCCGAGGCCACCTTCGGCGCCTCGGGCTGGGGGCCGTACTCCGCCAGGCGGTTGGTCAGCCGCTGCAGTCCGAGGTCGCCCGAGCCGAGCGCGGCGTACAGGTCGCGGTTGCTCTCGTGCCCGAGCTGCTTGGCGATGTCGGCGGGAACACGATCGAGGCCCAGGCGGCGCACCTCGCGCTCCACCATCTCGCGGCCCTTGTCCACGTTGTCGTCGCGGTGCTCGCGGCGGAACCACTGCCGCACCTTCTGGCGCGAGTGGTTCGACCCAAGGTAGCCGAGGGAGGGCATCAGCCAGTCGCGCGAGGGCCCCTTCGGCACCCGCGAGCGGATGATCTCGATCACGTCGCCGTTCTTCACCACGGTGTTCAGCGGCACCATCTTGCCGTTGACCTTCGCGCCGACGCAGTTGTAGCCGAGATCGGTGTGGATGCGGAACGCGAAGTCGATGGGCGTGGACCCGGCGGGGAGGACGCGCACGGCACCCTTCGGCGTGTGCACGAAGACCTGGTCGCGGAAGACGTCCATGCGCACGGACTCCAGGAAGTCCTCCGTGCCGGAGACGTCCTGCTGCCACTCCAGCAGGTGGCGCAGCCAGGCCATGCGCTCCTCGTACTGGCTGTCGCGCTTGCCGCCCGTGTCGCTCTTGTACTGCCAGTGCGCGGCGACGCCGTACTCCGCAACCTGGTGCATCTCGTAGGTGCGGATCTGCACCTCGAAGGGCCGCATCGCGGGGCCGAGGACCGAGGTGTGCAGCGACTGGTACAGCGACTCCCTGGGGCTGGCGATGTAGTCATCGAACGTCCCGGGGATCGGACGCCAGTGCTGGTGGACCACGCCGAGGGCGTTGTAGCAGTCGGCGACCGTGTCCACGAAGACCCGCAAGGCCAGCAGGTCGCGCATCTGGTCGAAGGACCGCCCCTGCGCCGCGTAACGTTGCATCTTCTGGGCGATCGAGTAGAGATGCTTGACGCGGCTGGTGACCTCGGCCTTCACGCCGGCGGCCTCCAGCACCTCGCGCAGCTCCGTCTCCAGCTGGTGGACGTAGCGCTCGCGCTCGCTGCGGCGCGCGGCGACCATGCTGGCCACGCGGTGGTACAGCTCGGGCTCCAGGTAGCGGAACGCGAGGTCCTCCAGCTCCCACTTGAACTGCCAGACGCCCAGCCGGGAGGCCAGCGGGGCGTAGATGTCCATCGTCTCGCGCGCGATCGCCTGCTGGCGGTCGGTGCCCAGGTGCTGCAGCGTGCGCATGTTGTGCAGGCGGTCGGCCATCTTCACGATGACGACGCGCACGTCCTCGGCCATCGCCAGGAACATCTTGCGCAGCGTCTCAGCATCCGCCTGCTCGATGTTCAGGGCGCCGTCCGGCATCTGCTCGATCTTGGTGGCGCCCTCCACCAGCAGGCTCACGTCCGGGCCGAACTTCCCGCGGATCTGCTCGGAGGTGACCCCGCAGTCCTCGATCGTGTCGTGGAGGAGCGCCGCCGTCAGGGTGGGCGCGTCCATGTGCAGCTCCGCGCACAGGCGGGCGACGGCGATCGGGTGGGTGACGTACGGCTCGCCGGAGCGGCGCGCCTGGCCCTCGTGCTTCTCGATGGCGAATTCGAGGGCGCGCTGCACCTGCTCGACGCGGTCGGGTGGGAGATACCCGGCCGCCTCCTCGAGCAACTCGCGGGCGCCAGCGGGCTGCGGTTTCGCGACGACCATTCTGCCCCGAGTGTATACCACCGCTTCCATGCCCCGCTCCTCCGTGCCACGGCGTGCGGTGATCATCGACCCCGCCCCGGCGGCGCCCTACCGCCCGCGTTGCCCGGGCCTGCGCCCCCCCGTAGACTCGCGCGTATGCCTTCCCCCCGTGCCCCGCGCGGCATGCACGACACCCTGCCCGAGGAGGCCGGCCTCTGGCGCCACATCCGCGACACCGCGGAGCGCGTGGCCCGGCTGTACGACTACCGCCAGATCACCACGCCGATCGTGGAGGACGCCTCGGTCTTCCTGCACACCGCCGGCGACGAGTCGGACATCGTACGCAAGGAGGTCTACCTCTTCGAGGACCGGGGCGGGGACGCCCTCGCGCTGCGCCCGGAGGGCACGGCGGCGGTCTGCCGGGCGTACATCGAGCACGGCATGGCCAGCCGCCCGCAGCCGGTGCGGCTCTTCTACTTCGGCCCGTTCTTCCGCTACGACCGCCCGCAGGCCGGGCGCTACCGCCAGCTGTGGCAGTTCGGCGTCGAGGCGATCGGGACGGACTCCCCCGCCGCCGACGCGGAGCTCATCGACCTCCAGCTGGCGCTCTACCGCGAGCTCGGGCTGACCGGCCTGACGCTGCGCATCAACTCGATCGGCACGGCGGAGACGCGGCGTGCCTTCGGCAAGGTGCTGGAGCAGCACTTCCTGCCGTACCTGAAGACGCTCTCCGTTGACTCCCGCCGTCGCTTCGACACGAACATCCTGCGCATCCTCGACTCCAAGGAGGACGCGCAGCACGAGGCGGTGCTCACCGCGCCGAGCATCCTCGATCACCTGTCCGCCGAGGACCGCGCCCACTTCGAGGCGGTGCAGCGCCACCTCTCCGACCTCGGCATCGCGTACGAGATCGACCCGCGCATCGTGCGCGGCCTGGACTACTACGCGCGCACGGTGTGGGAGGTGGAGCCGCCGGGCGCGGGCGGCCAGTCCACCATCGGCGCCGGCGGCCGCTACGACGGCCTGATCGAGGTCCTCGGCGGCCCCCCGACGCCCGCCGTCGGCTTCGCCACGGGCATCGAGCGCATCGCCCTCAACATGCGCGAGCGCGGCCTCTGGGCGGCCGGGGACAGCACGCCGGACGTGATCACCATCCCCCTCGGCGAGCAGGGTGCCAGCGCAGCCGCACGCGCCGCCGCCGTGCTCCGCAACGCGGGCGTCTCGGTGCGCAACGGCCTCCCCGGCCGCTCGATGCGCGCCGCGCTGCGCGCCGCCGACGCCTCCGGCGCGCGCTACGCGCTCATCGCCGGCGACGCCGAAGCCGCCGCGGGCACGGTGGTGCTCAAGCCGCTGCGGGGCGACGACCCCGCGGGCACCGAGCAGCGGACGGTGGAGATCGAGTCGTTGGCGGCCGTGCTGACCGACCGCCCCGGCACATAAGGTGCAGCATGCCGACCACGAACGACGGCTCCCTGAGGTCCTCCGCTCGCGCACTTGGAGGGGCCCTAAGCAGCGCGAATAGCATCGTCCCCGGCGCGATCGTAGTAGGGGCTCTGCTTGCCGCAGGGCTCATTGCGGTGCTTGCCCGTCACTCCTCCACCGCGACAGCCACCGTTACGATCCTCGTCGTCGTCACTTCGCTCGTCGTCTTCACCGCCACCAAGAGCTACGGTGAGGCGTCTTTCGCGTTGGTCGCCGGCCTCTTAACGGTCCTTACGGTCGATTGGACCCCTGGACGGTTCATCGTCTTCGCGGCGGCGTGGCTCGCCTTCTCACTCCTTGCGCTAATCATTTCCAGCGTAGGATTGGCGGCGAAGACAGAGACCATCTACGTGCAGGCTGCGATAGCAGTCTCCGAATCGGGCGATCCGGACAAGGACATGGAGAAGCAACTCCGCGAGATTGGGAACTACCGCAGCGGCGGGGTGTTGGGGCCAGTGGAGCGGGCCGAAGTCCTACGAACGTTCGCCATCAGGCGAATCCCTGTCGCAATCATGGCGGGAGCCCTCAAGACGGTTGAAACCGTCTCCGTGGCTACCGACGTCGACTCGCGAACCGTTGCGCTATTCCTTGCGGACGTGCTTCGGTCGACTGACCGACTGCCCGCCGATGCGGTGGTGCCGACGGTCGATGCGATCTACAAAGTCATCAAGGCCAGTCCAGTTCCACCAGACGAGTTCTTCGCAGCGTTCCGCGAATGCCGACACTTGGCGTTATCCGGCTCCATCGGGCTCGTCCCGCTCCTACGGGCCATTCAAGACAGTCTGGGCGTTGGGATACCCGTCTCCGAGATGAGAGCCGAAGTCCTCCGGATTATTGGCGCCGCGAATACCGACCACGTCTAACCGTCCTCGCTGGTAACCTGTACCCATGTTCGAACGACTGGCCGAGATCGAAGCGCGCTTCGAGGAGCTGGAACGGCTCCTCGCGGACCCCGAGGTGCTGGCGGACCACCGCCGCGTCGAGGAGATCGCGCGCGAGCGTGCCCAGAGCGAGCAGGTGGTCACGCTGTACCGCGAGTACCGGCAGTCGCAGGAGAACCTCGCGGACGCGCAGGCGCTGAGCCACGACGCGGACGAGGAGATGCGCGAGTTCGGGCGCGAGGAGGCGATCCGGCTGGAGGCCGACCTGCTGCGCGTCGAGCACGAGCTGCAGTTGGCGCTGCTGCCGACCGATCCGGCCGATGAGCGCGACGTGATCATCGAGATCCGCGCGGGCACAGGCGGCGACGAGGCCGGGCTGTTCGCGGCGGACCTCTTCGGCATGTACCAGCGGTACGCGGAGCGCCGGAACTGGAAGACGGAGCTCCTGAACACGAGCGTGAACGAGGCCGGCGGCTTCCGCGAGATCACCTTCGAGATCCACGGCAAGGGCGCCTACTCCCGCATGAAGTACGAGTCCGGCGTGCACCGCGTGCAGCGCGTCCCCACCACCGAGACGCAGGGCCGCATCCACACCTCGACCGCCACGGTCGCCGTGATGCCGGAGGTCGACGAGGTCGAGGTGGACATCGACTGGAACGATGTGCGCATCGACATCTTCCACTCGGGCGGCGCGGGCGGACAGAACGTGAACAAGGTGGCCACCGCGGTGCGCATGACGCACAACCCGACGGGCATCGTGGTGCAGTGCCAGGACGAGCGATCGCAGGCCAAGAACCGCGCGAAGGCGGAGGCCGTCCTCCGTGCCCGCATCTACGAGATGGAACGCCAGAAGCAGGACGCCGAGCAGGCCTCCGCGCGCAAGTCGCAGGTGGGCACAGCCGACCGCGCGGAGAAGATCCGCACCTACAACTTCCCGCAGGATCGCATCACCGACCACCGCGTCAACCTCACCACGCACGGCATCCCGCGCGTCCTCGACGGCGAGCTCGACCCGCTGATCGACGCGGTCGCCGCCGACGAGCAGGCGCGCCTCCTCGCCGCCGTCGGCGTCTGAGCGCTCGCGTGCCGCCCCGGGGCGCCGTGATCACCAGCACCGCCAACTCGCGCGTGAAGCTCGTCCGCGCACTGCGCGCACGCCGCGAGCGCGAGCGCACCGGCCTCGCGTGGGTCGAGGGCATCCGTGCCACCGTTGAGGCACTCCAGCTGGGCGCAGCCATCCACGCCCTGGTCGTGGCGCCCGATCTCCTGGACAGCGACTTCGCACGCGACGCCGTGGCGCAGGCCGCCGCCCGCGGCGTCGAGGTCCTCGACGTGTCCAGCGCGGTCTTTCGCTCGCTGTCCGGGCGTGACGGGCCGCAGGGCCTCGGAGCGATCGTGCGTCAGCAGTGGCGCAGCCTCGATGACGTGCGGCCCGCGGAGGGCGACTGCTGGGTCGCGCTGGCCTCCGTCGCCGACCCGGGGAACCTCGGCACCGTCCTCCGCACCTGCGACGGCGCGGGCGCCGAGGGGGTGATCCTGCTCGATGCGAGCACCGACCCGTACGACCCCGCGGCAATGCGCGCCAGCATGGGCGCCGTCTTCTCGCGCAACCTCGTGCGCGCCAGCTTCGATGCGTTCGCCGCGTGGGCGCGCGCCGCCGGAGCCACCGTGGTCGGCGCCTCCGACCGCGCCCCCGAGTCGTACCGCGACGCGGACTACGGGTCGCGCACCGTGCTGCTCATGGGGAGCGAGCGCGAGGGCCTGACCACGGAGCAGCAGAGCGCGTGCGACCGCATGGTCAGCATCCCGATGCGGGGCCGCGCCGATTCGCTGAACCTCGCCGTCGCCACCTCGATCCTGCTGTACGAGGTGCTGGAGCATCGCGAGGCGAAGATGTCCGGAACGCCCGGGGGAGCATCGTGACCGCCGCGGAGGCCTCTGGCGAGCCGCTGCGCGACATCCTGCGCCGCGCGGCCGAGCGCCTCGTCGCGGTCCACGCCTCCGAGGACATCGAGGAGGGGCGCCTGGAGGCGGACCTCCTGTATGGCGCCGCCAGCGGACTGGACCGGGCGCACGTGATCACCGCCGGCGCGCTTCCCGCGCACCCGGAAGCACTCGCGGCCTTCGAGGCCCTGCTCGCGCGGCGGCTCGGGCACGAGCCGCTGGCGTACATCCTCGGCGCGCGCGAGTTCTTCGGCATGACCTTCGCAGTGGGGCCGGGCTGCCTGATCCCGCGACCGGAGACGGAGACCCTCGTCGGGGCGGCGCTCGCGGCGATCGCGGAGCACCCGCGGGCGCGCCGCCTGGTACGCGTCGCGGACATCGGCACCGGGTCGGGCGCGATCGCCCTGTCGATCGCGCAGCACGCCCCCTCCGCGACGGTCTATGGCGTCGACGTCTCGGGCGAGGCGCTGGCGTGGGCGGCGCGGAACATGCGCCGCTTCGGCCTGGCGGACCGCGTCGTGCTGCTCACCGGCGACCTCGCAGAGCCGCTGTCGGAGCCGATCGACGTCCTGTGCGCGAACCTGCCGTACGTGCCGACCGACGACTACGAGGGGCTGCCAGCGGAGATCCGCGCCTCCGAGCCGCAGATCGCCGTGGAGGGCGGGGCCACGGGCATCGAGCTCATCGCACGGCTCGCCGTGCAGCTCCCGACGCATCTCGCCCCGGACTGCGCGGCGGCGATCTTCGAGCTGGGGGCGGGGCAGGCGGGGTTCGTGGAGGACCTCGTCGTGAAGGCGCTCACCGCCGCCGGGCGCGGTCCGCTGGACGTGCGCGTGCACCGCGACCTGCGCGGGATCCGCCGGGTGGTGGAGGTGCGGTACGGCTACCCGGACGCCGAGGCCCACCCCCGGGCCACCGAGTAGCCGGGTAGCCGCTCGAGCGACTCGCCGGGGTGCGCTCGCTACAGCGGGACGCGGCCCGTGACCAGCATGTCGTCCGGGTGCACGCCGTTCTCGATGCGCGCCAGCGTGACCGGCCAGCGCACACCGTACCGCGCGAACATCAGGTCGTAGCGACCCGGGGCCAGGCGACGGCGCGGCTGCAGCAGGTGGTCCGGCGACCCCGGCTCGCCGATGACGAAGAGCCTCCCGATCGCCATCGGGATCGGGCCCTCGACGCGGAATACCCAGACGATGCGGCTCGGACCGAGGGCCGGGGGCGCCGCCAGCACGCCGTCGCCGTCCACGCCAGTGACCGCGGGGGCGTTCACGGGCGCGGGGCGAGGGGCCTCGGCGGCCGGCTCGCGCCTCGGCGCCGCCTTCGGGGAGCGGGCGGCGGCGGGCTTCGCCGCCCGTGCGGCGCGCGCGGGGGCCGCCTTGGTGGCACGGGCAGGGGCGGGCTTCGCCGCCCGTGGGGCGCGCGTGGGGGCCGTCTTCGGAGCGGGCCGGGTGGATTTCGGGGCAACCTTCGGGGCGGCCTTCGGGGCGGCCTTCGCAGCCCGGGGAGCAGTTCGAGTCGCCATGGTTAGATGCCCGCCGGGCGCGTCTGCGCCATCTGGTAGATCTTGCCTTCGGTCTTGATCGACGGCGCGATGATCATGCGCGCGTCGTGGAAGTCCTGGATCGTCTGCGCGCCGCACGTCGCCATCGAGGTGCGCAGCGCGCCGACGAGGTTCTCGGTGCCGTCGGTCTTCGAGGTGGGGCCGAAGAGCAGCGTCTCCACGGTGTGCGTCTGGCCGACCTTCACGCGCACGCCGCGCGGCAGCTCCTGGTTCGGGGTCGCCATGCCCCAGTGGAAGCCGCGCCCCGGCGCGCCGATGGTGCCCGCGAACGGCGAGCCGATCATCACGGCGTCCGCGCCCGAGCACATCGCCTTCGAGACGTCGCCGCCCGTGCGCAGCCCGCCGTCCGTGATGATCGGGACGTAGCGCCCGGTGCGCTCGAAGTAGACGTCACGCGCATGGGCGGTCTCAATGGTGGCGGTGACCTGCGGCATGCCGATGCCGAGCACCTCGCGCGACGTGCACGCCGCGCCCGGCCCGACGCCGATCAGGATGCCGTGGACGCCGGTCTCCATCAGCTCGATGGTGGCGGTGAAGTCCACGGTGTTGCCGACGAGGATCGGCACGCCCGCCATCTGCTCCACCAGCTCGTCCAGCTGCAGGCCCTTGAGCGATCGCGACATGTGCCGCGCGGTGGTGACGGTGGAGGCGACGACGAAGAAGTCGACGCCGGCGGCCTTCGTGATTGGCGCGAAGCGCTTGGTGTTCTGCGGGGTGCTGCCGACGATCGCGATGCCGCCGCCGCGCTTGATCTCCTCGACGCGCTGGCCGATCAGGTGTTCCTTGATCGGCTCCTGGTACACGCGCTGGATGATGCGCGTGGAGGTCTCCAGGTCCGCGGCGGCGATCTCCTCCAGCACGGCATCCGCATCCTCGTACCGCGTCCACACGCCGTCGAGGTTGAGGACGGCGAGGCCGCCGAGCTTGCTGAAGTTCACGGCGAACTTCGGGTCCACCACGCCGTCCATGGACGACGCGAGGATCGGGACGGGGAACGTCTGCTCGCCGAGCCGGAAGTCCGTCGACACGAGCTCGGGGTTCGTGGTCACCGCGCCGGGGACGATCGCGACGTCATCGAAGCCATATGCGTGCTCGAGGGTCTTGCGTGTCGCTGTGGACGACGCGTACGCCGAAGATTGAGGTCGCTCGCTGGTAACCACGTCACACCCCCACTACGCGAAACCCCCTCGGGCGGAGGGGGTTGTTGATCTGGCGCACGCTTACCCGCGGATTCCCGTCGAGTAGCGAATGAATGAAGACCGGCCCCGCATGGAATGTCTCACCGTCATGGGCTGTCTTGGAGAGTGCGGCTCAGGTTATCGCTGACCCGCGGGGCGGTCAAACCGTACCGCTCAACCGGCTGAGCACTTGCCCCCGGCGGCACCCTCGAGGCTCCGGCACCGCACGTGCGAAGCCCCTCCAGAGGCTCCATCGGGGCCCCCGTGCTACGATCCCGGCTCCATGACCAGTGCCACCAACGGCCCCTCGCCGGGCGACCACGCGCCCGAAACCATCCTCGTCGCGGTGGCGTGGCCGTATGCCAACAACCACCTCCACGCGGGGCACCTCGCGGGCGCGTACTTGCCCGCCGACATCTTCGCCCGCTACCAGCGGATGCGCGGGAACCGCGTGCTGATGGTCTCCGGATCGGATGCGCACGGCACCCCCGTGACCGTCCGCGCCGAGCAGGAGGGCACGACGCCCGAGGCGGTGTTCCAGCGCTACCACCAGTCCTTCCTCGACTCGTGGCGGGGCTTCGGCATCTCGTTCGACATCTTCACGTCCACGAACACGCCCAACCACGTGAGCGTGTCGCAGGCGTTCTTCCTGCGCCTCCTGGAGCGCGGGTACCTGTACGAGGCCGAGCAGGAGCTGCTGTACGACCCCGTTGCCCAGCGCTTCCTCCCCGACCGTTATGTCGAGGGCACCTGCCCCCGCTGCGGCGCCGAGGGCGCCCGCGGCGACCAGTGCGACACCTGCGGCTCCACGCTCGACGCGCTGGAGCTGATCAACCCGATCTCGAAGCTGTCGAACGCGACGCCGGAGCGGCGCGCCTCGTCGCACTTCTTCCTCAAGCTGTCGGCGTTCACCGAGCAGCTGCAGGCGTGGGTGGGCGAGAAGGACTACTGGCGCGCCAACGTGCGCAACTTCACGCTGGGCATGCTCCGCGAGGGGCTGAAGGACCGCGCGATCACGCGCGACCTCACGTGGGGCGTCCCGATCCCCCTCGAGGGCT
>Ga0172380_10000930_pt1 | contig 52607 bp, 42 predicted proteins | sample Leawe162metaG_FD_119747 | JGI IMG/M metagenome (GOLD analysis project Ga0172380, IMG submission 119747) | Leachate microbial communities from a municipal landfill in Southern Ontario, Canada - Leachate well 162 metaG | ecosystem: Engineered > Solid waste > Landfill > Unclassified | place... | reverse complement strand
TTTGGATTAAAGTTTCAAGGCGCGTTCGTCTAGTGGCTTAGGACGCCGCCCTCTCAAGGCGGAGATCACGGGTTCGAACCCCGTACGCGCTACTAAAGGGAAATATTTTAATTTCCCTTTTTGTTTTTTATGAATATAGATAATAAAGACAAAAATAGAGCAGTCGAGATATTTAATATCCTTAAGGATACATATCCCGATGTAAAACCTGCATTGGATTATTCCAATCCTTTTGAATTGCTTATTGCTACGATCCTTTCGGCGCAATGTACTGATGCAAGGGTGAATATTGTTACAAAAACTTTATTTGAAAAATATAAATCGCCCGAAGATTTTATAAATGCTCAAATAGAAGAATTAGAAAGAGAGATTTATTCTACCGGTTTTTATAAGCAAAAAGCTAAATCAATAATTTCTTGCTGCAATGAATTGGTAAAAAAATTTAATTCAGTAGTACCCTCTGATTTTATTGAATTGACTTCATTAAGCGGAGTTGGACGGAAGACTGCTTCAGTTGTTGCCGGTAATGCGTTTGGTATTCCTACAATTGCTGTTGATACTCACGTTAAAAGATTATCAAATTTATTGGGTTTTGCTGAATCAGATAATCCTGATAAAATAGAATTAAAATTAAAAGAGCTGTTGCCGGAAAGTTATTGGATTAATTCTTCTCATTGGTTAGCAACTCATGGAAGGACAATTTGTAATGCAAAAAAGCCTAAATGCGATTTTTGTAATCTGACTAATTATTGTATTTTTTATAAAAAGGACACCCGGATTTAAGCAAAGTTTTTATTTATCAATTTTTTCATTATTATTGGAATACGTTAAAATATTCACCCAAAATAAATGGCTTGACATTTAAGTCGATGTTTAACTAATTTTGTCTAAACTTTAAGGAAAAAATTATAGAGAATTTGCTACGGGACATTTTTGACACTATTTATTAAATAGGTTTAATGAAATATATATTCTCTTTATTTTTATTCTTAATATCTGCTCAGGTTTTATCCGCTCAAGATGTAAGAATTTTATCGTCAAATAGTAATTCAATAACTATTGAATTTACTCCTGTGGTCATTGATACACAGATAATTAATAGTCCATTAGGTAAGTTTTATAAATTTACTATATCAAATTCCTTTATTGATAATCGTTTGGAATTTGGTCTCCCCGGAATATTAAAAAGAGAATTAAATATCGGTGTACCCTCAGCAATTAATAGCATAAGTATTGTCTCAGCTGAATATTCCACACTAATTGGTTCACTTGCACCAAAACCTTTTCTAAAAAATACAAATGGATTCTCAGAATACGATTATAGAACTGTTCCAGAATATTACAACCAATTATCTTCAGCTCCAGTTGAGTTCGGTGATTTTGGTCTTGTAAGGGAGTTGAAAGTTCAGACTATTAATTTTTTCCCAATTAATTTTGATCCTTCAACAAACCAAATAAAAATCTATAAAAGAATTGTTGTTACTATTACTTTTGATCAATCGGTAGGTATTTATACAGAAATTAGTGAAAAAGAGAAAAACAGTTCTATTCTTAATTGGGATGTGGCTAAAAAATGGGGAGAAGCAAAAAGCGGCGACTTTAGATTATTAAAAACTAATTCAATTTTTAGTTCAGCAATTTATCGTTTCTTAGCTCCGGATGAAGGAATATATAAAATCGATAGAACTTTTCTTCAATCAGTTGGGATTAATCCAGATAATGTTGACCCAAGGACAATAAAAATTTATAATAATGGCGGCTATCCGCTTAGTGAATCTCAATTAGAATCCACGGATAATCTAAAAGAATTAGCGATTTATTCTGTTGGAGAAGAAGATGGAGTATTTAATCAAAGTGATTATATCCTTTTCTATGGGAGATCTGTTGATTTTTGGGAGTATGATAAAAGTTCTAAAATCGCAAGAAGTAAAAATCCATATACTAAAAAGAATTATTACTGGATTATTTCTGGTGGAGAACGCGGAAAAAGAATGGAAGTTAAACAGTCGATAAATGATCAATCCGGTTTTACGCAAACGTCAACATCCTCATTCAGGGTTTATGACAAAGACAGTACAAATATCGGAAAGAGCGGTAGAGAATATTTAGGTGATGAATTAGATCAAACTACTAAAAGCAGAAATTTTATCAGTACACTTAATAATATTCTCCCTAATAGTAGAATTAATTATCGGTTCAGATTAGTTAATGCTTCTGACCCTACAATTACAATTAAATTAACAGAAAATAATAATCAAATTTATTCAGCTTCCGCAATTGGTAAATCTTCTTATAGATATGGAAGGGAACTTATTGGTTCGGCTGTTTATTCAAGTACACTTACAGATGACCGAAGTAATTTAAAATTCACAATGGAAAGCAGTTCTACAAGTGCTCGTATTGCTCTTGATTATTTCGAGATTGAATTTATTTCTCAATTGAAAGCAACTGTGGATAATTTGATAGTTTTTTCTAAAGATACTACTTCACTAATATCTTATAATTTTTTCAATTTTTCTAATAGTGCAATAAATGGTTTTGATATTACTGATTTTCAAAATGTAAAAGTAATTCAAGGTGCTAATATTAGTGGAGGGGAATTTAAGTTTTCTTCTTATGAAACTAAAGGAGCAGTTTCTAAATATTATGGTGTCAATTCTTCTGCGTTCAAATCACCATCTGGTATAGAAAAAATAGAGAATCGGGACCTAAGAGCAATCACTTCCGGTTCGGAGTATATAATCATAACTAATAAAATATTTAAGACTCAGGCAGAGCGATTAAGAGATTTTAGAGCAAGCGATAATCTTTCTCCTTTATCAGGAGATGTGTTCTATGTAGATGAAATTATAAATCAGTATTCAGGTGGAAATCTTGATCCCACAGCAATTAGAAATTTTCTTTCTAATGCATATAAAACATGGCAGACTAAACCTTTTTACGTTTTGTTATTTGGTGATGGTGATTATGATTATCTTAATTCTGAAAAGCAGGACAAAAACTACGTCCCAACATATCAAACAAAAGAGTCGTTAGATGAAATTTTAGCATATCCAACTGATGATTACTATGCTCGAATAAATGGAAATGATGCTAAAGCAGATCTAGCCATCGGCAGATTAAATATTCGTTCAGTAGAAGATGCTGAAATAGTAGTTGATAAAATAATTCAGTATGAGCAAAATGTTGAAAAAGGTTTATGGCGTAATACAATTACGCTTGTAGCAGACGATGGTCCGGCTGCAACCGGACAGGATGATGGGAATATTCATACACGTCAAACAGAGAATTTAGCTAATAATCGTGTTCCGAAATATTTCGATCAAAATAAAATATATCTTGCAATGTATCCTACTGTGGCAACAGGATTAGGCAGAAGGAAGCCATTAGTTAATCAAGCAATTATTGATGCTGTTAATAATGGTACATTAATACTTAATTTTATTGGACATGGAAACCCCGATGTATGGGCACATGAATCGGTATTTGAAAAATCAACTACAATACCGCAATTAAAAAATGATAAATATTTCTTTTTAACAGCAGCGACATGCGATTTTGGAAAGTACGATGATCCGGCATTACAAAGTGCTACTGAAATAATGATAACAAAACCAAATTCCGGTGCGATAGCAGGTTTTACTGCTGCACGAGTAGTTTATTCGTCTCTTAATGCTGCTTTAAATGATTCATTTTACTCTAATATTTTTAGAAATCGTGATGCTAATAATTCGCCTATAAGATTAGGAAGAGCTTATTTTCTAACTAAACAGTTTAGAACTGAAGAGAATGATGAAAAATTCCATTTCTTTGGCGATCCCGCACTTCGGCTTGATGAACCTCGGATTCCTGTAAGGATCGATTCTATCAATAGTAATGCACTAAATACAGATGTCCAGATTACTGCTCTTGGTGAAGTTAGTATAAAAGGGACTGTTACTAATTCAGCGGGTCAGATAAATAACTTTAATGGAGAAGGTATAATAAGTGTTTATGATTCCGAGAGAAATGTAGAAATTAAGGAGATGAATTATACCGTTACAATGCAAGGCGGATTAATTTATAGAGGAAGAGTTGCGATTAATAATGGGTTATTCCAAACTGATTTTACTGTTCCAAAAGATATTTCTTACGAGAATAAAAATGGTAAAATAATCTCTTACATCTTTAATGAAGAAAATGATGGTATTGGAGTTACGAATAAAATAAAAGTAGGCGGTACTAATCCAAATGCTACTAATGATGGTAAAGGTCCCGAAATTGAAGTTTATTTTGATGACATCTCATTTGAAAATTCTAATCTTGTTAATCGTGATTTCACCTTATTAGTAAAACTCAAAGATGATACGGGATTAAATACAACCGGCACAGGTATCGGACATAAGTTAGAAGGGATATTAGACGGAAACGAAACATCTACTTTAGATTTAACTAATTATTTTATTGGAGATCTAAATTCAGGTGGTAAATCAGGTTTAATTAAGTTCAAGTTTACAGGCACTGAGTTAGGAAATCATAATATTAGAATCAAGGCGTGGGATGTTTTTAATAATTTTTCTGAATCAACTACCTATTTTACTGTGGTTGATGATGGAACAATTACGTTAAGTGATATTTATAATTATCCAAATCCTTTTTCTAATGAAACGGATTTTACATTTCAGCATAATCTTACAAAACCAATTGATATTAAAATTAAGGTTTATACGGTAGCTGGCAGATTGATTAAGGAGATTGAAGCATTTAATGTATTTGATAAATTTGTTAGAATCAATTGGGATGGAAGGGATGCTGATGGCAATAGATTGCTAATGGTGTTTATTTTTATAAATTAATTGTAGAAACCGTAGATGGTGAATTTAAAAATTCGTATCTCGGTAAGTTAGCAGTAATAAGATAAATTGAAAATAAATGGAGGTAAATAAAGTATGAAAAGAATGATTTTTATTCTGATATTAATGATATCTGTTGTCTATACTAAAGTCACGTTTGCACAAGGTGAATCAGCAGTACCATTTCTTTTATTGGCACCAGATTCAAGAGCAGGTGGAATAGGGGAATCAGGAGCAGGTTTAGCTGATAATTCAGCTGCAATTTTTTGGAATCCTGCCGGTATTGCTTTTTTGACTGGATCAGAAGTTAGCTTTACTCACAGCAACTGGCTGCCACAATTTCAACTCGATTTATTCTATGATTATGCGACTTATAGACAATATATAGATGATCTAAATGGAAGTGTAACTGCAAGTGTTACATATATGAATTTTGGTGAATTTGTTCGGACTTCATCCAATTCTCCTGATCCGATTGGTACATTCAGATCATTCGATGCAGCTTTAACTTTAGGTTATGCAACAAAGATTTCTACAGATTGGGGTTTGGGATTTAATTTCCGTCTAATACATAGCCGTCTATCTGATAAACCAACTGAACAAGAACAGGGCAAAGGTGTTGCTACTTCAGTGAGTTTTGATGTGGCAGGAATGTGGCGTCCTGAAGATTTGGAACTTCCATTGATTGGAAATATAGGCAATAAATTCAGCATTGGTGCTAACCTATCTAATATTGGTCCCAAAATTTATTACATAGATCAAGCACAGGCAGATCCAATTCCTACAAATTTCCGTCTCGGTTTCGCTGCTCGTTTTTTTGAAGATGATTATAACTCACTAACAATGACTTTAGATTTTTCAAAACTATTAGTTAGCCGCGCTGATTCCACAAAAAAGAAAGATGAATTTTATAAAGCAATATTTACTGCATGGGCTGATCAGCCGCTAAGCGAAGAATTAAGAGATGTCGTAACTTCAATGGGTATTGAATATTGGTATGGAATTCCTGAAGATTTTATGTTCGCACTTCGTGCCGGATTCTTTTATGAAGATCCTGCTTATGGAAATAGAAAATTTGCTACTCTTGGTGCCGGTATCAGATATGATCTTTATGGATTTGATTTTAGTTATATCACTACTGATCTTTTTAAGAATGGTGAAAACCACCCATTATCAAATACATTACGTTTTACCCTTCTTATTGGTTGGGGCAATACTTCTATTCAAAAACAAGGTTTCCCTCGCGGAATATAATTCTTTATGAAAAAGTATCTTTTAGTAATTTTTACGATTTGCTTGGGCAGTTTATCTGCCCAATCTTTTAACGGCACTACAAAACAGGTTTCTCATATTAAAATTCTTGCTGTGATGGTAGATTTCCAACAAGACACAGATCAAAATACTTTTGGTAATGGTAAGTTTGGTTCAATCTATTCCAAGAGTTATGGAGATACAATTTTAGACCCATTACCTTTTGATAAACAATATTTTGAAAATCATCTTTTGTTTGCAAAAAATTATTTTAATAAAGTTTCTAAAGGTAAATTGACAATAGATTATACGGTTTTACCAGATGTGATTACCTTAAATGAAACAATGAGAAATTATTCTCCTACACCACAGAGCCCAAATGATTTAGCAAATCTCGGAAAATTTTCACAAGAAATTTGGGATAAAGCATCTCAACAAAATATGAATTTTGATTTTAGTACTTATGATTTGTTTATAGTTTTTCATGCCGGAGTAGGGAGAGAATTTAATCCTCCAGGCAGTATAGGAGGAGAGAGAGATATTCCTTCAATTTATCTTGGGCTAAAATCCCTTAAGGAAATTTTTGGTGTTTCTTTTACAGGGTTTAATCTTCCTAATAAATTAGTAACTAATACATTAATTCTCCCTTCAACTGAATCAAGAGAAATCAGTTCAATCTCAGGTGATGTTTTAATTGAATTAACTACCAATGGATTAATAGTCTCAAGTATTGCAAGTCATCTCGGACTTCCTGATCTATTTAATACTACTACTGGTACAAGTGCAATAGGACGTACAGGTTTAATGGATGGTGAATCTATATTTGCATATAGCGGGGCATTTCCTCCGGAACCATCTGCATGGGAAAAAATATTCCTTGGTTGGGAAACTCCTCTAACCATTTATTCAAATAGTGGTAACCACTCAATTGCTTCTTCACAATCGAATGATAAAAACCAAAATATATTTAAAATACCCATAAATAATAATGAATATTATTTAATTGAAAATAGAAATCGAGATGCTCATAATGATGGTGCAAACGTAACTTATAAAATCGGTGATCAAACTTTTACTTCGCATTATACCAAAGGTGGTAATAGTTTTCAATGGTATTCTGCCGATACTCTTAAAGGTGTAGTTATTGACATTGACGAATATGATTGGGCAGTTGCCGGTAATGGTATCTATATTTGGCATATCGATGAAAAAATTATTAATGAGAAAATCTCCTCAAATGAAATTAATGCCGACCTTTTGAATAAAGGTGTTGATTTAGTTGAAGCGGATGGCATTCAAGATATCGGAGAAAGATTCTATGATATCTTTGGCGAAACTGTTTATGGACAAGCAACAGAAGATGACTTTTGGTTCAAAGGAAATGAGTCAAAGTACTATAAGAATGTTTTTACTTATGATTCGAAACCTGATTCAAAATCTAATAAAGGTGCTAATTCACTTATTACAATCGATAATTTCAGTGATGTATCGCCATTAATGACGTTTAATCTAAAATACGAGGCAGATGCAGCTAAGAGAATTATATACACTCAAATGTTAATTGATAACGAAACAACTTCACTAATTCCTTCCAACTTCGGTGGAGTTAATAGGTACTATCGTTTATATAATGGTAAACTTTTCCTTAATGATGAAAAGGGTAATTATAATTCTGAATTTGATTATTTCTCTAAGATATCCCCGGTGCTTTTTGACCATGAGGGAAGTAAATATATTATTGGTGCTTATGGACAAAATCTTAATATTCTTAAGCAGGGTGTTACCGATGCAATAAAAACAATTACTTTCCCCAATGACGTCAGCTGGGTATCTGTAAATAATACTCTTGATAGTGGAGTAAGATTAATTATTGCTACTGCTAACAATATTTATTCGGTCTTATTTGATCCGATTAACTTAACTTTATCTTCTTTCTCAACAGATAAAATCCTTTCTTCTCTTCAGAATGAAAATTTAGTACAAGTGTTGAATAATATTACGGAAAATTATGTTTTGACTGATAAGAAATATTATTCTATTACAAAAAATACATCATTTAACTTGAATGAGATGCCAATTAAAGCGGCTTTGACAAAAGATAAAAATGGCGAATATGTTTCCATTATCTTAACTAATGGAAACAAGTTTATTGTACTCGATTCGGATAATTATCCGAAAATAATCGAACCTGAATCAATTACCGATATAAATAATTTTATTCTTGCAGATATATCGGGAAAGGGAGAAAACTCAATAATTTATACGAGTGGGAATAAGCTTTTTGCATATAATTTCACGGGTGCAATAGAAGAGAATTATCCTTTTACAATAGGTGAAAATAAATCTTTTATAGGCGAAATTGTTGCCTCTGATATAGATAATGATGATATCAATGAAATAATCGTGTCAACAAATTCAGGTGAGCTCTTTGCATTAAGAGATGGAAAGATTATCGAAGGTTATCCATTGGCGATAAATGAAAGTAATGAAATTAGACTCTTCCTATTTAATTCACAGGAATCAGCCAATATACTTAATACTGCAGTTGGCGTGATATCTAATTTAACTGATCTTGAGGTTATAGATATTGGAATAAAGAGTGATAAAATGTGGAGTTCCGGATTTTCTGATTTCAGCAAAACTTCGTTCTTCCCAATGGCAACTGTTAAAAATGTTCCATCAGAATTTTTACCAGAAAAATCTGTTTACAATTATCCTAACCCGGTTACAGGTAATACAACAAACATTCGATATTACTTAAAAGAAAATTCAGAAGTAAAAATTATGATATTTGACCTATCAGGAGCGCTTGTAGCTGAATTAAATTCTAATGGAATAGGCGGCTATGAAAATGAAACGGTTTGGGATGTATCAAATATTTCAAGTGGTGTTTATTATGCACATGTAGATATTAAAAGTAATTCGGGTTCTTCCGGAAATAAAATTATTAAAATAGCAGTTATTAAGTAATCTCAAAAAAATGAAGAATTTATTATGTTAAAAAAAATCCTCTTTATACTCTTTTCGATAAGTATTGTAATTAATGCACAGTTTGATGAATTTCATTCAGAATATAATTGGTTTACGATAAAAGGGAAGCACGTATCTGTGCATTTCCACGAAGGTGCAGAAAGGACTGCCAAAACAATTGCTAAAATTGGTGATGAAGTTTGGAGTCCTATTACATCTTTATATGGATATGAACCAGAATCAGTTCACTATGTTGTAAAAGATATAGATGATTATTCAAATGGAGCAACATACTTTTTTGATAATAAAATTGAGATATGGGCTTCTGCACTTGATTTCGATTTAAGAGGTTCGCATAATTGGCTACGAAATGTTATCTCCCATGAATTTACTCACCTAGTTCAAATTCAATCTGCGATGAAATTATCAAGAGCTATTCCTGCAATTTATTTGCAATTCTTAAATTATGAAGATAAGAGGAGACCAGATATACTTTATGGATTTCCTAATTTCATTGCATCTTATCCTGTCGCTACTATTAATATGCCTGCTTGGTTTGCTGAAGGTACTGCACAATATATGCGTAAAGAATTCAATTATGATAATTGGGATTCGCATCGTGATATGATTCTACGTTCCTACGCATTAGATGGGAAACTCCTTACTTGGAATCAGATGGGTGTTTTTAATAAAACAAGTCTCGGAAATGAATCGGTTTATAATTCAGGTTTCGCTTTAACAAGGTATCTTTCACAAAAGTATGGTGAAGAAAAAATTGTAGAAATTACTCGTAGATTAGGTAAATGGTCTAACTTTACTATTGATGCGGCATTTAAAGATGTGCTTGGTAAAGATGGCAACGAAATATATGATGAATGGAGTAATTTCTTAATAGATGATTATAACAAAAGAATCGATAGCGTTAGAAAAAATGAAGTTGAAGGCAAACAAATAATTTCTACTGGTTTCGGAAATTTTTACCCTAATTATTCTCCGGACGGGAAAAAGTTTTTATATGTAAGTAATAAGAAGAATGATTACTTTGGTTTGTCATCAATCTATTTGCACAATATATCTGATTCCACAGATAAAATGTTGGTTTCGATGGCAAGCTCCACTATCGAATTTGTAGGAGATAAAAATCAAATTATTTATGCTAAGTTAGATTATGATAATCCGGGTATGGCTTATATTCATGATTTATATATTTATGATATAGATAAAGACAAGGACAAACGATTAACGTTTGGTTTAAGAGCTAATAATCCATCTATATCACCGGATGAGAAGAGCATTGTCTTTGTTTATCAAAAAGATGGTACAACAAATATTGGGACTGTAGATATTGATGGTAAGAATTTCAAAAGACTAACTTTTTTTGAAAGTGGAGAGCAAGTTTTTAATCCTAAATATTCTCCCGATAATGAATGGATAGTATTTGATTATTCTTATGCAAATTCGAGGGAAATAGCTAAAGTAAAAGTTGATGGTTCTGGTTACGAAGTACTTATCAAAAATGATAGTGATAATCGAAATCCATTCTTTAAATCAGTTAATGAAATTATTTATTCTTCCGATGAAACAGGTATATTTAATCTTTACACTTATAATTTAGTGACTAAAGCAAAAGAAAGAATTACAAATGTTATTGGCGGGGCTTTTATGCCCGCTATAGATAAAGAAGGTAATATTCTTTATTCAGGTTATACATCTTCGGGATATAAAATATTTTTACTTCCTAAGGAATCTCAAATACAGATAAATGAAGATTCAAAATATGTCCGAAAAGAAAATCCTCCATTAGACTTAGAACAACCAAAAGGAGATATCACAAAAGAATCCTTTAATAAACTGACAAATTATAATGATAAAGAATTGCCTGATTACAAAATTGAAAAATATACAGGTGTTTTTTCTAAGCTAAGTATTATCCCTTTTATTCGATATGATAATTATAACATTTCTAATTCTGCTTTAGATAGAATTAAACCGGGTGTATTCTTGGCTTCAAATGACTATCTGAATCGATATAGTATATTTGCTGGAGGTTCAATAAATAAAAGGTTTGAAAGAGACCTTCTTCTTCAATTTGATTATAGAGATAAATTACCTATCCTGTTCAGCTTAGGGTTAAAGCCAACATTGACATTGGAATTATATAGTATTTCGAGAAAAACTAATACAGATTTAATTTTTGATTCATTGGATAATTCTCTTAATACATCAACTGATGTAACATATAATCTTTTTGAAGTTGATTTAGCCGCGAAGAATAAATTTATTAATGATGAAAATTTTATTGAATTTAGATTTATTTATAGTCGTTACTCTGCGGAAATCGGAAGTTTTATTTTCCCAAATACTTCGATTCTCTATCCTACATCAAATGATGTTTACTTAATAGGAAGGAATTTACGTGTAAAATATAATCTTTCCGGTATAACTCCATCTGTTGATTCCGACATTAATCCAATGGGTAGAAAGGTCGAGTTTCAATATGATTATGAATTTAATCGATTCAATAAAGATAATAATTACGAAATTGTTGATGGAATGCTGAAACCTTTATATAAGAATTTTAATTTTCACCGTGTTGAGCTAAATTGGAAAGAACATATTGAAATAATGAAAGACAATGTACTTACTTTCCAATTCAGAGGAGCTACAATATTGGGTCCAGCAGTACCCGATTTCTTCGATTACTATCTTGGTGGATTAATTGGAATGAAAAGTTATCCATTTTATGCTATTTCGGGCAATGAACTTTTATGGGCAAATTTAACTTACCGATTTCCTTTATTTAAAAACATTGATAGCCGCTTAGGACATCTATATATAGATAAAGTTTATTTTTCTCTCTTTGGTGATCTCGGAAATGCTTGGACTGGTGGCGGGGTACCTGCAATTGATAATTTCAAAAAAGGTGTTGGTGCAGAACTAAGAATTAAGGTAAATTCCTTCTATCTTTTCCCGACCAGTGTTTTCTTTAGTTCCGCATATTCTTTTGATAAAATCACCAAAAATATTCTTGGAGAAACAATTAACTATGGTAAAGAGTGGAGTTTTTACGGAGGGATACTTTTTGAATTTGATTTCTAAAATTATATTGATTGCAGCTATCATTTACAATCCTCTAACTGCGCAAAATAAATTATCAGGCAATTTAGAATTGGATAGAAAAATATCGTTTGATAATACTTATGTGGAACAAAAGCCATTATTGAATGAAGAGATGAAAAAATCTCCATTAATTGCCGGTTTAATGTCACTTGCTATACCCGGTGCAGGTCAAATATATTCAGAAAGCTATATCAAGGGAGCCGCATTCCTTGTTTTAGAAGCAGCAACTATTTATACCAGTGTTGTTTATAATAAAAAAGGCGACGATCAAACAAACGTATTCCAAGATTATGCTTACCAGCATTGGGACGTAAAACGATATGCTAAATGGACAGTTACTAATGCATCAAAAATAAATGAAAGTGTAAACTCTTCTCAATTCAACGTTTTTGATAATAATGGGAATGTAAATTGGAATGAATTAAACAGATTAGAGAGTGCCATAAGTGCTTATTATTCGCATAAATTAGCCCCTCTGGGCGATCAACAATATTTTGAGATGATTGGTAAGTATCCCCAATTTAATCCCGGCTGGGACGATTTTGGTGATGAAAACACCACTTATAGTTATGGAGACCCATTGACCCCAAGATTCCACTTATATTCCGGGGAAAGAGGCAAGGCAAACGATTATTATAATGTGGCTTCTAAAGCTGTTATTGTTATAATAATAAATCACATTATTAGTACTGTAGATGCTATATTTACATCTAAAAGTTATAACAAAAAGATAGAATTGAACACAGACTTGCAAAAAGTGCAATTTGGTTTTGAAGAAGACCTTAATTATAAAATTAATTTGAGAATAAGACTTTAATATGAATTTACCTTTAGTAGTAATCGTAGGACGGCCGAATGTAGGAAAATCAACCCTCTTTAATCGATTAACAAAATCGACCACAGCAATTGTTGACGATTTTAGTGGAGTTACACGTGATAGAAATTATGGCGAAGTAGAATGGAACGGAAGACTCTTCCGCATTATTGACACAGGTGGATATGTACCTAACAGTGCAGATTTATTTGAGAAAGCAATTAAAGAACAGATAACAATTGCTGTTGATGAAGCAGAAGCTATCCTTTTCTTAGTTGATGGTAAAGATGGAGCTACTCCGATTGATTATGAAATTGCAGCTATTTTACGAAAGTCATCTAAACCGGTTTATATATTAGTAAATAAAATTGATATGCAAGCCGCTGCTTTAAATGCTGCAGACTTTTATAGTCTTGGTATCGGTAAATTATATGATGTGTCTGCTCTTAACGGCAGGAATCTTGGTGATTTCCTTGATGATATTATGGGGGAACTAAAATTTGCTGATGATTATTTAGAAAAAGATGAAAATTTGAAGATCGCCATTGTAGGTAAACCCAATGTTGGCAAATCTTCTTTAGTTAATTCACTACTTGGTTTTGAAAGAAGTATAGTAACCGATATACCCGGTACTACACGCGATAGTCTCGATTCCAAATTAAAATATTATGGCGAAGAAATTACTCTTGTTGATACAGCCGGATTAAGAAAAAAAGCTCGTGTAACGGAGAATATCGAATTCTTTTCTACGGTAAGAACTTATAGAGCTATTTGGGAAGCTGATGTGGCTATATTGTTGATTGATGCGGTAATTGGCATTGATAAACAAGATCAGAAAATTTTAGATGAAATTATTAGAAGAAGAAAAGGTGTAATAATAGCAGTTAATAAGTGGGATTTAGTTGAAGAAAAGGAAACTAATACTGCAAAATTTTACGAAGAAGAAGCGAAGAAAAAGCTTGGCAACGTAGATTATGCTCCCGTAATTTTTATATCTGCTTTAACTAAGCAAAGAATATTTAAATTAATTGACATTGCAAAGATAGTTGATCAAGAACGAAAAAGGAAAATACCTACTAGTGAATTAAATGATGTGATGCTACCCGAAATAGTTAGAACTCCTCCTCCGGCATCTCCAACAGGTAAAGAAGTAAAAATCAAATATATTACTCAGGTAGGGGACTATTATCCGATTTTCTTATTTTTTACAAACGAGCCTCGATTTATACCTGATAATTATAAGAGATTTTTAGAAAAACTAATAAGAGCAAAATTTGGTTTTCAGGGTGTCCCTATTACACTATCCTTTAGAGATAAATAAACCCAATTTTTGAACATTCTTTATTATATTTAATCTGGTAATTTCTAATAATTATCTGATTATTTAATGCTAATAAAGAAACCTCAAAATATCGTAGTAGTTGGCGGAAATGCAGCAGGAGCGGCTGCAGCTGCAAAAGCAAAGAGAAATTCTCCTGCTTCAAATGTAATTATGTTTGAAAGAAGTAAGTTTATTTCAACTGGCACTTGCGAACTTCCTTATTTATTTTCGGGCGAAATAAAAGACTATAACGATCTTATTTTTTTTACGGCTGAATCATTTAAAAGTGAGAAAAATGTTGATACTTTCATTGAACATTCAGTTGAAAGTATTGATCGCCGAAATAAAAAAATTTCTGTAAAAAATATTGTCTCAGGTCATACGTATTCCCAAGATTACGATAAACTTATACTTGCCACCGGTTCATCTGCGATTAATCATCCCGATTTATTAGAACCGAGCAAAAACCTCTTTCACCTTAAATCCATTCCCGATTATATTAAAATAGAAAATTACCTTAAATCAACTAATAGCAAGAATGTGTTAATTATTGGGGCTGGCTATATCGGTTTGGAAACTGCTGAATCTTTTCAAAAGGGGGGATTTAACGTTACAATTCTTGAAAGGGATTCTCTTCCGTTAAGTAACACTGAAATAGGAATCCAAAATATTATAAAAGACATCCTTGAGAAAAAAAATATCCGGTTCTATGGAAACTGCGACCGATTAAAAGTTTTCAAAGAAGAGAATAAAATTAAGAAAATTGTAGTAAATGGTATTGTATTAGAACCAGACTTAGTTATAGTCTCAATCGGATTTAAGCCACGTACCCAATTAGGGCAGGCGGTTATGTTAGAAATTGGTAAATCAGGTGGTTTTACATCTGATCTTTTCTTAAAGACTAATGATCCAAATATTTTTACGGCTGGTGATAATTCCCTTGTAACTAATTTTATTACAATGAAAGATGATTATATTCCTCTCGCTACAATAGCCCATAATATGGGGCATATAGCAGGAGATAATGCTTCAGGTGCTTTTATTAAGTTCACACCTGTTATTAAAAATATCGCCCTCAAATTCTTTGATAATATTTATACTCAAGTAGGTTTAAACCAAAAAGAAGTAATGGAACACCGATTTAATTTTAAGGAAGCAAGCAGTACGGTCCCGAATTTAGTTAAAGTGATGAAAGATTCTAAACCAACTTTTGGTAAGATTTTATATGAATATAATAGTGAGCTAATTCTTGGAGCTTCATTTTTTGGCAATCAAGAATCAGTAGGATATGCTGATTTAATAGCTTCACTTATACAAAATAAAATTAAAGGGAGCACGCTCGCTAAGATGAATTATAATTATTCACCGACATGCTCCCCATTTATTAATTTACTTTCAGTTTTAGGTAGAAAGATTAATCAGGATTAATATGCAAAACCTAATTAAAGTACAGAGCCCTCTAATAAAACGAGATATTTCAATTCTTAGAAATATTGAAACGAACACAGAACGATTTAGAAGTGCGCTTTCAAGAATCAGTTTTGTAATGGCAAGTGAGATTAGCAAATCCTTTGAAGTTGAAAAAATTAGTGTTCAAACTCCACTTGAAGTAACGGCAGGTTATGTCATTAAAAAACAAATAGTTCTGGTTCCTGTCTTGAGAGCTGGTCTAAGTATGGTACAGCCTTTTTTAGATATGATCCCCGAAGCAAAGGTGGGTCATATTGGATTACAAAGAGACGAAAATACCTTGCTCCCTGTGGATTATTATTATAAAACACCGAAAGAATTACCCGGAGCAAAGACAATCCTATTAGATCCAATGCTTGCCACCGGGGGTAGTGCAGTTGTAGCTTTTAATTACTTGAAAGATAAGGGAGCAAAGGATTGTATCTTGGCATGTTTAATTGCTGCTCCGCAAGGGGTGGAAAATATGATGCGGGAGCATCCTGAAATACCTGTTTATACAGCATCATTAGACCGTGAACTAAATTCAAATGGTTATATTCTTCCTGGTCTTGGTGATGCAGGGGATAGGACTTTTGGTACATTTTAGACTTGATTTAATAATCTTCTTTTAATATATATATCATTGATAATTGGAAAAAACAATCTATGCCGGAAGAGATTCAAAATAGCAAACTAAATAAGATGCTCGAAGATTTATTAACTCTTTGTAAAAAAAACCTACCTATGGTTAATGAAGAGTTAATTACAAAAGCATTTATGTTCAGTTACGAATCACATAAAAATGATTTTCGTGCTTCCGGTGAACCATATTTCAATCATCCCGTAGAAGTAGCTTCAATTATTGCGCGTGAAATACCTCTCGATGACGTTTCAGTAGCAAGCGCACTATTGCACGATGTGGTGGAAGATAGCGATATTGAACTTGGACTAATAGCAAGGGAATTTGGTAAAGAAGTTTCCGAAATTGTAGATGGTGTAACTAAAATAAGCGGTGTTTTTAGAGGGCAGGAAATTGTTCAAGCCGAGAATTATCGTAAGCTGCTTCTATCAATGGTTAAGGATGTTCGAGTTATATTGGTAAAATTTGCAGATCGTCTTCATAATATGCGAACATTAGAATTTGTTCATCCTCAAAAGCAGAGAAGGATAGCTAAAGAGACATTAGAAATTTATGCTCCCTTTGCTAATCGCTTTGGTCTCGGAGCAGTAAAATGGGAAATGGAAGACTTAGCTTTTAAGTACCTTAATAGGGAAGCGTATGATGATATTGCTAAGAGTATTAATAATACAAGGAAAGAGAGAGAAGCATTTATAAGTAGGTTTATAAAACCAATTGACGAAAAACTAAATGAGCTTAAGATAAAATATGATCTTGGTGGCAGGGCAAAACATCTTTATTCCATTTATCGGAAAATGGTTAAACAGAATCGACCTTTTGAAGATATTTATGATCTTCTTGCTATTAGAATTATTTTAGAATCTAATGATCCAAATGAATGCTATTATGTTCTTGGAATTATTAGTAATCTTTATAAGCCTATTGGAGAGCGGTTTAAAGATTTTATTTCAATTCCTAAGAAAAATAATTATCAGTCAATTCATACTACTGTAATCGGACCTGATGCTAAACTTGTAGAAGTTCAAATTAGAACTCGTAAAATGCATGAGATAGCAGAAAAAGGTGTGGCAGCTCATTGGAAGTACAAAGAAGGTGTGATGGCTTCTGACAAGGATCTTGAGGATTGGGTTAATTGGGTGAGAGATGTTTTTGAGAATGCTTCTAAGGATGAAGCTACTAAGGAAATTCTTGCAAGTTTTAAGCTAACTCTATATCAGGACGAGATTTACGTCTTTACACCTAAAGGGGATTTAATGAAATTGCCGGTTAATTCTTCACCGGTTGATTTTGCTTATGAGATTCACTCTAAAGTGGGAAATGGATGTATTGGAGCAAAAGTAAATGGAAAAATTGTACCTTTAGATACCGTGCTCCATAGTGGGGAGCAAGTCTCTATTATCATGGGTAAAAATCCTCGTCCGAATAAAAGTTGGCTTCAATTTGTAGTTACTCATAAAGCCAAAACAAATATCCGCAAATTCTTAAATAAGGAAGAAGAAAGAATTGTGGAGCAAGGTAAGGAAATCTGGGAAAGAAAAATTAAGAAGTTGAAACTTGCTTTCACACCCGATGATGTTTCTAAATTGTTCAGAAAGCTAAAATATGAAAATTCGCAACAGTTTTATAGTGCAATTGCCCAAGAAAGAATTAGCATAGATAATATTCTAAATCCAGTTGTAGAACCGGATCAAAAGGAAGTCCCAGAATTAGAATTTGAAAAATTTGTCACAAGTGTTAGAACAAGCGCTGGTGGTGTTATAGTAGAAGGTGAAAATAAGGGAGTAGCTTATAGTTATGCGAAATGCTGTAATCCTATTCCAGGAGATGTTGTTGTAGGCTATATAACAATTGGAGAAGGAATTAAAATTCATAGGAAGGATTGTAAAAACCTTATAAACATGGTTCGTTATGGTGAGGATCGGTTAGTGGCAGTTCAATGGCCTAGGACCGATGGAGCATCGTTTGTGGCTGGATTAATTATCAAAGGTGATGATATGCCGGGAATTTTAAAAGACCTCTCTAATGCAGTTACTACCTATCAAAATACAAATATCAAATCTGTAAATATTTCTACTACTGATTCAATGTTCAGAGGTACTATAACGGTATTTGTAAGAGATCTTATCCATTTAAGAGGTTTGATGGAAAAGATTAAAAAAACTCGTGGTGTTTATTCGGTTGAGCGTTTTGATGCAGATAGTTGAAGAACGAATTATGGCGATTGATTTTGGTGAAGTTCGTATCGGTATTGCTATCACTGATCCTTTAAAAATGTTTGCTTATCCATTAGAAACTATTCCTAATAATAATTTAAGTATTCCAAAATTATTAGAAATTATTGCAAATTATTCAGTTAAATATTTAATTATTGGCATGCCAATTAAAGAATCCGGTGAGCAAACTAAATTAATGGAGAAGATTCAAAAATTTTCCATTGAACTAAAAGAAAAATCGGGCATTGAATTTGAGTTTTATGATGAACGTTATACATCAAAAATGGCTACTCAAATGATTAATGAATCGAATCTTTCAAAGAAACAAAGAAGAGACAAGAGTTTGATTGACAAAACAGCAGCATCTATCATGCTTCAGGACTATTTAAAAAAAATAGAGAATCAATCAAAAACAATAAATAAGGATTGACATTTTTAACTATATAAGCTATTTTTTCATTACTTTTCATTTTAATTGGGAGCATATTATATGACACTTGACGCACTTGGGATGGTGGAAACCAAAGGGTTAGTTGGTGCAGTCGAAGCAGCAGATGCAATGGTAAAAGCTGCAAAGGTAGAATTAATTGGTAAAGAGACAATTGGCGGCGGATATGTAACTGTTATGGTTCGTGGTGATGTTGGTGCAGTTAAAGCAGCAACAGATGCTGGAGCAGCAGCAGCTCAGAGAGTTGGAGAATTGGTTTCAGTTCATGTAATTCCACGTCCGCATACAGATGTCGAATTAATTCTTCCTAAAAGACCAAAACTTTAATTCACTATTATGCAGTTAGCTCTTGGGTTAATAGAAACTAAAGGTTTAATTGGAGCAATAGAGGCTGCCGATGCTATGCTTAAGGCAGCCAATGTTAAGCTTATTAGTAAGGAAAAAATTACTGCCGCTTTAGTCACTATTAAAATAGTCGGCGAAGTTGCTGCTGTTCGTTCTGCAATTGATGCCGGAGCAGCCGCCGCTCAAAGGGTTGGACAATTGGTTTCAACTCATGTAATACCGAGACCTGATGATCAATTAGAGCCTTTCATTTATGATCTTTTCACTGATAACAATCAAAAAAAATCAAAACAGAAAAAAGCAAAAAAAACTTCAATTGAGCATCCAAGCTTATTTTCTTCAGTCGATTCAACAGAAAACGATGATGCCGAGGTTCCCGATGAAGAAGATTTACTTGAAGCGGATGATAAAGCGACATCTGAAACTGCGATTGATATTTTAGATAACGATTCAGAGCACGAAATTTCTCATATAGAAGTTTCTAAGGATAGCGAAGAAGAAATAGAAGATTCAGAGTTTGATGATGAAGAGATTGGAACAGGAATGAAAGATAAATCTGATTCTGAATTAGATGTTGCTGATTTATTAGACGATGATTCGCGCTCAGATTTTCATAAGGTAAATGAGGAAGAAAATTTCTCGTCAGAAACTAATTCATTAAACATAGAAGAAAATGATGATTTAGTTGAAGAATTGCCTGAATATGAAGAAGAACTTGAAGGAGAACTTCCTGAGGAGATTGATGGTGAGCTTGATGATGTTATTAAAATCGAGATCGACAGCGAATTAGACGATAATGAACAGAAAAAATCTCTTAAAAATAGAGATGAGATGATATCTCCAGAAGAATCCGAAATTACCAAAAAGGCTTCCGATTATGAATCAGAAATCCCTGAGGTAAATGAATTACTGAAATTAAATGTTCACGACCTTCGCAAATTAGCTCGCTCTTTACCGGATTTCCCGATTAAAGGAAGAGAAATCTCTAAAGCAAATAGAAATATACTTATCGATTATTTCAATCAATTAAGAAAATAATTTTCCTTAAATCCCCCTCTAAATAATAACTTTTTTTATATTGAGACTATGAGTAAAAAAATTTTAACAATTTCTTTTATTGTCTTCTTTTCTTTAGCTCTTTGGGTTTCTGTTTCGTTATCCAATGAATACTATACTACTATAACTGTTCCGGTTGTTTATACTGATTTACCGGAAAATTATATTGTAGGGAGCTCATCGGCAAACGAAATTAGAATTGGGCTTAAAGGGGAAGGGTGGCTGCTTACAAAGCTCTTTACGGGTAATCTGCCTGTTTTTGAAATCTCTCTTAATAAAAGTAGTTCCATAAAAAGTTTATCTATCCGTAATTTTACCGAAAATAATAGTTGGATTACTTCGAGAATGCAAGTTGTCGATATTAATCCAAGTCAAATTAATATTGATATAGATAAAGTGTTTATAAAGAAAGTACCAATTATTCCAAGGACTAAACTTTCTTTTAAAGATGGATATGGAAAAGCGTCCAAAGTTTTTATTGATCCGGAATCGGTTGCTGTTTATGGAACTATGGCAAACATTAGGAAAATAAATAGCATCGAAACTTTTGAAAAAGAATTTGAAAATATAGATGAACCAGTTGGTTCTTCTTTGAGTTTGAAACCTCTTCCAAATGTGTATTTTAAACGAGACAATACAATAGTTTATTTTGATGTTCAAAAGACCTCTGATAAAACATTCAGCAATTTAGATGTGAGTATTGTAAATGTTCCAAAAGGAAGGGAATTGGTTTTATACCCTTCTAAAATTTCACTTACTTTCAGAGGTGGGATATTAAATCTTGGTAAACTTAATTTAGATGCAATTAAAGTTTATGTAGATTATTGGAAAGTAATTAAGGATACTACCGGAGAAATTGACCCGATAGTGGAATTTCCTCAAAACATAGAATTATTAAATAAAACGCCAAATTCGCTAAAATATATAATTAAAGAGTATTAATATGTTCATTTCCTTTGAAGGGCTGGATTTTTCCGGAAAATCAACTCAAGTAGAATTATTGAAAAAGTATTTTGAAACTAAAGGAGAAGAAGTTCTATTAATCAGAGAACCGGGAGGTACAACAATCTCGGAAAAAATTAGGGATATACTTTTAGATAAAAAAAATTCTCTGATGCATATTGAGACTGAATTACTTCTTTTTACAGCCAGTAGGGCTCAACTAGTTAATGAAGTTATAATTCCTGCTTTAAATAGAGGAAAGATTGTTATTTCAGATAGATTTCACGATTCATCTATTGCATACCAAAGTTTTGGAAGAGGTATCTCTTTCGATTTTGTAAATAATCTACAGAATTATATTATAAGAAATGTAATACCTGCATTAACTTTTTTTATTGATATTGATATTAAAGAGATGTTTAATAGGAAAAATAGAATTTTACCTTTTGATTTAGACCGTATTGAATTATCAGATGAACTCTTTTATAATAAAGTAAGAGATGGCTATTTAGATATTGCAAAAAAAGAAAAAAGATTTATTTTAATTAATGGAAATGATTCCATTGAAGAAATCCACAATTTTATTCTTAAGAAAGTACTGAATTATGAAACCACTTTATAAATTAGCATTGATAACAATTGTAATTATATCATTAGGTTTTTTACCCGGTGATAATGATATTTATTTTCAGATATCAAAAAACATAGAATTATTCGGTAGAATATATAAAGAAGTTGCAGTCAATTATGTAGAAGATGTTGACCCCGAAGAATTTATGTTAGCCGGTATCAAAGGTATGCTCTCATCATTAGATCCTTACACAAATTTTATTGACGAAAACCTTCAAAAGGATATTGATGTAATTACAAAAGGCAAATATGGTGGAATTGGTGCAAGCGTTGGAATTCGTAATGGTAATGTTACAATAGTCGATCTTCTTGAAGGGTATTCAGCACAACGGCAGGGGATTAAAATTGGAGATGTAATTTCTAAAATCGATAATAATAATATCTCTGTCGAAAATTATGAACGGTTAACTGAATTTCTTAAAGGAGATCCCGGAACTACAGTTAATATTCTAATTAAGAGAGAAGGGGATTCTGATCTAATTAATTTTAATATAGTAAGAGAAGAGATCGAAGTAAAGAATTTAACTTACTATGGTTTTGTACCGGAAAGTTCTCATAATGCATACTTGAAATTAAGCGGATTTAATAGAACTGCCGGAGATGAAGTAAAAAAAGCAATTGTTGAATTGAAATCCACTAAAGATATTAGGTCAATAATCCTTGATTTAAGAGGCAATCCCGGTGGTCTTTTAGATGCAGCCATTGATGTATCGGAAAAATTCTTAAAGAAGGGGCAATTAATTGTTTCGGTTCAGGGTAGAGATTCTGTTGAGACTAAATTTTATTATTCACAAGAAGAACCTGTTGCACAAAACATTAAGCTGATTGTATTAATTGATGAAGGCTCAGCAAGTGCTTCTGAAATTGTTGCCGGAGCTATTCAAGACCATGATAGAGGATTAATTCTCGGAGTAAATTCATTCGGCAAAGGTTTAGTACAAACTATTGTTCCCTTGAGTTTTAAAACATCTTTAAAAATTACAACAGCTAAATATTATACACCATCAGGCAGATCGATTCAAAGAATTGATTATGGAAATAATAGAGTGTTTGTAAATAATAAAGGAGTGGATTCCATTTTCTATACTGATTCTAAGAAAAAAGTTAAAGCATTCGGAGGGATTCAACCTGATTCTGTTGTTCTCGGTGAATCAAAATCTAAGTATATTCGTAATTTAAAAGCTGAAGGAATGTTTTTCCGATTTGCAACAATGTTGAACCAAAAATCGAATGAAAATTTGCTTAATAATATTACAGATAAAAAATTAAGTGATGAATTTAGTTTATTTATTAAGGAAGAAAAATTTGTTTTTAAGTCTGACTTAACAATTTTATCCGATGAACTGGAAAAGAATGCAAGAGAAGAAAAAAATAACAATGGTTTATTAGAAGAAATAAAATCCTTGAAAGATAAAATTAGATCATTTGAGAACGAACAAATAAATCTTTACAAGGATGATCTTCTTACAGAGATTAAATTGGAATTATCAACACATCTTTCTGGCAGGAAAGGGAGAATATTAGAATCCTTAAAAAATGACAAACAATTTAAAGCAGCGGTTTCTATTGCTTCACTTGAAACTAAATAGTAATATAAATTTTAATTGTATTTGTTTAGTAAATTTTCCAATTCGTTTAATAACACTATAATTAGTATTCATTAAAACATTAGGGCAAATGAAAAATCTAAAAATATTTATTCACAGTAATCCACAATTTGGAAGATGCCCAAGTTGTAATGAAATCGGAACTCTTCATCGTTCAAGAGCCAGAAGTATGAAAGAACAAATTATTAAGAAGATTACTTTCTTTAAATTGTTCAGATGCAGAGAATGTGGATGGCGCGGGTTTAGATCTACATTTTCATTTACAACACAATCAGTAAAATCAATAATTCTCTATTTAGCAATGATATTAACCACAGCATTTATTATAAGGTTAGTTTTAACTAAATTTATTATCAGGTAATCTTATCCCTGTTTTTGTTGCTAAATCAGATATTCCCGAATAATTTTTTAGATAATATATACTAAATAGCATTTTATTTTTTGATAGCCAGCTCATTATTATTTTTATTCGTTCAATATCCCTAACATCCAAATCTTCTTTTAATTGAAAAATAATTTCGAAATGTTCTTCTAACAAATTAAAAAACTTTCCATTTTCGTTATTGAAAAAATTATATATAGCTACTTTTCCATCTTTCATTAAAATAAAATCTGAACCTATTTCTCTCTTTATTTCTATTAAGAGGTTTGCCTGATTAATTGGCTCCTTAATAGAGACGAGGCGATGAAGGTTATTTAGGAGAAAATTAATTTCATCTCTCATTTTAGCCGCGTCTTCATATTTCTTATTATCAGAAAGCATCCTCATCTTTTTTAGCATTCTATCTAAAACAGTTTGCTCGTTTCCTTTTAAGAAATCAGAAAGATGTTCTAATTCCGTTTCGTAATCTTCATGACTATAATTTTTGACACATGGACCGATACATTTCTTCACTTCATACAAAAAACAGTGCTTTCCTTTTGAAAATTCTTTTTCTGTACATTCTCTTAGCATAAAATTTTTATTTAAAAGTTCAAATAATTGATTCACGCTATCTCTGCTTGAGAAGGGACCATAATAGTCTCCTCCATCCATTTCAAATTTCGTTTTAATTTCCACTTTAGAATATGGACGTTCGGAAATTTTTATAAAATAAGTATTTGAATATTTTTTAAGAAGTTTATTAAATACAGGTTTATTTTCTTTTATTAATTCCGATTCTAATATTAAGGCAGATAATTCGGAATTAGTACTTAGGAAATCTATTGTAGAAGCACGTTTAGTAATTTTCTTCTGTTTAGAATTTGATGATGAAGTAAAATAGCCTGTTACGCGGCTTTTAAGTGATTTAGCTTTTCCGATATAAACAATTTTCCCTTTCGCATCTTTAAAAAGATAAACACCGCTATTCTTAGGAATTTCACGCTTTTCATCCGAAATCTTTTTTAATATTTTGTTATCGATAATTCGTTTTGAATCAGGGAATTGGTAATCAAAGAGATTCTTTACACTACCGGAATCATATATTTCACAATATTTATCAATAAATTTTAGAAACAATTTAGCAGTTGCATGTGCATCCCCTAAAGCTCTGTGAGTGGATTTATGTAGTATTTTCATTGTCCGGGTAAGATTCCCTAAAGATTTTGGTTTAATCTCCGGCACTAATTTTTTTGCTAATCTGACTGTACAAATTGAAGGATTTTCAGGAACTTCTTCAGAAGATCTTTTATATTCCTCTTTAAGGAATGACATATCGAATGGAGCATTATGTGCTACAACAATCGAATTATGCAATAGTTTATCAATTTCCGGAATCAACATATCGAAAGTAGGTGCACCTTCGACATCATCATCAGAAATACCTGTAAGATTTGTAATAAAATAAGGGATTCGACAGCCCGGATTAATTAAAGATGAAAATTTATCTTTTATTTTCCCATTCTTAATTTTTACTATACCTATTTCGATTGCCCTGCAATTTATTGCCGAAAGTCCGGTAGTTTCAAAATCGAGAACACAAAATTCCGAATTTTTTATGTCTAAATTTAAAATAGAATTTAATTTTGCCATTAAATAAGTGTATTTTTCAAATTATACTAAAATTAGATATATTTCAGTAATATAAATAGGATAAAATGAATCTGAACATACTTTTTGTAGGAGATGTCGTAGGGAAACCGGGATTGGATATGGTCCAAACTTGGTTACCGAGTTTAATAAAGAAATATAGAGCCGATTTTGTAATTGTAAATGGTGAAAATGCTGCTGATGGTAAAGGTCTAACGGAAAAAGAAGCAAAAATCTTATTTGATCTTGGTGTACATGTAATTACCGGAGGAAACCATACATGGGATAAACATCAATCGCAGGAATATCTTAAAGTAGAACCACGCGCTCTAAGACCATTTAATTACCCCCGTGGAACACATGGAAATGGATATTTTATTATTACAAAAGATAAATATAAATTGGCAGTTCTGAATTTACAGGGTAGAGCTTTCATGGCTCCAATCGATTGTCCATTTCGATCTGCCGAGTGGGTTATATCGAAAATTAGGCAGGAAACGAAAAACATTTTCATCGATTTTCATGCAGAAGCAACAGCAGAAAAATTAGCATTAGCTTTTTTCCTTGATGGTAAGGTATCTGCAGTTGTAGGAACGCATACACATACACAGACAGCTGACGAAAGAATTTTACCAAAAGGTACTGCATTTATAACAGATAGCGGAATGACGGGTCCTTATGAATCTGTAATTGGAATGAAAGCGGATGCTGCAATAAATCGATTTTTATATCAGACACCGCAGAAATATCAGACTGCAACAGATGACCCGCATTTATGCGGAGTTTATGTGAAAATCGATTCTGATTCCGGATTAGCTAATTATATTGAAAGAATTATTCTACCTGACTTTGATAAAGGCACATTATAAATGACACAAATAATTGATGGTAAATTTGTTGCTTCTCAAATCAGAAATAGTTTAAAGGAAGAAGCAGAAAATTTATTAAAATTAACCGGAAAAAAACCAGGATTAGCCGCAATTTTAGTGGGGGATAATTCAGCATCTAAAATATATGTTAATTCAAAAAGCAAAGCTTGTAATGAGGTGGGGTTTTATTCGGTTGTTAAGATTATGGAAAGTAATACGAATGAAGAAGAACTTCTAAAAGTAATTGAAACATTTAATTCTGACGATGGAATAGACGGAATATTAGTTCAATTGCCTTTGCCAAAACAGATCGATGAAGATAAAATAATAGAAGCTATTTCTCCTAATAAGGATGTTGATGGTTTTCATCCTGTTAGCTTTGGGAAACTTGTAATCGGCAAAGAAACCTTTTATCCTTGCACTCCTTTTGGAATTATTGAATTATTGAAATACTATAAAATCAATACGAAAGGGAAACATGTAGTAGTGGTTGGAAGAAGTAATATTGTCGGGAAGCCGATTGCAAATATGCTCGTGCAGAAAAAGGATGGTGCAAATGCAATTGTAACAATCTGCCATACTGCCGCTCCAGATATAGCTTTTTATACAAAACAAGCAGATATTTTAATTGCTGCCGTTGGCAAAGCAAATATGATTACAAAAGATATGGTCAAAGATGGTGTAGTAATTATTGACGTAGGTATAAATAGAATAGATGATGTAAATTCAGCTAAAGGGTATAAAGTAGTTGGAGATGTGGATTTTGAAAACATAAAAGAAAAAACATCTTTTATTACACCGGTACCGGGTGGAGTGGGACCAATGACGATAGCTATGCTTCTAATTAATACATTAAAATCATTCAAACAAAAAATGAATCTAAAATGAGCACAACAACAATTGATAAGATAGTATCGCAAGTTTTTATGGAAAAAGCGTTGCGGGATTTTTATTGCACAGGTAATACATGTGTAGGTTGGGAAAGAAATGTAATCGATCAACCGAGTGCAGTAAAAAAAATAATCGATAACGGAGCTGCAAGAATTGCAGCTGGTCCAGGAGTAGGTGAACAACTACCGGATCAGAATATTGCTAAGTATATAGATCATACACTTCTAAAACCGGATGCAACTCCTGATGAAATTAAAATTTTATGCAAAGAGGCAAGAGAATATAGCTTTGCATCTGTATGTATTAACCCATCTTATGTGGAGCTTTGTGCAGAATTACTAAAAGGTAGTCCTGTAAAAGTGTGTACAGTTATCGGATTCCCATTAGGAGCAAATACTACCAAGGTAAAACGTGCTGAAGCTGAAGAAGCACTTAACCAAGGAGCTAAAGAGATTGATATGGTTATTAATGTAGGAATGCTAAAACAGGGTGAATATGAATATGTCTTTAATGATATAAATCAAGTAGTGTTAGCAGCCAAGAATAAAAATGCACTTTGCAAAGTAATAATAGAAACAGCACTTCTAAGTGATGAAGAAAAAATAAAAGCATGTTTGATTAGCAAAAATGCAAAAGCAGATTTCGTCAAGACTTCTACAGGCTTCTCAAAAGGCGGTGCAACAGCAGGAGATGTCGCGTTAATGAAATATGTTGTTGGTAGTACTGTCGGAGTAAAAGCATCAGGTGGAATAAGAACTACCGAAGATGCACTAAATATGATATCAAGCGGAGCTGATAGAATTGGAGCGAGTGCCAGCGTAAAAATTGTTACACATCAAAAATCATCTGAAAGTGGTTATTAGTGGTATTAACTCTTAATGTAATAAAAACCGATGACGGTTTTGAGGCAATTGTCCCTTCTGTAAGGGGTTGCGAAACTTGGGCTGCAAATGAAGATGATGCAATAGAGAAAATTCTTGATCTACTTAAGTATTATATAAAACTGCCTGAGGATAAAAAATTAGTCATTGATAAAGCGGCTCAAAAAGGCAATAAAGGTATTTATAAAATCCTCTTCCAAAAACCATGAAGCTAAGAGATTGCAAATCCGAAAATAGAATTAATAAGATTAAACGAACTCTGAGTTTAAGGCAGGATAGTCTTCAGGTTGTTTTAGAAAATATTCACGATCCTCATAATGTTAGCGCTATATTTAGATCGTGTGATGCCACAGGGGTTCCTAAAGTATCTCTACTATATACAAATGAATCATTTCCAAAAATTAGCAGAACATCTTCAGCTTCAGCGAAGAAGTGGGTTTACTCGGAACGACATGAGACTGTTAATGGATGTTTTGAAAAATTAAGAAATGAAGGATTTACTGTATTAGCAAGCTCATTAAAAGATGATTCAAAAAATTTGTATTCTTTAGACTTAACAAAAAAAATAGCACTTGTTTTTGGAAATGAGCATAGAGGAATTTCAGAAGAAGTAGAAAAATATACAGACGGTTTATTTTACATCCCTATGAATGGAATGATACAGAGTTTGAATGTCTCGGTAGCAACAGCAGTAACTCTCTATGAAGCTCTGAGGCAGCGTACAGAAGCCGGAATGTATAATGAACCATCTTATCCCCTTGAGCAATTAGAGTCGCTTATAGATGAATGGTGTGATAAATGAAGCAATCCTTTTGTAAAATAAATAAAATTGAAGGGGAATTAGTTTTTCGGGGTGATAAATCAATTTCTCATCGCTCGGTGATATTTAGTGCTTTATCTGAAGGGAAGTCAGTAATAAAAAATCTTTCTAATTCCGATGACGTTGCCTCAACAATAAACTGTTTTAAAGAACTCGGTGTTGAATTTAATTTTCTTGAAGATCAATTAGAAGTTATTGGAAGGGGTATAAATTCATTCAATGAACCGTCAAGTCAATTAGATGCGGGAAATTCCGGTACAACCGCGCGTTTACTTTCAGGGATATTAGCAGCACAAAATTTCAACAGTGAATTAATCGGGGATGAATCTCTATCTAAACGACCAATGAGTAGAGTAGCCAATCCACTAAGATTAATGGGAGCTAATATTGTTTTGTCTGATAATAATTTTCTTCCAATGAAAATTAACAAGTCCACATTACATTCAATTGAATATGAATTGGATATTGCAAGTGCACAGATAAAAAGTGCACTTCTACTTGCGGCTATTCATCTTCCTAAAGAATCAAAAATTATCGAAAATCTTATTACTCGGGACCATACCGAGCGAATGCTTCAATTGCCTACTTTTTATGAGAGAGGGGGAAAAATAATCTTTGCATCGCAATTATATTATCCAAAAAAATCAATTTATAATGTACCGGGAGACATCTCTTCTGCCTCCTTCTTTATTGTTCTCACATTACTTTCCAAAAATTCAGAATTAATTATTAAAAATTGCTCTCTTAATGAGTCAAGAATAGGAATTATAGAAGTATTGCAGCAAATGGGTGGAGATATTTCAATTATAAGTCAAAACAGAAATATTGGAGAGCCAATAGGGGATTTAATAGTTAAAAGTTCTCCGCATCTTTCTAATATTAAGTTAGAAGAAAAAATAATTCCGAATATAATTGATGAGCTACCGATATTATCAATAGCAGGAATATTTGCTGAAGGTGATTTTGAAGTTAGGAATGCTAGAGAATTAAGAATAAAAGAAACAGACCGTATAAATGCTGTTTGCAGAAATATGGAAAACGCAGGAATAACCATTACCGAATTTGAAGACGGATTTAGATTATCAGGTTCGCCAAAATCTCAATCTAATATTTTTGAAAGCTATGGCGACCATAGAATTGCAATGTCTTTTGCAATTCTTGGAATGCTATTAGATAATGAAACTCTAATAAATGATTTTGAATCTGTCTCTATTTCAAATCCGATGTTCTTAGATCAGTTAGCACAAATATCAAATTAAATCTCTATCACTTGGTGTTCGAATTTATTTATCTGTAATTGATTGAATAAATATTTTAAAAAATCGATCCCATATTTATTTGCAAAATGAATAAAGTTAAGCTCTCTTTCTTGCAAATTATCTAATGGATATAGGTTATTCTTCATTTTAGTCAATTGTTTAATTGCAACATCATGTTTTCTAATTTCTGCTTCTTTAGTTTTATCTTTTAGATTATTTAGGAGTTGTAAAATTTTAGATAATGTTTTTTCCGAAACTGCCATTAAGCTTTTATCAATAAGTTCTATACGGTTATTCAGTTTGTCAAATTCATTATTATAAACTTTTTCAATATCATCAAATAAATGAGTACTTGCGAAATCAGATATTTTTGATAGTGCTTTTTCATTCAAAGAATCTTCTTCTCTAAAAAGATCTGTATAACTAAGATTATATTTAGATAATAGATTAGCGAATTGTTTTTCAACAATAACTGCCGATGCTCTTGGATATATTATTGGTTGTACTAAATCATTTAATTTATAAAGTGGAGTAATTTGAGCGAAATAACTTATCTCGCTTGGTCCTGCTACATAAAAAGCAGTTGGCAGAAGTGTGTCTTGACATATTGGTCTAAGTAAAACATTCGGACTGAATTTTTCAGGATGATTGTCTATTTCATCAAGAATTTCTTCTTTGGAGAATTTTTTTCTCTTCCCCTTTAGTCTAAATTCATCTTCGACTGGTTCGACTAATAATCGTTCATTGCCATCATTATAAAAAAGATTAATCGGTTTTACTTTTACCTGAGCATGATATAGTTCTTCTAATTCTGCACTTCGTTCTACTAATAAAGCTGAGCTTTTAGATAAATTTGTTATCTCATTCTTAAATATTGGTTTTAATGATTCCTTAACTTTTGCATCAGTGGGATCAAAAATTACGAGCCCATATTCATCAAATAGACTAAAAAGTAATTTTTTCATTGAAGTATTAAAAGTAACTCCGGAGTAGTAGCAATTTTCTATTAAAGAAAATAATTCTTTTGTAAATTCTGTTTCTCTTAACGTAATTTTCAATTCATTTAATAATTCAATAAAGGAATCATCTAATTTTAGGGAAGCTACAGGACCTCTGTTTAATCCTGCTTCTGTTTCTTTTTCGTAAGTTATTTGTTTAATAGAATTATCATTAGCGATTATATTAATAGAGCGAATTTCATCAAAATCATGATCATCGCCTTCGAGCCAAAATATTGGAATGAAATTATATCCCTCAAAATTTTCTTTAAGCCACAGTGCAAATTTAATGGTAGTTATTGTTTTGTAGATGGTATAAAGGGGCCCGCCAAATAAACCTAATTGTTGTCCGGTTACAACGGCTAAAGTTCTTTTTGATTCAAATAAGTTTATATTTATTTCGGTCTGTTTAGAAACTTTATAATCTTTATATTGATTTTTAAGAATTTCTATCAGATTTTGTCTATTGCATTTTTCACTTGTAGATATTTCTTTAAAATGATCGGCATAATTATCTATATCTCTAAAATTCTTTGAAAAAAATTTATTCACATTATCGAATTCATGCAGGTAATCAAGAAATAAGTTCTGACTGCCAGGTATATCAGAAAAATTAACAAACATTTAATCTCCTTAATTAAGAAAATTGTCAAATAATAAGATAAAATTTAATAAATTAGTAAATAACATAATAACATAACTTTGGAAGAGGCAATGGAAACTAAAAAAATAATATCAGTTGATTTAGGCGGAACGAAAATATTATCTGCTTTAGTAAACTCAAAAAACGAAATCGTATCACGTGTAAAAATTCCAACTGATCCTTCCAAAGGGAAAGAAAGTTTATTAAAAGGAATTGCGGCATCAGTTGAACAGCTTCTTGGCGAGAATCAATTAACTCAAAACGATATAAAAGCAATTAGTCTTGGTGTTCCTGGCACAGTTAATCCAAACACCGGAATTATAGGCGATGCTCCAAATTTGGGGATCAAAAATTTTAATATAAAAGAGGGTATGGCTAAATATGTGAACATTCCTATTTTAATTGAAAATGATGTTAATCTAGCCGGTCTTGGTATTAAGAGATTTGAGTATAATGATGAAGTAAATAATATGCTTGTCATTTTTGTGGGTACCGGTATAGGTGGCGCACTTTTCTTTAATGGTAAAATATATCGTGGTTCATCATTTTATGCAGGTGAAATAGGACATATACACATAGATCAAAAAGGTAATTTTTCCAATAAATCTAAAACAACATTTGAACTTTCTGCAGGAAGACCTGCTATTGTGAAAGGTATCACTAAGGATATTAAAAGCGGAAAAAAAAGTATTCTTAAAGAATATATTGCTCAAAAGAAGGGCATTAAAAGCAAAGCTCTTTTAAATGCGCTTAAGAAAAATGATAAAGTTACAATTCAACATATAAATAATGCCGCTGATATTATTGGTACAGTTTTAGGTAATGTTACTACAATTCTTAATTTAGATACAATAGTAGTCGGTGGTGGTGTTGTAGAAGCTATGCATTCATACTTTATTCCAAGAATTAAAAAAACATTCAAAGAGAATGTTTTGAAAGAATCAGGTGCCCACGTAAAAATAAATTATACTAAGTTAGGTGATGATGCACCATTATTTGGCGGCATAGCTTTAGCCGAAGAATTTCTAAAGTAATTTGTTAAAGCTTTCTTCTATCTCAATTAATTGGGAAGTTAATTCTTCCCAATTAATCATTTTTTCCTGCAACGAAATTTTAGAACTTTCATAAAGCTTACTTTTCTCTTTTGCTAAAGCAGGATTATTAAATATATCTGGGTCCAATAATTTTTTTTCGGTAGAAGTTATTAGTTCTTCCAAATTAGAAATTTCTTCTTCAATTAAATCAACTTTTTTCTTCAATACTTTAGTCGCATCATGTCTTTTTTTTCTAACTTCGGCTTCAACTCTTTTCTGATCTTTACGAGTTTCTTTAGGTGCAGCAAGTGATTTTTCTTCATTCAGTTTTTCATTCTCTGATTGTTCTTTCTTTTTGTAGAAATAATAATCAAGATTACCCATATAAAATTTTGCACTGCAATCTCTTAATTCGAGAACTTTATTTATAATTGGATTAAGGAAATCAATATCATGCGAGACAATTAATAAAGTACCGGGAAAATTAATTAATGCTTTTTGAAGTTTAGCTTTTGAAGAGACATCCAAGTGGTTTGTCGGCTCATCTAAAATAATTACATTAGATTTTGTTAGAAGAAGTTTAGCTAATGCTACACGACTTTTTTCTCCACCTGAAAGAACTTTGATTTTCTTAAATACATCATCTTCCGAAAAAAGAAAAGCTCCAAGTAGCGATCTCAATTGCCCTAAGGTAATATTTTCATTTATTGCAGAAACTTCATCAATAATTTCATTTTCGAGATTAAGATCTTCGGTAGCTTCTTGAGCAAAAAATGAAAGGAAAGAATTATGACCAAGTTTTACATTCCCAAAACTTGGTTCAATTTTTCCGGCAATTAGCTTTGCAAATGTAGTTTTGCCTGCTCCATTTGGCCCTATAATAGCAACCTTATCGCCTCGAGTAATCTCTAAATTAATATTTGAGAATACCTCAAGTTTGCCATAATTTTTAGAAAGATGATTCACTTCAATAGGGACACTCCCTGAAGAAGGAGGGGTAGGGAAGCGCATCTCTAAATTATTTTCTTTCTCGGTTACTTCAGATATTTCAATTTTATCTAGCATCTTAATTCTGCTTTGAACTTGTCTTGCTTTCGATGCTTTAAAACGGAATCGTTCTACAAAACTTTCAATTTCCTTGATTCGTTTTTCTTTATTTTTTAATTCACTTCGAAGTTGAATTTCTCTTTCTTCTTTATATCGAAGATATTTATCGTAAACTCCATTATAGAAAGTTACTTTCTTATTATAAATCTCAATAGTCTTACTTGTTACTTTATTTATAAAATAATGATCATGTGAGACTAACAGGATTGCGCACTTAAGATTAATCAAGTAATTCGTAACCCAATCTACCGTGTCAATATCAAGGTGATTAGTAGGTTCATCTAATAAAATCAAATCATTATTACCGAGGAGAATTTTAGCAAGATGAATCCTCATCTGCCAGCCTCCGGAAAATTCTTCTGTAAATCTTTTAAAATCACTTTCTTTGAATCCCAAACCAATCAGAACTTTTTCAATTTTATTGTCGATACTATAAAATTCAGAATTTTCTTTTTCAATTGTAATTTCACCCAATTCATCGAGAATACTATTTCTTTCTTCTATTTCAATACCATCTATATTCAGCATTTCAATTAAATGCTCTTCTCTTTGATGAAGACCAATTAAGTTTTCCATTGAACTTTTTACTTCATCGAAAAGAGATTTGCCTCTAAATGAAAGAAAATCTTGGGGAAGGTAACCTTGTCTAAAATTTCGTGGAAATAGAAGTTTGCCTGTTTCCGGTTTTTCAGTACCTGTAAGAAGTTTAAGAAATGTAGATTTACCACTTCCGTTTGAGCCAACTAATGCAATCTTATCACCACGATTTATTTTTAGATTTACATCGCTGAATAAATCTTCTCCGGTAAATTGAATAGAAAGATTTACAATATCAATCATTTATTTATTACCGCCACTTTTGAAGTAGTAGAATTATTACCTTCAGAATCGTAAGCTACAATAATATAAATGCCACTTGCTACAAAGTTGCCGTCTAAATCTTTGCCATCCCAAAATGCAATATTCCCACCCGGAGTCGTAATCTCGTCTATCATCTGACCTGAAATTGAAAATATTTTAATTTTACTATTTTGCACTAACCCTTCAATTGTTAGTTTTATACTATTCCCATCAATATAAAGCGGATTTGGATACACAAAAAGTTCTGTAAAACTTTCTTGTGGAACCAATGCAGAAGTTTTTAATGAAGTTAAACCATAATCTGACCCGGCATATAAAATACCTTTCTTTTTATCGAAAGCAAGATTTTTTATATCATTAGTTGGAAGTGGGCTATTTTCTATTGTATAATGCTCCAAAAGCTGAATTCCATCAGATGAGAAATAATAAATGCCATTGTTTGTAGCAACCCATTTATTATTGAGAGGATCAACTAAAATTGAAGAAATTGATTGACTTCTTAAAGATAATGCCACTGCGTTTGTGATTTTTGGTTTGGAAACATCAGTTATTAAACTAATACCCTGATTAGTACCAATCCAAAGTTGTCCTCTAAGATCAATTGCTAATGCAGTAATTTCATCACTTATCAATCCATCATTACGGCTCAAATATCCATACTTATCATCAGTCAAATCCTCAAAAGTTTTATTCTCATCGTAATAATATAGCCCACGGTCGCCAACAGTTACAGCGAACCACTTCCTATCATCTTGGTCAATTACTAAATTACCAATTAATTCATTTTCATTTATCAATGGACTTTTAAATTCATAGTGGTAGAGCTTTTTATCTGGAGTCATTACTGATAATGGTTTTCTATTAGCTGATTGAAGATTAGTCATCCAGATATTTCCGCGTGAATCAGTTTTAAGATCGTATATTACCACAAAGCTTGGATCTGCAGGAATTCCTACTAAATCGCTTGTTGTAGCATTATAGTTATTAAAAACTCCATCTTTGAATGTGCTAAATCCTCGACCCCAATTAGCAAAATAAACCGTACCTTCTGATGATACAAATACATTATGATATGCATTTGACACAAGTTCAGGATTTGTTTTTGTATTAAAATTTGTCCAAGTAGAGCCATCGAATTGAAAAACTCCAATTCCATAAACATCACGACCTGTTGCAACCCAAAGATTACTTTTATAATCGACAGATATATTTATGAAATTGTTACTTGTAGGACCTTCAGGGATAAGAATAGCGGTTTCACTTCCATTAATTTTTACTAATCCCTTATTAGTCCCTATAAAAGTACCGATTGAATTTTTAATTACAGAAGAAAAAATGAAATCAGTATTAGAATAAATAGAAATTGTAGTATTAATTGCGGAAATAGAAAAAAGCTCATTGGAGGTAACCATCAATAATTCATTTTGGAAAACAAAAATATCTGTAACGTTAAAACCAGCGAGAGAAATTAAATTCCAAACATTATTTTCACCGAGAGAATAAACACCTGTATTAGTTGCTGCTACTAACTTATTTTGAAAGAATGCAATTTTATTAACAGTTGATACTTTTATATCCGTGTATAGATTAAAATTATTCCAGGATTCCGGAGCTAATAAATTTTGCGCACCGGTTTTTTGTACTGCAATTCCACTTTCAGTAGCAACATATAGTAAATTATTCTTAATCGAATTTTTAACTTTAACTTCAGAAGCAAACGAACCAAGTTTCAAAAATGAATCTAAAAAAGTAAAGGTATTTGTGTTTATTAATGATAATCCAAAATCTGTGGATACAAATGCGGTGTCATTAGAAATATAAATATCATTAATCTGTTTCAGGCTTTTCGTAGTATTTACAATATCATTTATTCTCACGATAGATTTATCTTTCGGGTCATAAATATTAATATTGCCTTCAAAAGAACCAATCCAAACTTTACCTAAATTATCAACAGCAATAGATGTAATAATTTGGCTGCTTAAGCCGGCAGTTTTATTAATAATTTCAAAAAGATTTTCTTGGGTATCAAAAGCTGAAATCCCTCCGCTTGTAGCACTCCATATATGATTATCTGATGCTACTATCTCTTTGATATTTTTCATATCGGAATAATTCTGCCAAATCTGTGCATTAGTAAAAGATGTAATTATTAATAGAAGTATCGAGATTTTTAATCTCATTTAAATCTCCATGAAAAGGTTGTACAAATTTACAATTTAAATACCAATGTGGATTATCGTTGAAGCATTTTTCTCATTGTATTAATATAAGATGGTGAAATAAAGAACTTGCCTAGATAAGAATCGTCATTTTTCTTGCCGCCATGAAAATCGGAACCTCCCGAAGCCAAAAGGCAATATTGAGCAACAATCCCTTTATAAAACTTGACTTGGGATTCGGAATGACTTGGGTGAATAACTTCAATTCCATCTATACCGGCATTAATTAAAGCAAGAACAACTGATTCTTTCATATTTCCCGGATGAGCAATAAAAGAAAGTCCACCTGAATCATTAATTATTTTCAAAGCACTTTGAGGTGAAACATGAATTTTTCTTTCATAAGCCGGTCCATTATCGCCGATATACTTATCGAATGCGTGATAATAATTTTCGATATAGCCTAAATCTAAAAGTGCATAAGCAATATGTGGTCTTCCAATTGCAGAATTATGAGCATGGACTAAAACATCATCCATAGAAATTCTAATTCCTAACTTATTCAATTTCAAAACAATTCTTTTTGCTCTATGAAATCGTTCATCTCTAAAAAAAGAAAGATACTTATTTAATTCCTCGTTATTAATATCCATAAAATATCCGAGTATATGAACTTCTCGGTCTTCTATATCTGTACTAATTTCAACACCAGAAATAATTTCAATTCCAAGATCATTACCAGCCGAAATTGCTTCTTCTATACCGCTTGTATTATCATGGTCAGTAATACTTAGTATAGATATACTTCTTTCAGAGGCTAATTTAACCACTTCCGAGGGGGAATAAACTCCATCTGATAAAAATGTATGAGTGTGGAGATCGACTTTTTCCAAGTTAGATATATGTTTCTTTAAATTTTTCGTAATCAAGGATTCTTAATTTAGAACCTTCCAATTCAACTAAACCTTTCTTTGCAAATGAATGGAGAGTTCTTGAAATTGTTTCTCTTGAAGTTCCTGCCATATTAGCCAAATCTTGCTGTAATGGGAGCTTTTCAATTTCTACAATGCCATGTTTGATCTTTCCTATATCATCTGCAAGTTGTAAAATCACAGTTGCTACTTTCCCCTCAGCATCTTTCAGTGAAAGTGCTTTTATTTTCATATCAGCGGCACGTAACCTTTTGGTTAGTTCTTGAAGTAGTGAAATTGAGATTTCGGGATAAGTTTTTAATAATTCCAAAAATTCCTTTCTCTGAATCATAAATAATTCAGTAAGTTCAATTGCAGTAACTGTAGCAGATCGTGTTAGTCCGTCTAAGATTGCCATTTCACCAAAAAAATCACTTTCAGATAAAATAGTAAGAATCACTTCTCTACCATCACTGCTTGCTCTTGAGACTTTAACTTTACCTGTTACAATCATAAAAAGAGCAGAACCGACTTCTTCTTCCATTAAAATAATCTGGTCTTTTTCAAAATTCTTACGAGAACCAACTTTCTCAATTTTTTCGAGCGTTGTTTCAGGGAGTTCCATAAATATAGGAACGTATTTCAGAAAATCTGAAGAGGGCATTATCCACCTGTTAATTTTTTTTATGGAACCAAAGTAAAAATATGTTTTATAAAACTTAATTAGTGATAATACAATTATTTATACAAATAATCTATTAGTTCTAAATTGAATAATCGTATCCTTTTTGTTATATTTAAGATTGAATTTAACTAAAATAATTATATATGGAGGTAAAAATGGCCGTTAAAGTTGGTATTAATGGTTTTGGTAGAATCGGGCGCTTAGTATTCAATGCTTTTGTTGAAAAAGGTTTATTAGGCAAAGAAGTTGAAGTTGTTGCTGTTGTTGATGTTTCTACCGATGCAAAATATTTTGCTTATCAGTTAAAATATGATTCAGTGCATGGTCAATTAAAAGCTGATGTAACAAGTGAAAAAAGTAGTTCAGATGTTGAGTCTGATGATGTATTAGTAGTTAACGGTTATAAAACAAAATGTGTTCTTGCACAGAAAGAACCATCACAGCTTCCATGGAAAGAATTGGGTGTAGATTATGTAATTGAAGCAACCGGATTATTTACATCTGCAGAAAAGGCACAAGGTCACATTGATGCCGGTGCGAAAAAAGTAATTATTTCAGCTCCTGGTAAAGGTGGCGTAAAAACTCTAGTTATGGGCGTTAATGATAATGAATATGATGCAGCAGTACATCATATCGTATCTAATGCTTCATGTACAACTAACTGTTTAGCTCCTGTAGTTCATGTGATTCTGAAAGAAGGATTAGGAATTGAAACAGGTTTAATGACTACAATACATTCATATACAGCAACTCAAAAAACAGTTGATGGTCCATCGAAAAAAGATTGGAGAGGCGGCAGAGCTGCAGCTATGAATATTATCCCTTCTTCAACTGGTGCAGCTAAAGCAGTTGGTGAAGTTCTTCCTGTTACTAAAGGTAAATTAACCGGTATGTCTTTTAGAGTTCCTACTGCTGATGTTTCAGTAGTCGATTTAACCTTCAGAACCGAAAAAGATTCATCAATCGAAGAAATTGATGCTTTATTCAAAAAAGCTTCTGAAACTTATTTGAAAGGTATTTTAGGATATTGCAATGAAGAATTAGTTTCTACTGATTTTATTCATGATAACCGTTCTTCTATCTATGATTCTTTAGCTACAATGCAAAATAACTTGAAGGGCGAAAAAAGATTCTTTAAAGTTGTTTCATGGTATGATAACGAATGGGGTTATTCATGCAGAGTAGTTGATTTACTTTTAAAGATGATTAAAGCATAATTGTAGTGTAATTAGTTTAATTAGACGCAGTCCCTTTTTAAGGCTGCGTCTTTTTTATATGTATATATTTTTTGGAGGAAGGAATGAAAAAATTATCAATCGATAATGTAGAACTCAAAGGAAAGAGAGTACTTGTAAGAGTAGATTTCAATGTACCTTTTGATGAAAATTTACAGATCACAGATGACATTAGGATTGCATCAGCTTTACCTACAATTAAAAAGATTATTAAAGAAGGTGGAAAAACAATTTTAATGAGCCATCTTGGCAGACCAAAAGGTTCTCCAAATCCTAAATATTCTTTAAAGCCGGTGGCAGTACGGCTTAGCGAACTTTTGGATTGTGAAGTTAAATTTGCCTCTGATTGTATTGGTGATCAAGTAAAAGCAATTGTAAATTCGCTTAAAGATAGCGAAGTGCTTCTATTAGAAAACTTGCGTTACCATGCTGAAGAAGAAAAAAACGATCCTCAATTTGCAGCTCAATTAGCTGAATTAGGGGATGTTTATATCAATGATGCATTTGGAAGTGCGCATAGAGCACATGCATCTACTGAAGGTGTTACAAATTATATAAAGATTAATGCTGCAGGTTATCTTATGCAGAAAGAATTAGATTATCTCGGAAGTGCAGTTTCTAATCCTGAAAGACCATTTACTGCAATTCTTGGCGGTTCTAAAATATCAGGTAAAATTGATGTAATTGAAAATCTTTTGCCTAGTGTAGATTATTTATTAATCGGCGGTGGAATGGCTTACACATTTTATAAAGCTATGGGATTGGAAATAGGCGGTTCATTATTAGAAGCTGAAAAAATTGATCTTGCTAAAGAGATGTTGGAAAGATTTAAAACTTCTAAAGCAAAAGTTATTTTACCAAAGGACGTTGTGGTAACTAAAGAATTTAATAACGATTCGCCTTCGCATGTAGTAGAAATTGATGCAATACCTGCCGATGAACAAGGATTAGATATAGGTCCAAAAACAATTGAAGAATTCGGAGAGATTATCAGAAAAAGCAAAACAGTTCTTTGGAACGGGCCAATGGGTGTTTTTGAATTCGATAATTTTGCAAAAGGTACTGAGGCAATCGCTCAAGCATTAGCAGATGCAACTTCTGATGGTGCAAAAACAATTATTGGCGGTGGTGATTCAGCAGCTGCTATTAAAAAAGCCGGACTTGATAATAAAGTTTCTCACGTCTCAACAGGCGGCGGTGCTTCTCTTGAATTTCTTGAAGGTAAAGTTCTTCCAGGAGTTGCTGCTCTGAATGAAGCATAGTTTTTCAATAAATATAATCCCGGTTAATCCCGGGATTATATGACTTTTATCTTATCGAAAAATAAATTAACTTGATATCTGATTAACAGGGGAAATTGATGTCTTTAGATTCACGCGATTATTATAAACCATCGGGTATGGGAGGCTTTAGTTACTTCCCGCCGATGCTCAAAATTCTGCTAATAGTAAATGTAGCTGTCTATTTTATTCAAATGTTATTTGATAACATAATGTTCGGTGGTTATCCAGGAGCTTATATACTTAATCGATATTTTGCTCTTAATCCAATTGGCGGCTTTGATCAGGTTGGTTATAGTTATAATTTCCAAGTTTGGCAGTTAATCACTTATCAATTTATGCATGGTTCTTTTTCTCATATACTTTTTAATATGTTTATGCTTTGGATGTTCGGTATGGAAATAGAAAATATAATGGGGTCAAAGAAATTCTTAATTTTTTATCTTGTTGCAGGTGTAGGTGCTGGATTGCTTCAAGTATTAGCTTCACCTTTTTTGGAAGGTACTTTAGCTCCAACTATTGGAGCATCTGGTGCAGTATATGGAGTAATGATTGCCTTTGCAATGTTTTTCCCTGATAGATATATTTTCCTTTATTTCCTTATCCCGGTTAAAGCAAAATATCTAATCGCTTTCCTTATTGTATTCGAATTCTTATCGGTAAATACGGGCGGGTTTGTAGCACATTTAGCTCATATTGGCGGAGCTTTGACTGCTTTGATATTTATTCTTGCTGATAGAAAAAATAATTTTAATTTTAATAAGTTATTTAATTCTTTCAAAAAACCAAGAAGTTCTTCAGATCAATTTTCTTCGGGATTTAGGAAACCTAAAAATCCTTTTGAAAAAAATGTTGAAGAGGCTAAGTATTACGATATAAATGATAATACTAATGACCATCCAATAGATGCTTCGCAAGAAGAAATTGATAGAATACTTGATAAGATTAGTCAAAGTGGTTATCAAAAATTAACCGATCATGAAAAGAAAATACTTTTTGAAGCAAGTAAAAAGAAATAATATCCTTCTATTTTTAAGTCTTTTTATTCTCCTATCTTGTAGTGGGATTAAGGAGGAAGACTATAAAAATTATGCAAAATTTTATGTTGATAAAACAGTTTTGATCGAAACATATAATCACGACTCAATAAAACTAAATTCGTCTCTTGATAGTCTTTATACAGCGACTAAAATAAATCCCGATAAGTTCAATAATTTCATATTATCACTTAAAGAAGATAAAGAAAAATGGAATCTTTATTATAAAGAAGTGGATGAATATTTGGAATTGCAAATCAAAAAACAAAAGTAACTATTGATTTAATAATTCTATTATCTTTACTCCAATTTTATTGTATCGTGATAGATTAAATCCCTTAATTGCCATAAGCTGGGCGGGAGTTTTAGGTTTCTCTATAACAATTGCTTTTAACACTTCATCTTTACAAATCAAGTATTCTGGTTGGCTGAATTTCCTTGCGGCTTCAGAGCGGATTTTTCTAAGGTCTAAAAACAATTCTTCCTCTTTTTCGTAATCAATTCTTGCAGAAGTTAATTCTCGCTGACGAATATCGAAGTCTAATTCATTATCAAATGAATTACAATTATCACATTTGCCGCACTTAAAATTAGAATGTTTTTCCCCGAAATAATCGAGTATGAAATATGAACGGCATATATCGCTTTCGGCGAAACTTTGCATCTGATTTACTTTAGATAATTGATAATCACGATGTTTAAATGCTGAAATAGAGTCTATTTGCAATTCATTAGCTTTTATTCTAAAGCCTATAAGCTGAATAGCGCCTTTACCTGCAGGAAAATTAACTTGAGCTAAACCCATATTGGAAAGATTTTTAATTTTCTCAATGAATTGCTCAGGAGAGATATCCAATAATCCCGATAAGTGATCTATATTCAATTTTACTACTGAGTTGAAAAGTTTCAACCCTTCTATTCTTAGCAAAGTTACTGTTATGTCTTTAAGGATTGAATCTGGAGTAGAATCAATAAATTCTCTAAGATAATGTTGTGGGACAGTAAATTTAATAGAGTATGCCGAATGAAGGGAATTAAGCTGTCTGAAATAACCTGAATTGGTTAATGCATTTATTGCTACTTTTAATTGAGATTCTGAAATTTTCTTTAATATTGAGAGCTTTATTATATTTTCATCTATATTCATAAAAGAAGAAGCTGAGCGGCCTAATCCAATTTGGTAATAATTCAGAACAAGATCATATATCATCATTATTTGAGACTTATCAGGATAACTGCTATTAACAATTTGTCGCTGTAAAATGATATCTCTTGGATTATATAATAAAACGGCTGTGGATTCATTACCATCGCGTCCTGCACGTCCAACCTCTTGATAATAATTTTCAATTGAAGAAGGTATCTCGTAATGAACGACACTTCTAATATTACTTTTATCGATACCCATTCCGAATGCATTGGTAGCGCAGATAATTTCTATCTTTTCATTAATAAAATCATCTTGAATCATCTTTCTTATTTCAGAATTCAATGCTCCATGATAATAAGTAGCATTGTATCCAAATTTTTGTAATTCACTTGCGGTTTCTTCTGACGAACGGCGAGTTGCAGTATATACTATTGCAGGTAATTCTAATTTATTGAATAGTCTAATTAAGTCTCTTTTTTTATTATTTGAATTAATCACTTTGATTGCGATATTAGGGCGCTCGAACCCCTCAACAAAAACAGAAGGGTTTTTCATTTCAAGGAGTTTTACAATGTCTTCTCTAACAATCTGATTTGCAGTTGCAGTAAAAGCCGATACTTTATCGATTTCGAGATATTTAACAAATTCTATTATTTTTCTAAAACTCGGTCTAAAATTATGCCCCCATTCGCTTATGCAATGTGCTTCATCTATAAATAAATAGCATGGTTTCAAGTCTTTTAAAATCTTAATGAATGTGGTGTCCCCTAATTTTTCGGGAGAGAGATAAATCAATTTTACTTTTTTAAGAGTAATTAAATTCATTGCTGATCTATAATCGCTATGGTCTAAGCTGCTATTTATAAAAACGGCATTTAGATTATTTTTATTAATAGAATCGACTTGGTCTTTCATTAATGAGATTAATGGAGAGATAACGATTGAGATAGAATCGCTTAAAAGAGCGGGGAGTTGAAAACATAATGATTTTCCTCCACCAGTAGGTAGAATTGCAAGTACATTTTTCCCTTTAATTATATCTCTAATTATCTCTTCCTGACCGCTGCGGAATGATGTAAATCCAAAATGTTCATTTAATTGTTCTTTTAATTTCATGCATCAATTTTAGTATATAGATTGCTAAATTCCCAAAAATAATCGTAAAAATCTAATTTTTATTAAAAACAGAAAAAATTATAGATAATAAAGCTAAATAAGAAGCAAATATTTGGTATAATTATTGTATATAATTTTTGTTTTTAAATAAATATTAATGGTTAATTATGGCAAATGACAAATTAAAACTCGAAGACTTACTAACAGTGGTGCAGCGTACAGACGATAGTGATCGAATAGAGTATGTAGCAATTATTGGCGGTGGAGTTATGGGGCAGGGTATTGCCCAAACTATATCAGCAGCAGGCATTGATGTTCTTCTTGTAGAACGTGATAAGGAAGGATTAGAAAAAGCTAAAGATAGTCTTAAGGCAAGCATGGAGCGTGAAATTGCCCGTTGGGCAATGACTCAAAGTGAAATGAAATCAATTTTTAGCAGGATAAAATGGACATTCGATAAAAATGAACTCCCTGAATGCGATTTGATAATTGAAGCAGTTGACGAAAATATTGAACTTAAGAAAAAAATCTTTCGTGAGTTAGATGCTATTGCTCGTCCTGATACAATCTTTATCTCCAATACATCAACCCTCAGTCTTACAAAAATAGCTGAAGCTACAAAAAGAAGAGATAAAATTATTGGAATGCACTTTTTAAATCCCGTTCCGAAAGTAGCTCTTGTTGAATTGGTAAAAGCACTTGAAACATCGGATGACACTGTTACAAAAATGAAAAAATTTGCGGCAAAGATTGGTAAGACTGCTGTGGAAGTCTATGAATATCCTGGATTTGTTACTACTCGAGCAATTGTACCACTTCTTAACGAAGCGATGTATATACTTTTAGAGGGAGTTGCAAAAGCAAAGGATATTGATACGGCAATGCGTCTTGGTTATCATTTTCAAATGGGTCCGCTTGAAATGGCTGATTCAATGGGATTAGATGAAGTACTTGCCTGGATGGAAACACTTTGGAATACACTCGGTGAACCACGGTATCGCCCATGTCCAATCTTAAGAAAATTAGTTAGAGAAAGAAAATTAGGCAAAAAGACTTTTGAAGGTTTCTATGTTTACGATAACGAAGGTAAAATAATTGAAAAGAATTAGGGGATAAAATGAAAATATTAGTATTAAACTGTGGTAGTTCTTCTATTAAATATCAGTTTATGGATACTGCCGATCGTATAGAGTTAGCAAAAGGGTTAGTTGAACGTATAGGAATGTCAAGTGCTGTACTAACTCATTCACCAATCGGAAAAGATAAAATAAGAATAGTTGGCGAAATTTTAGATCACTCAATTGCAATAGAATATGTGATTGCTGTTTTACTAAGTCCGAATCATGGCGTGATAAAAGATAAAAAAGAGATTGAAGCAGTAGGGCATCGCGTAGTTCATGGTGGCGAGACATTCTCCGGTTCTGTTTTAATTACTTCACAAGTAATGAAAGCATTAAAAGATAATATCGAACTAGCACCACTTCATAATCCACCGAATATAAAAGGTATTCAGGCTACAATAGATCATCTTCCAAATACTCCGCAAGTTGGTGTTTTTGATACCGCATTCCATGCTAAAATGCCCTCGCAAGCTTATCTATATGGTCTGCCTTATGAACTTTATAAAAAATATAAAATCAGAAGATATGGATTCCACGGTACTTCACATAGATATGTATCCGAGAGAGCGGCTGCTATGTTAGGAAAAGATTTAAGTGAAATTAAATTAGTAACTGCACATCTCGGTAATGGTTGCAGTATGGCAGCAGTTGATAAAGGAATTTCAGTAGATACTACAATGGGTTTTACGCCGTTGGAGGGGCTTTTGATGGGAACTCGAAGTGGTGATATGGACCCATCAGTAATATTATATATTATGGGAAAAGAAGGTCTTTCACTTTCAGAAGCTAATACGTTATTAAATAAACATAGTGGACTTATTGGCTTAAGTGGTGAAAGTTCCGATATGCGCGAAATTGAAGCAGCTGTTTTGGAAGGGAATAAAAAAGCTATCGCTGCATTTGATGTTTTCTGTTATAGAATTAAAAAATATGTTGGTGCTTATGCTGCTGCAATGGGTGGAATTGATGCTCTTGTATTCACTGGTGGAATTGGTGAAAATTCTACTATGGTTAGAGAAAAAGTTAGTAAAGATTTAGGATTTCTTGGAATTAAATTTGATAAAGCATTAAATGAAAACGTTAAAGGTGAATGCGAGATTAACACACCTGATTCAACTACAAAAGCATTAAGAATTCCAACTAATGAGGAATTAGTAATTGCATTGGATACTGAACAAATTGTTTCAGAGCAACTAAAAAGCTTAGAACAATAAGAATAAATTGAATCCCGCCTTGTGCGGGATTTTTTTTCTATTCTCTTTTATGTAAATTATAGTACAAAATTAGGATAAAAATGGATTTTAACTTATTTCTTTTGACATTTATTCCCTTATTCGTTGCTATCGATATTATTGGCACCACACCAATATTTATCGGTTTTACCGAAGGAATATCTTCAATTCAGAGAAAGAAATTGATAATCGAGGCATGTCTTACAGCTTTCATCGTAGCGGTATTATTTCTCTTTGGTGGTAAAGCTGTTCTAAGATTTTTAGGAATTACTATAAATGATTTTAGAATTGCGGGTGGTATATTACTATTGATACTTAGTATTAATGATATAATGAGTTCTTCTGATAGTAGAAGAAATCCACATACAAATATTGGTATAGTTCCACTTGGAATTCCTTTAATAATGGGACCTGCTGCTTTAGCAACTATTATGATATTAACAGATAAAAATGGATTCGAATATACAGTATTAGCATTATTAGCAAATTTCATAATAATAGTTACTGTATTGATAAATGCAAAATGGGTGGCAAAGGTAATTGGTGAAGGTGGTTCAAAAGCATTTGCTAAAATTGCATCATTATTCTTAGCAGCTTACGCTGTAATGATGATCCGCGAAGGAATTGAGTTAGTTATAAAACAATTATAGGTGTTGTATGGAGCTTTCACTTAAAAATAAAAATGTGCTTGTAACAGCTTCAAGTATGGGGATAGGAAGAGTTACTGCGGAGATGTTTTTATCTGAGGGTGCTAATGTTGTAATTTGTTCAAGAAATAAAGAACAATTAGCTATAACTTCAGAAGAAATAAGACATGCTTATGGTAAAGAACCTATATGGGAAGTATGCGATCTCGATAAATTAGCAGATATTGAAAACATGATGAAATTTTGCGAATCAAATCTTGGTTCAATCGATATTCTTGTAAATAACTGTGGAGGACCTCGTCCCGGTTTTTTTGAAGAGTTAAATGAAACTGATTGGCAAAATGGGTTTAATCAAGTTTTATTAAGTGCGGTACGATTTTCTAAATTAGTTCTACCCGGTATGATAAAAAATAATTGGGGAAGAATTATTAATGTAACTTCTATTTCAGTAAAACAGCCAATTGATAATTTGATACTTTCTAATTCATTTAGAAGTGCGCTTACGGCAATGTCAAAGACAATCAGTTCGCAAGTTGGAAAACATAATATCACAATAAATAATGTCGCTCCCGGATATACACTTACTCAACGATTATATGATATCTCAGCAAGCCGGGCGAAAGTTTCGGGTGAATCGCAAGAAGATATTTTGATTAAGATGGCTAATGATGTTCCTATGAAGCGGTTAGCAAACCCCGAAGAAGTGGCATCCTTGATAGTATATCTTGCTTCTGAAATTGCCGGATATATCACTGGCACTACAATCCCCGTTGACGGCGGCATAACAAAATCTACCTATTAATAGAATGATTAAAGAAACCGAAATTGTTGTCCCACTTGATTTTATAAATGACTCCGAAAAGATTAGGGAGTTGAGTGCACTAAAAATCGGTATCGATTTAACTGAACTCAATTTCTTAAAGATTAGAAAACGTTCAATTGATGCGCGTTCTAAAGAACCTATATTTAGATTTTCTGTAATTGCATATATTAACGAAGACCCGCCATTAGAAATATTTCCGATTAAGTTCAAACCGGTAACAAGTAATCAAACATGCCATATTATAGGGAGTGGCCCTGCCGGTTTATTTGCGGCTTTAAAATGTATTGAGCTAAATATAAAGCCGATAATATTTGAACGGGGTAAAGACATCCAATCGAGAAGAAGAGACTTAAAAGCGATTCAGCAAGATGGAATCGTAAATCCCGATTCCAATTATTGCTTTGGAGAAGGTGGGGCTGGGACTTATAGCGATGGTAAACTATATACTCGCTCAAAAAAAAGGGGAGATGTTGATTCAATACTTTCATTGTTCGTTTTTCATGGTGCTACTCCAGATATACTAATTGACGCACATCCACATATTGGCTCTAATAAACTTCCAAAAATTATTAACGCAATTCGTGATACAATTATTCAATGCGGCGGTGTAATTAATTTTGATTGTAAACTTACGGGAATGACTTTAGATAATTCTCAGATAAAAACAATCACCATTAATGAATTAATGGAACATAAAATTAGTAAACTAATATTAGCTACCGGTCATTCAGCAAGAGATATATATTATTTGCTCAATCGTGAAAATATTTTAATTGAATCTAAACCTTTTGCTATTGGTGTTAGAATTGAGCACCCCCAAAGAATCATAGATAAAATCCAGTATCATTCAGAAATCCGTCATGAAAATCTTCCGGCATCAGCATATAATTTTGCATGTCAAATAGGGGAGAAGGGAGTCTATTCATTTTGTATGTGTCCGGGTGGGATTATTGTTCCTGCATCAACCGAAGACGATGAATTAGTTCTGAATGGGATGTCAGTTTCAAGAAGGGATTCTCCTTATGCTAATTCGGGTTTTGTAGTTACGATTGACGATAAGGATTGGGGCGAAAGTAATAATATTTTTGCCGGACTTGAATATCAATCGATGATTGAAAAGAGTGTCTTTAACGCAGGTGGAGGTAAACAGAAATCACCTGCACAACGCATAACAGATTTTGTTGAAAATAAAATATCAAGTACACTTCCGGGTACTTCTTATATCCCCGGTATTGTTTCTTCGCCTCTACATGAAATTTTACCAAAGAATATTTCAGTTCCTCTTCAGAAAGCATTATTAGAAACTAATAAAAGTATGAGGGGGTATTTTACAAATGAAGCGCTAATATTAGCCGCAGAAACAAGAACGAGTTCTCCAATACGCATTCCGCGAGATAATGAATCGAAAAATCATGTAGAGATTAAAAATCTTTATCCATGTGGAGAAGGTGCCGGGTATGCAGGGGGAATAATTTCAGCTGCTATTGACGGACAAAAGACCGCCGAAGCGATTGCTAAATCTTTTTATTCCAAATTGTAAATTTTCTGAAACTTTAAGGTACTTTCCAAAATAGTAGTTCTTGCTAATTCTATTTATTCTGAATAGTTATTCTTTTTAGAATTTTCGCCGCACGTTCTACATCTGAAGCCGATTCAAATGATAATCTAAACGTACCTCCGAAACCTTCTCTAATTTTAATTAGTTCAATATCTTTAATGTTAATATTTGCTTTGAACATTGAAGTAGTGATATAACTAAGAACTCCCGGTTTATCTTCCACTAAAAGATTTAATTCATAAAGAGGTGACAAGAACCCTTTAAAATTTTGTGGAATTTTATTGCGAGAATTTTTTGATTTTAAAAAATCTTTTCCGATTTTTTTCGTGTTATCAGTATCAAGATATTTGATTGTATTTTGAATCTGTTTTTCCATTGTTCGTAGAGATCTAATAATATTAGATTTGTTTTCAATAAGAACCGGTTCCCATACATTAAAATTACTTGATGCTATGCGAGTCATATCCTTAAAACCACCTGCCGCAAAATCAATAAATTCTTTCCCTTCTTTATTTTTTGCAACACTATTAACGAGTGCAACTGAAATTAATTGGGGTAGATGACTCACGTAAGCAACAATTTCATCATGTAGTTTTGCGCTCAGGAAAGTAATTCTTGCGCCAAATACAGAATACGATTTTGCAAGTTCTTTTACTGCACTTCTATTTTTAACAAGATCAGAAAAAATAAAAACAGAATTTTGAAAAAGGAGAATATCAGAATTATCATATCCACCTTTTTCTTTTCCTGTCATCGGATGAGTGCCTATATATATGCCTTCCACCGATTTTTCATTCCATATTTTTTCAAATGGTTCTTTGATACCACAAACATCAGTAATTATCTGTTTCTTTTTCAAAAAAGGGACAAGCAATTCAAAAATATTTAGTGCATGATCGACAGGAGAAGCGAGAATAATTAGATCACTTTTTAGTGAATCAAATGGATCAAGTAATTTAATATCGATTACTTTTTGAATTAATGCTGTATCTAAGGTCTCCGGCAGATCATACGCGGAAATATTAATATCAGGGAAATATTCCTTGAAACCTTTTGCTAATGATCCGCCAATTAAACCGAGTCCAATAATAGAAACAGATTTTATAGCCAATTTATAAAGTCCTGCCAATAGCCTGTGCAATAAGCTGGAGTTCACTCATTAATTGTATATAGTTTACAGGTAGAAGTGCTTGTGGTCCATCAGAAAGTGCTTTCTCCGGTTCATCATGAATTTCTATCATTAGTCCATCTGCTCCTGCGGCTATTGCAGCTCTTGCCATTGATGGCACTTGATCTCTCAATCCGGTAGCGTGAGATGGATCGGCAATTATTGGTAAATGACTTTTCTTGTGAATTACAGGTATAGCAGATAGATCGAATGTGTTTCGTGTATAACTTTCAAAAGTTCTAATGCCTCTTTCGCATAAAATGACATTCGGATTTCCAGATGATAAAATATATTCAGCTGCCATTAGTAGTTCTTCGATAGTAGCAGCAATTCCTCTTTTTAGCAGGATCGGTTTATCTACTTTCCCTAATTCTTTTAGCATTGAAAAGTTTTGCATATTGCGAGCACCGACTTGAAAAATATCTGTGTATTTATAAATCAGATCAATCTGATCATTTTGCATAACTTCAGTTACTACTAATAAATTATTATTGTCAGCAGCCGTACGCATTAATTGAAGACCCTCTTCACCAAGACCTTGAAATGAGTAGGGAGATGTTCTTGGTTTAAAAGCTCCACCTCGTAAAATTTGAGCTCCTGATTTTGCAACAATTTCCGCAAGACGATTTATTTGACCTTCATTTTCTACCGAGCATGGACCGGACATCATTACAATTTTATTGCCACCGATTTCCACATCTTTGTAGTTTATCACAGTATTCTCTTCATGGAAATCTCTTCCGGCGAGTTTATATGGAGTAGTAATTCTATATACGTCAGCTACACCTTCCATCACTCTGATATTTCTTGTATCAAAATTTGGTTTTACACCCACAGCCCCGATTATTGTTCTTTCCACTCCTACAGATTTATGTATCTGAAATCCGAATGATACTAAGGTTTTTTCAATCTTTTCGGTATTCTCTTCTGATATATGGTTTTCTAAAATTATTATCACTTCATACTCCGTCAATTTATTTTAATTTCTTTTTTAACTCATTTAGTTTGTTTAAAGCATCAATAGGTGTAATCCCATCTAAATCGATTTCTGATAATTCAGTTCTTAAAGAATCATCTTTAATTTCAAAAAGACTTAGTTGATTTTCGTCGATAGATTTCTTTTTATTATTTAGAATCTGTTTCATTTCATAGGGAGTTAATTCTTTACTTTCTAAATTAAGTAAAATTTCTTTAGCACGATTAGTAACGAAACTAGGGAGACCAGCCATTTGGGCGACTTGAATACCATAACTAAAATCAGCTCCACCCGGTTTTACTTTATGTAAAAATATTACTTTATCTTCAATTTCTCTTACGTCAACTCTGAAGTTTTTAATCCTCTCAAAAATTTCTGCCATCTCATTTAATTCATGGTAATGAGTTGCAAATAATGTTTTAGAAGCTTGGTACGGATTTTCATGGAGATATTCAGTAATTGCCCATGCAATTGAAATACCATCGAATGTACTT
>Ga0172380_10000929_pt1 | contig 52610 bp, 67 predicted proteins | sample Leawe162metaG_FD_119747 | JGI IMG/M metagenome (GOLD analysis project Ga0172380, IMG submission 119747) | Leachate microbial communities from a municipal landfill in Southern Ontario, Canada - Leachate well 162 metaG | ecosystem: Engineered > Solid waste > Landfill > Unclassified | place... | reverse complement strand
GAGCGTTTCCGCTTTGCTCTCCCCATAGTAAAGGAACGGGTTTCTCTCCATCTCTTCACCGAGGAGAGCAGAGCGTTTCCGCTTTGCTCTCCCCATAGTAAAGGAACGGGTTTCTCTCCATCTATCGCCAAAGCAGAGAATCGAATCCCCCGATAAACTGCCGGAGCCCGTCGACCTTGCACCAGATTGCCTTCGGAGTGAATACGCGTATGCCATCCTTGAATACATATCCGTCTTGCCCCATGTCCGCCGGGCAATTGTCGACCGCTGCGATTGCGTAGGATTCGGCAAGGTTCAACGTCGCAAGATGCTTCACAGCATCCCGGCGAACGTATCCGTTGCCCCGTGACACTATGTCGGCGATGCGTGCGCGGATAGCGTCGCAGTGCGACTTGATGAAAATCGCGTTCAATGCGCCGTCTTGTTCCGGGTCGTCCGTGAACGCGTTGAAGAAACTAGGTTCCGTCAACACCTCCAACGTAGCCATACGGCTGATACGCCGGTCACATGCCCGAAGTGCCTCGCGATAGAGGAAACGGGTGATCGCCGGGAGACGAAACCCCATCGCGAATTTCGCCATGAGGTCTGCCGTCTTGTCCGGGAAACGTATCATGATTTTCATTATGCCTTCACCGATAGCGGACTCCGCTTCGATGACCAACTCTTCTTTCATGTATTCAATATCCCGCTTCGACGAGGCGAGTTTTTTCTCTGCGACGTTCACTGACATTGCCCGAACCTTAGTGCGGTACGAGTGGATACTGTATTGGTATTTGTCATTACGTTCGAACGACGCCTGCCCTACCTCATGGAGTGGGTTGACGTAGTGAAGGACCTTGGTCGTCTTGTCGTCCTTGGCTTTCGCCTTCGCCATTGCTTCCGGAACGAGGTGACGGGCATTCGCTGCAACCAACGTCTGGATACGTTTGACCGTCTTCTGCTCCTGCTCCTGCGCTGCCCGGGTCGCGTTCCGCTTCTCCGCTGCCCGTGCGTTGGCTTCTGTATTGTCTACCAGACTACGCGTCGCCTCATAGTGGGCTTGAGCCTCTGCCCGCAAGCGGGCAACCTTGGCAATGCTTTGCTTGCGTGGCGTCGCAAGCGGAGCGAATGGGGACGGGCGCTCTGTGGTGGGCTGTTGAATACGGTTGAAAACTGCTGCCGATTTCGCGATCGCACCGTAACGCGCCAAGCGCGCTTGCTCCATTGCCTTCTCCGCGTCGCCTAACTTCGCGACGTGTTTTTTGTGTCGACGCTTTGCCGTCTCCACGTCCTTCCGCTCCACCCCGTGCGTATTGGTAATAAACCTACGCTGTGCCCGGGTTGACGCTGCGTCGTCAACCATTGCGCGAGTCTCCCGGCTCTCCATGGAGACAACTGCGTTGACGCGCTTTTCTGCCGGGATGGTTTCGACGGGAGTCATCTGCCGTACTGCTCGCGCTTTCGTCTCCGCATCCATCGCAGGCTCTACAGCCAACGTATTGATAGCGCCGATACTAGAGGCCAGCATTAGTTCGGCGTGCGCCTTCGCGTTTGCCGTACGGTATTTCTTTGCCCGTGACTTTGCGGCGACGCTCTCCGCTTGCTCTGCCGTCATTAGGTACGCGGGTTTCTTTTTGGTATTCATAGATGCCTTACTGGTAGTTGACTTTGCGTTGCTGAGGGAAAGGGAAACGCGGACGCGTTTCCCGGCTTGCTTGCTTGGCTTGGCTTGCGCCGTTTCGTTTGTGTTCATATTTCCGCTACGGGTAGTTGTAGATACAATACTATCGGACAGGAGATTGCCTTGGCTCTCTCCGGCTTGCTTGGCTTGACGTGTTTTATTGTTATTCATTTGCTTTCCCTTATCGGGAATCACTAGTTTACACGAGAACTCAGCAACGGTCAACAGGTCTAAGTCGTTGATAGACATAGATATGCATAAGTAAACGTACGAAATAACACGTGCAAAAGCGGGTTTTGGCCCCTGTTATACCGTGGCGTTTTCCCCGTGGCGTTCTCCGGTTGACGCTCGGCTGACAGGCATGAACCTGCCACGGAAGCCGGGGCCGATCCCTCGGTACGCCAAGAACCAGACCGACCTCGGCCAGTACCTGATCCCGCCGCGTGAGCGGAAGATCATTCAACGCGCCATGAAGCTGGAGGGGAACCCCGGGCGGAGCCCGTGCAACCAGTACGAGATCGGCCCGTGGCAACTATTCATCAACAAACACTTCGCGTCGCGTTCCACGCCCCTCGACAAGCTCCCGGACAAGGTGGAGCTGGAGATGGAGCGTCTGCGCCTCCAAAACGAGAAGCTCCGGTTCGAGCTCTCGGTGAAGCAGAAGGATTTCAGCAGCAACTCGGACATCAAGCTGTGGGTCGGGCAGCTCGTCATGCAGGCGAAGCGGGTTCTCCTCGCGATCCCCGGCAAACTCGCTCCGCAGATCCTCGGTCTCGCCACCGAGGCGGAGGTCGAGGCCCGCCTGAAGATGGAGATCAACGCGGCTCTCTCGATCCTGACCTCGCGGCCCCTGCTGGAGGGTGGGCCGGCGATCGAAGAGCCCGCTCCATCCGCACCGGAACCTGCGCCCGCTGCTTCTGAGCCCGCTGCCGTCGCCGAATGAACCCCGTCTTCGATGCCGCATCCGTCGCGTGGAAGCCGGCGGACATGCGCCCACCGTGGCAGTGGGCAGAGGAGAACTATACCGTACCTGTCTCCTCGATCCCAGGACCGTGGCGTTCTGAGAACTCCCCATGGGTCTGCCAGCCGATGGAGGATTTCGCGAACAACGCCATCCGCCAGATCACGATCCTCTGCTCCGCGCAGTCCGCGAAGACGGAAACCATGCTCGTCCTCCTCTGCTGGATCATTGCAGAGGACCCGTCGCCGACGATGTGGGTCACCAGCTCCGACGAGGAGGCTCTCAAGTTCTGCAACGAGCGTCTGATGCCCGCCTTGAGGCTCTGTGAGCCCGTCCGGGCGCAGATCCCACTGGAGCGCACGCTCGCGAAGAGCCAGGAGATCCTGTTTCCGACCATGATGCTGGAGTGCGTCGGCGCGAACAGTAAGCCGAAGCTCCAAAGTCGCTCCCGCCGCTTCCTGTTGCTCGACGAAGTACGCAACTGGCCCGACTGGGCGCTCCCCATGGCGCTCAAGCGGGTGCGTACGTGGTGGAATAGCCGCGTGGTGATCCTCACCACCCCGGAGAAGGTTCACGATACGGTACATCTCCAGTTCTTGGAGGGCTCCCAGAACCACCGGCACGTCCCTTGCCTCGGTTGCGGTCGGAAAGCCCCGCTGCTTTTTGAGAATTTGAAGGCTGAGCACCCCGTCACCCGTGAATGCGTGCGGTGGAAGGATGTCCCGGGGGCCTTGGACGTTGACCACAAGTGGGATTTCAACGTTTTGGCCCCCGCGATCCGTTACGTGTGCCCGTCATGCGGTCATATGCACGCTGACAAGCCCCAGATCCGCCGGCGGATGGCTCTGGAGAGCGAATGGGTGTCGCACAACCCCAAGGCACCCGCCCATTTGGTCTCCTACACGTGGAACGCCCTCCTTCCGCCGTGGGTAAAGTGGCACCGACTCGTTGAAGAGTTCCTCCAAGCCCAGGCTGCCCTCGATTTTGGCAACTGGGAGCCCTTGAAGGCGTTCATCACCGAGTCTTTGGGCCTTCCGTGGGAGGACCGTTTGCGATTCGCGAAGACCGAAGGGTACATTGACGACCGGGTGACCGACTTCACGGCCCCCTTTGTCGAGCACCGCCGCTTTTTGTCGATCGACGTGCAGGGTAAGGGCGGTCGGCACTTCTATTGGAGCGTCAATGCCTTCGCCAAGGGTGGGGCGCATCGCGTGATTGCCTTCGGGAAGGCTTGGTCGGTCGAGGAACTGCGTGCGGTGATGACCGAACACAAGGTCGAAGCGACCAACGTCGCGATCGACAGCGGCCATTGGGCCGCCGAGGTCTACGGCTACATCATGGAGAGCGGAGTCCTGGGCAACGGGGACTATGCTTGGAAGGCCCTGAAGGGCGACAAGGCCACTCACTACCTCGTCGAAGGTATCCGGCAGCCCTTCACGTGGTCATGGGTCGACCCCTACATGGGTCAGAAGCAGCAGAACAAGGTCCGCCCGATCCGACAGGTACTTTTTTCGAAGTCCGCAATGCTCGACCGGGCCGAGGCCGCGATGCGCGGCATGGGTCCACCGCTGGAACTGCCTCTCGGGGCGGATATGCTCCATGAATACAAGATGCATCTCACTGCCTACGAGCGAACAGAGAAAGCCTCTCCCACCACCGGAGAGATCAAGGTTGAGTGGATCCAGAAGAGACCCGACGACCATTGGGGTTCCTGCTTCAGGATGGCCCTCGTGTGCGCGTACGCGACGGGCATCATGGACATCGCCACTTGACGCAACAGTTCTCAACAGTATTGCTGCCGATGTGCTACACGAAAACTCGCGAGAGTGCTCGGTAGGGTTTGATTACAACGAGGTCGATGAGGAGCCGGATACCTCTCAAGAGGAGCCCCTGTTCAGCCGAGCCGACATGTTGGAGTACGGTCGTCGACTCATCTCATTCATCCGGTCGCACGACCGAGCACGCCTGACTCTCGACTGCCTCTACCTCGCCATGGGCGACGCCGAGCTCGAACAGGTCACCATGACCCGCATCGCTTTCCTCCACGGGATCACCAAGGCCGCTGTTTCGAAGCGGGTGCGGGACCTCAGACATCACCTCCACTTCTCTATCAATGGAAACAACAAATCAGACCGAGCCCGTGACACTTACACCCGTACCAACCGAAGCCCCGTCTGCCTCGATAAACCTGCCCGACGGGTGTCTGGCGTCCCGGCGAGGGCTCACCCTGCCCGAAGGACTGCCGTACGATGAGTGGATGAAGGTCGGCACCAAGTTGTCGGCTCTCAACGGCTCGGTGATGTGGCTTCTGGGCGACTGGCTGGCCTATGGACACCGCGCCTACCAGAAGGAGAAATGGGGCGGTCGCGTCCCCAACGGTCTGTACGAGCGAATCAGCTTCGAAACCGGCTACTCACAGAGCACGCTGCGTAACGCCAAGTTCCTGTGCAGCCACTTGGAACCCGCCTGTCGACAGGAGAATCTGACCTTCACCCACGCGCAGGAGATTGTCGCTCTCGCGCCCAAGAACGAGATCAAGAAGTGGATCGACAAGGTCGTCACGGAGAAGCTCTCGGTGAAGGCCATGCGCGAGCAGCTCCGGCGCGAGAAGGCATCTTTCCAGCCCGAGTCGAACGACGACGGTACGACCTCTGTTCTGGAGACCACCCGCCAATTCGTCCGCGACTTTCTGGCCCAGTCGAACACCTTGAACCCGAGGCTGAGCTCGGAGTTGAAGCGGGTGCTCCTGCCGGTGATGGAGCGGCTGGGCTAGTTGACGGGATGCTCCTGGCATGGAGCAATGGCTGATCGCCTACGCGGCGTACACGGACTCGGACCTCGATTCTGAGATCACGTGGTTGCGCACGCAGATCCGTAACCCCTATGCCGCGCAAGCGGAAGGGAACCGGTCGTACCAACGCTCGACCGGGGAGTTCCGCGACCGTCTGGCCGCTGCGTCTCAGGTCAAGGAAAGCCGCGCTCAGGCGGTCACCCACCCCCGTCACGGCATCGCGGATTTCAGTCAGGTCCGAGTGCGCTGAGGTTGACTGCCTCGCATTCGCGTGGCTTCCAGCACTCCTCGACCATCGTTCTTCGACCGAGCTCTCGCTGCGGTTGCGCCCACCTTCGCGTTGGAGCGGGCGATCGCTCAGCACAAGTTGACCCTCTTCGGCTACGACGCAGCCAACCCCGGCACCGTCCGTGGCTCCTCCGGCGGCATGGCCAAGAACGCCGGTTCCGAGACCCCGCTGATGTCCCAGGATCGGCTGAAGCTGATTTGGGAAGCCCGGGATCTGGAGCGGAACATGCCCGTCATCCGCTGCCTTCTGGACCGGATGTCGCAGTACGTGTGTGGCTCTCTGCGGTATCAGGCCCGGACGGGCGATCCCCAGGTCGACAGCCTGTACGAGGCGTACTTCAACGAGTGGGCTGAGTACCACGCGGACATCACGCACCGACACAACTTGCGGATGCTGGTCGAGCTCGCGTTCCGGTCGATGCTCCGCGACGGCGACTTCGGCTTTGCCGGTCTCCTCGTGGGTGAGTGGTACTCCCTCCAGAGCATTGAATCAGACCGCATCGGTGACCCGAACAAGGTCTCGATGCAGAACCTTCCTGACTACGTTCAAGGCATCAAGATTGACGCGAACGGTGCCCCGATCTCCTACGACGTGTTCCGTCGGGAGAGGCAGGCGAGTCGGTACATCTTCGACAAGACGTTCAAAGCATCGGATTTCTTCTTCCTCAACAAGCCGCTGCGGACGGATGAGTACCGCTCCGTCTCGTGGCTGGCCCCGGTGGTCGCCCAGGCCCGCGACCTGTACGAGATGTTTGCCTTTGAGCGTGGCGCGGCCAAGTGGGCGGCGGCCATCGCCGGCGTCATCACGGTTTCGAACCCGCTCGACAAGAGCGGCCTCGGCAGCGCCGGAATGTGGGACGGCAAGCAGGCTGACGGCACGCCTTCCGAGACCGTCACGGGCAACAAACTGCTCCGGCTCAAACCCAACGAGAACGTCACGCCGTTCAACACGGGTGCCCGCCCGTCCGGTGCGTTCCAGCAGTACATCGAGACGGCGCTCCGGGACATTGCGATGGGCGTGAACGTCCCGTACGGCTTTTTCAACATGGCCCAGTTCGGCGGTGCGACCGTCCGACTGGAGGCGCAGCAATTGGACCGCACGTTCAAGCGGTATCAGGAGATCCTCGTCTCGAAGCTCCTTGAGCCGATCAAGAACAAGGTGATCAACATGGGGATCGCGACGAAGCGGATCCCGCCCACCCAGAATTGGACGGGGTGCAAATGGCAGTTCGGCCCCCGGCTCACCGCCGACACGGGCTACGACACCGACGCGAATCTCCAGCTCCTGGCTCACGGTCTCAAGACGGCGACGGAGATCGCCGGCGAGAACGGCGAGGACTACGAGGACGTGGTCGAGCAGTTGGTCAAGGAGGCGATCGTCCTCCGCGATGCCGCCCAAGGCCAAGGTATCCCGCTGGAAATGGTCGCTGCGTCACGTTTCCCCGACGCGACGAACCAGCTCGCCGCTGTGGCCCAGGCTTCGCAGCCGATCACCGCTCCGACCGCTGCCGAGATTGGTGATGGCGGTCTGAAGAATCTCGCGGAGCTCCTCCGCAACGTGGCCGCCGGTCTCCTTCCCCGCGAAGAGGTCGTGGCCCTCCTCGTGACGGTCTACCAATTCACCGAGGAGATCGCTCAGGCGATCGTGCCCGAGAAACAGGCTCTCGCGGTTGCCGCAGAACAGGCCCCGCCCGGAGGTGGCTTCGGGGGCGGAGGTGACAAGAAGGCTGAACCCAAGAAAGACGCACCATGAAGCAACCAAACCAAAGGGAAGAGAAACCGTCGCTGGGCCGCCGCATCATGCGGGTCGCTGCCCCGGCGGCGATCATCGGCGGCACGCTCGCGTACAAGCACTACACGCGTTCTGGCGTTCCCACGCAGTTGACCGATCCCGCGAAGCCCAAGCTGGGAGGTTCTCTGATCGGCTCACCTCGTAAGCCGCTGCACGCAGTTCAGCCCACGGGCAATCCCCGGTCCCGGCGTTGGTTGTCTGACGACCAGATCGCAGGCAGGGCACCGATCCAGAAGCCCGGTATTCTCCATGAGGGCTCCGGCCCGTCGGCGAATGCTCCTCTCTCGGACATCGCGAAGCGCACGTCGACGTCTGACGCACTGCTCAAGGAGGCTCAGATCAAGGCCCGACGCAACGCGAAGGCGCAGAAGACCGTGCAGGAGCGCCAGGCGATCAAAGATGCGAAGTACGCGGCAGACCAATTCGAGAAGGACAAGGCGTCGCTCACGAAGAGCGCCCCCGCCGCAACCGCTACAACCGCTACGCCCGCCCCCAAACCTGCGGCTGCGGTAGTCGCCCAGCCCCCGGTTCGCAAGGTCCTCCCCAACAACCCGCCCGCTGCGGCTGCACCCGCACCCGCTGCGGCGGTCGAGGCACCCAAGCCCGTCGCGCCCAAAGAGGATCTCGGTCCACCCCTCGATCCCGGCCATCCCAAGAACGTGAAGGCCCGGGAACGTCTGGCCAAGCAAGTCGCTCGGAGGAATGGGAAGTCCAAGAAAAAGGAGCCCGTCGTCATCGACGTGAACAAGCAGCAGGCAGAGAAGCTGAAGGCCCGCCGGAAGAACAAGGCACTTGCCCGGGCCAACGCCAAGATCGCCGAGATCAAGGGGAAGAAAGAGCTCGCCGCTCGTCTGCGGGCGATCCGCTTCAACCTCCCGAACGAAGACTTCAACAACATGATGGGCGTGTCCGACCGTCTCACCACGGCGTACCGCAAGGGTCGGCGCATCGTCCCGTGGATCAAGCGGGGCACCCAGGCTGCGGAAGACATCGGCGACGTTGCCTCGGGCAAGAAAGTGAAGGACCCGTTCTGGAAGAAGTCCTGGGCCAAGAGCGCGATGATCGGTGCCGCCATCGGTGCCCCGATCCTTGCTGCCCGTAAGATCAACAAGTGGCACCGGCAGGATCAAAAGTTTCCGAACTCGCTGTCGGACATGTCACCGAAGCTGGGTCGGGCGAAGGAGCATATCGTCAAGGCCGCTCGCGGCATCGACGAGAAGTGGATCAACGCGGGGCTCCGGAAAGGGAAGGCCCGTCAGCCAATCCTCACCTCTCCTGATGGTCCGTTCTTCGCTTCTAAGATCAAGAACCCGACCCTTCTCCAAGCGGTTCTGCGGACGGTGAACTTCCGCGCCGAACCCGAGAAGAAAAGCAGCACCGCCAAGCGGGTTGCCATCGGCGGCGCTGCGTTGGTTGGAGTTGGTGCGGGCACTGCCCTTGCGCTGCGCAAACCGAAGGTGCGCACCCAAGTCGGTCTCCTCCCGTTCAAGGGCTACAAGCTGCCTGCACGGGTTAAGGACGCTCGACTGCCCAAGGGGGTTGGTGCTGCGTACGCCAGTCCCGGGGCTTTCCACCGAAGCGGTCTATCCTCCAGCTCGGTCACGAAGGAATACGGTCCTCGTGCTATGCGGGGCGGAGTAATTTTCACGAACCCCGGGGACCCTAATTCTGAGTACAACAAAATCGCAGTGCCTCGCGGCTACGGGTCGATGAAGAACGTCCAACGTCGTGCGCTTCGCCACGAGCTCATCCACTCGATCCGAGCTCAGCGGCACGGAGACGCGCAGGCGATCGTCCCTCTCGTGCGGGAGGAAATCGCAGCCTACACGGGGTCGAACCGCTCACTCAAGGGGATGCCCGAAGGAGTCGGCGCGAAGATCTTTCGCGGGGCGGACATCGTGAACGGCACGATCGGGTCTACGCAGCACGGCATCAATCAAGGGATGAGGAAGCTCTTCAAGGGGAAGATCCGACCGACCCAGTTCGAATACGCTGACGCTCTCGACAAGGGTTGGGACCTCCGTGACGCCCGGGGCCGCTCTGCTCGGGTCTACGCTCCCGGTTCTCGCAAGCGGGTTCGCCGCGAGAAGAATTGGGATGAGAAGACCGACAACATCCGCCTCGTGCGGAACATCGCCATCGCGGGTGCTCTCGCGGGCGCGGGCGGGACTGCGTACTACCGCCATCGCTACAACAAGGCGCTGCCTCCGAAAATGGTCCCCAACGTCCCAGACACGGCCCATTTCCCTGTCCCTTACCGCAAGCTCCAGGCGAAGGTTCGAGCGCACCACTTTGAGACGCCCGCCATCCAGCGCATCACCAGTGCGATCGGGAACAACCTCCCGGAGCGTGAGCCCACGGCTCCCGAGCAGGCGTACGCGGCGATCCAGAAGTTGCCACCCCGAGCTCGTCGCGGGCTCCTCCGCTACCTCGGTGCTGGGACCCTTGCGGGTGCCGGCGTCGTAGGCGGCTTGGCTACGAAACGTCCGAAGACCGGAGCGTTGATCGGCGGTTTGGCCGCCGGGTTGACGCTCGGATAAGGTTTTATGCAGGTCATCATCGACGCACTGTTCGCCTTCTGCGCGGCCTTGGGAGCCCTGGTTCTCGTGGCGGTCTTCGGTTTCCTGATCGGGTGGAAGGTCATCCACCTCGTCGCCGGGGCACAGATCAAGCGCAAGGAGCGGCAGGCTGCGTTGACATCAAACGGCACTCTAAACTCACCCACAAACTGATCTCGATTTTATCATGAGCAATCACACCCTCACTCGCCTCACCGAGCTCCACGCCAAGACCGGAGCCGTTCTGGAGTTCGCCCAACGCCCGCAAGACGAAGAGTCCCACACGCTTCGCAACGCTGCCCTCGGGCTCGGCGGAGCTGCCGCCGCTTACGGCGCGGGCAGCTACATGCGGGGTCGCAACTGGCAGAAGAGCGTCACCGGTGCGGCGGATAACTCCCCGGCGGGGATCCTGGGAGCCCTGAAGACGGGTAACCGGATGAACGTGATCGCTGCCCGTGGCGCGATGGGTCGTGGCGTGGCCGGCGCGAAGAGCGGAGCTGCTCAGGGCATGGACGCCTTGAACAAGGGCAAAGCCGCTGCCGTCTCAAGCTACGGCAAGGCGAAGTCTGGTCTCGCCGCACTCTACCCCAAGATGCGGGCGAAGCTCGGTCTGCGGGCGAAGTAAGCTAACTCTCATTCCTCCCAAGGCCCCGTCACTGAGTTGACGGGGCTTTTTTATTGCAATGGCCCTCGATCCCCGAGTTCGCGACTCTGCCGGTCAGTTCTCCTCCCGCACCACGGTCACCCCGCAGGCGCTGCGGAAAGCGTGGGCTGCAAACCGAGGCGGACAGCGCGGCAAAGTCATCGTCCCCTCGACCAACACGCTGGCGAAGTTCAGCGACTCTCGGTCGCTGATGCACTTCGATGCGGTCCCCGGATGCTTCACCGCCGACAAGATCGACGACGTGAACGCGATCATCCGTGGCGTTTCCGTCATCACCTCTGGTCTGGTTGCCCGTGGGCACGACCTCGTGGTGGACGAGAAGACGCTCTCGCAGATGCAGGCGTGCGCCGAGTCCAAAGGCCAGGTCCCCGTGAAGGTGGACCACAAGAGCGGAGCCGGCGCAGTCTGCGGCTTCCTCGTAAATTTCCGGCAGGAACAAGGTAAACTCAAAGCCGATTGGCACCTCTTGGAATCACACCCACAGAAGGCGCAGATCCTCGAAGTCGCTCGCCGGATGCCCAATGGCGTCGGTCTGAGCGCGGCTTTCCTCGGTCCTGACAAACCGGAGACGACTGCGGATGGCCGAAAGGCCGCCCGCTGCGTCGACCTTATCTCCGTCGATTATGTAACCCTCCCTGCTGCAAATCCTGACGGAATGTTTGCGGCGAAAGTTGACACTAATTCACACGCAATGAACCCGGAAGAAATCCAAAACCTGATCGACGCCGCAGTCGCCAAAGCCGTTGCTCCTCTTCAGGAGCAGCTCGCCGCTACCCAAGCCCAACTCGAAGCCGCTCAAGGCGAGGACGAAGGTCCGTCGCTGGAGCAGCTCGCTAACATGAGCGACGAAGAGCTCGCTCAGCACGGTCTCACGCCCCAGGACATCCAGGATGCTCTGGACGGTCTCGAAGGTGGCGAGGAAGGCGAAGCCGAAGGTTCTGTCGACGGAACCGAAGGTGAAGGCGAAGCAGTCGGCGCGGGTGCCCCCGCCGGCGCAGCCGCCGGTGCGAGCACGGGTTTCAACACCCTCATCTCCCGCCAGCTCGTTCAGCTCTCCGCTGACCTGAAGAGCCTCAAGCAGGCCAAGGAAGACGAGAAGGCTGACACCCTCTTCGACGCGATCGAAGAGAACATCGCGATGCTCGCTCAGGAGAACGACCATCTCCGCAGCGCCCTCCGCTCGCACACGCAGCCCGCCACTCCTGGCGTGGACCGCAACGAGGTTCGTTTCTTCTCCGCGAAGAAAGACGAAGGCCGTTTTGAAAATCTCGTCCAGCTCGGCATCGAGCAGGACAAGCTCCCGAAGGCCAAGGCTTTCGAGGCTGCCCGCAAGTCCGACCCCGGCGCGTATCAGGATTATCTGGTACGTCTCGGTGTCATCAAGGCTGAGTAAGCCCTGAAGTACCTCAACACACTCAAACGAAGATACTACCATGGCTACTTTCACTGACTCGAACCACAAGAGCTACAACGCTTCTGAGGCAATCGGCGCGTACATCCGCGTCAAGAAAGACACGACCGAAGTCGCGATCGCTGGCGTCGCCGACGCATCGATCGGCGTCACGGTCGCCAACGCGGCGGTCGACGAACTGGTGACGGTTCGCTTCAAGAGCTCCACGGGCTCGGCCTTCTACAAGGCTTCGAAGGCGATCTCCATCAACGCTCCGGTCTACGGTGCGGCTGACGGCGAGGTCACCGACGCAGTTGGCGGCGAGTTCATCGGCTTCGCCGAGGAAGCTGCCACGGCGGACGGCGACATCATCGAGGTCCTCCACACCGGTTCGATTGTCCCGGCCCCGACGGTTGGTGCTGCCCAAGCGGTTTCGACGGACGAGGCGACGGTTGTCGCTCTCGCCAACTCGATCCGCACTGCGCTGATCGCGGTGGGCATCATCAAGGGCGCGGCCTAATCAGGCAGCAGTTTTCAACACCTCGCAACAGCACTAACAGAACTCACCTATGTATCTCAATTCTGACGCCCGAATCCGTCCCGAACTCAGCGCAGTTGTCGAGGACGCCGCCTACGCCGATCAATACTTCATCGGTCTCAAGGTGTTCCCGGTCTACAACTCCCCGAAGAAGACCGGCAACTACATGCGGATCACCTCCGCTGCCTCGGAGAGCATGAAGAAAAACATCACCGACCGTGCCCAGAAGGGTGCGTACGGTGAGGTCGACCGCACGTACGAGAAGGACACCTTCTCGTGCTCCGACCGAGGTCTTGAAGAGAAGCTCGATGACTCGGTGACCGCCGAGCTCTCTGACTTCTTCTCGACCGAGGCCGTGACCTCGAAGCTGCTCCTCCGGTCCATCATGATGGATCACGAGGTCCGCGTTGCCGCGAAGGTCATGAACACGTCGAACTTCGACGCGACCAACTCCACGGTTGCGTACACCGTTGCTCAGCTCGCCAACTTCGACTTCGCCCTGGACATCCAGAACGCGATCAAGAAGGTCAAGAAACGCGGCGAGATGCCCAACACGGTGGTCATGAACCGCGACGTGTACGATCGTATCCGTCTGTCGGACAAGTTCGCAAAGTTCCTGTTCGGTCCCCTCGGTGGCGGCCAGCAGATCACCGAGTCGATGCTCGGCGAGGCGTTCGGTATCCCGAACATCCTCGTCGCGGATGCGACGATCGACAGCTCGAAGAAAGGCCAGACGGCGGCCCCCGACTACATCTGGCCGAACACCTACATCTGGGTCGGCAATGTCCAGGGTGGCGACTTCAGCGCCGGTGGCGCGGGCCGCTCGATCCTCTGGACGGGCGACGCCAGCTCGATCTTCGTCACGGAGACCTACCGTGATGAGAAGCACCGCTCGGACGTCATTCGCGTTCGTACCCACACGGACGAGAAGGTTATCAGCACGCCCTCCGGCACGCTGATCACCACGCAATGGGCGTAAGTCACTTGGTTGGTTGATTTGGTTGTTCGGTTGTTTGGCAGGACGCTTGGCAGGTTGGTTTCACACTAGGCCCCGTCATTAAGTTGACGGGGCCTTTTCTTTGAACATGAGCTCCACCTCTTCTCCCGCTCCCGCCACTGCTGCCCCGAAGAAACCCCTCGTCAGTCTCCTCCGCGCACCGTCCGACCCACGTCGGCGTGCCGTCGTCGCCGCGATCATGAAGAAACGCGGGATGGCTACCAATTTCACCGCCCTCGACGAGTACCTCATCGAGTTCATGTCTCCGACGCTCAAGGCTCATTTCAATAGTCGCTCCAGACCGCTGAAGACCTCAGCGAAGTCTCCCGTCGCCTTGCGGCGGACGCCACACGATGAGATCCGCGTATCTCCTCGGGTCTCCGCACTGAGAGCGCAGGGTATGGGGCGGGCGCAGGCGGCAGCCAAAGCGGAGGACGTCGCCAACTACGTTCCCCGGAGCACCTCCTGGGATGGGCTTCCCCTCACGCGCAGGATGCGGAGGCAGGGGCACGTCAGCGATGCGCGGGGTGCCGCTGCGGATATGATCCGCCAGTGGCGCAAGAACGGGAAGCAGTTCTCCGCCCTCGATCAATATCTGGTTGAGCTCTCCGAAAAGACCGAAGAGCAGAGGCGCGAGAGCCGCCCGAAGGATTGGGCGAAGACCGGCGCGAAATGGGGCGCTGGGGTTGGGGCAGGACTCGGCGCTGTTCAGGGAGCCGCACTGAACGCCGGGTTTGGCGTCGGCGGACCTCAAGCTCTCGCAAACATCGCTGGCGCGGGCGTAGGTGGCGCGATCGGGACCGGTCTCCAAGGCGCGGGCATTGGCTACATCGCCGGTCGTATCAGCCGCTCCAATGAGCGCAAGCGGGCGATGGCCGCTCTGCGGAACAAGCAGCAACCCGCCAAGTGAGCGAGTTCTCGGACAACTTCGCCCTGTCCTGGGATACCTCTGTGCAGGTATTCGGGGACCAGTGCATCATCAACGGGGTCACGATCGACTGCGTGATCCACGGCTTTGAGTTGTCCGACAGTATCCAGAACGGTCGACCCGGTCGCACCACCTCGGCCAACGGTACGGTGATCATCAAGGACGCCAAGTGGATCGAGGTCGGCGGTCGCAAGGGCACGCAGGTTACGATCGGCACCACCACCTACCGGGTCCTCAACGATCCCTCCGCTGGCTACACCGCAGACACCGTCGAGCTCCAGCTCGGTCCTCTTGTATGAGCACCCCAGACATGTACGTCTCGCCGGCTCTCGCGATCGAGCGGGCGTTCGTCGAACTCCTTCAGCGGGACCCCGCCTTCTCGGCGCTCACGATCGTTGCCGCCTCTGACCGGGACGTTCGCGTTCCGCCGCTCCACTGCTTCGTGGTTTGCGACCGGGTGACGCCGCTCCTCCCGACGGGCATCATCTTCACCGCCAATGTCGCGGTGACGGTCGTGACGAACATGGACGACCACACGAACCCGCAGCGGGTGCAGTGGGCGGATCTCCTGGCCCAGGCCCTCTCCCGGCAGCCGCTGGAGTACGATTCAGCTCACGCCCACCTCAAGGGGTGGAACATCACCTCGGTCGGCGAGGTAAGCGACGGGCAGCAAACCGGCGACGCCATCCGCATGACCGTCGGTGCCGCAATCTGAAAGTTGACGAGACCCTCTTCCCAATATGGCAACGAACCAGACCCACCACGACATTCGCTACCTCCTCACCGCGCAGGTCGCGGCGATGGTTTCCGAGAAAGCTAACCTCGCCACCGCAGTTGCTCGGAACACCGCCCTCGGTGCTGTGTCAGTAGGTGACGGCGGAGCTGCCGCGACAGGGGAACTGGGCCTCGCAGCGGACGCGCTGGCTGAGCTGGTCGACCCAGCCGCTGGCGACACCGATTTCGACGACATCGACCCGGTGGTTGGCACCCTCCCCACGGCAGGCACGGTCGGCTCGCCGATCAACATCGGTATCGGCGGATCCAGCCCGACCTCGTTCACGGTGCTCGTGGCGAACCTCCTCCCGTTCCCGTTGGTCGAGCTCGACCCTGTCGGTGCGGGTTCGAACATCGACATCACCGCGTACTGCACGTTCTCGTGGGCCAAGACCTCCTTCACGGGGATCTCCGGGCTGAACGTCAGCGTGTGCACGGTCACGATCCGCAACGTCGGGGTCACGGTGGCGAGCGGCGAGTACACGCTCGTCTTCACGAATCCTCTCGACGCAGCGGCGTCCCCGGGCGTCTCCGCTCCCGCCTACTTCATCGCTGCGTAATGGCCCTGACCCGCAAAGGCACGGCGTACCAATTCGGCACCTCCGGGTTTACTTGCTCGGGGGTGACAGTCACGGGTGCGGGTGTCTCGGTCGAGGCCACGTTGAATACGGTCATCACGGGATCCGACGGGTTGGTGAAGACGCAGATTTTCGGGAACCCGAAGGCCACTCTCAGACTGAACGGGTACACCACCACCGGCACGCTGCCTGAGATCGGAGCGACCGCCACGGGCGGAGGAGAGACCGGTTCGGTCGTCTCCTCGGCCATCGAAGCGAGCAACGAAGACTTTCAACGCGTCAGCCTCACCGCCGAGGCGTACGCGTACTAGCAAATCCGGCGGTTGACAGATCCCCACCACCATCATGGCTCTCACTCGCAAAGGCGCAAACTACGCATTCGGCACCGCCGGCTTCTCTGTCTCGGGAATCGACTCGCTGACGTCCGTCTCGGCGGGTCAGGAGTACACCGTTAACGTGACCGCAAAGGACACGAACGGGGAAGTCGCCGCTCACCTCTACGGCAGCGAGAAGAAGAACTTCTCCGCTGAAGGCTACGTCACTGGCTCGGTTGCCCCGGTCGCCCTTGGTGGCGCGGCCACGGTTGCCGGCGTCTCTGGTGTCGTGATGAACTCCAGTGTCCAGGCCAGCAACGAAGACTTCGCGAAGGTCTCGGTCTCTGGCGAGGCTTACACCGGCATCTCGTACTCGTAATAGCCTGTGGCAGACGAGGTTCAATACTTCGTCCACGACACAAACTTCGTCGAGGCGTTCTCCAACGTCCCCCACCGGGTACTTGGGAAACGCCTCGATCCTTTTTGTCTGTGGCACCAGTTCAATCTGGAGGTCATGCAGAGCAAGGTCCTCCTCGGGGCTCCGCTTACGCATCTTGACGTCTGGCTCTTCGTCCGCGTCTGCACCAGCAAGTGGACGCCGGCCCATTACGTGCCGCAGATCAAGCCGCCCTCGGTGTTGGAGCTCCTGTGGCTCTCCAAGCGGTACGACCTCGCGAAGGAGGTCCGGAAGATCTCCGACTACTTGGTCGATTATTGCAGTCGCCCGAAGTTCTGGCCGAACAACCACGAGCAGAAGATGGGCAACGACAGGGACTTTGACGAGAATCTTGAGATCGCTCTCCACGTCGCCAAGGAGTCCTCACTGAGCTGGCGGGAGGTCTGGACCATGCCCCTCGGGATGCTCCACTGGACCAGCACCGGGTTGGCCAAACTGGCGGGTGCCAAGGTCGACATTTGGACGCCGGAGCACGAGGAAATGTTTCAGGCCCACAAGATCAAACGTGAGGCCAAGATTGACGCGGAGGGTAAGAAGATCGCCGAAGCCGAGGGCATCCCCTACGCGGACGCCCGAAAGAAAGCGAACGACGCTTACTGGGCCGAGGTGAACAACGCTTATGCCGCCGCCCGATCAAAACCCGAACACCGGTAATGGCCGGATCAGTGCCAACCTGGCCGCCCAAGCCCTTGGCCTTGCGCCCGTGGCTACCCAATTGGCCGCTGGAGCCAAGGCTACCGACGTCGCTGCGGAGACGCTGAAGAACGCCGCGCTGGATAAACTCATTGGACCGACAGCCCTTTTCGCGGGCGGTATGATCGGGGTCCTTAAGACCATTCGGTCGATCGTCAAGGAGTCCGGGATCCTCGAAAAGGGTCTCGCCCGAATTGGGCAGATGCAGCAGATCGAGGGGAAGTTTGAGACTCTCCTGAAGTCCGCCACGCTCGCGAAGCAGCGAATTAAAGAGCTGTACGCCTTCGCGGCGAACTCGCCGTTCAAGATGGGCGACGTGGCCGAGGCCAACCGGATGCTCCAGGCCCTCACGGCAGGCGCTCTGGCGTCCGCCAAGGGCATGAAGATGGTTGGGGATGCTGCCGCTGCCACCGGGCAGGATATGGCCAGCGTAGCCCAAGCGGTGGGCAAGGTATACAACGCATTGTCGTCGGGGCGGGCCTTGGACCGGACGATCTTCCAGCTCATGCAGACCGGCGTCGTCACCGACGAGCTGGCCGACAAGTTGGAAAGGCTTGAGGCCGCCGGCGCTGGATTTTCGGAGAAGTGGGGAGAGGTGGAGAAGCAGCTCAAGCGCACCGAGGGCGGGATGAAGAACGAGATGCGCTCGCTTCAGGCCCTCACCTCCCGGTTGGAGGAGGCGAGTGCGGTCATGGAGCAGGCGTTCAGCTCTGCGTTCGTTGAGGCCCAGGCCAAGGCGATCGAGACCTCCATCAAGGCTACGAAGAACCTGACCCCGGTGCTTCAGCAGATCGGTAACGACCTCGCACCGATCCTTCAGTTCAACAAGAGCCTCAAGGATTCGATCGTCGAAAGTACCCTCGCGACGAAAGGATTCGCCGAGGCGCTGTCGGTCATGTGGAGCATCGGCAAGGTTGCCTTTGCTGGGCTGGCTGCCGCTGGTGTCGGTAAGCTCCTGTCGACAGTAGGTCCCGGTGTGGCGAAGGTCGGCAACTTCGTCAGCGGTGTAGCGGGTAACGCCCGGACAGCGACCGCAGGGGCCGCCAGCGGAGCCGCCGCAGCCACGAAGTTCGGAGCCGCTGGCGCTGCGTTCGGATCGGATAAATTCGGCCTGGCCGCGTCTCTCGCGGCTGAGGCGGTTGCGCTGAAGGCTTCGTCGGTCGCCGCGAACGTCCACTCCACCGCGATGAGGACAGCAGCAACCTCGACGGGCCTGATGAAGGCGGCCTCGTATTCGGGGGCGCTTGGCGTTCAGGCTCTCGGAGCCGCGTTTGGCTTTCTCAAAAACGCCGCGCTGGGGGCCTTCAACATCTTCAAAGCGGGCGCGATCTCGATCGTCACCACGTTTATTACGGGTGCGCTCTCCGCCGCCGCTGCTGCGGGGGTCGCTTTCCTCGCATGGAAGAGGTCCGTCGAGGACACCACCACTGAGTATGAGACGCTCAGTAAGGCGATGGCGGATACCAATAAGAAGCTGATCGAGCAGGTACGTGCCGCCGACACGGTCGATAAGTGGACCCAATCAGTCAACGACCTGACCACCGCGATGGCTGCCGCCCGAGCGGAGTTGGATGCGATGAACGCCAAGGAGAGCGAGCGTGGTTTCTTTGGCCGGGTCGGGGACTTCTTCACAGGGAACAAGCGGGAGCGGGACCGGGGCCGCGAGGCGAAGGCGGAACAGGTTGGCAATCTCGCCAGCCTCCGCACGACGGCGATCAACCGGCGCGGATCCGTGGGTCTCTCGGACGAGGAACGCGCTCTCGCGCAGCAGAACAGCGAGATCGAGCGTGCCCGCGAGGAAGAGGACTTCAACTTCGCGCTGTCGAATGCGGACGACGACAAGAAGATCAAGCTCTTGCAGGAGCGCCAACGGCAGTTCCGCAGTCGGGGTTTGGCCGGCGATGCCGAGGCAGAAGCCCGGGCCAACGCGTCGAGCGGGAAGGTCGCCGAAGGCAAGGCGCTCATCGCTACTGATACTCGCATCGGGGACGCCAACGCGGCCAAGGATCGAGCCCAGGCCAAGTTGCTCGCGAGCGGCATCACTGAGGACCAGTTGGGGGAGCTTCCTCAACTGAAGCGGGACCTCGCGACTAAGCAGGAGAACGCCACGCTCGCTCTCGGGATCGCCAACAAGGGGACGGGTACTGGAGGGCTGGACGCGACCCGTGCTGCCACCGAGAAAGAGAACCTCGAAACGCTCGCCAAGCAAGTGGCCCTCCTCAAAGAGATGGAGGACGCTGAGAAAGCTGCGAAAGATGCAGCGAAAGAGGCAGCCGCGCTGAGGCTCAAATCGGAATCGCAGATCGTGGTCCTCAACCAGCGGTTGAACGATCTCGTGAACGATCGCACGCTCACAGAGGAACAGAAGGGTGAGAAGCGCCGTCAGTTGCAGCTCCAGATCCTGGGGATTGAGCAGCTCATCGCCGATCGCGCAGCCAACACGCAGCGGGCCGATCAATTGCAGAAGGAGGTCTTCCAGATGCAGGAGGCGGAGCGGATCTCTCGCCGGCAGTTGGAGTGGGAAGAGAAGATCGCCAACGCCCGCACGGTTGGTCTGGAGACCGCCTCGATGGAGTTGCAGGCGCAGATGGACATCCTGAACGAGCAATTGGCTGTCGCCGAGAAGATGGGCCAGACCCTCACCGTTCGGAGGATCAAACTCCAGATCACCAATGCATTCAACGACCAGCAGAAGGCCGGGAAGGACTTCGACACGAGCGTCGCAATCGACCGAGCGAAGCTCAACAACGACCGACTGGCCGAGAAGAAAATCTCCGACGCTCAAGCCACTGAGGACTTGGTCAAGCAAGGCTCGGACAGCGGGCGAAACAAAGACCAGATCCTCGAAGCCGTCGCCACCCGCATCAAAGCAGACGCGGCATCGGATGGTCCCGTCGACGAGAGCCAGTTTGCCGAGAACGACTCTCGCCGGAACATCAAGATCGCGGAGCTCAAGAAGCAGAAGGAAGAAGAGACGGCAGAACGTATCCGTGCTGCCTCTGAAGTTGTCGAGCGATTGAACCCGGTGGGCGTGACGATCGACAAGCGGGCGGCCAACGCCGTGGGGGCGAATGGACCCAAGCCTGAAGAGTCGGGGATGAGTCCCGCCGCGTACTACCAGGGTTCGCTGACCGCCCAAAACAACACGGTCACTGAGCTCAAACTTCTCCGCACCGACCTCCAGACCGGCTTCAAAATCAAATGAGAGCAGGCATCACCATCAAAGGGTCACGCGGCCCGTACCTCGTCGACAGTGGGTCCCTCTCCACTGATCGGCTCGGCCTGTCCACGATCACCGCCCGGTTCTGGGCGGCCACGCCCAGCCTGCTCCTGGCCTATGGGCTTCCGGGGTCCTCGCACCCGACGTACCCGTTCCTCACCGCCGAGACGCGGAGCCCGTCCCAAGGCCCCGGCGGCACGGCGTATCTGGATGTCAGCTACGCGGGCATTGAAGGAGCGACGCCCAACCCATTGTACGAGGTCGACTCCAGCTTGACGGACTTCCCGATCGAGAAGCACCCGAACTTCAATCTGTTCGGCGGCACCAAAGCGTCGCCGGCCCCCGGTGCGGTGTTCAATGACGATGGCACGTTCAAGAACTTCACGCCCACGGCTCCTGACTATCTGCGCGGCGTGACGTCCTTCACCATGCCCATCGCCATGGTCCGCGAGACCAAGGTGGACCGTCTCGGGTTCCCGCGCACCTTGGGCACGATCTCTCCACCGCCGGGGTCGTATTCAAGCATTGCTCCCGGGCAGAACTGGTTGATCACCGGCTCCAACAGCCAGAAGCGGGGCAACGCCTACATCGTTACGACCGAGTGGAAATCGAGCGGCCCCATCCGGTGGAGCAACTCGCTGTTCTCATAACATCATGGCGACGACGAACGTAAACACAGCCCTCTCGAAGGTCCGGGCGGGGATGTCGATCTTCGAGGTCATCACCGCTGAACGGATCAACGGGATCGCGGATGCTCTCCGGGCGATCATCCAGGGTGAGTTCATCAACTCGGGCGACGGCATCTCGATCAATAAGTCGGGCAGCTCGGGCATCACCATTGCTCGGGCACAGAGCGACACCGAGAAGGAGTTGGAGGAGCGCATCCGCATCGTCGAAGAGCGCCTGAACAACCTCCGCGCCGAGGTGGTGTGTAACCCGGACGGAACCTTCACGATTACATTCACGGATACATGAGCATTGCACCTGTGACCACGGTCTGCGGCAACTGCTGCGGAACTTCTTGCTTCAAGTTGGAGTGCCGGAGTCGCGGCGGGATCGCCAAACTTTGCGGGCACTCGGAGTATTCGCCGCACGCATCGAATCCGCCGAGGTACTACAAGACGAAACGGTTCGACGGATGCTTCAATCGCTGCGTCTGCTACGGTGGAACCTGCATCGAGGGAGCAAGCACTCCCTCAGCATCCTTCTCCTCCACCACGGACAGCGGCAAATGTACTGGCGGAGCATCCGTGGCGATCAGCCCCGGCACGTACAACTCAGGGACGGGGCAGATCTCGGCGGTGCTTACCTTCTCCAGTTTCTACGGCGGGAAGTTGCCGGGTTGCCCGACCACGACCGAAGGGAGAGGGCCAAGCTCCTCCTTGGTTTATTACGATTTCGCTCCGGGCGGCGGTGCCTCGGTGTCGGTGTCCTACGGAGCGTTTGGCGGCGGCGGTTGCCCCGGCGGCAACAGTGCAGCCACCCCAATGATTGCTTCGGTGGGCAACGACTACGGCAATGCTTCGGCGGTCGTGTGCGTGTGCGTCGACAAACAAGCCACCACGTACTCCTACATCTCCAGCGGGCAGATTCGGTACGACCCAGACATCTCGTGCGACATCCCCGTCGAGACCTCCCAACTCACCACCCGCCAAGGTTACTCAAGCACGGTCTGCGGAGCAGGGGCGGTCACGGGACCCGCTTCGGTCACCTACATGAACACGGTCGACGACGACACGTTCGGAGTCCTGACCTTGCTCCAAGGCCGAACAGTCGATGCCACTTCGATTCAACGGTTCACGACGACGACCTGCTCGGGGAGCAGCGAGTATGCTGAGATCCGCTCGGATTGCTCTGCGCCCTCCGGGGAATCCGGCCCGGCCTTTCGCCGGGAGAAGCTCCTCGACGAAGACCTTGAAGACGACGCGATTGACCGGCTGTGGGCCAGCCCCACTGGCGCTTGGGGTGGTTGGCAGGTTGTCGACGACGGCACCGGTGAGACGTGTGCCAATCCTCTCTGCTGTCGGTCGACCTACGAGGAGCGCACGGCGAGGACGTTCGAGGTCCGTGAGGCCCAGTATCGGGCGACGGTGAAGGACCAGGGCTCTGGGGCGATGATCGAGATCAAGATCGCGATCTACCGCAAAAAGCGCAGCGAGGCCACGTACCAACCCTACCTCACGCGGACGTACAACGTCCTCGCTGACTTCACGGGTGAGGCGATGGTCGAGGACGATGTCCCGAACGCCGAGGGCTACGACACGTACGCTGCCCGGTGCTCCTTCAAGGTGGTCTGAGTTTACACCGTCGGATGGGTGGTAACTACAATCCCATGACGAAATCAAACTGGCCGGCACTTGAACGGGAGCAACTCATCAAGGCCCATGCGGCTGAGATCGCGAGCTACAAGGAACAGAACAAACGATACCAAGCAGTGGTCGATGACTTGGAGGGCCAACTCGGCGTTGTCCTCCAGCTTGCCAAGACCCGTCTCAAACCGAAACCAATCACCGCTACTCCGGGTGCGGCGTCGACGTCCACAGCCTTCGCTCTTGCGGGTTGTTGGCACGTCGAGGAGGAGGTCGACTCTCGTTCCGTCAACGGAATGAACTCCTACAACCTGGCCGAAGCGGACAGGCGCATCGAGAAGTACGTGAGCTCAGTTCTCCGTCTCGTGGAGATCGAGCGGCAGGGCACCGATATTGATACTCTGGTGTTTGCATTGCTCGGGGATCTGATGAGTGGCTACATCCACGAGGAGCTGCGCGAGACGAACGCCCTCTCGCCCAGCCAGACGGTCCTGTGGCTGATGGAGCGACTCTCTGCGGTCATCGAGACCCTCCGGAAGAAGGGCAACTTCAAGAGGATCATCATCCCGTGCTGCTACGGCAACCACGGCAGAACGACGATCAAGCCGCGCCACGCCACCGGCCCCGCCAACTCCTACGAGTGGTTGCTCTACAAGTTCCTCGCCAGCAAGTTCACCGACGGGATCGAGTGGGAGGTCGCTGAGTCGTACCACACGTACCTCGACGTCTACGGCAAAACGATCCGTCTCCACCACGGCGATGGTTTGAAGTACCAAGGCGGCATCGGCGGCCTCACCATTCCCGTGGAGAAGGCCATCGCGAGCTGGAACAAGGGCCGTGTGGCTGACCTCGACGTCTTCGCCCACTGGCACACCCGGCAGGAGAATACCAAGTGGGTCTCCTGCTCGTCCTTGATCGGCTACAACGCCTACGCCGTGTCGATCAAGGCCGCCTTCGAGCCGCCCTCCCAGACCTTCTTCCTCTTCAACGAGAAGCGTGGTCGCACCGTCACCAGCCCAATTTTTGTAACCTCATGAACTGGAAAAAACTCGTAGACCGAAAAGACGCAGAAACTTACGTCCTCCCCAAGGGTTGGTGGACTCAGGAAGAGGTCGCGGAGCAGCTCCAATGCTCGCCCTCCCGAGTCTCCGAACGCTTGCGCCCGGGGATCCAAGACGGAACTTTCGAGAAGCAGACCTTCTCCATCTGGTGCAAGATCCAGAAGCGCAAGGTTCAGGTCGTCGCCTACCGCCCATCCGATGGCTCGACACTGGAGAAGGACCCGACTCCTGAGTCGAAGCCCACCCCCGGTCGCAAGGCCGGCGGGGCACCCTGGCCTGACGAACAGTTCCGCCGCGCCCTCGTTTTGCGTGACCAAGGCCAGACGTGGGACCAGATCGGCGAGGCGGTCGGGCGCTCCGGCGACACAGTCCGCAAGTACCTTAGAAACCGCCGTGCATAAGAACCTGACCAGCGAGGTCGTCCTCAACCCAGACCTCAACCCGCCGAAGCGGGTGCGCCCCGCGCCCACCCCACCACCCGATCTGCCATTCGTCCTGCCCGAGGATACCCGGCCCAACCTGTCGGAGCCCACGGTTCTTGAGTTGGCGGGAAACTTCGGCGCGGCGATGTCCAAGTGGTTTGCTGCCGGAATGCCTGTCGTGAGCGAGGCGGAGTACCAACGCCGCACCTCGATCTGCGACGGGTGCAACTACTGGGACCCATGGGCTCGCCTCGGTCTGGGTAAATGTAAAGCCCCGGGCTGCGGGTGTACCTCCCTCAAGCGTTGGCTGGCGACCGAGCGTTGTATGCACCCTGAAGGCTCTCGCTGGGAGTTGACGTAGTTAGCTGGGTGGTATGGCCACTAAGCTCTTCGTCAACGTCCAAGCTGATTCACTGAGTCGGTCGCTGGTTAGGTCCGAGACCGATCTGGCCTCGGTGGATTTCGCGGATCTGGTCGTTGGCGATAGCCGCGCCTACGAGCTGTTCTTCGTCGACGGACGGGGCAGCTTTGAGGCGTGGTCGGGCAACGCGTCGTACACCCCCATGCTGGCCTTGGGTGAGTGCGGTGCGCCCACGGGCGGCACGTTCACCCTGACCTTCGGGGCGAACACGACTTCGGCCCTGGCCTACAACATCTCCACGGCAGCCTTGCAGACGGCGCTGGAGGGTCTCGCGAGCATCGGGTCGGGGAACGTCACCGTCACGGGCTCCGCCGGCGCGTACTACATCATCACCTTCGTCGGCTCTCTCGCCGACACGAACGTCGCGGAGATCACGCCTGACGCCACGCTCCTGTCCCCGACGTCCAACATCGACGTCAGCACTCTCACCGCCGGCGGGGGTGGGGCCAATGAGGTGCAACTGATCACGCTGGAGCTGAACCCTCTGGTGTTCGCCAACGACTGGGTCCCGATCACTAACGGCTGGAGCGGCACCCTGACCCTGCGAACGCTGGAACTGGTCCAGAAGTTCACCTCGTCGAGCGTCGAAGGGGTTCTGGAGACGATGTTCCAGATCACGGTGATCGACCCGTCGAGCAATCGGTCGACCTACGCCAAGACCGAGGCGACCATCCGGTGCACGACGATCAACCCCGAGAGCTACGCGGGCTCGGCCAAACCCACGCTGGTCACTGCCGCTGAACTGGCTGCCGCCGTGTTGGCGGCCAACGGGTTCTCATGGCAGACCGCCACCTCCTCGGGCGCGGGCAATACCAACATCACCCGGCCCGCCACGACCTCGCGCCACCACACGGCGACGGTTGCGGTCACGGGAGCTGCATCGACCCGGACGTTGGCGATCCAGACGACCAACACGCCCGCTGCGGGTGATACCATTCTCCTCCTGATCGAGCCTGACAACACGCCCGCCAACGTCGTCGAGCTGCGCAACTCGACCTCCGGCGGCACCCTTCTGGGGACGATCACCACGACCGACTCCGAGCAAGCGGTCTCGGTGTTGCTCACGTACACGGGCACAGCTTGGCAGGTAACCTTCTCCTCTGCGGAATACTTCGCCGTATCTGGTAACCTCGCGGGAGTCCCTCTCCCGACTACGGCTCGTGCGAACCTGCGGACGCCGTTCAGCCGGATCTCCGCTGAGCAGACCGCCTCCTTCAGCCTCACGAGCGCAGACGACGGCATGTTCGTGCCGATCTCCTGTGCCTCGGGTGATGTCGTCGCGACCATCCCTGCGGCTGCGTCGGTCCCGGCGGGCTTTGCGTTGGTCCTCCAGAAGACCGACAGTACCAGCAGTACGGTGACGACGTCGCCCGCCACGGCGACCTTGAGCATCGCCTCGGAGACCGCGTTGCTCATCTCCGACGGGACGAACTGGCGCGTAGCTCAACTCTCTACTCCCCAGGCGGCCACTCCGGCGGTCGCGAACTACTCCACGCTGACGGGCCTCACGGGTGGCGGAGCAACCAATCTGGACGGCGTCGTCACTGCGGGCGGGGCCGTTGCCACGGGCCAGATCGCGGCCATCACCCGAGTTGTCGGGGGTGGAATCAGCACCCGGTTCTGGCAATTGGTCGATGGGACCGACGCAGAATCGACGCACGTCGTACGTCCCGATGACTACAACGCTTCGACCAACCCCCGGGTTTGGAAGTCTGCCGGCGGGAACAATCGCCGAACGGCCTACGCCAACTCCACCGGCAACAGCACGATCACAATCACACCGCCGAATGGGCTCGCAGTTGTCACGGTCACAGGCACCGCATCGACGCGTATCTTGGTCCTCTCGGTCGCTGATCTCTTTGACGGCGACCGGTTGGCTATCCGTCTCCTGTTGCCCGCCACCGCAGACATCATCGTCGAGATCCGCAACTCGGCGACGGGCGGCACGCTCCTCTACTCGGTCACGAGTGAGGCCGATGCCGTGACCTACTTCTTCGACCTCTACTTTGACGGCTCCGCTTGGCAGCCGCTCTCCAATCTTGGACCAGTAATTTGACCATGAAACCAACCATCATCCGAATCGGAATCTTCCTCACCTTCCTCGGTGCGCTTTGCTTTGTCCCGGGTCTCGGCACGGCGGCCTTTAGCCAGACCGTGCCGAAGAACGTCCAGAAGGCGACGGGCACCAACTACGTCACGGAGGACCTCGTCTTCAACACGAAGATCCTCACCATCAATACGGCCTTGGTTCTCGCCGACGACGTCCGCCAGACGTTCAACCCTGGCGCGACCGTAGCCGGGCTGAATGTCGGGAGCTTCGCTGGCGACCCATCAACCCCAATCAACGGCGACCTGTGGTACGACAGCGTGTCTGATGAGCTCTCGGCCCGAATCAACGGAGCCACCGTGTCCTTGGGCGCGGGAGGCGGTGGAGGCGCACCGGATGATGCCACGTACATCACTCAAACGGCCAATGGCACCCTCTCGGCTGAGCAGGCGTTGAGTTCGCTCGCGACCGGCATCGTTCAGGTCACGACAACGACCGGAGTTCTCTCTAGCGTAACCGATTCGGCGGGGGTTGCCGCGTTGATCTCCGACGAGACTGGGTTGGGCGTACTCGCGTTCAGTGCCTCACCGGTGTTCTCGACGGACATCACGCTGCCGAACTCGGCGACACCGACTACGGCGACCGTCGCCAAGGCTGCCTTCGATACGAACGCCTGGGCGACCGACCGAGGCGCGATCCAGATCCATGATGGTACGGCCAACACCTTCGTCGTCGCGGCCCTTGTGAGCGATACCCCGAGCGATGGCCAAGTCCCGACGTGGAACACCGGCGGTACGGTGACATGGGAGACTCCCTCTGGGGGTGGCGGAGGCGCACCGGACGATGCCACGTACATCACTCAAACTGCCAATGGCACCCTCTCGGCTGAGCAAGCCTTGAGCTCCCTTGCAACAGGGATCGTTCAGGTCACCACGACGACCGGAGTTCTCTCCAGCGTAACTACCTCGGCGGGGGTTTCAGGTTTGCTCTCCGACGAGACCGGCTCGGGCGCTCTCGTGTTCGGAACGTCGCCGACGATCGCAACTCCCGTGATCTCCGGGGCTATTACGTTCCCCGACGGTGTTCGCCAATCCTTCAACCCAGACGGCACCAACGCAGGCTTGAACGTCGGCTCCCACACGGCAGATCCTTCGACCCCAAGCAACGGCGACCTCTGGTACGATTCGACTGCCAACGAGCTCACGGCGCGGATCAACGGTGCGAACGTCGCGCTCGGTTCGGGTGGTGGAGGTGTTGCCACCGATACTATCTTCGACGCAAAGGGAGATCTCGCTGTAGGTACAGGTTCCAATACGGCCTCAAAACTCTCCGGAGGGACCGATGGCGATGTATTGACGTACGACTCGGGGGAGTCGACGGGGGTGAAGTGGGCTGCGCCTTCTGGCGGGGGCAGTGGAGGTACGCTTACTCTTGTCCGGTTCACGGCCAACGACAATCAAGCGCCCGCCTCTTCGTTCGCGGCTCTCGATACGCGAAACTCGATTCTGGTTTTGGACTTCGACGCAGCATCGGATGAGAACGCCGTCTTCACTTCAATCATCCCCGAGGCTGCCGACTTCACCACGGGGATCACCGCACGACTCCAATGGACCGCGACGAGTGCCACCTCTGGTGATTGCGTCTGGGTCGTCGCTTTTGAGCGAATGACCACCGACATCGACAGTGACAGCTTCGCCACGGGTGTTTCGGGCACGTCGACCACGAACGGGACGAGCGGTATTCTCACCGCCACTGCGATCAACTTCACTGGATCCGAGATCGATGGGTTGGTAGCCGGCGAGCCTTTCAGAATCAAAGTCACGCGAGACGCCGATGCCGGGGGTGACACCATGGCCGGCGACGCTGAGCTCATCTCAATTGAACTTCGCCAACGATGAAATTCCTGATCGTTTTCCTTCTCTCCCTCCAGGTCGCGTTCGCTGCGCGGACCTTCAACGGGTCGTCTCACTATCACACGTTCTCGTCGACGCAGACGCAGCCCGTTACGATTGCCTGCTGGTTCAAACCCACGAGTACCACGGTCACTCAGATCCCGGTCTGTATCGGGCACTCAGGCACGTCGAGGGGTTTCTATCTCATCTATCGGGCAGGCGACGCTGGCAAGCCGCTTGGCGCGGTGATCCTGAGCGACGGCGGGTCAGGCGAGGGAGTATTCACCCCGGGGCCAAGCACAAGTGTTTGGACTCACATCACGGGAGTCTACGCCTCGACGACCTCCCGATACTGCTACATGAACGGAGTGGCAGGCTCGGAGAACACCAGCTCGACCAGCAACCCGAGCACGCAGGTTTTCGAGATCGGGCGGTTGTTCAACGCGGCAGGTTACCTCAACGGAGCCGTCGCTGATGTCGGGGTGTGGAACGTTGCTCTCACCGCTGATGAGGTCGCAGCTCTCGCGAAGGGTGTCTCCCCGCTGCTCATCCGACCCTCTGCTCTGGTCCACTACGCGCCCCTCGTTCGCGAGGTCATCGACCTGAAGGGTCGCGTGCCGTCGGCGGGCACCTCGACTGCGACCGACGATCACCCACGGGTCTACCGATAATCTCATGAAAAGCCTATTCCGTTTCATCCTCGCCAGCTTCGCCTTCGCTTCCGCGTTGGCTCTTACGCCCGCACTGGCGGCCCACTCGACGCCGGATAAGGCGATCTTCACGAGTACCCTCCCACAGGAGATCGATGGCATGACCGATCTGTGGGTGGTCAAGTTCGCCCCGACCAAAGAGGAGCCCGAGGGTGGGCTCTACGTGGTGCCTCGGCACGTCCTTCGGCGCTATTCTGAGGCTCGCACCCGTGGCTTCCTCTGGGATTGGGCACCCTTAAAAGAGGTCATTTACTTCCTTGACGACGCTGTACGCCCGCCACCTGTCCAGTCAGCCGACGACGCGTTGAGAGCGGAAAACGAGGCCCTCAAGAAGCGCATCCGCGATGCGGTGATCCTCTTGGGGACCGGGGTAAAATAGTGTCCCTCCCAGAGCCAACCAACCCGGACGAGCTGGAGCTGCGCGATGACATGCATCGCGCCCATGGCCACGTCGTCTCTGTCCGGTTGTCCGCTCTCCGTAACTTTCTCGCCTACGTTTCTGACCTCCGGATCCGCCTCGCCGAGGCAGAAGATTCCGATCCACCCACTCAACACCAGATCCTATGATCCCGCTCATCTCCGCCCTCGTCGAAGATAACTCCGGCGGCACGTCGTCCACCCGGGTCGTCATGCTCCTGTGGCTGACCTTGGTTTGTATCGCTTGGGCCTTCGTAGCTTACAAAACGACGGGCATTCCGGACATCCCTCCGGGGGTCCTGACCCTGAGCGGGATGCTCCTGAGCGCGAAGGTCGTCCAGCGGTTCGGGGAAAAGCCAACGGGTTGACGTGTCCGGACAGGTATGCGCCTGTTCCTCCTCGCTTTCCTCTTGGCCGATCCGACGTTCGGGGCCGAATTGATCCTCACGTGGACCGATAACTCGACCAACGAGGATGGATTCATCATCCAGCGGGCACCCACTCCCGATACGGGCACGGCGTTGGTCGGCTCTTTCGTGGAGATCGCCCGAGTGGGGAAGGACGTGGTGACGTACACTGACAAGGATCTGCCGCAAGGAACCCGATACACGTACCGGGTGGCTGCATTCAACGCCTTTGCGACGTCTCCCTTCTCGGCCATGGCCAGTGCGACCACCAAGGTCGACTCCGTCGCCGCCCCGACCTACCTGAAGGTTAAACAGCCCTGACCATGGACTGGGGCTCAATCCTCGGCAACGTCGCCTCGGGCGGCGTTCTCGGTCTCCTCGGCACAGTTGTCTCCGAAAGCATTGGTTTCTTCCGTCGCAAGCAGGAGTTCACCCAACGCCTGGCCCTGGCCCAAGACGAACGCGAGACGCTCAAACTGAAGGCTGACGTCACCGCCGCAGAGATGGCGGGCCTCTTAGCCAAGGCCCGGGAAGAGGGCGCGTCCAATGCCTTCATTGCATCTCAGCGGGCCGAGGCGGCGATCAAAGGAGAGGCCAAGTGGGTCTCCACGCTGCGGGGATTCACCCGTCCGGGCATCACGTGGTACGGCCTCGTCCTGACCACCGCTTTCGTGATCTTCCCACCTTCGTCCACGATCGGCCAAGAGCTTGCCGTCACCGTGAACATTTACACCGGCATGATGATCTCATGGTGGTTCGGACAACGGGCAATCGACAAGGGCGCAATCTCATGGGGAAATCGCACAGCCGGCGCGTCAGTGAACTCAACTCAGGCACCCAACCCGACTCGATGAACTCGTTCCTCAGCAAATACGGCGAGTGGTTGTTCCGGGGCGCAAGCCTCGCGGGCATCGTCGCCATCCTCTGGCTCAACTCGAACTACGTCAGTCTCGACCAATATCAGGCTGACCAAGAGAAGCTCTCTGCCACCTACAGAGCCGACTCAGAGAGGACCGCCACTGACTATCGCGCCTACCAAAACGAGATCGCCCGCCGGGTGACCGCCGTGGAGGTCGCGATGCTCGTGATGGTCGAATCGAACAAGGTGAACGAGCGGCAGGAGATCACGCTCAAGGAGCAGGAGCTCCGACTGCGCAATATCGAGTCGAGCATCGCTAAGTTCATCGCGCTGTTCGATAAGGAACACCCGTCGAAGTAGGCGCTTTGACACCCCCCGTTGGGGTGCCATGCGCGATCCATTTATTTCTGAGGGGTGGGCTGAGAAGTTGCACGTCATCACCGTGGTCTCGAACCCGGTGAACTACCTGTCACGGTACGAACTCTACGTTGAGTTCGCAAAACGCATTCATGACGCAGGCGCGATCCTGTGGACAGTAGAATTGGCCTACGGTGAACGCAGCTTCGCTATAACACAGAAGGACAACCCGCGCCATATTCAGCTTCGTGCGGGTGGCGAGGACCGCATCGGGACGGTCATCTGGAGCAAGGAGAACCTGATCAACATCGGGATCCAGCGGATGCCGAAAGAGGCGAAGTACATCTGCTGGTGCGACGCCGACATCGTCTTCCAACGCCCCGACTGGCCCGAGGCCACGATCCACGAGCTGCAACTGCACCCGATCATCCAGCCGTGGAGCCACGCCCAAGACCTGGGGCCGGAAGGCCAACCCGTCGGCAAGGCTCTGGAGAGCTTCTGCTCCGCATGGTACACCGGAAAGCCCATGGACTGGAACCACGAGAAGTACGCGAGCGGGGTCGGTCACCCGGGATACTGCTGGGCTGCCCGTCGCGACGCACTGGACAAGCTGGGTGGGTTGATCGACTTCGCCGTGCTTGGCTCAGCCGACCGGCACATGGCGTACGCGTTGGTCGACAAGGTGGAGTTCTCTGTCCATCCGAAGGTGCATCCGAGCTACATCAAGCACCTGAAGATCTGGGAGGTCCGGGCGCGGCACTACCTGCACCGCAACATCTCTTACCTCCCCGGCTTGATCACGCACCACTGGCACGGTTCGAAGAAGGCCCGGGGCTACTCCAGTCGGTGGCAGATCCTGGTCGACCGCCAGTTCAACCCCGAGCTCGACCTCAAGCGGGACAGCCAAGGCGTGTACCAACTCACTGAAAGGAATTGGCGTCTGCGGCACGACATCATCCGGTACTTCGAGAGCCGGGATGAGGACGACATCCGCATGGACTGAGGAGTCCGTTTCCCTCGTAGAATGGCTGACGATTGGATGACAAACCAGAACCCTTTTGATCCCCGTTGAAAACTGTTGCACAGTGATGACCTCAGAGGTGAAAGTGGCTTCAAAGCGATATTGAGAGGTGCTGAGAGGTGCGGAGAACTGTTGAAGTTAGAGTCCTGTAGCGTCCACCACTACGAGGGAGAAATTTTTTGGTTGTGATTTGGATGACAAAACGGCCTAATCCAAAATCATGGCGAAAAAGACGCAGAATGGGGTCTGGACGACGCCCGATCGAACCGACCGCCCGAACCCTTTCGGGGTCCAGTGGCGCGAGACAGCATGGAGCGACGAGGACAGCAAGGTGGTCAAGCGTGTCCGGACGGAGTATTTCCCCACTGCAAAGGCCCGGGACGAGCGTGCTGCGTCGCTCAGGAAGGACAAGAAGGCCGGGGCCATGGCTACGGCTACCCGGCAGGAGATCGCTGAATGGCGGGCCTTCCTGACCATGGTCAACCCCACGCCTTGGCAGGACGTGGTTGCCGGCTGGAAGGCTTGGCTGAACCACTCAGGGCTCAGCCAGAACGTGATCAAGGTCGAGGAGGCGGTGAAGCTGGCTTTGGCTCACGCCGAGAAGCTCACCGAGACAACCCCACCCTCGCTCTCGAAGGACACGTTCCGACAGAAACGACATAAGCTGAACCTCTTCGCGGAACAGTTCGGTCACTTGCGGATGAACGAGGTCAAGGGCATCGACGTCGAGGAGTGGATCGAGGACTTCGACGAGGTGAAGAGCGAGGCCACGTTCAACGCCTATAAGAAAATCATTAGCGCCCTCTTCACGCCCTACGTGGAGAAGGGCGACATCCGTCGCAACCCGATCGCCGACGTGAAGCTGAGGGACGACAACACGGGGAAGGTCGGGATCCTCACGCCGCAGCAGGCAGCCAAGCTGTTCCATTACGCGCACGTCACGCCGAAGTTTAATCCGGTCATCGGACGACTGGCCTTGGAGGCGTTCGTCGGTCTGCGGTACTCCTCCGGGGTGCGCCTCGCGAAGGAGGACATCAAGGAGAAGGAGAAGGGCATCCTGCTCCCCAAACACAAGATGAAGACCAAGACCCGTCACTATATTGACGGGATGCCCGACCAGGTTTGGGATTGGCTGGCGATCACACCCGAGGGGTGTTGGGCGCTGACCCCGAGGCAGTACATGCAGCTCAAGTCAGATCTCTTCACTGAGGCTGGGGTGCCGCATCCGCACAACTGCCTGCGCCATTCCTTTTGCACGTACGACGTTGCCGCCCACAAGAACCCGGGACGCACGGCGTACATCCTCTGTCACACCGATCAGGAGTTGCTCTGGCGGCGTTACAAGGGCAACGCCACCCAGAGCGACGGCTTGCTGTACCAGACGATCACTCCCGCGACTGCCTTGGAGGTGGCGGAGGGGAAGCCAGCTCCTTCGAGCAATTAGGACAGAACCAGGCGATACGCCCGCAGCGTCGCTGCCGGGTCCAACCAGACTTTTGAAACGCTTTCGCTGCTCGGGACTTCGTGCCGCTGACTGAATCCCACGGGCAGCTCCCCGAACCACCTTCATCGACGCTTCGATCGCACCAGATCGTCCAACTTTGTTCGATGCTCATGGTCGGTCGAGGCGAACCCACTCTGCGACGTAGGTGGTCGTGCCGGCGGGCTCCTCGACGCGCCGAACGACCGGCTCGTACTCCGGGAACCGGAAGCCGTCGGGCTTCACGTCGAAGGCGGGGTTGTGGGCGGTGTAGAACAAGTGCTGAGGGCCGTATTCCCAGCGGCTCTTGCACTCGATGACGACGGTATCGCTGAAGATGGCCTGCCACTCAGCCTGGGCGTGTTGATCGCCTTCAAGCACCCTGCGGACGAGACTGTCGCTGAGACTGAAGGTGCCGACTTTCTTGCGGATGTCTGTAGTGTTGGTGAGGATCATGAGAATTTATCTGGGTACGCTGATGCAGACCAGGATTGCGATGCAGACCGCGACAATGAGGACGTCCAACCAACCAAAGGACTCATCGTCGCCGAAGAGCGCCAAGACGAAGAGCAGGGCGCAGTAAAAGAGCATGATGAGTGGCGCGTAGGAGTTGATCATGACAGGAGCCTCCAGAGCAGGTAGATTACCCATGCGACGGCGGACACGATGAGTCCTGCGAGGAAGGTCAGAAACGACCAGACCCCGCAGGCCCAACCATCACGAGCTCCTTCAGCAAGGACCGCGATTCCCAGCGCCACGAGACAGACGAAGGTTGTGATGAGAGGAAAGTAGATCATACCTTGCCCTCCCGTATCCACTTCATGTACCGGCGAGCCGTGCTCGGGACGCACCCGGCATGAGCTGCACTCTTGGTCAGGTTGTACCCGAGCGAGACGGCTTCGCTCAGCTTCGCGAGACGCTCATCCGAGAGCCGGCCCTGACCCCGGTACTCGGCGGTGCCGGGTGTCACGCACGCGCCGGGGACTTTGACCAGACGCACGGGCGTTTTCTTGATCGCGTCTCGCATGGCCTCGCGGGCTTCGCGGGCGAGACGTTGTTCCCTCTCCATCCGGTCGATGCCTCGCTCGATGATTGACACGCAGTTGCGTGCTACTTCTCCAGCACTCATTTGGATTCCTTTCGTTTGCGGCGGGCGTACATCACGCCACGAAATTCACGATAGTCGTACTTCTCTTCTTCAGTTGGGCCGGGGCATTTGCAGTCGTCGGCGTAGGTGAGCCCGCAGATCGAGCACTGTTCACCGGGTTCGTCGTCCGTCCCACCGATGCAATCGGCAGCGAAGGAGACTCGTCTCCACTTGCGGGTGTAGGGCTTGCTCATTTTGAAGCCTCTTTTTTTGCATACGCGTCCACTGCCCCGCCGAACTTGTCCCACGCCGAATCGCACTCCTCGTGCGTTCTGTCTGGGTTGAGCTCGGCTTCGCGGCAGGCAAGCGCCAGCCTGCCGATCTCGGCGAGCTCCATCACGTGGCGGAGATTCTCGACGGAAACCATCACGCCAATGGCGTCGTGGCACCGACCGAGCAGGGCCTGTATTTCTTCAATGGGCTTGCTCATGACGATGCGGGTAGGTTATCCAGCCGAAGGCGAGCCTCCCCGGCGTTGACGTTGAACTGGGCCAGAGCACCGGCGCTGATGCGGAAGGGCCGCCCCTTATCCACGTGCTTGGGGTCGATCTTCCGACTCCGGATCATGGTCAGGATGGTGTAGGGCCGGCGGTTTACCACGTGGGCAAACTCAGCGACGGTCATCCTGGGGATGAGTGGGTTGGCGGGGCTGGCAGAGAGGGCTTCGCGGACGGAGCGGTCCACGATCACCTTGATTCGGGCGAGATCTGTATCGTCGAGAGGCATGAGTCAGAGGATCAGTTTGCGGGGCGAGGGTTCACCGAAGGGTCGGCAAGGAGTGGGAGAGGGTGTTGGTTCAGGCTCAGGGGCCTTGGCTTTAGTCTCGTAGAAGAGGTGGTTCGTGCTCGTCGTCGGGGCCGGAGGAAGGGCGAAGATCTGCTCGTAGATCTTCATGAGCGACTCGGCGTCGAGGTTGGGATTGGACGCTGTCGTGTGGGTGCCGAGCTCCTCGTTGAATTTGTGCCAGATCGAATCCACCGGCATATCCGTGATCGCGGCCTTCAATTTATCGTGGACCATCGAGGTTATCGGGTCGCCCTCCGGCTCGGTCTTGAAGAACTCTGCCATGAGTTTCGTCTCGAACGTGCTCATCGGGATCCCCATGCCGGCGCAGACGTCCTTCTGGAGCTTCTCGTACGCCCAGGTGTAGACGGGCTTCGGCTCGACGAACGTCTCGTCGGTGAACACGTACTTCGGCGGGTAATGAGTCATCTTTCTGGGCTTCGCCATGGCTACATGATGATTTTCCGAGCTGCGGGTGCTGCGAGGCGGGCCGGGTCAATCGGGGTATCGTTCTGCTGCGGCGGGGAGTCCTGATGACCGAGCGTGGTGGCGAGGATGTCGCCCACGGTGCGGGCCTCGACCGAGAGGATCATCCCGAAGCCCGCATCGGCAGCGTTGGCCTCGATCTTGGCGTTCGTGATGAGCAGCGTCTGCCTGTTGATGACTACGGGAGAGCCGACGGCGAACTTGGTTGTCAGGAGCTGGCCGGCACTTGGCTTTGGCACGAGGTAGCGGAGATAGTGCGTGCGGTTCCAGCCCTCATAGGACTGTTCAATGAGCCTGACGGTGCTGTGTATCGGTAGGCTGGATCGTTTCATTTGAGGATTTTCCTGACTGGCGGTTGGCCAAAGGTGGGCTTAGGGGTTGCCGGGGCTTGGACGGGCGTGGGGTGGTCGTAGTTCTTGCGGGTCTCGAACTCGCACTTGAGCGACATATCCATCACCGCCTCGCGCACTCTCATTTCTATCTGGTCCCGGTAGCTGAGGATCGACAGGTCTTCCACCATGCGGCGGTCGGTCCTGAACTGGAACTGGTAGGGACCGACATCGACCCGGTTGTTGTAGATGAGCGCCATCGGGTCGGGTTCATAAATCGAATCGACCGGCCTTGTCCTCATACAGACTCGACGTGGGTGGGTGACCTTGAATACCTGCTCGCGATACATCTGGTCGTCCCACATGCTGACTACGATGGGCGCTTTGCAGTGCAGGCACTTTAGCGGCGTAGAACTAAAGGTGTTATGCATTGTCTGGGCGGAGAATGGTGAAGGTGCGGGGACCCTCGGAGGTGATCCAAGGCGTGCCGAGCCGCACCAGCTTGTGGAGGTAGACGCCGATTTGATTCGCCGTCCGGAAATTTGCCATGTTGGGCCAGAGCTCATCGAAGGCTTCGATGTCGCGTTGCAGCTTCGAGGGGTGCCCGACCCATGCCTGCAATGCTTCGCCGGGGCCGCCCGACCGGAAGTATTCCTTGCGCCAGTCCTCGATGACCTCAGTGAACGTGGTTGCGTGGCTGATACTGCGGGCCATCTCGTGCAGCTTGGGGTGGGTGTAGCTCCGCACCCCGAACCGGCCTTGGTCGTACTGGACGTACTCAGGCGGCACCCAGTCCCGCAGCCACGCTGCGAAGTAGGGCAACTCCACCATGATCTCGGCGTTCGACGGGAACAGGGCCGGCACCGAGGGGATCTGGACCTTGAGCACGAGTGACTTGTCGAACACCGCGATGTCCGCCTGGGGGAGCATGGACAGTGACTCGGGGTCGTCGTTCATGGTGACCCAGGTCCGACCCACCCACTCCGCAGAGCGGCCCGAGGAGTACATGGCGCGGAAGACGATCTGGTCGTTCGCGAGAATCTGCTTGATCGTCTGGCTGTACCGGCTGCGGTCTTTCTCGTCGCCGCCAGCCACAGCATCGTCGATCGTCCAGAACGGGGACTCAAACAGTTGGTCGTTATATTGGTCGCCGCTGACGATGAACTTCGACGCGTCGCAGCTCTTGCCCATGAGCTGGGCGATGATGCCCTTGCCGAGGGCGGTCTTGCCAGCACCGGCGGGGCCGGCGAGGAACACGCCCAACCCACGACGAGGATCGAGCTCTCGTGCATGGCAGTAGAAGTGTTTTAGCCATGCGAGGAAGTAGTCCAGTTGTCCGACCGGGTGATCGACGGGCTCGAAGACGGTGCCGAGGTACTGGGCGATCCATGGGAAGCCCTCACCCCACGCCACCGTAGCAGAGACCGGTTCCAAGACCCGGAGCAGCGAGTTGTTCAGATACCGGGTCCCGTTGTAGGTCACCGGGCCATCGGGGCGATACAACAAGGGCACGACGCCACCCACCGAGTTGAGCTGCTGGATCTTGAACAGCGCCATGTCCACCTCGCTCATCTCGCCCGCCTTGGCGACTGAGTTGAGTTGGAACTCCGCCTTCAGGTGCATCCGCAGATCCTCTTTGGCGAGGGACTTCCACGAGCCGTCGGGCAGTTTCTTGTAGTAGGCACCGTCGGGGTTCCAGATGTTCTGGATGGCGGTGCCGACCTTGTTGTCTTGCCACGCTTGGACGAAGTCGTGGCCGAAGATCGAGGACCATGTCCGGAAACCGCCGCCATCGGAGAAGTATTGCATCCCCGACTCACGGACGATCGCTGCTGTGGGGTCCGAGGCATCGGCATCCCAGAAGCGTGGGCCACGGACACCGAGGTCGAAGTTCTCCCACCCCGCCGGCCAACCATTAGGGAAACGCTTCAGGCCCTCGGCCTTCAGGATGTTGATCGGGATGACCACACCCTGGCTCTTCCATGAGAACTTCTGCGAGACCTCGCCCCTCCACGCAGAGAGGCGGGGCATCGGGATCGGTCCCGAGTCAGGTACGGGGATCCACTCATCACCGATCTCAAAGAAACGATAGGGGTCAAGGTACGCAGGCTCGTCAAAGCCACCCGTGATGAAGTCCAGCCGCAGTCGGTCCTTGGCGATCTTCAGGAAGGACTGGGCGAACTCCTTGTTGATGATCCCGATCGCCTCCGTAAAGCGCCAGATCATGCGGACGTTGCCCGAGAAGGTGCGGCAGTAGTAACAGGGCCGAAGACCAGCAGGACAATTGGCCGCGATGCCCACCAACGGGTCAGGACCCGGGTCCGCATCATAATCCACGATCAACGCCCCCATCGAGACGACGGGGTTGTTCTCATTGTTCGGACGGGCCTCGGGTATCTGGGCCGTGAACCCGCTGATGAAGGCGTGCTGTGTCTCAGGGTTGTTACACCATACCCGGTAAGCCTCCTTGGTCGGCAGCACGGGCCGGGTGAACGCGTGATCCCACGGGTTCTCCACAGGCGCTGTCATCACCGACGAGAGATTTGGGATGTAGCGGAACATGATTATTTCTGGACCCAGCCCTCGGAGCGGAGGTTGGTTTGCTCTTCCTCGGAGAAAGGAAGGTCGGTGAAAAAGTGGTAGTAGCGGATGTCGCCTTGCAGGCAGTACGTGACCGCCTGAACGACGAGCATTGAGCCCCCGTCAACGAGCTGGACGGTCGTGCCCTTCTCCAGTCGCGGGTCAGAGGGTAGTTTCTTGTGCCACCGCTTGCCCCCAGCTAGGGCGATGGCTCTTGATTGAAGTTTGATCACTTGAAATAGCGTTCGGCGTCCTTGCAGGAGGAGCGGATTGGAAGGTCGAAACAGAAATCGGGGCGCTTGATCATGAGATCGCGGACGACCTCCTTCGGTACTGAGATGGGGACCTCCGCGATGACTTCATCGTGGACGTGGAGGACGACGGGGTTGCCCGCTCCTTCGATGCGCAGCACCGACTCACCGAGGATGCGCCGAGCGAAGTGCTGCACGACATTCTCGAAAAGTTTCCCACCATAGAAGTGGAGCATCACCCCACCCATTTCGTCGCGAGCCCGAAGGCCGCCAGAGAGGTTGACGTCGAAGTACCGCAGCTTGCTGCCGCCGGGGACCTCGATCTCGAAGGGCTCCTTCGCCTTGGCTCCCGCAGCGTGCCGCCGCATGAGCATTTCCAGGTCTTCCCAGCATTTGGTGATGCCGGGGTTCTTCAGGCGGAAGTCCCGCACCAGTTTCTTCGACTCGGCTTCCGTGATCGTGATGCCGGTCCACAGCTTCACAATTTGCACGAATTTCTTGTACCCGAGGCCAAAACCCAGGCCGAGGACGCGACACTTGGCGAACTGGCGCAGGTTGCGGTCGGACTCAGGGCAGTCAGGGGCCTCAACGTACTCCTCCAGCTTGCGTGGGTCGGTGTAACCCATGGTACGACGGGCGTGGACCTCGTAGACGTCCATGCCTTGCTCAATGAGCTGGAGCTGCTCGGTGTCTCCGGCGAACCAGAGCGCCACCACAGCCTCAATCTGCTTCAAATCTGCGACCACGAACTTGTTTCCAGGCTCCGGAATGAGCAGACCGCGCAGATCAACGCCTGCGACCTTCTTCTTCGTGAGATTGTGGAAGTTCAATCCCTGCGATCCGGAGAACCGGCCCGTGTGGGCACCGTAGTATTTGAGCCCATACCGCAGCCGACCATCGGGTGAGACCTGTTTCCGCAGCTTTTTGACCACCTCCAAGGTGCGATTGACCGATCTGTAGGTCTTCACGGCAGCCACGAAGGGCGCGATCTCGCCGTACTGCTCCAACCAGAGGGCAAAAGCCTCGGATTTGTCCGCTGTAGAGGCCGGAGCGGGGATCCCGACCTGGGCACACGCCATGTCGAGCTGCGGTTTGGACAAAATCGGGAGTGGTTTTCCCTTTTTGTCCTTCAATTTGGCCCACGGAATCGCCTCTTGGGCCTCATGGAGGGCCGCTGCGAGCGTCCGAGCGTCCTGTTCAGCCCTCACGAGGTCGATTTTCACGCCTCGGTGGGTCATTTCCATCGTGTGGCGGGACAGAGCGAGCTCGAACGGGGTAAAATAGGGGTGGTATTCCTGCCAGATGCGGTAGCACGCCTTGGCATCGTTCAAGGCATAGGCTTCAACCTCGGCGCGTTTCTCAGGAGGCAGGTTCTGCCAGTTCTTGTTGCGCATTTCGTCGCGCACCGACTTGTCCATGAGCTCACCGAAGAGCTGTTCGGACGCTCCGGATAGGCTTCGAGGTGCCCCGATGAGCGCACAGAGGTTCGCCGTGCAGTCCCACTCCTCCGGTCGGCAGGTTTCGGGGATCTGGGCCTTCTCGATCGCCGCCATGAAGCAGGCAGAATCGAACGAGGCGTTATGGCTGACCCAATGCTCGCCGGAGATCTCGTCCCACGGGGCGGTCTCGGGAGGGCCAACGTAGTGGCAACCATCGCCGACGATCGCCACAAGGTAAATGTCCGTCTCCGGATGCCGGAGGTACTCCGATTGCCCGAGCGACTTGATGTCTCGATCGGTCGTGTAGGAGGTTTCAAAGTCGACAGCGTAGACAGCCATGGCAAGAGGGGATAAAAAGGGCCGGAATCGTCTCTCCGGCGGGAGGAGCACAAGGCTCGCGGTGTCTCCCTTGGCACCGCACGGTCGTTAACTGACGTGGGTGGGTTAGGCGGCGGCTTCGACGCCGTTGAACTTCTCGTTGATGAGGTTGCGCAGACTCTGCGGAGTCGGGCCGGCGGTCTTGAGCTTCGGCACGTGGTAGGAGCCCTTCTCACCGACCTTGACGTCGGAGCTGAGCTCGTAATACCCGTTGAACAGGCAGCCCTTGAGGAAGCCTGCGAGGTCCTTGAGGAGCACCCCGGCTGTACGGCCAAATGCCGTACTGCGCACCGGGTAGCGGCACAGGAGATACGCCTTGTCGCCGTCGATGATATGGGCGAGCTCCGCCACACCTTCAGCGTCGGCATCGAACTCGACCAGGACGTCGAGATCGCAGATCTCCTGAAGAGACCCCTCGTTGAACCCGGCGGCACGAGCGTCCTTCATCGTGTAGAAACGCTGCGGGATCTGCTCGGAGCCGAACTCCAGAGCCTCGATGTAGTATTTCGTCGCGGTCAGGAAGACCACCTTCAGGTTGTCCCCGAACGTGATCTGCTTATCGTAAACGAAATGCCCTAACCAATCGGGGTTGGTATCGAAGATCTTCGACATCTTCCCGCAGAGGGCCAGGTACGGGGTCGCCATGTCTTTGGCGGACCACTCACCGACGAAGCCACCGACCTTGCCCATCGTGCTCTGGACGGCGGGAAGGTTGGGCTCGCTGCCCAGGACCTCGACGTCCGTCACTTCGTCAGCCACGGCAACGGGAGCCGGTGCAGGAGCTGCCTTGACGAGGCTTTTCTTGGCCTTGGGGGCGGGGGTGGGGTGGGCCGCCGGTTGTGGGGGCGGGGTGGCAACGGCAGTGTTGCCGGGGACTGCGACGCCAGCCTGTGGGACAGGGGCGGGAGTGGGAGCGGCAGCCGGTTGGGCTGCGGGCGCTGTCGTGGTGGTCTTGGTCTTGAAACCGAATTGAGCAGGCATTGTTTTGTGGTTGGGTGTTGATAACTGTTGCTGAGTTTCCTTTGACGGAAAGTTATGCTGGAAGGACCTTTTTGGTTTTCTTCCGACTCTTCTGAAGAACGTGGAACGATGCTCCACGGGTGAGGGCACCGGCGTCGATCAACGCATCGGTGACTTCCTTTTCGAACGCATCCTTGGTCGTACCCTCGGGCGTCTGGGAGCGAATCGCCTCGGCGAGTTCCGTGATCTTCACCTTGCAGGCGAGGAGGAACTGATTCTGCGTCACGCCGAGAGGTTTGACGACTTCCCAGGCTGCGAGCGGGTTCTGGATCTCCCTCTTGGCTTGGCGTTCGATGAGGTCATAGCCCGGGATCTCAACGCCCGACTCCATCCGCATGTTGAACGCCATCGTCCGAACCTGCTTGATAAGGTCCTCAAGCACGGAGGCTGCGTTGAGGAGCTTCGCCATATCTCGCGGGTCGTTGATCACGTCCAACTTCAGGTCGGCGGGCAGCGGGAGCTGCTCGGCAGGGGTGACTGCCGAGGCGAGCGTGAGGGTTTTCTTGAGGAGCGGGGCACAGGTCGCCTTGTTCCCGCAGTAGAGACAGTTCGACTCGACGACGTTGTACTCCTTGCCGGCGAGCTGCTCCACACGTTGGACGATCGTGCTAACGCGGAGCATGAGCCCGGGGAGATCCGCACGGGTGAACGTGTGGTCCTCGATCAGGTTCAGCCGAGCGTGCAGGAACTGGAAGTTGACCTCCTGAAGGGTGGGCCACTTGAGGAACGCCCCGATCGTGTAGGCGATCGCCTGCGGGTTGTGCAGGGGGTTGTCGACGGGGTTCCAACCCATCTTGTAATCCCGAACCCGGGCCTCGGTCAGAGGGCCGCCCTTCGGGCCGAGAAAGATACGGTCTACCGTGCCTTCGCAGGATGGCTCGTGAGTCTTCAGGCGAACTTCCTTGAGGGAGAGCTCAGCCCAGGCCGCGTCTTCAGCCATGTGCTCGTCGCACAAAGCGGTGAGCTCCTTCTCGATCTCGTCGAGGTTGGATGTATCGCCCGAGTCCAGAGCCTCATGCATCGCCGTCCCCCGAAGGGTGACTGCGTGGACCTCACGTGTCTCATCGGACTCGTAGGATGCGCAGAGCTCCTTGTTCTTCAGCTTCGAGGGCGAGTTCCGCGAGTGAGCTCGCTGGGAGTGATCGACTGCCGCAGGAACGACCTCTGGTGTAACTGTAGGGGCGTCGCTCATGCTTTCGCCTTGGCCAACGCTTTCAGTTCCTCCGCCGTCGGATCCACCGAGAACGTTATCTCCCGTGGACTGTTCCCCGGGGTGTTCACTGTCATGTCCAGGATGTTGGTCTTCGTGTGTTCCCACAAGTATTGTGGGAGCTGGTCCAGAGCTGTTTTCAGCTCCTTGAGGGTCATTGGTTGGCGCATAGAAATCTGAGTCGTTGAGGGCAGTCAGGCAGTTCAGTTTGCTTTCGAGGGCACGTCGCATACGCCGCTCCACGGGGACCGCAGAGGCGTACATGACGAAGTTGAGGGCCTTGGAGAGCGCACCAGCTCGGTGGATACGCCCAAGGACTTGGAGAAATTCGACGGCTGAGTAGCCGGGACAGATGATGCTCGCACGTGGGCGGCCATTGAGGTCATGAAGCGAAAGTCCGGTCCCGCCTGCTTGCGCCATCACCAGCAGCACGGTTGTTTTGTTCTCTTGAAAAGAGTTGATAACTGTTGAGCGCGCTGTCGAGGTTTGTCCGCCTTGAATCACGCCTGCTTCCGGAAATCGCTCTTTGAGAGCGTTTAAGGTAGCAAGAAAATTGACGAACACGACGACCGACATCTCCTCCTCGTCGGCGAGCTCGTCGACTTTCTCCGCAATGCTCGGGACCTTCGCGAGCTCCACAATCTGGCGTGCTTCCACACCATAGTAGGAATCAAGGGCTTCCATCTCTTGCGAGACGTCGGCGTTGATGTTGAGAGGGATGACTTGGTTCTCAGGAAAGCCAACAATATCCTCCTTTCGGATACGTGTGAAGCGGGGTCCGATGTCGTTGCGGATCTTCTCCATCACCGCCTCTTTGTTCTTCGGCATCCAGATCATGCCGAACGCGCCTTGCTTCACGCCATGGGCTCGTGCCCACGTCCAGAAGTTGTGGAGGTTGTGCAGGCCCAGCATGAAGCCCAGGACGTAGCCCTTGAGTGGGTTCCCCATGAGCGTGGCGCTGAGCAGCATGGTCGGGATCTTCTGCCTCTTCGCAGCTACACCGAGAAGAGACTGCTGCGTGCCCATGCCCGACAATTTATGGGCCTCGTCGAAGATGAGGATTGAGTGAGTGGGGATCTCCCACTCGAACACCTTCTTCGCGATCGCCCAAGAGCCGAAGTCGGTCTTGCCCGTTCGTACCTGTTCGTAGTTCAGGGCCTCGATCTCGACCCCAATGCGCTCACCCCACGACAACCAGTCGGGGATGACGCTCTTGGGGCAGACCACCCTGACGCTCTTGTCCAGTCGCTTGGCGACGACCAACGCTTTGACCGTTTTGCCCGTCCCCGTGGATGAGGCATCGGCGACGACACCGTGGGCGACAAGCGCAGCCTGCATCGCGGCTGCGCTCTCCTCTTGCCAGTCGTAGAGTTTGATCATTCTTTAATCCGTAGTGGGCTTTGCAACCAGAGCTGAGCCGCATCGCTGCCGATGTTCGGGGAGACCTCACGCGAGTCCCTTAGCTCCAGCAAGAAGCTATCAACTCGCTCCAGCGCGGCCCGCAGTTTGGCCTCGCGGGCCTTGGCAGCGTCCATCTTCTCGACGTGGTCGGAGTACATGATGCGTGTGACCTTCGCCACTCGTTCGTTGGCCTTGGCGAGTTCCGCCTCCAGCCGCTCGATCTCGGCGGCGAGGGTGCGAGCCTCGTCACCGTCGAGCGCCATGTCGCACTGTACGCACGCAACTGCGTGCTGAACCTCATAGGATCGGCTCATGGCGTGCCTTTCGTGTCGGCGAGGGCGGCTTTGGCCATTCGCGGTGCGTTGTTGTGCATGTCCCCGCCTAGCCCCTCGTAGCCCATGAGCAGGAACCAAAGCGCCTCCCGCAACCGGGTGTTTTGCGCCTCCAGCTCGGCAATCCTCGGCAGCAACTCCAGATTGATCTGCGTCGTGAGCGAGAGCCGTTCCGCGCACACCGTTTGATAGTCGCGCTTCAACCGCGCAATCTCCTCGCTGGCGATTTGCGCCTCGGCCTCGTCGGTCTCGACCAGCTCGGCAAAGCGGGCCTCGGCGGCTTCGGCGCGTTTCGCGAGTGCGCCAACCGTTCCCGGTAGAACGTCCCACTCCAAGTCCCGCGAGCCCTTCTGGAAGTGCGGTTCAAGGCGGGCGACGATGGTGCGATAAAGGCCATTGCCTACGTCGGTCATTTGTTGTCCGTGATGCTTATAGAACTCAATCTCCGTCTCTGCGGCGTCGATGTAGTCCCTGAGAATGTTCCTTGGGTGCGTGCCATCGGGCAAGAGCTGGATGGACTGCATTAGGTTGAGCGCGTGGAGCGCTTGAACTTCAGGCGTCCTCATGGCTCCCTCCCTTCGAGTCTGTCAGCGAACCGACCGAGCGTCTTGGCTGTGCGTAGGCGGAACTCTGCAAGTTCATACACCGACCCATGGGCGAGCTTGGTATATTCGTCAGCCTCCTCCCGCATCTCCGCGCAAACGGCGCGGATGTGGTCGCGGAGGATTGCGACATCCATGCGCCCGTCGTCTAAGCACGCGTCCCGCTCGTCAGACGTGAGGGGCTCAGCGCGACCATCCTTTAGTGCCGCTCGCACGGCGGCGGGGGTGGGCGGGTTCATTGTCCACGGGTTTTTCTGAACGTTTCGAGAGCCTGCTCCGCGAAGTCCGCTACGAGGCGGAGCCCGAGGATGACGCTGCGAGTGCGACGCTCTACCTCATCGCCGGTGCTTCGGTCAGCCTTGCGACAGGTGGAGCTCAGGCAGGGCGTGTCGGGGCAGGGCAGTGCTTTCGGTTTCTTGGTCTTGGTCGATTTGGTTTTGGTTTTCATTGATTAGAAATTGCCCTTCTCGCGCTCAGCGCAGATCGGGCAGGTTGGTCCTGCGATGATGAGGTCGGTCAACGCGTCGAGGGTCGGCGCATAGATCATGAGTGGGTGGCTCCCGCACTCGACCATCGCCCAGAACTGGTTGGTGCCGCTGGCGGCGGTCTCGCCGAACTCTACTGCTGATTTGAGGGCCTCGTAGCGTTGGGCGGCCTTGAGTATCTCGGTAACTGTGGGGGAACTCATGGCGTCTTCGGCGGAAGTTTGCGCCCGAAGAGGGCCAAGCGAGTGGCTGCCTTCTCGGCGGCCCGCTGTACTCTCGCGAACTCCTGATCGGTCAACCCATCAGGCGTGGTGTTCGACATGAGCGTGTGGGCTCGGGCGGTGAAGGTCTTGGCCTTGCGAGTGAAGTTCTCGTACCACGTATGGTTCCGTTTCTTCGGGATGATCTTGAAGAACTGCTGACCAGTCCCTTGGCCCGATAGGTAGAATCCGTAGCCCTCCAGAGCCTTGCGGATGATAGTGAGCCCGAGGTTATAGTCCCGGGTGTTGAACGTGGCTTGGAGACGCTCCTCGAAGAAACCGATCGGATAGGTGGTTTCGTAGCCGAAACCCATCGCACGCATCTCCTCGAAGCAGAGCTCCGCGAGTTTTGCATAGCCGAGTTTTTGTTCCTCTAGTTGGATTTGTGCGTTCATTGTGGTGTGATTTTGAGGTGGTTGCGCGTTAACCAGTCGCGCCCCTGTCGTTAGCCGTGCCGGGCCATCGCCACGCCTGGCCGGGCCTAGCCCTGCCGAGCCAAGGAAATTGGTTCGGTGTTTCCGCACACCGAGAAGCGATGAGAGCCGTGCCATACCTAGTCGGGCCGTGCCTCGCCATGCCATACCACGACAAGCCGGGGAAATTGGTGACCCGTATCGTGGGTCGAACGAGTGAGGCCGTGCCCCGCCTTGGCTTGCCGCGCCGACGCGATGCCACGCCCGGGGAAATTGGTGACCCGTAACGTGGGTCGAACGAAGTAGCCTCACCATGGCTTGCCGCGCCGAGCCGTGCCGAGCCTCGACATGCCGGGAAATTGGTGACCCGTATCGTGGGTCTGACGAAGGAGCCTCGCCTTGCCATGCCTGGCCGAGCCCCGCCATACCCAGGAAATTGGTGACCCGTACCGTGGGTCGAACGTGAGTAGCCATTGCCGGGGCCAGCCTAACCGCGCCGGGCCGCGCCAGGCCGCGCCCTACCCGGGAAATTGGTTCGGTGTTACCGCACATCGAGAAGCGAAGGAGCCGTACCATACCGCGCCCAGCCGTACCTTGCCCCGCCCGGCCAAGCCGTGCCAGGGAAATTGGTGATCCGTATCGTGGATCAAACGAAGGTAGCCCCGCCCAGCCTCGCCGTGCCCCGCCAAACCGTGCCTGGCAATGCCGCGAAAATTGGTTGCTCCTCGTACCCATGTTGAATGGCCCTATTTTGTCCAGCGAGATCTGGCGGAATCAAACAAGGCGACCAACGAGCTTCACGAGCTCAGCCTCAGTGCCGTGATTGCTCAACCAGTAGTTGATCAAGTCCGTCTTGATGCCCGCCTCGCTGGCGTGGTCCATCTGCTTGATCCCGGGGCGGGTTATACATACGACGACCCCACCCAGGTCCCGAATCATCTGCGCCTCGTCATTGAAGCGGCAGTCGTCGATGACGACGTTCAGGTGCGGGAGCAGTTGCACCAAGCGGCGTCGCGTCGCATCGACCCAGATACTTTGGCCGATCATCTGCCGGCCCCATTCGGTGCCCAAACGTTGCAGAGCATACCGAGGCGTGCGACCGCACAGGTGCGGGTGACCCGTGTTCTTGAACTCAGACGTGGCCCCATCGAGGTCGATGTCGAGGACCTTCATCATGGCCCGCAGAGGATCAGCGAAGGAGTACCGTCGGTAGTTGCGGTCTTCGAGGGCCTTGGCAGCCGTAGTCTTACCGGAGCCGGCGAGGCCCGTGAATGCGATGAGTTTCATTGGGTGATGGCGAGAAATTTGGCCAGGAACGCTGATTTCGCGTTGTCTGGGGAGAGCGGATGAATCCTGTGGTCGAGAGGTACGCCCTTTTCCGTCCAAGGCTTGGGCGGCATACCCATGAGATCACGGGCCTCAGTCATGAGGACCCGATTGTCCGCCTCTTTGATGGCGGGGTGGTCGAACATGATGGATCTACCGAATCGGTAAAACCGCGCTGCGATCACTGAGGCCAGACGCTCCTCAACCTCCCGGTACTGCGGGATGCCTTGCTTCACGGGCCGGGGCAGATCGACGAGGTATGCCTCCGTCGCATCGTGCAACAGGCCCGTCAAGGCGAGGTGATTGGGGAGCAGGTTCGCCACGAGGACCGAGTGCTGCGCGACACTGTAGAAGTGCTGGCAGTGGCCGCCGAACCGGCACTGCAACGAAAGGGAGTGAGCGATGTCCTCAATGCGGATGTCCTCGGCCCTTGGCTTGAAGGGGTAGAATGCAACCCCGGTGTAGGTCTGCATCCAGAGATGCGATAAGTCGATTGGTTGGTCTGTATCCATGTCAGTGGCGGGTGGGCACGTTGCTGTTGGCTTTCTTGGACTTCCCGAACGTGAGGATCGCGGTGAACGACCCGGTCTTCCATACCTCCGCCGAAGCATGACGGACCTCCTTGGTCCGGTTCATACCGAAGCGCACCAGAAAGGCCGCTTCAGCCATGTTCGTAGCTTCGAGTTCGAAACTGAAGCACCCGTCATGCTCGGCGAAGGTGATGTTCATGACTCAGAAGAGCGACTTGGCGACCTTCACCGCCGCATCGAGCGAATGCAGAGATCCGAGAGTCACCAGTTGTTCAGTGCCGTCGGTGCCATTGGGGCGGGCCGATGCGATGACCCGTTCAGCGGCACTCACCAACAGACCGAGTTCAAGGGCGAGACGGTTGCCGTCGTAGCGACTCTCACCAACGACGTGCCCTTGAGGGGCCTCAGCCTTGGGAGCAGGCGTCGGGGCGGGTTTCGGTGCTGGGGTTGGTGCGGGCTTCGCCACTGGGGCGGGAGCCTTATTGACTGCTGGCGCGGGAGCCGGTTTTGGTGCGGGCGTATTGGTGGGTTCGTTACTCATGGGAAGGTGTGTTGGTGGGCGGGACGCGTGGCTTGAGCTGCTCGTCGATGAGCTGCTCCATCGCATCGCTGTGCTCCAGCAACCGCTCCAAGGCGCTGGCGAGGACGATGCGTTGTTTGCCGCTCGTGCCGGCGGGCCTTGAAGAGGCAAGGACCGCGTGAGAGGCCAGGAGCAGCGAAGAGGAGCGGAGGATCATGTTACTCCACTTAGCCAATTGGATCTGGTCCGGAGTGAGCACCGGGGCGGGTTCACAGGGGTCGGCTTCATCCTCTTCAGGGAGGGCGAGCTCAGGGATGGGCGAGGTAGCCTCGATGGGCTCGGCTACGAGCATGGAATCAGTCAACGGGTTGGGAGGATTTTGGGTCGGATGCATGGTGTTATCGGGCGTGAGTGCCTTCGACGCCGCGCTCTCTGCGGTCGTCGGATCGGTCTTTTAGTAGGTCCAAAGCCGATTCGAGGTGCATTATGGCGAGACGGTTTTCGTAGCAGGGAAAGGGGCCGGCTTGGAACTGCTCAAGACGGTCAATCAGGACTGCGAGCACGGACTCGGTCGTGACCCCGTTGAGCGACTGCAACCCAGTGAAGGGCTGGCTCTGGAATACGATCGTTGATCCGACCAAGCGTGGGGTCGTCGGAGTGACCGAATCAGCCCAAGCAAGGACGCTGTAGAGGTTCTCGTACTCGCTATTGTCCGGGTAGCGAGTGGCCTTGATCTCGAAGAGTTTGTTCAGCTCATCGACGTGGTGGGTGGTGATGATGCGAGACATGAGTTAGCGAAGTTTGTGGTAGTGGTGAGCGATCAGGAGCCCATCAGCGTCGCCGTGCTTGGAGATATGGGCTTTGAACTGCGGATAGAGTTGAATGCCCCGGAGCATGGAGGCTTTCTTGAGCTCGGCTGAGCCCTTGACCTTGCCGAGGAGGGCCTTCTGCCACTCACCCGAGTCCACGACCTCGTAGCCGATGTCCAATTGCTCCAAGGCGATGATCGTGGCCTCGAAGAAGCGGTGGGCTGAGACAACGGCCTTGTAGAACTTGCCCGTGAAGGGCCGCTCAACGAAGGCCCTGACGACGAGGCGGGAGGTGTTGCCCATCGCCAACTCAAGGCGTTCGACGAACTCAGCCCCATCGAGCCGATTGCTTGTGCCACCCTCCTTGCCGTAATGGAGGAAGGGCCGAGTCGGGGTCTCGAAGAACAGGGGCAGGGTATCTCCAAGAACTCCCACAGTGCCCGAGGAGCCGTTGTCGATGCCGATCGTGATCATGCGGCTTTGGTGCGGGCCTTGATCAGGGCCTTGAGTTCACGCATCAGCCATGAGCTGAAACTGTGATGAAAACCATCCTCAGCGGCCAATCTGCGGGCGTCGTTGAGGACAGGGACCTCGAAGTTAATCGAGGTGGTGGTATGAGTGACCCCGGGGATCGGCTCGGTGCGTCTGCGTTTAGTTTTAGTGGTAGCCATCGTTTGTTGTGGATTCGTGGGGACTGTGGATAACTGTTGATCGGTGTCAAGCCCTGCTGAATTGGTTTTTCGCGAGTGCGAGTCAAATCGTCTAGGGATTTCTCCGATTGACCGGGTTGCGCCGTTACAAACTGCGATTAATAGTTATTGTTGACGGTTGCTATAAGTTGTTTCTCGTTGTGGTCACCAAGAGATTCAGGATTACTTATAAACGAAAGGCTAACGCCAATGTCATGGAACGGAAAAACGATCACTACGACCACCGCGTCGGTCAGCTTTGACCGCGACGTGTTTGATTTAGCAGAAGAGCGGCGGATGGAGCTGGGCATGAGCCGCAGTCGGTTTATCAGTTCAGCCGTTGAAGCGAAGCTGGGGCTGCGCCCACACCCGGAGCTTCACGTGATCGCAGGCAAGACGCCCAAAGGCTGGCTGGAGCGGGCAGTACGCACCACGCAGAAGCGTCGGAGCGTGACTCAGAGCATCAGCTTCGACGAGGAGCTGTTCCACGCCATGGAGAAGAGGCGCGAGGAACTGCGCATGTCTCGTGCGCAGTTCGTGGGGGCAGTGCTGGAGTCGTTGCTTGGGATTCTGGAGCACCCGGAGCTCAACCTGGCCCCGCAGAGGCCGACGAGGCGGATGGCTTAGTGCGTCGAGCACAGGAGATGGGCAAACGATCAGGGGCCTTGAACGCCTTACGTTGCACCCGGGCCTTGTGCTTCTGCCAGCCTGGGGAGCGTGCAATCAGCTCGGCCTTCGAGAGCTCCTTGGCTTGAACGAGCCAATCCTCGATCTTCACGTAACGGTCGATGAGCCAGTTGCGCAGCTTGTGACCTTTGGGGCTGAGGATCAACTTGCACTTGAACCACTGCTTGGGGTCGCAAGGCTCCCAATCCAAGGCTTCCTCAAGCGTGGAGGCATTGAGCTCAAGCCCGTGTAGTCGCTTGATGGCCTCGGCTTGGGACACGACGAGTATCTCCTTCTCAAGGTATTTGCGGGTGAGAGCCAAGAACTGAGCTCGATTCTCTGCCTTGCGTTTGGCGGGCCGATGCAGCTTGCGGAACATGTAACCTGGCGAGAACGGGTACATCGTACAGATGGACAGCAGTTCGAGGCGGAACTTTAACTCTTTGCGTTTAGCCTCTACTTGGGCGACTGTCAATTTACGAAAGCCTTGCAATATCTGGGCGCGTTCGGAAGTCATTTTGAAAAGTGTTTGGCGAGGTTGATGCCTTACGTGAGTTTATCAACGAGTTATGTGCGAATGACATCGTGTTCAGTTTACAAATAGCTCCGATTTCAGATAAGTGGTGGCGTACTGGGCTTAGGCAATCAATGACTTATGTGTGATCGACTTCAATTTCAGCGCGATCGACAACCCGCCGGGATAGCGGATAGGGGGGGTACTTTCCTATTTGTGCAAACTTTTGAAAATAATATATAGGGGTGGGTGGTCCGGGGAGCCCGGGAGGTTGTCGGTCGCGCTGAAATTGAAGTCGCTGCATGATAAGTCGTTGATTGCCTAAGCCTGGCTGGCCATCGAGTATCCGAAATGGACTTGAACACCTATAAAATCGAGCCCACCGTGGGTAGGGAGTCTCCTTGCAATAGGTCTCCAGCTCGCACGTTCCCCAG